>Ga0082212_10009742_pt1 | contig 12362 bp, 11 predicted proteins | sample TergutNt197P3_FD_71548 | JGI IMG/M metagenome (GOLD analysis project Ga0082212, IMG submission 71548) | Neocapritermes taracua P3 segment gut microbial communities from Petit-Saut dam, French Guiana - Nt197 P3 | ecosystem: Host-associated > Arthropoda: Insects > Digestive system > Gut ... | reverse complement strand
CATAATATTCCAGTCGCCAAACACGGGAATGCTTGCCGTAACGCCGTCCTGCCGCAAAAGACTGGAATTAATTTCCGCAAAATCGGCGTCTTTCCCGCCGCGCAGAAACACCAGGGCGCCGCCTGGCGCGCCGGAGTCTGAAATTTCAGGCTGAGTGCTCATAACATTTATTCCTCAATAAAATATTTTTCCGTCGCCGGAATATCGCGCAAAATTATAAACAAATATGCCGGATTTTAAAGGGGCAAAATTACTCTTGCGGCAATTGCAAACCAGCCGCCGCGGCTTACACGCGCGTCCGCTTCGCACTCTCTAACATCAGCGGTATCTCATATTTTTTATAATATACCGCTGATGTAAGCAATACGGTAATTGAGTTACACAAGCCCCCCAAAAAAGATATATGGCAATAACATGTAGTATTTCCAGGTATTTATGATTGAAATAACATCTATTCAACGATATAATCCTTAATCGCAAGGCGCATAATTATGATTAACAACAGCGGTATGTGCGTAATAATACATAGATACCGCTGATGTGAGGGCGAAGATGGCGTTTATTGGCAGAAAAAAGGAACTGGGCATACTTAAAAGCTGCCTCGAGTCGGACAAATCCGAATTTATTGCCATTTATGGCAGAAGAAGGGTTGGAAAAACCTTTTTGGTGAAGGAGTTTTTCGGGGCAGCGTTTACTTTTTATTCGACAGGCATATTAAACGAAAACAGGGAAGCGCAGCTTCGGGCATGGAACAATGAGATATCGCGTTATGGCGGGTTGAATTTTCCCGTTGCAAATAACTGGTTTGAAGCATTTGACAATCTTAATTCGCTCATTGAAAAACAATGCGCGGGGCAAAAAAAATCCGCGAAAAAGGTCATTTTCCTGGACGAAATACCGTGGATGGCCACAATGCATTCTGATTTTTCGGCAGCCCTTGATTATTTCTGGAACAGATGGGCGTCGTCGCGTAAAGATGTGCTTCTTATTATATGCGGATCGGCCGCGTCGTGGATAACCGATAAAATCATTAATGACAAAGGCGGGCTTCACAACCGTATTACACGTCAAATCCTTATTGAACCTTTCACGCTGAAAGAGTGCGAGCAATTTTTTGAAAGCCGGCATATCCCGATGACGCGTTACCAGATGGCGGAAGCGTATATGATTTTCGGCGGTATTCCGTATTATCTGAGCTTGATGGAACCGCGATACAGTCTGTATCAAAATGTAGACGAAGTCTATTTTGCCCGGAGCGCGGAACTTCGCAATGAATTTGAAAACCTTTACAGGTCGTTATATAGAAATGCCGATCATTACATTCGTGTAGTCGAGACCCTTGCCAGGAAAGGAATCGGCCTTTCGCGTACCGAGATTGCCGAGGGAACAAAAATTACCGACGGCGGCAGTCTGACGAAGATTTTGAGAGATCTGTCCATCAGCGGATTTATAAGTGAATATAGAGCGTACGGTCAAAAAAAGAGGGACAGCTTATATCAATTGATAGATTTCTTTTCCATGTTTGATATTCGCTTCCGTGAAAAGCGCGAGGAACACTCTAATGATTATTGGCTCCGGTTTTCAGCTACGCCCGCGCATTCCGTATGGAGCGGTCTAAGTTATGAGAAGCTATGCTTGCGGCATTTGCCGCAAATACGAAAAAAGCTTGGCATAGACGGCGTACTGACTTCGGTGTTTTCCTGGAGGGGAAAGCACGAAGGGGCAGGCGCGCAGGTCGATTTAATAATAGACCGCAATGACAAAATTATAAATCTATGTGAAATCAAATTCTCTTCCGGGCCGTATCAGATCGACAAAAAGTATTATGAATCGATACGAAACAAGAGAACCGCATTTGTAAATTCAACGCGTACGCGTAAAGCCGCGCAGATAACAATGATCACAACGTTTGGTTTAAAGCAAAACGCCTATAGCGCGGAAATAATTTCAGAAGTCCTATTGGACGATCTGTTTTTATGACTCTAGGGCATCACACGTTTCACCGCAAATTGAAACCGATCTCCGCTGTTTGCCGGAGGTTTGACATCAAACCGGATGACATCGTCCGACACTTCGCCTGTGTAGGAATATGGGTAGGTTTTTTCTCCTATGGTTTCCCTGATGGTAAACGTAATTTTATTCCCGTTGACCTTTCCGTCAATAATCCAGTCTTCCTTATCATTTCGAATTATTGATCCAGTCAGTTTCGTGCCGCTTGCGGTAAAGTCGAAAAACGTTCCCACAGGAATTATTTTTAGAAAATATGACTTTGGTTCCACCGCAACCCGATTACCATACTCCCTGTAATCCCAATAACGGCCACCCGGAATCATCATTTTATTCTCGGGTGGCGGTGGCGGAGGTTCCTCGCGAAAGGTAACAATGATTCCGGCATCTCCGGCATCATCTTCTCGCACAATCCATTCGCCGGATATATCCACATCGGCGGCAAGCGCAATATTTGCCGAAAACAACAAAAACAATATTACGAGGTTCTTGCAAAACCCCTGGGAGCGCGGCCTTCTAGCCCGCAAATCTTTAAAAAATGCGGACAGGATGCCCGCGCTCCCGGGAAAACCGGAGGTTTTGCAAGAACCTCGTACGTCCCGGATTTGTTTCATTTTAAATCCCCTGTTTGCTCTTTAATCCTGAAGTTCAGCGACTGTTGGATGACGCCTTTAATAGAGCCGTCGTCAATTTTGTCTTCACCTACATAGACGCGCATTATTTTTGATAGAAGACCTCCCGCTTTTGAAACCGCGCGCTCCGATTTCTTCACGGTATCTTTGTCGATTACCAGGAGTTGCAGCGTATAATCTCCCGGCTGCATGTCCGGGTTCAGCGTCAATTTCTGTAAAATCGTAATATCGGCAGGATTTCCCGCGCTTTCCTGATTAATCGGCACTGATTCGCCGCGCAGAAATTCTTCATCGTCTTTGTACAGAACGGACAGTATTTCAATTTCGGAGCGCGCGATCGCATGCGCGTCGGCGTTATAAAGCATCGCCAACATTTGGAGCCTGTCTCCGGGCGAATAAGTTCGAAGCGCCGGACTCCTTACTTCTTCCTCCTGTAACATCGGGGAAAACAGCCCTTTGGTGATTTCTTCCGAACGCATCCAGTTAAGGTCGTCCACGCTGGTAATCATGAAAATATTTGAAAGCGTCATCCCTTTCTTTTTAAGATCTGGAATCTCCACAGACTGGTATGCGGATCCGATATTGCCTGTTTCCACATCCTGAACCGCAACGCGAACGGTATAGAATCCGGGTTTTTTTACGGGAAGCATCATTGAGAATCTTATGCCGTGCTTCTGAATCCAGGCAAGATTTTCGGATTTCTTTTCAGGATCAATATTGATGGTGTATTTTGCGTCCACATAATCATGAACGGTTCCCTCAACGTCCGAAGTCAGGCACATCGTTTCAATGTCTATCCGCACTCCGCCGTCTTCAGTTTCGACTACCTTCACATCTTTCGGATCAACATGTATCCATGATCGTACGAGATAACCGTCTCCGGCAGCCTTGACGTAACCTGCGGTCATATTGACGTTGATGTCGGCGTATTGGAAGGGCGAGAACATGGCTTTCTGTAAAGGATGCGCGGGCGGAGCGTCGGAATCCGTTTCGCTTTCAGTCCTGCCATAGAACCCGTCCCTTGTATAAACAGTCGCGCCCCTGCGCTTCACATTAACCTTCACACGGTGATAAACATTCCTGCGGCTGAGGTTGAAGGTATTTGCGGGTGGGACATATGAAACCAGGTAATAGCCTGCAATCATGTTATTTGCTTCCTTGCCTATGCCCGAGGCCTCCCTAAAGAAATTGCTGTCTTCAACGTATATCCCGCCCGTTTTAGCAGGCAGAGGATTTATTGCGCCAGCCTGCGATACAGTTAAAGTTTCGATCTCCGGATCCCAGGGGCCCATCAGCCCCCTCGTATCCAGTGAATGGACGACGACGCCCGCGCGCAGCGCCTCGTCGGCCAGCGCGCTGAAGCGTTTTTCGTATAATGCCGTATATTCCCATTGCACGTTTTGAAATATATCCTCATCCTGGATTATACCGGGGATCGCCGGGCAGGAAGTCAAATGAAACAGGATTTTTCGTCCAGGCATGTCCTTCAAAGCGCGGATGCTGTAGGAAAGGGTGGATGCCTGGTTGTCTAAAATCATTGACGCAAAGGGCGCAAATATACCAGTAACGTCATCCGTATTATAACAGCCATCGGAAAGCCCCTGGAGTGGTATGGCTTCCGCCCGCGCGGATATCCGGCGTTTATCGGAAGAAAAGAAGTCCATAGCACTGCTGCCGGAACCGGTGTTTATAATAGCCACCATGTCGCCTGGCAGCATCTGGTTTGCCAGAAAACGGTTAATCCCATCCTTTGCGCGGCGTAAACTACTATATTCATACATTGAAAGATTATCCACGACAAAAAGAATGGTACGTCCGACGTCTTCCTCTTTTTTCAGCGTCGTGGCGACGACAGGAGGCGGGATCTTTGACGAGTTTTTTTTGACAGCCGAGGGCTGCGCAGCGGCGTCCGCCTGATTGCGGATATAAAATCCGGACGTGACCGACTGAGGCAAACCGTCCTGAATAACTTCAAAATCGGCGGCGGTTAAGTCCGTTATTTGACGGCCTTTATTATCCAGCACCACGACGTCAAGCCGGACTTCACTGACATCCACCTGTATTTTTAGCGGGTCAATCAAGCCGGCTTCGTCTGCCGCTTTCAGCGCATCAGGAATATCCTGTCCGTTTGCCGAAAAAGGAATGACAATTAAAAACAGTACAAGACAGTAAATTGTTACAACAGAAAAACGAAAACTCGACATTGCTGCCTCTTCCGTGGAATCAGCTCCACTGAAAATAATTACGTTTTTGAACGCGCGGAGATTTCTTCCCGCATCTTCACCACTTCAGATTCGTGTATTTTGTATCCGAAAAAGAAGATGACCATGGCAATAAAACATACGGCAGCCGTTGAAAAACTCATCAGCGAGGCAATGCCGCCGACTACGCGCGGCGACGGGTCGGTATTGGCAATAAACCCGATCAGGATAAGACCATACGTTAAAACGGCGGTACGAATCAAAATGCCGAGTTTAACCGCCACGTTTTGCAACGACATTGTGAAGGCGCGTATGCTTGTGCCTGTCTTCCATTCGCCGTAAACAACCGTGTCGGAATAAAGCGCGGTTGTCATGCCGCTGGCTACTCCTAAAAACATCGCTCCAAGGCCGATCAGAAGAGAAAATATCAAAGGCGTCGTTCCCAAAAAACGCGAAGATGCGTACGCAAATCCGGCGCAGACAAGCACAATACAGTAAGTACGGCGCTTGCCGAGGCGGGGAACTATCCACCTGGAAAGCGACGCGCCGGTAAAACTCGCGGTGGCCGTTATCAATACAAATACGGATATGAAGCCCAGATTGCCTCGCACGTACTGAAAATAATAAAACGCCGTGGCGGCGACCAGTTGGATACAGGAACCGCGGAAGATTTCGGAGATGACCAGTATCAGAAGCGGCCGGTTGCGGAAAACGAGTTTTAAAATTTCCCAAATGGAAATCTTCGTCTGGTTTTGCGACACCTGGCTGGTTTCACTATCGTAAGGATCTTTTCCCGCGGTCATCTTGTAGATGTACAGGTAGCCAAGAATCATTAGAACGCCGTAAACCGCCACGGTAAGCGTCATGCCCGTGATCTGTCCCGCGCGCGCCGTGAAAAAGGCAATCAGCGGCACGCCGGTCGCTGAAAAAACCAGTCCGGCTGCAGCCATTCCCTGCGCCCGGCTCGACGACATAATAGTGATTTCTTCCGTACGTTTGGTCATGCGGCCAACCAGTGAGCCGCTCGATGCCACGACAGTGTTAAATAGCAGATGGCTGCTAAGAAATCCGAAAATAATAATTGCAATCGCCGTCATGTCTGAACCGATTTTTGTGAACTGCAAAACAAATAGCAGGACAACGGGCAGAGGCCCGACAAGAAACCAGGAGCGGTATTTGCCGCCGAATTTAAGATTTACTTTCTGAAGCAGGATCCCCGCGAGCAGCGCGCAGCCGATATCAAAAAAACCGGTAAAAGATTGAATGGCGCTTACGGTTTTCAATGGGAACTGAGCGTAATCGGTCAGAAACGCGGTGAAGTAGTACATTTCCATGCTCACCATGAGGACAAAAAACATGTCTCCGATGCCATAGGTATACAACAGGGATTTTTTCAGTTTTTCCACGGGAGATCGCTCCTTTTTTCATGTTGTAAAGCGCGCCCAGCATAGCACAACAGTAAGAATCCGCGGTAAATAAATATCCGGGTTAATTATTGCCGTATTTGACAAGGCCCGCCGCGAGCGTTTCGACGGCGTCTTCTATTGAGTTTTTTTCAAGGACATAAGCGAGCCTCGCATCCTGTCGGCCGCGCTCGCTTTGCATATAAAATCCGGCGGCGGGAGCGATAAAGGTCGTTTTCCCATTGAGCGAGAATTTATCCAGCATGAACGCGGCAAAATCCTCAGTGTCGGCAACAGGGAACCGCACGAACGTATAAAAAGCGCCTTTGGGTTTATACGCGCTAACGCCTGGGATCTGTTTCAACGCGGCATCAAGAACGTCCCGGCGCTGCACAAACTTTTGTCGCACTTCAGCGAAGTATGAATCAGGAATGTTTTCCAGCATATAGGCGACCGCGAATTGCTCAATTGTCGGGGCGGCCAGCCGCGCCTGGGCGATTTTAAGCACAGCCGCCAACACCTGTTCGTTGGCGGTGATAAGGCAGCCGATGCGCGCTCCGCACAGGCTGAATCGCTTGGACAGGCTGTCAATGACAACGACACGGTCGCTTTCAGGAACCAGATGAAAAATGGACAGCGGTTCAAGACCGTCGTAAACGAGTTCGCGATATGTTTCATCCACTAAAAGAAACATATTGTGTTCCTCGCAAATGTCGAACAGGAGTTTCAATTCCTCGCGTGTATAAACCGTTCCGGTCGGATTGTTCGGATTGCAGAGCAAAATCGCGCGCGTATGGTTGGTTATGCGGTTTTCAATCTCCTCGCGTCCCGGAAGCGCGAAATCGTTTTCCATATTGCTTAAAACCGGTACAAGGTTTACCCCGGCTATCGTGGAGAACCCCAGATAATTTGCGTATGTAGGGTCGAAAACGATGACTTCGTCGCCCGGATCGCAGCATGTTTCAAACATGAACACCAGCGCTTCGCTCGCGCCCATGGTTATTATGTATTGCCCGGGATTGGTTTGGAGGCCGAGCGTTCTGTTGACATAGCGCGACCATGCCGAGCAGAGCATGTCGTTTCCCTGCGATTGTTCATAAGCCACGACCTTTTGACTGAACTCGTGAAGACCGTCGAAAAACTCTTTGGGTGATTCAATGTCAGGCTGTCCAATATTCAGCTGATAAACATGGGTTCCTGATTTTTTTGCCTTTACGGCCAGATGCGCCAGCTTGCGAATAGGCGAAGGAGGCGTAATGCGGGCGCGGTTTGATATCAGCAAGTGTCTCATTTTGAATCACCATTTACCTTGTTTTAAGGTTCCCTTTATGGAAAATGAAGAATAATCCTTTATTTTCCAGCGTTCAAGGTTGAACCTTTGCGCGTGTATCCCTGATAATGCGTCTATGTTCAAAATACGTGATGTGATAATCGATCCGCCTCTAGTACTCGCGCCTATGGCGGGACACACGGATTACCTTTTCAGGGCGGCCGTAAAGCAGCTTGGCGGCTGCGGCCTCGTGTTTACTGAACTTGTCAGCACCGAAGGAATGACTCGCAGCCGGGATCGTTCCGCGCATCTGACCCGCTTCGGAGAAGAGGAGCGACCTGTTGCCGTACAGATTTTCGGCGCGTCGCCTACGCGGATGGCCGAATCCGCTGTCATGGTCGAAGCGATGGGAGCTGACATAATCGACATTAATATGGGCTGCCCTGTAAAAAAGGTGGTGAGGCAGGGAGGCGGAAGTAATCTCATGCGCGACATGCCGCTTATGGAAAAAATTTTCCGGGCGGTGCGAAAAGCCGTTCGCGCGCCGCTGACTGTAAAAATCCGCACAGGCTGGGACCACAATTCGATCAATGCGGTTGAAGTTTTAAAAATGGCGGAGGATTGCGGAATCGAAGCCCTCACTATTCACGGGCGAACGCGCTCTGACATGTTTTCCGGCAAAGCGGATTGGCGCACTATCGCCGAAGTCAAGGCGCGTGCGAGTATTCCAATCATTGGCAACGGCGATGTTTTTACGCCGGAGGACGCGGAGCGGATGTTTAAGGAAACGGGCGTTGACGGCGTCATGCTGGGACGCGGAGCGCTCGCCAATCCCTGGCTTATCAGCCAGGCGTGGGAACATATTAACGGCCGTCCCGTAATGCTGAAAAGCGTACCGGAACGCTCCGCGTTCGTTGTCGAATTTCTTCAAAAAATCAGCCGCGATCTGCCTCAGCCGGTTGTGCTCGGAAAATTAAAAAAACTTGGCGGATGCCTTTCAAAAGGCTTCCCGGGCAGTTCGCGCCTCCGTGCGCGGATGCACGAGGCAAAAACGCCGGAAGAATTTTTTGAATCCGTCATTGCGCATTTTGACGCGGAATTGGAACTTTTTGAACAGAAATGAAAGGGTAATTGAACCATGCCGTCTTTCTGAATAATGCTTCGTTCCCGGCAGATATTTTTGACGATGGCAAGCATATTTGGAGAGAAATCGACGGCTGTCACCTTTTTTACTTTCGACGCCAGCGGTACGACAAGAGAGCCTCCTCCGCAGCCCATATCCAGGATCGTCATTTCCAGAGCGAGGCTCATCAGCTTAAGAAATTCGTCAGGGTAGTGTGACTTCCCGGCGTGGTTAGCAAAAGACGACGACCGCTTCCCCCGGAATTCAAGATCATGGAAATGTTTCTTTGAGCCTGTGTCCATCGAAATTATATTCTGTTTTTCCATAATTGCATTTCTTTATCATTGTAAAAGACGTCTTTGAAAAGGGGTGCGCGCCGTAAAAGTTCCAGCCATGGGAGCGCCGGCGTCCTCGCCGGTCGTGTAATAAATAAAATGGGGCGCAATAAATCGCGCCGCTGCATTTGAAGCGCGCCAATGGCGCGCGTTTATTATTTACACGACCGGCGAAGACGCCGGCGCTCCCATGGCTCACATGTCTGGAACTTTTATGGCGCGCACACTTTGAAAAGGGATTTGAACATATTACCGAGTAATATTTTTGGGGGCATATGGTTGAACAGGTGTTCAATCTTTGTATTATCGGGAGGTTTTTCGTGTTGATGGAGTTCATTTTACAAGGCCTGACTTGCGCTAATTGCGCCGCAAAAATCGAAAGTTCCATCAGGGAACTGTATGGCGTTTCGTATGCGTCGGTAAACTTTACGACCGCGACATTGCGCGTAGCGATTGCCGGCGACAATCCGGGTGATTTATATGAAAAGATAGCGCGCATTGTCCATCATCACGAGCCTGACGCGCTCATTCTTGAAAAAACGAACCAGGCGTTAACCGATAACGGCAAAACAAGCAGGGCTAAAATTCTGCTGCTTATGGCAGGAGTATTTATTTTTGCCGCCGGTATGATTCTGGAGCGATTATTTGAGATTAACCAATATATCCCAGTGTTTTTGTTCATCAGCGCTTACCTGTTTTTGGGCGGCAAGGTTGTCATACGGGCGGGTCGGAACATAACGCGCGGAAAATTTTTCGACGAAAATTTCCTTATGGCGGTTGCCACAATCGGGGCATTTGCCATCGGTGAACATGCCGAGGCTGTCGGCGTAATGCTGTTCTATCAGATCGGCGAGTTTTTCCAGGAATCGGCGGTTCGAAAATCGAAGAAAACCATTGCCGCCCTTATGGACATCAGGCCGTATTTTGCAAACTTGCTGATAGATGGGCAAATCAAAAGAGTGTCACCTGATTCCGTACAAATTGGGGAAATGATCGTTGTGAAGCCCGGCGAAAAAATCCCGCTTGACGGCGAGGTGACGGATGGCGAGGCTCTGCTTGACGCTTCGGCGCTGACCGGGGAATCCGTTCCGCGAAAGGCGTCCGCCGCCGATACGGTTTTATCCGGCTGCGTCAATCAGAACGGCGTACTGACGATTAAAGTGACGCGGATATTTAGTGAATCGACAGCGTTAAAAATTATTGACCTTGTTGAAAACGCCGCCGAAAAGAAAGCGCCTGTAGAAAATTTCATCACGAAATTTGCGCGGTATTACACTCCGGTCGTCGTCGGACTCGCGGCGATTATCGCGATTATCCCGCCGTTGATGTTCGGCGGCGCATGGTTTGACTGGCTAAATAGGGGCTTGATTTTTCTGGTGATTTCCTGCCCATGCGCGCTGGTTATTTCCATACCGCTCGGCTTTTTCGGCGGAATAGGCGGCGCGTCCAGAATAGGTGTTCTGATCAAAGGAGGCAATTATCTGGAAGCGCTAAGTGACCTTGACGTGGCGGTGTTTGATAAGACGGGAACGCTGACAAAAGGCGTGTTTAAAGTAACGGCGATTCTGCCCGCCAACGGTTTTAGCAATGAAAAATTGCTGGAAACAGCTGCGAAAGCGGAAGCATTTTCAAACCACCCTGTAGCGCTGTCCATCCTGCGGGAATACGGCAAAGCTGTTGAGAAAAGCACCCTCACCGAGTACAGCGAGATTGCGGGATACGGTGTTAAAGTGAACGCTGGCGGCGCTACAATCCTGGCGGGAAACCAAAATCTGATGGGAAAGATGGGCGTTGTGTTTGAGGAAGTACGAAACACCGGTACAAAGGTTTATGTCTCGGCTGACGGCATATACGCAGGCTGCATTGTTATTTCCGACGAAATAAAACCGGACGGCCGCGATGCCATTGCCGCATTGAAAACGCTGGGGGTAAGAAAAACCGTCATGCTGACCGGTGATGATCCGCTGATTGCCGAAGCCATCGCGAACGAACTAAACATTGACGAAGTTTACGGCGGCTTATTGCCCCAACAGAAAGTTGAAAAACTGGAGATGCTGAACGGGCAAAAGCGGCGAAATGGAAAGCTGGCCTTTGTGGGCGACGGCATAAATGACGCTCCGGTGCTGGCTATGGCCGATATCGGCGTGGCGATGGGCGGCCTGGGGTCGGATGCGGCTATTGAAGCCGCCGACGTTGTCCTGATGACGGATGAGCCGTCGAAGCTGGTCGATGCGGTGAAAATAGCGCGATTTACAAAACGCGTTATCTGGCAAAACATCATTTTTGCATTAGGCGTGAAGGCTTTATTTCTTGTATTTGGCGCAATGGGAATGGCGAATATGTGGGAGGCTGTTTTTGCCGATGTTGGAGTGGCATTGCTGGCGATCATCAATGCCACACGGGTAATGAATAAGCGCCCTGGAAATTTTTAGGGAAACGCTGATTAATTAATAGCTATTTCACTAAAATTACGGGGGCAGGATATTTCGCCATTTTAACGTCGGATGTCAGAAGCGGAATCTGCTCTATAACGGATTGCGCCAGCAGAATTCTGTCAAAAGGGTCTTTATGAAGCTTAGGCATCGTTCCAATCGACAATACATGCCGGCTGGTTATAGATAGTTCCTCATAGCCATTTTCCAAAAGGGCGCTGTATAGCATATGGGGGTCTACATTGAAATCAGCCCGACCTATGCCGCGTTTTATGACAATCTCCCATATATTTGCGGGACTGAAATACAATTGGTTGAATTCGTCGAGTATATATTTTTCTGCCGCGCGCGGAAGCATATCCAATGAAATCCATATCAAAATATGGGTATCAAGAAGCAGTTTCATTCCATCCCCTCAAACATATTGACAATCTCGGTTTCACCCATTCGGTCAAAATCATCCGGAACCATGAATTGTCCCTTTAAGAAGCCAACGCGCTGCCGTTTTTTTTCGTTCCGGGAGATGGAATTAACTATTACTAGCGGCTTTCCTGCCTTAGCGATGATGAAAGGTTCGCCTCCGACCGCCTTTTCAATCAGCGCGGAAAGATGTGTTTTTGCTTCATGTATGTTTACTTGTAACATATAAGATATCTCCCTTTCAAACTAAGTCCACGGACTTAGTTTATATGAATTGAATGGACTGTCAATATCGTCAACCAAGGTTTTCAAATACGAATTATTTTTTAGGGAAATGCTGATTAATTGCCTGCGCGGGATGAAGCGCAAGGCGCACGGAACGCAGAAACCGAGGCATATACAGAAATATGTCGAGGTTGCGAGTACCGCGCAACGCAGCGATTCGCCCGCACAGACAATTAATCAGCGTTTCCTTAGGGAGCAGTGAACACCGGATGTAATTTGACAGAAGTGCGTCCAACCTGCGTGTTAATTAATTT
>Ga0082212_10009741_pt1 | contig 12362 bp, 15 predicted proteins | sample TergutNt197P3_FD_71548 | JGI IMG/M metagenome (GOLD analysis project Ga0082212, IMG submission 71548) | Neocapritermes taracua P3 segment gut microbial communities from Petit-Saut dam, French Guiana - Nt197 P3 | ecosystem: Host-associated > Arthropoda: Insects > Digestive system > Gut ... | reverse complement strand
GCAAAGGAAGGTTGTTGACTACCGCTCTCAATCAGTCTCTTGGTGCTAAACTTAATGATTTATTCAATCTTACTGCTTGATTTTCTTGTTATTTTTTGGTGTAGTGTGTCCTTAAGCTACTAACAGGCGTTTCCTTGAACACCATAACGGCAGGTAAGAAGGAGTTAGAAAACATATCATCTTTAGAACCTGGAAGAATCAGAAGAGAAGGTGGTGGGCCTAAATGGTCAGAAGAGAAATATCCTGATATAAAAAATCATTGTAAGAGGTGCCTGGCTTTTTGGACGGATGCTATGCGAATCCCTGGCCGGATGTCGTGCGAACTCCTGGCCGGATGTCATGCGAATGCTTGTAAATCTTGCGATGTCTTTATTCAGCTATGACAGGCTCTATTATTAATGTTTCTATAGAGGACATTTATTTATGCTTGGATGAAGAAATGCAAAAAGATTCGCAGGATATTGATACAGAGCTTGTAGATTACTGCATTGATTTATTAGATAAAATCCAAAAAGATTCAAATGAGATAAAAACATAAAAAATTACGGGCTGGATATTTTAACAATCCGTCCCATAATTTTTTTGATTTTAAATGGATGCGGTCGGAATAAGCATTTTAAATAAGTTCCGAGCTTATTATTCGATTTTCAGCTACGTCAAAAATAATATTGAATGAGATGGCATCGCCATCATCGCTGTTGGGAAGGTTGAATTCGCACAGTAAGGAAAATGTTCTGCTGTCGGGTGCCCAGTTAGCAATATTGGGCGCATAATATCTTTCGTCAACATCAATGCCCAATTTAGTAGCTTCGGCAAGCAGTTCTTCATAAGTAATCACATAATCACAAGCTCCCGTTTCCGAATTGTATAAAACCACTAAATTTTTTTCTGGAGTATCCTCAGATAGCTGAAGGAGGCCTGTTAAAGACACTTGAAGATATTTGCTATCAGGCGACCAGCGTACCGGAGCAAAAGAAGTGACCGGAATTGCTGTTTCCTGTCCGTCCTGATATACCTTTAATCTCGGTGTATCCCGGTCTTGTTGATTGTGATATCTGGTCTCCGCGAATTTTAAGCCATCTGGGCTCATCTTTGTAATCACTTGATAAGCCTCTCCTTTTTGGCAGGCGTCCAGATAGGCTTCAAGAGTTTCCAGTCTGCAGGGAAGTGTAATACCATTGTCTTCGATTATTTCTGACTCTAGACCCAATCTGCTCGCAAGCAGAATCGTTTCCTGACCCGGATAAACGTAAGAACTGATACAAAATTCATGGTTACCTTCCAGTTCATAAGTGCTTGCGGAAAGTAACGCAAGCGCATCATTTGGTGCTTGCTCATGGATTTTATATTCCTCCGTTCTGTCCGGGCTAAAGTATTCAATTATGTCTTTTTCCGAAACAAGTTTTTTTACCAATAGTCTTACGATATCCATGTCCATTGTATCTTTTCCCTTAAAAAATGAGATCGGTGAAGTATCCGGCTCATTATCTGGAGAATCCGTTTTTTCTGTTGTAACAGCAGAAGGATTAGTGGTATATGCGATCATTTCAGGTGACGGTTGCTCTCCCGCCAACGTACAGGCTGTCATCAGAAATATAACAATCATTAAAGCAGCCGCAGCAACACATGGGATTCTTAACACCGGACGAGTAATAATGAAATTGATGCGCCGTTTTAATAGATTTTTACTGCTTCGTATTGAAAGAGATGGCTGGATTAAATTGCAGTTACTTGCTCCTGACGACAGTTTTAAAATAGACTCGCCGTATTCCTCTTTGTCACCTATTCCCTGCAATACTTGAGCATCACAACTTAGCTCGCAGTCAATAGCAGAGACTCTCACCCCCAGCCATACTACAGGATTAAACCAGTGTAAAACCAACGCAATGTTGCGCAAAAGTAGAAAAATATTATCACGGCGCTTGTAATGACACAATTCATGTAACAAAACATGACGCAAAATGGTTTCGTCTTTAACGGCATCCCGGGTCAAGATCAACCTTGGCTTGATGACACCAGCTAAACATGGTGAAGATGCTTCTGAGGAAAGGATCAGCTTCGGTACACGTTTTATTCCCCAGTCCAGGCAAAAGCTGTTATATAGATCAATAACCCGCGGCTCAGGTTTGATCGATGAAAGTTTTCTGTAAAACCGCAAGTTTACATAGAACAGATAAGATGCTGTCAGAATCATCCCGGCTACCCAAACCATCAGAAGTATCTGTTCAAAATTAGCTCCCTTATTATCTTTAGCGTGTTGCGGAACAGAGGGATTATGACCTGCTTCAGATGTTGCAAGCATTGTTGTAAGAGATGTGGACACATCCGGTAATATCATATTGATTGCTGCTGTATATGCCGGTGAATCCATGTGTGGCATATTGACATTGATCGGTATTTGAATTGGCAATAATAGACGAATCAGCACAATTCCCCAGACAGCATATTGCCATCTGGGATTTGCTTTTTCCTGGAAGATACTTCTGGCAGCCAATAAAATAAGGATAAGCAACGCACCTGATATGCTCGCGGTCAATATTGTTTGAGTCATTTTCCTCTCGCCTCCTTTGCTTTTTTCAAGTCTTCAAACATTGCATTGAGTTCGCTATCATCTAATTCCTCATGGGCAACGATATTTGACACAAGTAGTCTCAAATCACCACCGAACAACTTATCAGCAAATGCACGTGTTTCTTCCCTTACAGCTTTCTTCTGATCCAATATGGGAAAATATAATTTAGGGTGAACTGTATTGTCTGTGCGTATTACACCACGCTCCACCATGCGCTTCAGAAAAGAAAATAGCGTATGCCGTGTCCAACCTGTCTCATTTTTAAGCTGATCCTCGATTTGCCGACATGACAGAGGGGATCGCTCCCATAGCAGCCGCATAACTCTCCATTCGGCATCTGCAAGAGGTATTTTTTTCATAATATTTATCATCCCTTTCGTATTAGGCTTCGGTAGTAATCATTTGCTTACCTTGCCCTAAGTGTATCATGAATAGTTGTTTAATGTCAACCCCTTTTCTGGGAATTTTTAGTTTTTCTGTAACATTGGTCATTTTACTTGATATATAAGTGCATGCAAGAAAATATCGCAATTGCGAACCCAAACAAAAGACCAAAAAATGAAAGGAGAATGTCCACATGGAAAAAATCATATCTGGAAAAAGAGGTAAGAAAGTTATTGCCCTGGTAATGGCTGTTGTAATGATACTTACGCTTTCGGTTCCGGCGCTCTCAGCGTATGATAGAAAGACATTGAGAACTCCCTATGGTACACTAACAGGCACGGTCTATGTGTTTAACGATGCCCCAAACGGAGTTTTGTTCGGTATTGAGGGCTCTGTCAACAGCAACAGCAAATTTAACACCATGTACGGCTCCATTGAAGTATTTGATTACAATACCGGAGCGAGACGTGGCACTAAGCAGCACTATTACTCCTACAATGACAATTTTGTCAGTGGAAATTATTGGCTTTCAAATTCGGCATGTCCTCTACCTGTTACAGTTTACGGCTGCGCCGAGGTAAGGCATACGAACTCCTACGCCGTATACCCAACGCTGTATGGCACTTATGGAATTTAAATTACTATGCAGTTTATTCATACCAATCGCCCAGCATTATGCTGGGCGATTGGTGTTTAAGATATTTTATATGTAACATCCTTTGATTTTTCTGATAAATAAATAACTGCTGATGCATACAAAGAGATTTTATCTGGAGGTAAATTATGAAAAAGTTCTTATTATTATCGGTCATAGCGATGACTATTACATGCTGTTCATGTTCGCAAAATGAGTCTGAGCAGCAGGAAAAGTTAATCTTCCGAGAGGAAATGTATGCGACTGTTACCCACGGGATAGAGTACCCTGACCCAGAAATTGGGGAATTAGCACTAGTTAATAATGAAGTTCATTTGAGCTATTTCGTGGAAAATGGTTTGTCAAAAATGACATACGGTCTGCTGGTTTTTACAAACGGGGCTGTGCAGCCATATTCTGTCGCAGGCGAACACAAGAACATACATTTGTTCGATTTAGACGAATATCAAACCAAGAAAATTAACATTTCCTTCAATCCTGTAATGATTAATCCAAATAAAAACAATTTCGTATCGTTCATACTTATGCTTGATCCTCTCAATATCCCGCCAGAAGCGTTTTGTGGGCACTTGCAGGCAATAACCCAATTGCAGCCTTGGAAAATTGTAAACATAGACAACAATACTTTAAACTGCAATTATGATTTTATTACGGATATAGCCAGCATTCAGCACACGGCTAACATATTAGTTGCTGATGAAAATCAGAACGCTCTGTCAAGCATAGCATTCGATTTAACTCAGGAAGTAACTTTGAATCAGAATTCGCCATTTGAAATTCCTCTTAATCTTCAATTTAGCGAAAGCGGTTCCTATATCATAAGCGTTTATCTAAATAATGTAGCGTTGAATTGCTTTAACGGCAAAAAATATTTAAATATTTCGCCTACACAGCCAACGGAATACATGATTAGCTTAGAACTTAGTGAGTCCGACTTCGATCTCCTTCACGTGGGAGATAACACGCTCTATGCAGTTTCTATCCCTGTACATAATGAGAGCAGCGATTTTGGAGTAGAGAAATCAAGCTCAGTAGTAGTTCATTATTAAATGATTGGATGTACGATAAGTTGAACTGGCTGCGAGCCTCCAAATAAAAAAGAACCCGAAATAGTATTCGAGCTATAGTGTGCCTTCCGGTGCCTTCCGCTCGGAAACTTTAAAACGTTACTTAACAGGAAAAAGGAATCGTGTTATTCTCTCAATAGCGAGAACTAATTCCAGATTTAGATCTCGCGCTTGAGAGAGTGCCGAGGAAATTTAGAAAGCCTATTTTAACAGGCTTTCTTCTTTTTTTATGAGCAAGAAGACAAACCCTTTTTTGTCAGCATTAGCAGCGCCGGTCAACTCTTTATCACTTAGATCATTGCGCCAGCAGAAAGCTTTTACATTGCTGGCTGCTAAACCAAGCACACCGGCAATTTGGGCATAATTTTGACCCTGGCGCCTCAAGGCAAAGATTTTTTGTTTCTGCTCATCAGTCATAAAGTTCACCTTTTTGTTATTGAAAAAAACTGGTAAACGAGTTATAATACTTATATCATATCTATGCATCTGATATGAATATACTGGTCAATAATGCGGGAATTCAGTGCGATATTGATTTGACAAAGGGCTTGGTTGATTTTAGGAGCAGCCAAAGCGAAATTCGAATCAACCTTGAAGCACCTATCCTGCTCTCCGCCCTATTTACACCTTTCTTAGCCGGGAGAGAAAATGCGTCAATCATCAATATTTCCTCAGGACTTGCCTTTATGCCCCAATTTGCCGTGGGAATGCTGGTTTACTACGCAACCAAAGCGGGGCTTCATGCCTTTTCCATAGCCCAGTGCAAGCAACTCGCACCCCTTGGTATCAGGGTAATTGAGATCATTCCGCCGATGGTGGAATCCGAGTTGAACATGGTTGGCAGAATAAAAAGGAATATACTGCAATCAATTCATAAAGAAGAAAACCTATGTGGCTGTCTATAATATATTTGGGAAGAGGGTGAAAAAGATTGGCGGCTTCGATCTGAAATCTACCGCGGTAGGCTTTAATAATCTCCTTGAAGATATTTATTGTGAAAAGCGGCAAATCAGCGATTTACTACTTCAATGCGGACTATCTAATGATAATATTGACGTACTGAAAACGGAAAAAGCCTCTGAATTTTATGAGCATATTCAATTTGCTATGGGCTGCCATCTTTTGCACAACTCAGGTGGACATGGTCTACTCTTAATCCTATACCGCAGATATGGCCTATTCGGATACAGATCAGAAACATTGCAGGAGATTGGAAGTTCGCTGGGAATAAGCTATGAGCAAGTACAACGACTTGAGAGAAAGGCCATTAAGCAGATGAGGGGCAGCGTTCCTGTTGATTCAATGGCAATCACGCTGGCCCTTGCTGCCTGTAGGGTTCTTAAACTTGATGAAATGGAAATTATAAGAGCTTATTTCAGCAACAATACAGACAAAGATACTGCTGCGCTGGATGTCAATTTAAAAACATATGCACAGCAGGTAATAGTTGACTTGCCCAAAGCTAACTTTTATATTCAGGGCAGTTTTAATTATGGAACCCGCCGGGGTTATTATCAGCTTCTGATGGAATTCGGCGACCATAAAAAATATTTTGAGGAGCACGACCTGGAAGGCAGTTCTGATACGTGTATGGTTCTGCTTGCTGTGATTGATGGTCTTGGGCGACTAAAAAAACCATGTGCGGTTACGGTTTATTCAAATACTTTATTTGGATTGCAAGCTATTTATAAACATGGCGCCCTCCGTGAAGAAATATCAGTTAAGGCGGCAAATTTTGAGCTAAAGGACCGGATAAGACTATTGCTTTCAAAGAATGGTCATACGCTTGATAACTTTGCGGATGGTACAGCTAAGGAAAAACTGAATTCCTTTAGCGAAATTACTCATAACTGCTCGTAGTCATTATTCCATGTTCTGTCTCCAAATTTCACAGAAACTACCCTGGCGGATCTGGTTTATGGGCCAAAGGCAAAGGATTTATATCAATCGGATGTCCGTACTTATGGCGGGGAGATAATCCCTTATCTGGATTTCCGGCAGCTATCAACTACGAAAAACAGCCAAACTGATATTGAATGTCCTTTTATGTATATGCCCGGGATATTGGTGGTTGGGTATCTCTGATTTATGTTGGAGTTCCGAACCTATCTTTTTAGTCATATTACCGCCAACATAACCGTTTTGACGAGAAGACAATTGACCCTTGTCAATTTGGTCATAGTTGTTGATACCTAATTCATTAGCAACTTCCATTTTGAATCTGTCGAGGGCGCTGCTGGCGCTGGAGACGACAGGGGTGTTGTTTTTTCTGCTCACTTATTTTCACCTCCTTTACCGTTGCTAGGGATATTGTATGCAAGCATTACCTTGTCTATCCATGTAGTATTTTCCTGATAGTACTCGAATTTTTTCCTGTTCTGGTTAATTAATATACAAATGATAATTGTCCTTGTTGACCCCGGGATGGACGGCCTGAGCGATTCCGGCGGCTATGATCCTGGCAATGTTTTTTACCAGCTGGTCAATATCTTTTGGCGTTACCATCAGGCTGCCCTGAAAATTGTGGAGCAAAGTGCGGCTGACCGCGCTGATGGCATCTCCGTCCACCGGAGGGACTTCGCTATGGCCCTGATTCCGCCAGTAATGCTGCAGACCTTCCAAACTTTCATATATAATAGCATCCGTATTGATGACCATAGGCACCCCAATTGCCACAACCGGCACTCCCATGGTTTCGCTATTGATGGGCAAACGGCGGTTGCCAATGCCGGAACCGGGGCTGATGCCGCTGTTGGTGATTTGAATGGTACTGGCTACCCTCTCGATATTGGCGGCAGCCAGGCTGTCCACCACAATGATGCAAGCCGGTTCGATCTGCCCTACCACACCCTTGATAATTTCTGCGGTTTCGATGCCGGTGACACCCAAAACTCCCGGAGCCAGGGTGCAAAATGGCCGCAGTTCATCATGAAGCTCCTGGGCGGCATAGGTCATGATATGCCTGGTAGCCACCGTGGTATCTACCACCAGAGGGCCCAGGGCATCCGGGGTGGCATGATTGTTGCCAATGCCGATCAGCAAAATGTTTTGATCCGGATTGGGAGGAAGGAGCGGAGCCAAATACTGAGCCAAAATAGGACTGATTTGATCCAGAAGATTTTGATTTTCCCGGATGCCGGGGGACTCTATGGTGATGTAGCTGCCAATCTTTTTACCCATCAAGCATTCGCCCCGCCGGTCCAAAATGTCGATATGGGTAACTTTGGCTTGGGGATAATAATCAATATGCTCATGGATGCCGACAAGCTGACGCTTGGAGTTATTCATCAGCAGCTGATGGACTTCTGTGGCCAGGTCAAGCCTGGCGCCGATATTTGCAATATTAGCAGAGAAAAAGCTATTTGCATCTCTCATAATTTGATGATTCCTCTCCGGGCATAATACCCTCTGGTTTATTATTCGCGAAAAAAGTTTTTTTATGGCCCAAAGATAAAATTTCCAATAGAGGCGTCCAAATAATAAAATAAAAATAGCATTCCCGAAAAATAAAAGAAAAAAGAGGAAGAAAAGCGGTGGGGGCGAATTAATAACAGATGTCGGAAGTCGGAAGAATGGGGGATTTTTACTTCGCGAAAAGGATTGGCTTAAATTACTATTTTGAGATGAGTAAAGGAGGCGAGACCGGTGGAAGTTACTTGTATTATTTGTGGTAAGAAAGAAGAGCTGAGTAAATTGCATAAAGAGTATGAAAGTTTACGGGAAAAGCAAAATGCCGCATATATTTGTGAGATGTGCAATCACAAGCTTTCCTCAGAGGCTTCCTCGAAAAACGAAATCAAAAAAGGCGCCCTTTAGTACCTTTGGGATGCAAAGTGTCAAATAAACAAGAAGATTTTTACTCCCTACTCCCTTACAGTCGAAGACCGCTTTAGATAAAAAAATCCGCAAAGCGGAAAGGCTTTGCGGATTATCAGGCTCGGTTATTAAGGTAAAGAGCCTGTCCGATATAAAACCGATGCATGGTCCAGCGGACTGGCAGCCTTGAACTTTGCACCGGGCTGTTACTATTATGACCACGGAAAGGCCAAATATGAGTGGTAATATTTGTTTGAAAAAATGCGTATAATTGCAGGTAAGGCAAAAGGACGAAAGTTGGCGGCGCCTCGGGGCCGTCATACCCGGCCAACTGCTGACCGGGTGAAGGAAGCTATTTTCAGTGTGATTGCCCCGATTATTTCGGGCAGCCGGGTACTGGATCCTTTTGCCGGCAGCGGGGCTTTAGGCCTGGAAGCATTGAGCCGGGGCGCTCTCGAAGCAGTAATGATCGAAAATCATTGGCCGGCTTTTAAGGTTTTGCAGCAGAATTTACAGCATAGCGCTTTGCCGGGGGGGCTGATTTATCGGGGGGATTGCCGCAAAATTATTTCTGCCCAAAAAGGATATTTTGATTTGATTTTTTTAGATCCCCCTTATAATCGAGGCTATCTGCTGCAGGTTTTGAAATTGCTTCTGGCGGGTGATCTCTTGGCCGAAGCGGCTATGCTGATCATTGAAACCGCTGCCAAAGAACCGGAAGATTTTTTATTACCGGGTATTCATGTGGACAAAGGAAACTTTTATGGGGAAACAGCTGTCTATTTTTGTAGAAGTCAGAAGTTAGAAGTTAGAAGTCAGAATTTGTAGTTTTTGCTCTGCAAAACAATTAAAAATCATTCTGACCTCCGACCTTTGGCCTTTGACCTCTGAAAGGAGTAATTATGGACGATAACAAACAAGAAGCCGAAGTTATGGGTATTGAGGTTATTTTGCGCTTTATAGAACAAATGCTGGCGGATGCGCCCCGCATTCCCCTGACCGGTAAAATCATGCTGGATGGCGATGCTTTTTTTGAGCAGATCGATAAAATTTATGCTATTTTGCCGGAAGAGATCAAACAGGCCCAGCAAGTTTTGGACCAAAGCGATAAGCTGCTGGAAAGTGTAGAACTTCAGGGTAAAAGGATCATCGAAGAAGCCCGCAACCAAGCTGCCAGCCTGCTCAAAGAGGAGCCTATTTATCAGGAAGCACAAGCAGTAGCTGCCGGGATCATCAGCCAGGCGGAACGGGAAGCCCAGGAATTGCGGGAGGGCGCATTGAACTATGCCTCCGATGTTTTCCATCAGGTGGAACTGAACCTGGAAAAAGCGGTACTCTCCGTACGCCACAGCCGTGAAGAGCTAAAAAATGTCTAATTACCTATTACCTATTAACTATAAAAGTTGCTAGGGCAAAGGAAGCCAGGGCGTGGATGGCCCGGCAGATCATGTATTTGCCTACTTTGATATCGGTATCGCTTACCATTGCCGCTACCTGAGCTTGAACCGAAAATCCGCTCCAGGCTAGAATTGCCGATGCTAAAGCGATTTGGCTGGCCAGGGAAAAGCCGGCCAGATGATTGATGCCCAGACTCATTTCCCAAAAACCGCCCCCAAGGGCTTGGCCCAAGGCTGGATTAAGCTTCAAAACCCGGCAAATCAGACCGATCAAACCGCTGTTTTCTATCATCCGGGTCAAACAGGAGAAGAATATAATATAACAGCCAACCAAGGTAATATTGCTGGCGGCTTTTTGCCCGGCCCGGCGGAGAATGGCTCCCGGCCTGGTTTCCGCTGGTTTTTTAGTGCTTTTGGGCCTAATGGTTTTTTGCTCGCCGGGACTGGACGGACTGAAAAGCCCAAGTATTATTCCCAGTAGGAGATTAAGCCCGTAATTGATGCCCAAAAGAAGCAATCCCAATTGAGGCTGGGCCAAAATTCCGGTGGACACTGCAACCAGGATAAAAAGGGGACTGGGATTATTGGTGAAGGCGAGCAGCCTTTCGCCCTCATCCCGGGTGATAAGTTCCTGTTGGCGCAGTCCGGCGGTGATAGCAGCCCCGGTGGGGAAACCGGCGCAAAAGCCCATCAAAACAGCCAGAGCTGATGCTCCCGGCAGGCGAAAAAGAGGCCGCATCAAGGGCTCCAGGCGGCGGCCCAAATTCTCCAAGGCGCCCAGTTGGAGCAGGATTTCCGCAGTGATGAAAAATGGCAGCAAGGAAGGGAAAATAATATTCCACCACAGGGCCAAACCTTCTGAAGCTGCCTCGTAGCAGCTTTGGGGAGAGATTATCATAGACAAGAGAAAAAAGGCTGCCGATATAATAAGAAATTTACGCATAAAAACCTGCTAATGGCTTAATTATATTAATGTATATGTGAGACACCTTAAAATATTAATGACTAGAAAGGATGGAGTCTTGTGAAAATTTTAGTTTTGAATTGCGGTAGTTCTTCTCTTAAGTATCAGCTTTTTGATATGGAGGGGGAGAAGGTGTTGGCTAAGGGTCTTGTGGAAAAAATTGGTATTGAAGGTTCTTTGCTTACCCACAAATTAGCGAGCGGGGATAAAATCGAATTCCAAAGAGATATTCCTGACCACGCTCAGGGCATTGCTATGCTGATTGAAGCTCTTACTCATCAGGATTATGGGGTCATTACGGAAATGGCTGAAATTGATGCGGTAGGCCACCGTACTGTCCATGGAGGAGATCTTTTTGCTTCCTCCGTCCGGATCAGCCGGGAAGTGGTCGATACCCTGAAACGCTTGGTAGAGCTGGCGCCGCTCCATAATCCGCCCGGCATTACCGGCATCGAGGCTTGTCAGCAAATTATGCCCGGGGTGCCTATGGTTGGGGTTTTTGATACCTCTTTTCATCAAACTATGCCGCCTTCTTCATATATCTACGGTATTCCATATAAATATTATGAAAAATACGGGGTGCGCCGTTATGGTTTCCACGGTACCTCTCATCGCTATGTCAGTGAACGGGTGGCTCAGTTGGTGGGCAAACCTTTGGCAGAGTTGAAAATCATTACCTGCCATTTGGGTAATGGTTCCAGCATTGCGGCTATTGCCGGCGGCAAAGTTTTGGATACTTCTATGGGCTTTACACCTCTTGAGGGCCTGGTCATGGGCACCCGTTCCGGTGATTTGGATCCGGCGATCCTGGCTTTTTTGGCTGATAAAGAGAGCTTGGACGTGCAGCAGGTGACAAATATTCTCAATAAAAAATCCGGATTATTGGGTATTTCCGGAGTCTCAAGCGATATGCGCTATATCGAAGAAGCTGCACTGGAGGGCAATGAGCGGGCTAAGCTTGCCTTGGATGTTTTCCATAAATCCGTTTTACGTTATATCGGCGCCTATGCCGCCGAGCTGAACGGAGCGGATGTGCTGGTATTTACTGCCGGGATTGGGGAAAACGGCCCCGAAACCCGCAAAGCTATCTGCCATAACCTGACCTATCTGGGGGCCGATCTGGACATTGAGGCCAATCAATGCCGGGGCAAAGAGGTAGAAATCACCAAGCCCGGCTCCAAACTACGGGTTTTTGTAGTGCCGACCAATGAGGAATTGATGATAGCCCGGGACACTATGGAGGTTATTCAGGGTGGAGTTAGAAATTAGGAATTAGGCACTTACTCCCGAAATTCTGCGCAAAATGGCAAAATTTTTGTACCTTCGTATTCCCACTCAAAACTCAAGACTCAAAGCTCAAAGCTCCGGCTTGTCCGGGTTAGGAGGTAGGAGTTAGGAACTAAGCTCTCAAATTCGAACAAAAAAAGCCACAAAATATACGTCATCTATTGATTGACCTGCAAGGATGTAGATTCAAAATGATGCATGAAATAATTAGACACTGATT
>Ga0082212_10009740_pt1 | contig 12362 bp, 1 predicted proteins | sample TergutNt197P3_FD_71548 | JGI IMG/M metagenome (GOLD analysis project Ga0082212, IMG submission 71548) | Neocapritermes taracua P3 segment gut microbial communities from Petit-Saut dam, French Guiana - Nt197 P3 | ecosystem: Host-associated > Arthropoda: Insects > Digestive system > Gut ... | reverse complement strand
TGGTGCCCAACGGTACAAATTACAGCATTACAGTGAAAAACAGTAACGGTTGTACGGCAACCGGCAGCACATTTGGTATAAATTGCGGTTGTGTAGCCCCGCCGACTTTAACCCTGACTGCAACGAGCGCGTTAGCTTGCGGTATCACTGCGGTAACCATCAACGGTAATACTTTTGGGGGCACAGCAACGGAGGTTACGATTACCAAAAGCGCCAATGGAAATGGTACTTTAACCTACTCATCTGCGTCAAGCAGTCCGTTTGCCATAGAATATATACCTGTTGAATCCGATGCGGGCAAAACCATTACGCTCACGGTAACTACCGATAATCCTTCCGGTTCACCCTGTGTGGCGGCAACGGCATCGATAGATATAACGGTAAATGCAACGGCGAGCGGTGTAGCCATTTCGCATTATCAAAGAACGACCGGAGGGTCTGCTATTTTAGACAATCCTTTATGTACCAACAACAAACCGAGCAGTGGTACTGTTTATGCCCCACAACCTGCGAGCGGAACATTTCCTGCCGGTACCTGGTCAATAACTCCTGCTCCTCCTGTGGGATTTGCACTTAACTCATCTAATGGTAATATTACTTTTAACAGTACGGCTATTAGCGCGACTGCTACCTATACGATTACCTTAACGCCTTCCGGCGGGACATCGTGTCCGTCAACATACCTATTTAATATATTGGCGCGATCTACCAATACCAATATTACGGCTACTTCTGCCACAGTATGTAATGGCAGTTCAGTGGATTTGACGGCATTAGTAACGGCAGTAGGCGTAACCAATCCGGTTTTCAGATATTACACCACCCAAACCGGCAGTACGTTGGTACCCGATCCTGAGAATGTTACTATATCTACGACATCAGCGAGTGTCAGTTATTATGTATCTGTTTCGGGAGACAACTTCTGCGAAGGCGCTGCCAACAGTATGGGTAGAAGAACCGTAACTATAAATGTACAGCAGCCACCTACTGCGCCCACCTCTATTGCAAGTTCTGAGGGCAATGCTATATGTGCAGGAGTTTCTACCAATCTTTCTGCTACAGGCGGCGGCAATGGCGGCGGTGCAACTTACCTGTGGGGAACAGGCAATGTTTGCGGTTCCAATACAATATCGGGAATCACTTCTTCAATTACAGTAAATCCAAGTACATCTACTACTTACTGGGTGCGCAGAGTAGGTACAACTCTTTGTGCCGGAAGAGAAACCGATTGTGCATTTGTAACTATAAATGTAAATCCCAATCCGGTAACTCCGACCCATACTTATAGTTGTAATGTTGCGCCTGCTGCAACGGCAAGCGTAACCGTAACCGCTCCGACCGGCAGCGGTATGCAATATTTTTTGAATGGATTTTCAACGGCTTATCAACCGGAAACTGTATTTAATCCGGTACCCAATGGTACGAGTTACAGTATAAAAGTAAAAAACAGCAACGGTTGTGAAGCAACCGGCAGCACATTTAATATAAACTGTGATTGTATAAACCCGCCGACTTTAACTCTGGCTGCAACGAGCGCGTTAGCCTGCGGTATCACTGCGGTAACCATCAACGGTAACACTTTTGGCGGCACAGCAACGGCGGTTACGATTACCAAAAGCGCCAATGGCAATGGTACTTTAACCTACTCATCTGCGTCAAGCAGTCCGTTTGTCATAGAATATATACCTGTTGAATCCGATGCGGGCAAAACCATAACCCTAACGGTAACTACTGATAATCCTTCCGGTTCACCCTGTGTGGCAGCAACGGCATCAATAGATATAACGGTAAATGCAGCGGCGAGCGGTGTTGCCATTTCGCACTATCAAAGAACGACCGGAGGGTCTGCTATTTTAGACAATCCTTTATGTGCCAACAACAAACCGAGCAATGGTACTGTTTATGCTCCGCAACCTGCGAGCGGATCGTTCCCTGCCGGTACATGGTCAATAACTCCTGCTCCTCCTGTGGGATTTGCACTTAATTCATCGAATGGTAATATTACTTTTAACACTACGGCTATTAGTGCGGCTGCTACCTATACGATAACTTTAACGCCTTCGGGTGGGACATCGTGTCCATCAACATACCTATTTAATATATTGGCACAATCTACCAATGCCAATATTACGGCTACTTCTACAGCAGTATGTAATGGCGCTTCGGTGGATTTAACGGCGTTAGTAACGGCAGTAGGCGTAACCAATCCGGTTTTCAAATTCTACACCACCCAAACCGGCAGTACGTTGGTACCCGATCCTGAGAATGTTACTATATCCACAGCATCAGCGAGTGTCAGTTATTATGTATCTGTTTCCGGAGACAACTTCTGCGAAGGCGCTGCCTCCAGTACGGGTAGAAGACCAGTAACTATCAATGTACAACAACCACCCACCGCGCCCACTTCTATCGCAAGTTCGGGAGGCAATCCGATATGTGTTGGAACATATACGAACCTTACCGCTACAGGCGGCGGCGAAGGCGGTGGCGCAACCTACCTGTGGGGAACAGGACCTACTTGTGGCTCCATTACAATGACTGGCGCTACCAACTCTATTATCACAGTGAGCCCAACTTTAAACACTATGTACTGGGTTCGCAGAGTAGGTACAACTCTTTGTGCCGGCAGAGAAACCGATTGTGCATTTGTAACTATAAATGTAAATTACAATCCGGCAACTCCGACCCATACTTATAGTTGTAATGTTACGCCTGCTGCAACGGCAAGCGTAACCGTTACCGCTCCGACCGGCAGCGGTATGCAATATTTTTTGAATGGATTTTCAGATGTTTATCAGCCGGAAACTGAATTTAATCCGGTGCCTAATGGTACCAATTACAGTATTACGGTGAAAAACAGTGGCGGTTGTACGGCAACCGGCAGTACATTTAGTATAAACTGCGATTGTGTAACCCCGCCGACTTTAACTCTGGCTGCAACGAGCGCGTTAGCCTGCGGTACCACTGCGGTAACCATCAACGGTAATACTTTTGGGGGCACAGCAACGGCGGTTACGATTACCAAAAGTGAAAATGCAAACGGTACATTAACCCACACAACGGCATCAAGCAGTCCGTTTGTCATAGAATATATACCTGTTGAATCTGATGCGGGCAAAACCATAACCCTAACGGTAACTACCAACAATCCTTCCGGTTCACCCTGTACGGCGGCAACGGCATCGATAGATATAACGGTAAATGCAGCGTCGAGCGGTGTAGCCATTTCGCACTATCAAAGAACGACCGGCGGGTCTGCTATTTTAGACAATCCTTTATGTGCCAACAACAAACCGAACAATGGTACTGTTTATGCTCCGCAACCTGCGAGCGGCTCGTTCCCTGCCGGTACATGGTCAATAACTCCTGCTCCTCCGACAGGTTTTACGTTTAGTTCGTCTAATGGTAATATTACTTTTAACACTACGGCTATTAGCGCGGCTGCTACCTATACAATTACTTTAACGCCTTCGGGCACTACATCGTGTCCATCAACTTACACGTTTAAAGTATTGGCGCAATCTACCAATATTAATATTACGGCTACTTCTACCACAGTTTGTAATGGCAGTTCAGTGGACTTGACGGCATTAGTAACGGCAGTGGGCGTAACCAATCCGGTTTTCAAATTCTACACTACCCAAACCGGCAGTACTTTGGTAACCGATCCGGAGAATGTGGTTATATCCACCGCATCAGCGAGTATCAGTTATTATGTATCTGTTTCCGGAGACAACTTTTGCGAAGGCGCTGCCTCCAGTACGGGTAGAAGAACAGTGTCTATCAGTGTACAACAACCACCCATCGCGCCCACCTCTATCGCAAGTTCGGCGGGCAATACTATATGTATGGGAATCTCTACCAATCTTACCGCTACCGGCGGCAGTACCGGTGGTGGCGCAACCTACCTATGGGGAACCGGAGATGTTTGCGGGTTAAATACAATATCAGGAACCACTACTTCAATTACAGTAAATCCAAGCGAATCTACTACTTACTGGGTTCGCAGAGTAGGTACCGGAGCATGTGCAGGGCAAGAAACCTCCTGTGCAACGGTAAGCATAACGGTAAATCCCAATCCGGATACCCCGATCCATACTTATAGTTGCAATATTACGCCTGCTGCAACGGCAGAAGTTACCGTAACCGCCCCGACCGGCAGCGGTATGCAATATTTCTTAAATGGATTTTCAACGGCTTATCAACCGGAAACCGTATTTAACCTTGTGTCAAATGGTGCAAATTATAGTATTACCGTGAAAAACAGTAGCGGCTGTACGGCAACAGGAAATTCGTTTGATATTATTTGTGATTGTATAAATCCGCCGACATTAACCTTGGCAAAAACGGATACTGCTATTTGCAGCACATCATCAATAACTATAAGCGGCAATACTTTTGGAGGTACGGCTTCGGCGGTTACGATTACCGCAAGCGCCAATGCGGGCGGTGTGTTAACCAATACAACGGCGTCAAGCAGTCCGTTTGCCATAGAATATACATCGGTTGCTGCCGATGCGGGCAAAACCATAACCATAACGGTAACTACCAACAATCCTTCCGGTATTCCCTGTATAGCGGCAACGAAAACGGTGAATATAGCAATAAATGCGTTATCTACTGCCGTTATTAGTTACCCGCGTGCCTCATATTACAATAATGACCTTTCCGCTCTTGTATCACTAACCGGTACGGGCGATTACGCCGGCGGTGCATACACGGTTACGCCTACAGGATTAACCATAGATGCAAGCAGCGGAACCATTAACCCAAAAACGAGCGTGCCGGGTAATTATATCGTAACTTATGCTATTCCGGCAACGAACTCTTGTGGCGGGGGAACTGCCACTACATCGGTAACGATAGTGAACGCATATATTCCGAATGCCAATAATGAATTTGAAATATGGAACTGGGACGATATTGCACATATTCAGGAAGTATTGAAGAACTATCTTACTGTAACTGTCTGCAAATTAATGCAACACATAGGTATTCCAAATGAAGCCGACACTTATGGCGATGGAACGGGGTTAGCCGCAAGCAGCCAATTTGTGAGAGATGTGCATCAAGGAGATAAGCGGTTTGGCTGGTGGGGCTACGAAGGGTTTATAATGCCGATTAATGCCGATGATTTTACCATTTATAATGAAACAGATCCTGATTATCAAACCCTTATTGATGCCAGAAAACTATTGGCATCTTCAGAATACACCGGCGGATTATGGGAGCGAGCCGATAATTGTGGCTGGGAAGAAACCGCCGGATGGATTCCGGTGGGTTCACAATCCCAACCGTTTACCAAAGTATTTGAAGGAAGTGGTTATGCTGCTACAGGTTTGTGGACAAACCGACCTGCCACAAATTACCAGGCGTTGTTTGGTTATACTCAGAACATCGGCTCGGCAATTAGAAACCTTGGCGTAAATACTACTTCTGCCGGTATTGTAGGAAATCAGTATGTTGCCGGAATTGCCGGCGATGTCGCTGATATTCTTATTACCAATTGCTATGTTACCGGAAAAGTGAGCGCTGCTTTGTATGCCGGTGGTATTGCAGGACGGACTTCTGCTAATTCTACCATCAGCTATTGTTATACAAACTGCAATGTGAGTGTGGCAAATACAACCGGATGCCAAATGGCAGGCGGTATCGCCGCTGATATTCAGAATAATTCACAAATTACGGATTGCTATACTACCGGAACTACTTCCGGAAATATAATCATTGGAGGTATTGCAGGAAGAGTACAACATAATTCGAAAGTGTTGAGATGTTATGCTACAGGTAATGTAACAGGCAATATGGCTCAAGCAGGCGGTATTGTGGGATTGTCTATCAATACCTTGAGTCAATTCGGGAATCCGGAAATAAGTTATTGTTATGCTTTAAACTCACAAGTAACGCTTCCTAATATTGCTACGTTAGGTCGTATTTTGGGAGCGAACTCAAATAATGCTGTTCTATCCAACAACAAGGCGTTAGACCAAATGTTATTGAACACAATCTCTCCGCCTCCCGATATTTTTAACGGAATTCCCGACCATACCGACAAGAATGGCGGAAATATATCTGCCTGTGAGGCGGTCATCAAAGGGAAAAGAGCCCCCGCTATCGAATATCCAACGTGGAGTTTCAATGATACTTGGACTTTTGTTTACCATCCTGATTATAATGTAAAAACAGATGCCGACACTACCAATTTACCGATTTTGAGCGTATTTAATAAAACCGCATTTACAGATGCATTACAAATACCTCATTTAGACCACGATGTAATTGTACCTTCTATTACTATCTCTGCTGATAATACAACGGTTTGTACCAATGACAGCATAGAGTTTTCTGCCGTTATTACGGATTTAGATGTTACATTCACTTATCAATGGAAAGTGAATGGGGTAGGAGTGGGGACAAATTCAGCGTCATTTACTTATCAAAATCCTGTAAATAATGCTGTGGTTACTTGTGAATTAACATTATTAGATGACTGTGCTGATCCTATTTCGGCAATTTCAAACGCAATTCAGATAACGGTTGCTTCGGCATCCGCTGCGCCCACCGGCTTAACAACGCAAGAGATGTGTTTCGGAGATAAAATTGCGGATTTGGTAGTAACAGGCGCTAATATTCAATGGTATGCTGTTCCTGAAGGCGGCGTTCCTTTGGTGCCAACAACCCCTTTGATGTACGATTCTACCTATTATGCTTCGCAAACAGTAAACGGTTGTGAATCACTGAACCGGCTACCGGTTAGGGTGGGTTCTAAAACACCTCCTCCTGTGGGTACCTCGCCACAAAACTTCTGCGGAGTAGTAACTATAATGCATCTTTTCGACAGACTTATCGGCAGAGCAGCCAGACCCGAAATTAAATTTTATGCTTCGGCAACCATTGACACTGCTTTGGCAGAGAATACTCTGCTTGTTGATGGCGCTACCTATTATGCTTCGCTAACGGAGGACTACTGCGAAAGTTTTGCCCGTTTGGCAATAACGGTAAACATAATGCCATATTCTACCGCTTCTGCGAATATAATCTATCGTGATACTACGGTTTGTTTTGCTGATATTGTGGATTTAAACACGTTAGTCAGCGCTACGGGCGATGTTATTCATCCTAATTTTATTTGGTACGATTCGCCAACGGGTAGCACAACAGTACCGGATCCCACAGCAGTATTTTCCGTAGATACCGCTACTTATTATGTATCGGTGTCGGGCGACAATTTATGCGAAGGAAGCGAACGGGCGCCGGTAACAGTGCACGTAACGCCGCGCTCCAGAGCCTCGCTCCATATAGAATATCGCGATACAGCAATATGCACCGGAAATACGGTAAATTTGTATGATTTGGTGAGCGCGAAAGGAGACCTGATTAATCCTATACTCACTTGGTACACAGAGGTATTCGACTATATTTTAGTACCTAACCCAACGGCAGTATCTCCCTTAGAGACTACGACTTATGCTGTATCTGCGAAAGGAGACAACTATTGCGAAGGAATGGCAGACCGAATAGGACGCTGGGAAGTAATGGTAATAGTAAGCGCTAATGCCATTGCCGCTATCAGTTATCCGCGTGATTCATATTACAATAATGACCAGATTGCTCTTGTTTCTTTAACCGGTACGCTCAACTATACCGGCGGAACCTATACGGCTACCCCGACCGGATTAAATATTAATGCAACTACCGGAACCATTAACCCAAAGGCGAGCGCGCCGGGGAATTATACCGTAACTTATACCATTCCGGCAACGAGCGATTGCGGCGGCGGAATTGCAACGACATCGGTAACAATACTGAACGCCTATATTCCGAATACACATAATGAATATGAAATTTGGAACTGGGACGACTTTGCTCATATTCAAGAGGTAATGCAGAATTTCCCTGCCGTAAATACCTATAAATTAATGCAACCCTTAGGCTTTCCGTATGATATTAGCTCTTATGGCAATGGAACAGGATTAATTTCAAGAAGTCAGGAAGTTAGAGACGCGCATCAAGGCGACAAGCGGTTTGGCTGGTGGGGTTACGAAGGGTTTATTATGCCGATTAATGCCGATGATATTACCATTTATGATGAATATGCACCGGATTATGAAACCCTTATTTATGCCAGAGCGCTATTGGCATCTACAGAGTATATGGGTGGTTTATGGGATCACGACAATTACTGTGGTTGGGAACAGGGCAGCGGTTGGATACCGGTGTGTCCGCAAGCCCAACCGTTTACCAAAATGCTTGAAGGAAACGGCTTTGCAATTTCAGGCTTGTGGATATACAGACCCTACGAAAATAATCAGGCATTGTTTGGTTTTATTAGTAACTATAACATTAGTATTAGAAATCTGGGCTTAAATACTTCCTCTGTGGGTATTGTTGGAAATTTGTATGTAGCAGGAATTGCCGCGCAGGTACAACAAGCCACGCTCACAGGTTGCTATGTTACCGGAAAAGTGAACGGCACTCAATATACCGGCGGTATAGCAGGGTGGGCAAATTCAGCAACCATTACGCAGTGTTACACAAACAGCATCGTAAGCGCCTCAAACCAAATTGCAGGCGGTATTGCAGGAGATGTGCAAGGTACTTCACAAATTGTGGACTGCTATGTTACCGGCGAAATTTTCAGTAATTTGGCGCTGGGTGGTATTGCAGGAAGAATACAACATACGACCAACGTTACTGGATGTTACGTTACAGGTAATATAAACGGACTTGGAAGCGCCTTGCAAGCAGGTGGTATTGTGGGTATTGCTTCTAATACGATGGGAGGGGTTGGCGTACCCGAAATAAGCAACTGCTATGCTTTTAGTTCGCAAATAACCGCTACAAATGTGAATACTTTAGGTCGTATTCTCGGACAAAACCCAAGTAATGCCGTACTATTAAACAACTATGCGTTAGATGATATGTATTTGAATACCGTTTCTAATCCCGGAATATTTATAGGGGTGCCAAATCCTAACGACAGGTATGGCGCAAATATCTCTGCCTGTGCAGCGGTAATCAAAGGTCAAAGAAATCCTGCCGCCATATATACAGATTGGCATTTTGATGGAACGTGGACGTTTGATTACAATCCTGATTATAATGTAAAAACAGATACCTACCCTACCAATTTGCCGATTTTGAGTGTGTTTAATAAAACCATTTTTGAAAATGCGTTGCAAATACCTCATTTAGACCACGATTTAATTGTGCCTTCCATTACTATTTCTGCTGATAATACAACGGTTTGCGCCAATGAAAGCATAACATTTACGGCAATTACACCTAATTTGGACGCCCAACCCGTGTATCAGTGGAAAGTGAATGGAGAAAATGTGAGTACTAATTCAGCCACATTTATTTATACTCATCCTGAAAATAATGCTGTGGTTACTTGTGAATTAACATTATTAGATGATTGCGCTGACCCAATTTCGGCTTTATCAAACGAGATCTCTGTAACGGCACATCCGTTGCCCGGAGCGCCCACAGGATTAGCAACACAACAGATGTGCGCCGGAGACAGACTAAATGATTTGGCAGTAACAGGCGGTATTATCAAATGGTACGATGCTCCTGAGGGAGGCAACTTGCTAACAGGAAATCCGTTATTGGCAGCGGAAACCACTTATTACGCTTCGCAAGTGGTGAATGATTGCGAAAGCGATGACCGGCTCGCCATTCTCGTGCAATCAAAAGTACCGCAGCCCGTACCCAATACAGAAGCAGGCGTTTTCTGCGGACTTCATACCGTTGCAGATCTAAAAGCAGAAATAACAAGCAGTTATCCCGTTGATGTTTACCACCCATCTGATTTAACTACTCCGTTAAATGACGCTGTGGTGTTACTTTATGACCAGACTTATTATATTAATGCCCACGATGGAAGCTGTGCAAGCATTGGTTATCTGCAAATTACAATAAATCATATTGGTGCGATTGTGAATCTTACCGGCATCACTGCGTTAAGTCCGGAAAACCCTGAAATTGAACTGTTAGCCTACGGCGGAGTAACTTATGAATGGATCTATCAAAATGCCGTTGTGGGAACGAGTAATACCCTTACGATTGAAAACGGCGGCAGATATTTTGTAACGGTTACAGACGCACACGGTTGTGTGGCACACGATTCCATAGATATTAAGGTAACGCTGTTGGGGACGGTCTTCCCGCTTGTAAAATGGGATTATCCGGCTTTCGACACCCTGTTTAAGGTAGTTGTCAGTCTTAAAAACGTACCTGAAAATCCGTTGTCGCTTCCAACCACGTTAGATGATTTAGCGGCAGCGCCTCCCATAGTATCTACTATTGCAACCTATCATAACGGCTCTCTTTTTATTGAAAGATCTCCGCTATCGCCGGGCATCATAGGCTCTACGCTTAATCCGGGAGAAGAGATTGAATGGGGAAGCATTCTGTTGGAACCGAGAGTGCATCTTGTAAGAGATTTAGATCCTGACGAAGCGCCGGATATTGTGAACGGAACAACCTCAGGATTATACAGATTAGAAAGCGAAATAGGGGAGTATATTCTTGAAATTAAACGAATTGGATATGTAACAAGATGGGCACCGATATTAGTTACTACTGACGGCGTACAACATTTGGGACACCGCGAAATTATTGCCGGCGACATTAACCAAGACAGAACCATAGAAACATCTGATATAGATGAACTTAAAACAAAAATCGGCGGTTATTTCGGAGACAGCGGCAAATATGAGATTAAATACGACTTAAATTCCGATGGAAAGATTGATGCGTTAGATTATCAGATTATTGTTAAATTCTTGAATTTTCAATATACGAATTACAAAGAAACCAGATTATGGATTGAATCGATGGGGTTTTAATCAATCTTGTATGGTTGGATATATTAAGTAACGAAATGAATTAAAATCTTCCCAATCAGAAAACAGGTTTAATTTGATTGAATTAAGAATAGCCTCTTTATATGTTAATCTTTCTGAAAAACAACTATTTGCGTTTTGAAAAACAATAGGAATAAGGTCAATATTATTTTGTATAGCACACGATGTTCGTTTATGTCCGTCAAAAATATAATCAAAAGAATTAATATTAACTGCAATAACAGGAAAATCAAAATCATAACCATTTGTTTTCATATTATTTTTTAGTTTTTTAAAATACTCACTTTCAAAACTATGAATAGATTGGGTTGGATACAGGTTTGTAGGAGAAATAAATGATTTTGAGCATTCATTTGAAACCAACCATATATTATATTCAGTAAGTATAATATCCGCAACTCTTTCAGGCGTAATAAATGAAGTATCAATGATAAGGTTGAAACCGGATAAATCGGAACAGGTTGCTCCATAGATTTCCAAATATCGTTTATTTTCACTTTCTTTGCGTGCAATAATTTTATTAACAGCATCTTCCCTTGAGGCATACTTTTCTTTGGCTCGTTTATTATCATCAAATATTCTATTTGCAGATAGAATTAAATTTGTCTTTAGGAAAACCTTGAAAGATTTTGGAATAAAAAACCACGCCAACCTTGAATCTGCTATTAAATGAGTGGATTCATTTAAAGATTTGAATGTAGCGTCTATTTCTTCGTCTATTTCAGGGTGTGTATCAGAGTATTTGTTTAGTTCCAGAGTGGTCATATTATATCTGTCGGCGATCTCTCGTTGAATTTTACCGGTATGGATATAATCGTACCCCAATTGTTTACATAATAGATTAGAAACTGTAGATTTGCCACTTCCTAAATCCCCTGTAATAGAAATAATTTTTGCCATATTATATTTTAAATGGTTACTGACCGACAAAAATATTATTTTTTTTGAGGTAGTATTTTTTCTTAACCCATTATTCATTATTCATTGTAATATATACAAATGGCGGAGCGTGTTAAAATTAATGTATCTTCGCACGTTTATTAAAAAGAAATGAGTAAGGTGTATTTGTGAGGGGTAATAAACAAGAATTATTGGTGCCAATTAATTAATAATTAAATGAATAGATTTATATTAAATCCTTCAAATTTTAATTTGATTTTTGTTTTGTTGCGACTATTATGTAACAACGATATTAAAGAGAAATGTAATTTTTAAGAAAAATTATGATAATTTTTATGAATTTATAAGAAAATAGAAAGAAATGATAAAAAAAATGACACTAATTCAAACAAATTATACAAAAACTGCCTGCAAGCAGAAGCAGGTAGAATACGCTGTAAATAATAATGTAATAAATATAATAGTATAATAATTAAAATCAAAAAATTTATGAGAAAAATCTACTTTTTTTATTTTCTACTTTTATTACCGTTTGCGCTGAACGCGCAGGAGGTTCCGGTAGATAACAAGTTTAAAGGCGAATGGCTTCTT
>Ga0082212_10009739_pt1 | contig 12363 bp, 13 predicted proteins | sample TergutNt197P3_FD_71548 | JGI IMG/M metagenome (GOLD analysis project Ga0082212, IMG submission 71548) | Neocapritermes taracua P3 segment gut microbial communities from Petit-Saut dam, French Guiana - Nt197 P3 | ecosystem: Host-associated > Arthropoda: Insects > Digestive system > Gut ... | reverse complement strand
GAAACGCGCCATTGGCGCGCGTTTATTATTTACACGACCGGCGAGGACGCCTGCGCTCCCATGTCAGAAATGGCATAAAAATCTCAAAGATGTTCTGATATACTAATATGTTTTGATTTCGGGTATTGTCATTCTTAAGCCCGAATGTTTCAATCGGAGGTTTCGCAGTTGAGCGCCAATTTTAAAAGCGTCCTGATATGGATGGTCGTCGGCGTGGTGATGATTATGTCGTGGCAATTTCTTTTTAATGCCCCGGACGCCAGCCTGGCCGACAAGGATTTTACGACTTTCAGCCAGGAAATGCAGGCCAGAAGGATACTGAAAGTTACGATTGCCGGAGAGGAGCTTAAAGGCGAATCAATTCACGGCGAAAAATTTAAGACCGTCATTCCGCTCGATGCCGCTTATGACCTGGCGAAAGAACTTAATCAGAACGGTGTTACCGTAAAAATAGAAAAAGCCGGCAGTTCGATGCTGACGATGATCCTGCTCAACGGTTTGCCGATACTGATATTGATAGGCTTCTGGGTTTTTATGATGCGCCAGATGCAGAGTGGCGGCACAAAGGCGCTCATGTTCGGCAAAAGCCGCGCTCGGATGATGTCGAATCAGCAGAAAAAAGTGACGTTCAAAGATGTTGCCGGCGTCGAGGAAGCAAAGGAAGAGCTGTCGGAAATTATCGAATTTCTTAAAGAGCCGCAGAAATTCCAGAAACTTGGCGGACGCATTCCCAAAGGCGTACTCCTTATGGGACCTCCGGGAACCGGAAAAACTCTTCTGGCGCGGGCAATCGCGGGAGAGGCAAACGTCCCGTTCTTTTCAATCAGCGGTTCAGATTTTGTGGAAATGTTCGTTGGCGTGGGCGCGAGCCGCGTGCGCGATCTGTTTGAACAGGGAAAAAAGAGCGCGCCATGCATTATATTCATTGATGAAATCGACGCTGTTGGCCGCCATCGCGGAGCGGGACTCGGCGGGGGACACGACGAGCGCGAGCAGACGTTAAATCAATTGCTGGTCGAGATGGATGGTTTTGAATCAAACGACGGTGTAATTCTGATCGCGGCAAGCAACCGTCCCGATGTACTCGACCCGGCGCTCCTGCGTCCGGGACGCTTCGACCGACAGGTTGTCGTTCCCCTGCCTGATATTCGCGGGCGTGAAGGAATTTTGAAAGTACACGTCGGCAAGATTCCCGTTTCCGAAAATGTTGACGTATCGGTAATCGCTCGCGGCACTCCCGGGTTTTCAGGCGCTTCCTTGGCAAACCTGGTGAACGAAGCGGCGCTCAACGCAGCCCGCTACAACCGTAAGGTTGTCGAGATGCCCGATTTCGAAGGAGCCAAGGACAAGGTCATCATGGGCAAGGAACGCAAATCCATGGTGATAACCGAAAACGAAAAGAAGGTTACTGCGTATCACGAGGCGGGTCACGCGCTGGTGGCGTTCATGATTCCGGGAAGCGATCCGCTGCACAAAGTCACAATCATTCCGCGAGGCATGGCGCTTGGATTGACACAGCAGTTACCGGAAGCCGACAAGCACAACTACGCAAAAAATTATATCGAAGGACGCATCGCCATTTTGATGGGAGGCCGTTGCGCCGAAAAAATGTTTCTTAACCAGGAAACCACAGGCGCGGCTCACGATATCGAAGTGGCGACAGATCAGGCGCGAAAAATGGTTACCGAATGGGGAATGAGTCCGGAAATGGGGCCGCTGACATTCGGCAAAAAGGAGGAACAGATTTTTCTCGGGCGCGAAATCGCCCAGCATCGCGACTACAGCGAGGATACCGCTATTCGCATAGACCGCGAGGTGAAAAGGATTGTCAACGAAGGCTACGACCTGGCGATGAAAACCCTCGATAACAACCGCGACGCGCTGGTTCGTCTCGCGGAGGCACTGCTGGAGTATGAAACTCTGGATAGCTTCGAACTTGAACAGGTAATAAAGGGGATTCCGCTTGCGCCAAGGGAGATTCCGGCTGATTCAGGTCCTGATTCCACGGGAACCCCGGCGTTGGAGGAAGCGCATGAACGGCCTTCGCTGCCTCAATTACTCAACCCGACGGAGACATCGGCAACGGCATAAAGGGATATGTCACCACAGTTTTCTTCACGTTCGGTTTATACCATTAGAGCGGCAGACCGGACGCTCACAATGGGTGAGCGAACCCTGGTAATGGGCATCCTGAATGTCACGCCCGATTCATTTTCGGAAAAGGGAAAATATTTCGGCATTGAAGCCTCTGTAAGGCGCGCATGGGAAATAGCGGAAGAAGGAGCGGATATACTGGATATCGGCGGCGAATCGACGCGCCCCGGTTCCGCGGGAATAGATACAGATGAAGAGATTAACCGCGTCATTCCGACGTTGGAGGCTTTGACAAAAGACTCAAAATACCCGCTTCCGATTTCAGTGGATACCACAAAATCCGAAGTCGCCCGGGCGGCGTTGGAGCGCGGCGCGGCCATTATTAATGACATCAGCGCCATGACCGCAGACCCGCGGATAGGGCAGATAGTCGCTGAATATGGCGCGGCGCTTGTTATGATGCATATTCGTGGAACGCCTCAAAACATGCAGACGTTGCCGCCGAGTCCGGACATAATGGGTGAAATCGATATATGGGCAAAGGACGCTGTCGCCCGCGCGTCATCATGCGGCATATCTTCCGATAGGATTATTCTTGATCCCGGCGTGGGATTTGGAAAAACAGCCGCGCAGAATGCCGGGATCATAGCGAATATTAAAAGATTTGCCGCCGCCGGGTTCCCGATCTTAATAGGCACGTCCCGCAAATCTTTTATCGGAGCGGTTTCAGGAAAACCCGCGCATGACAGGATATTTGGAACCTGCGCCACTGTAGCGGCATCCATTTTATATGGAGCGCACGCCGTTCGCGTACATGATGTCGCAGCCGCGCGAGAGGTCGCGGATATAACAGATGTAATCTTAAAGGCAACCTCCGAAAACCCCGAAATCAAGGCTTGCGACCGAGACAAAAGCGGAGTTTACATTAGGTAAATGAGCATTTTGTCGAGGGAGCGTAACGCAGAGTTCGGGGTTTTCGGAGGTTGCCTAAATATGAGCGTGCAGGGGCGCGATTCATCGCGCCCCTGAATTGAAAATATGGATTCGATCTTTGAACTTTTACGAATCTCGTCTTTTTCTTTTCGCGATCTGATCGATATCGCGCTGGTAGCTTTCATCGCTTATCGTTTTCTGCTGCTGATGAAGGGAACCCGCGGAATGCAGATGACGCTTGGCATCATCGCGCTGCTCCTGTTTTTCTGGATTACCCGTTTTTACAACCTGTCCGCCGTCGAATGGCTTCTTTCCAATGTTTTAACCTATATATTCTTTGCCGTCATCGTTTTGTATCAAAACGAAATCCGTATGATCCTGACGAGAATCGGGGTTTTCTCCATCTGGGGGCGCAGCCGGATAAACATGTACGACGGCGTTGATGAAATCGTTCAGGCGGCATCCACGCTTGCTTCACGTAAAACAGGCGCGCTTATAATTCTGGAACGCGAAGTAGGCCTCAGGAATTACTCCGAAACCGGCATTAAGCTGGACGCGGTACTCACTTATTATTTACTCGATACGATCTTCTTTCCAAAAACGCCTCTGCACGACGGCGCGGTAATAGTGCGTAAAAACCGGATTATCGCGGCCGGCTGCTTTCTTCCCCTGACGCTCGATCCGTACCTCAGCCAGGAACTCGGTACGCGCCATCGCGCCGGAATCGGCATCACCGAGGAAACTGATTGCGTCGCGGTTATTGTATCCGAAGAAACCGGAACAATTTCGCTGGCTATAGGAGGGAAAATTACACGAAATCTCTCCGGCAACGAACTGAGGATTGCGCTCAAAGCCGCGATCTCCGGACGAAATGTTTTAGAAGAAATCAACGCCGCCGCGCAGGAAGGACATAAAGCGGTATGAAAAATTTTCTGCGCAGGTTCGTTTTTAATGACTGGCCGCTGAAAACCGCCTCGCTTTTAATAGCGTTGACATTGTGGCTTTTTGTGCGCGGAGATCCCGGTCATGAGCGGGTTATTGCAGTACAGCTGGAAGTGCGAAAGCCGCAGCAAATGGAAACCATAGGCCAGCTGCCGGCCAGCGTTGAAGTCACAATGCGGGGATCGGCGATTTCCAGCGCCTGGTTAAGCCAACTGCCGCCAACCTGCGTCGTGGATTTGCAGAACTTCTCGGAAGGCGAGCATATTGTAACGCTGACGCCGGATAATATAAGGATAAACCAGAGAGGCGGCATTGAGATCCTGCGTATCTCTCCAGCGCGGCTGACAATAACACTGGAAACAACGGTTTCAAAGGAAGTTCCTATAGTCGTACCGATTACGGCCGGGCCGCCTGCAGGATTTGAAATTTACAACCGGTTTACACAGCCTTTATCCGTCATAATCACAGGCGCGAGATCCCGCGTCGCGCCGATTACCGAAGTGGAAACGATGCCGATCTCGCTTGATGATCAAAGAGAACCGGGACGTTTTTTTGTTAATCTTAATTTGCATGATTCCTCAATTCGCGCTTCGGAGGAAAATCTGATCCAGGTGCAGATCGCTGTAGGGCCTGTTCGCCGATTGCACACTATCAGCAAAATCCCTGTTCTTGTTGAAGGAGGAGATTATTCTTTCACGCCGGAACATGTTTCCGTACAGATACTGGCGCCGCCGGAGTACATTGAAAGCGTTTCAGCCGAAGATTTTCGCGCCGTGGTTCGTTCCGGCGCCTTTGACGCCGCTCGGCTACCCGCCCAGGGCAAACTTACCGTGCAACTGATGAAAGGTTCCGACGGCGCTGCGGTAATAAGGGCGATTACTCCGCCGGAGATTACGATCAAAAATTAATGACCCATGGACGCTCGTATTCCCATGTTTAATGGAAGCTGTAGTTCAGGCCGAAGCGCATGGATCGCGGGTTTCTGTCAAATATGATCTCGCCGTCCGACGCGGTCAGTTTTTTGCTTCCCTGATTCAGCGCATTGCGCAGTTCCAGCATAACTTCCCATCGTCCGGGACCGTACAGGAAAGCGGGCATGGGAACAATCTGCCTGATTTCGATGTTTGCGGATTTCGTGCCTATATCCATATCGTCGAAGAAGCGATCCAGCGTCGTTAAAGGGTAGCCGGAATTCCAGCGCAGCATCGTTATTATGCTGGTGCGCGTCTTTGGGACAAATGTATCTACGCGCCCTGTGATTGAATGCCTGTACCCCTGCCGCATAAAATTTTCAGGACTTTCTTCAAGCACGGCGATTTCGGCATGCCGCGCATCCGGCGTGATTTCTTTCGATTCACCGTAAATATACGCTATTGAGCCGGTCAGGTATTCAAAGAAGCTGTGCTTTGCCATAAAGCGCATACCTCTCTGGTTTGACTGTTCATCTTTCATTTCAATGACGCAGGAACGTCTCTCCACCGGTGTGACGGTTGTAATGAGCAGAGGGAGGCCGGGGCCGCTAATGTCATCCTGAAAGAGGGCAAATTCGATTGATGTTTCCGGCGTGAAATTTCTTCTTACGACCGTTTCGAAATGCCGCGCCTGGCTCATATTCACATTGTTGCCAGCTATAGTGATAAGCGTAGGTTCGGAAAGGTTCAGCGTTTCACCGCCCGGGAGTGTAATGGAACTGGCGTCGCTCTGCGGTCTGGACGTAATAAACGCTTCGAAACTCCATCCTTGTACGGGAGTCAGCAGTATCCGCAGCGAAGGAGAAATAAAGCTTTTGTCCGCGCCATAATAGAGTTTTGAATAATCAACGCCATAGCGTACGGCAAGAATGTCAAACAGCCGGGTTTCGCCTTCCGTGCTGAAAGAGAAAGTTTCAAGCCCGTCGGACATCGAAAAGAAATTCGAGGAAGGAGAAATGTACTCGGAAATCGGATAATTACCGGATATGCGCCCATATCCAATGGAAATATTGTACTCGTGATCTTTATCCGGTTTATTGCTATAAGTATTCCGGAGCCTCCAGAAAGAACCAGCGCCTGAGTCAACCTGTCCCGACAGGACAATACGGCTTGTCGCATTCAGCGGTTCCGCAAAAGCGAAATTGGAAGAAACGCCGCTTTGGCTGGCGTAGGGACGCAGAAAGTAACTTTCGCTTTGAGACGACCCGGAAATGACGCTCATCACGCCGCCCTGGGTGAAAGGATTTGCCGCATTTTCCGCGATGTCGGGCATAATGGCACGGAAAATAAGCCGCCGGTCTGAAACGCCCCTGAGTACCTGCGTGAAACCCTGATTTTGCGGATATTCATCCATTGTAAAAATGTCGGCTAATTTCTGTAAAGCGATTTCCAGGGAAACTGAACGTGAGTCATCAACGGCAAATTGCGCCGTGGCAGCCGATTGGTAGTCATGATGCGAAATACGGAGTGAATAAACGCCCGCCGAAAGCGCCGGAGTTCTGAAGAAGCCGTTTTCGTCGCTGCGCATCGATATGAAACTTTCCAGGCCGTCAACAAATCGCACAACGCGGATTAGCGCATCCTGTACAGGACTGCCTAAAAAATCAGAGATATTGCCCGCGACGCGCCCGTTGTTATCCCCGGCGCTGATCGGCGTCGCCGCCATCGTGATTAATGCGCCAAGGAAAACAGTTCGTATAAAAGGTTTCATATTGAAACACCCGGGTTGATTAATTTAGTTATTGGTAACAAGTTATTTTAGTTAGATGCGGGCAAAAGCCCGCACCAAAATAAATTGTTACCAATAAAACAAATCAACCTTCACATTAACATAATTATTTTCACCATGTCAATTTTGATAATTTTCCAGATCTGCCGAGAGAATAGTCACGCGAAAATCCGATGCGACATCCGGCAGGCCGTCAATGGCAATTTCGGTCAGACGCAGCTTTCCGCCTGGAGGCAAAGCTTCTTTGACTTCATGCGTCCGGGACTCAACCAGTCTGCCTGCTTCATTGATATATTCCACCCTGAGCAATAGACTAACGTAAGAGCCGCTGCCGGTATTGCTTATTGTTATGTCGTGACTCGCCACGGAGGCGTTTTTTTCGTCGGGATTCCGTGTCCAGGAAACCCCGGCCTCAACGATTTCCAGATCGCGGGGCAGAATCGCGCGTACGGGCGACGGCTGCTCAGATGAGATTTGTTCGAGCTTTATATTTTGCGTCGCGCGATTTTTTTCTGCGGAACGTCCGCGCAGAAGCAGAAAAATAATGACTACAAGAAGAACAAGCGTTATGCCGTAAAACAGCTGCCGTCTAAACATATTAATTATTAATCCTCCAGTGCATACTCAAACAACAACCATGCGATGGTTCCAAATATAAGCGTGAATACTGCCATGACGCTAAGCGGCAGCTTAAGCGCGGCGTAATCTCCGCCGCCAAGAATAATACCTGTCGCTTCAACCGCGTTGATTAAAATCGGAAGAATTACCGGAAAAAGAATCAGCGGTAAAAGTATTTCCCGCAGTTTCGTGTTTACTGCGATAGCCGAAAGCAGCGTTCCCACCGACATAAAACCGAACGTTCCGATAAGAAACGTCAGAGCCAGAACAGGGATTTCCTTCCAGACCGTCACGTTGAAAAAAATCAGGCCGAATACAAAAATCGCGATTTCCGCGAGCAGCATAAAAACGACGCCCGCCAGCATTTTGCCGAGATAAATCGCGCCCCTGTCCGCCGGAATCATCAAAAGTCCTTCAATGCAGTGGTTTTCCTTTTCTGACGCAAACATGCGGTTGAGTCCCAGCGTTCCCGCAAAGGCAAATGCCGTCCAGAGTACGCCCGGAAAAGCGGGGCGCGAATCCTCCGAACCAAGAGCGAAATTGAAAATCAGCAGCGTCACCACGCCGAAAAACAGCATGGAGTTGACTGCGCTTTTAGTTCTTAGCTCAATCAGCAGATCTTTTCTGAATATTGCCCAGATTCTACGCATAAGCATCAGGGGTAATTGCAAAATCTGAATGTAGAGACAAGGCATGCCTTGTCTCTACAGCCCGCGTCTTTAGAACTGTGCAGGCGGGACGCCCGCGATCCCATATCATGGTTTTGCAATTACCTCATTTTCTGTTAATAATCCGACGGTACATGTCAAGAAAACCGTCCAGCGTCAGCGACTTTTTTGAAGCGTCCAGCGCGGCCGAGCCTTTTTCAATAACCACAAGCCTGTCGGCCAGATCGTAGCCCAGCGCCAAATCGTGCAGCGTCATGACGCAGGTCTTTCCTTCCGTCTTTGCCCGATGGATATAATTTTTCATAACTTCAAATCCCATCTGGTCAAGCCCGGTAAAAGGTTCGTCCAGAAGCAGAATCGCGGGATCATGAAGGAACGCCCGCGCAATCGCCAGGCGCTGCTGCATACCGCGCGAATAATTGCGCACAGGATCAAATTCGCGCCCTCCGAGTCCAACCGCCTCCATGCGTTGAATCAGCGCGGCGTCGTTGGGATTGTCCGCGGGCGAGTTCATCAAACCTGCAAAAAAACGCAGATTTTCAAGAGCCGTCAGGTCGGGATATAAAGACATGCCGTGCGATAAATATCCTATCGCGCCGCGCGCAAATCGCGGCGTTTTACCGTCGGGAAAAATGATTTTAATATTGCCCGACGAGGGGCGCGCAAGGCCCGCGAGGATGCGCAGAAACGTGGTTTTTCCCGCGCCGTTTTTGCCGAAAACGGCGACGCATTTTCCCGCGCCTATATCAAGATTCAGATCGCGCAAAGCTGTCGATCGGCCGTAGTATTTCGTCAGGTTTCGGACTTCAATACCGGCTATCATGGTTTTTCGCGGGACATGCCTGGTTCCGGTTCAGGCGCGCGCGGAATCCGTCTTGACGCAAAAAGAAGCGTAAGGACAAAAACAGTCAGAATTGTCGATCCTATAGTAAGCGCGTTTCGTCCGACAACGCCGTCCATAGCCACGATCGTCGTTTCGCCCCATCCGTGCCCGTCTTCCATTTCCATGACCGGAGTTCCGCCGGAGAATGTCCATGTTACCGTGTCGTTTGCGCCGACTGCGCCCGCGGCGTAAACCGAAAAATTTTCCGCCGCGTGGTCTTCGGTCTTTTTTAGATCGCCGCCGGAAAGCGTCATATCAAACGGAATCACTCCGACCAAAATCTCAGAAATATCCTGGAAATATTTTTTCTCATAAACATATTTGCCGTCCGTGTAAGGCAGCGTCTGATGAACTTCAAATATCGTATTGCCGGGACGCAGCGGATAGAGACTGTAGTAAGATTCGCCGTCGGCGCTTTCAAGCGCCGATTGCGTCAGAGGCATTTCAGATCCGGGCGCGGTTATCCTGAATCGCGGCGGCTCCAAAATCCCCGGAGCTTTTGAAACACGGAAATTTCCCTCGGGATTGAGATAAACCCGCGGCGGACTGGAGGTATTCGCAACCACGTAAGTTTCGACTGCGTGCAGGTGATCTCCCGCGAGCTGAAACGCCATATCCGCTTCTTCCACTCGAATGTCTTTCATGGATGTCGTCGTTTCATAAACATCCATATCCAGGCGGGCAATCCCGTCCGCGCCAAACATCAGCATCCCGTGATAATTTGCTCCATTGTAAACGGCGCGGAGCATAAGCGGCATGGCGTCGGGAAGACCTTCTATGCGAAATGTCCCGCGCGCGTCCGTCATCGCGGTTTTGATAATGTCCATGCCGCCTGAAAGTAAAAGAACTTCAAGTTCGGTATTTCCGGCGATAATAGACGGATCGGTTCGGTTAATAAGCCGACCCTCGGCGATTCCACGATCCTGGGCGGCAACCGGCATCGCCGCTATCGCAACGAACCAAATCAAAACCAGGTAAAATCGTACTGTATTCATGTAGTGTTTTTTACTCCAGCATCCAGTCTAATACGTTTAATTGCCGGATTCCGTTATGGTTTGTCCCCGCGCCGATTTCGTCCAGCGTCAATAAAATTTTCGGGAAATGGTCGCTGATTTTTTCAAGAGACGCAAGTTCCCTTTTTAAGGTGTTCTCGTCAAGCACTGTCGCCGCCACCTGATAATAAGCGACTCCGTCGGCGTTTTGCGCGACAAAATCCACCTCGCCGTCGGCAAGATGCCCTACATAGACTTCATTGCCCCGCCGAAGCAGTTCAAGATATACCACGTTTTCCAGCACGTGCCCCTGGTCGGTTTTATCAGATCCAAACAGGTGCTGCCGCAAAGCGACGTCAGCCACATAGTATTTTTCAAGCGTTGCAAGGTGCTGTTTGCCTTTGATGTTGTATCGGTTCGCCTGGCAAACCATTAAACTATCCATGAGACCTTTTATATACTTTTCCACCGTTTTCTGGTCTATTTTGCGGCCGACGGAAGTCATGGTTCCGGCAATCCTGCTCGTTGACACAAGACTGCCAATATTGTGAAACACAAAACGTGCCAGGCTCTCCAGCATCATCACGTCCGATACTCTGAGCCTTGCCGCAACGTCCTTGAGCATTATGGAGTTATATATGCCTGCCAGATATTCGCGGATGTCTTTTTGTCGTCCGCTTAACTGTAAAGTATATGGGAATGAACTCTCTTTCAGGTACGACGCGTATTTTTCCTTTTTTGTCAGCGGCTTGCCGGGCGCGTACAGTTCCACACCTTCGCAGTATTCCGCGAAGGACAACGGCAGCATCTTAAGTTCCACGTACCGGCCTGTCAGAAGCGTCGCCAGTTCGCCGGACATGAAATAAGCGTTTGATCCGGTGATATACAGGTCGACATTTTTCCTGATGAACAGACTGTCAACTGCTTTTTCATATTGCTTCACATGCTGTATTTCGTCCAAAAAGACGTAATTCATCCTGTCGGGCAATAAAAGCCGCTTTATGTGTTCGTACAATGAACGATAGTCCGTAAGGCGCTCGTGGTCGATTTCCTCGAAATTCAGGGAGATTATCTGTTCTTCGGCCACGCCGTTTTCCGTCAGCCAGTCGCGGTATATATCGAACAACGTGGATTTGCCGCAGCGGCGTATGCCGGAAACGACCTTTATTATCTGCCTGTCTCTGGAACGGATCAAAAAACCAAGGTACTCGTGACGGTTTATTCTTTTCATTTGCGCACCTTAAACGCGTATTGTATTCCATAAATACCCTTATGTCGATATCTTTACGGAATATAATACGTAAATTATAACCGTGCGCCGCAATCTGCGCAGAATTTCTTGCCGGGAATGGTTTTCGACCCGCAGGAAGGACAGATTTGATTTTGGATTGTGGATTTTGGATTTTGGATTGTGGATTGTTGCTGAATCGTTCAGCATGTCCAGCTTTTGAAGGATATCTGCTGACTTGACCGGTTTTGCGTGATTTTAGTGGGGCGGCTTCGTAAGTACTGATAAACAAAGGGGATATTTTTTATAAAATCGCAAATGTGGTTACTAATAGAGTCAAGTCAAGTAAAAACGGCGGCGAAGCCGCGTTCCCCTGACATGGGAGCGCAGGCGTCCTCGCCTGCGTAGTAAAAACGCGGTCTGTAGAGACAAGGCATGCCTTGTCTCTCTTGTCACGCGCTTGCGCTGCCCCATGGCCAATCCTCCGCATTGTGATGAAATCGGCCTTATTCAACACATCACATTCAGACTTTCAGATAGTGTTCCTGTTAAGAAAATTGCCGAATGGCGCGAAGAGCTTGGGATAATTCCCGGTCTTTCCGTATTGATTTTACGCGCGAATATATCTGGGAACCGAGAAATACGATTCGGTATACCCGATGGCTGATTACCCTCCGCCTGAACGGATTGAATGGGAGCGGAACCTGGTATTTTTAGCAGATATGCTCGTAACCGAATACGGATTACCGACTGTCGCCGACGCGAGTAAAAACTTCCCGGTCAGCTTCATTTACCCATATTGGTTTTTAGATTTTTGGATTGTTGATTGTCCGGAAAATGTAGGAGCGATTCGCGAACAATCCCCGTTATTTCTCCGCCTCAGTAGTTGAAATAAATCCTGCTCAAATCGCCGATTGTTCATTAGATACAAAGAGAGGTTCATTTTGGAATCGCTCAGAAATTTCAAAATGACCTGCGAAAAAAGTAACATTACGAATTATGAGGAATCGAATTCTGACTCCGGCAATCTCTGCATTGTCGGAGAAGAGGAAGGCGTCTACACGCCGCGCAACGCCGAGGATAGTCCGTTGTATCAAACCGTTGTAAAAAACCTTGAAACCTTCCTTTCCGATCATCAACAGCGCGACCGTCCCGTTCCTTTTTTCGTGGAACGCGAAATGCGGGCGTTTCTCGACTGCGGAATCCCATCGCATGGATTCATCCGCGTACATTGCGATTCATGCGGACATGACCGCATAGTTCCATTCTCATGCAAAGGCCGCGGTTTCTGTTCTTCCTGCGGCG
>Ga0082212_10009738_pt1 | contig 12364 bp, 9 predicted proteins | sample TergutNt197P3_FD_71548 | JGI IMG/M metagenome (GOLD analysis project Ga0082212, IMG submission 71548) | Neocapritermes taracua P3 segment gut microbial communities from Petit-Saut dam, French Guiana - Nt197 P3 | ecosystem: Host-associated > Arthropoda: Insects > Digestive system > Gut ... | reverse complement strand
GCGGGGCCTTCGAGCGGCACGAAGGGGCGCTTGACCCAGTACAGGTCGATGCCCGCGCCGCGCGTGGGGTGGCTGAAGAAATGCTCCAAGTCAAACATGATGTCGTCCACGCTGAACCCGCTTAAGGAGACGTTGGGGTTGACCGCCCCGCCCGTTCCGGCATCCCCTGCCAACCCGCCCTGCCATTGCCGCTAATCGAATAATCATACCATATCCCCTTCCAGCATCTCCGTGTGAGGGAAATACAGCGTCAAGGATATCCCGTTCGTCTCCGCGAAAGCAGATAAAAGGGACAAGCATAATGCCAATGTCAATTGTATCAGTCTCTTCATGGTCTTCTCCCTTGTGTCAGTGTTGAACAGAAAGCCTATTCTACTGGCTTAATCTTCCTGCGAGTCCACTCGCCGCCTTTTTGGGGGTCATAGAGGATTTTGCGTTTACTCTTGGGGAATGAGACGGTGACGATGCCGTTTTCCGGGTTGCGCTGGATGTCCGGCATATCGTCTTCGGGCAACTCACATATCCGGAGCTTAAAAAAATCAAACAGGTAAGTCTTGTCGCCGAGTTTCGCCTTGTACATCCTGTCAAACTCGGGTATCGTTTTCTCATCGAAGACGGGTGTCAGCAAGTCGTCGGGGTAGAATTTCAGTTGCACGGTGTTAGATGTCACCCACTTGTTGGTGTCCAGTATGCACCGTACCGCCATGCTGGTGACGCCGACCATCGCGTTTGCGCCTTGCAACGAGCTATATCCCCAGCGGACTTCCCATGTGTGGGATTCCCCTGCCGGAAGCGAAAATAAATCAGGCATCCCCCTCGGGCGCATTGACGCGACCGGAGCAACAGAACTCCATTTGCGCGGGCTATCGTCAAACTCAAAAAGCCCGTTATGGTATCTGGTTGCCGTGCCGAGGTCGAAAATGAACTGGCTGCTTATCATACTTTTCGTGTCTTGCCTAATCGGCACCGCACGGGGACTCCCGTTAGTCAACGTAATCGAATAATCGAACCATTCCCCTTCCAGCATCTCCGTGTGAGGGAAATACAGCGTCAAGGATATCCCGTTCGTATCCGCGAAAGCAGATAAATGGGATAAACATAAAAGCAGTGCCAGTTGAGTCAGTCTTTGCATTTGTTATTATCCTTGGCTACCTATGTTCCAGCAACACCTATTCAACTGGCTTAATTTTCCTGTCCGTCAGGTCGGTTTGTTTTTGGGGGTCGTAGAGGATTTTCCGCTTGCTCTTGGGGAACGAGATGGTGACGATGCCGTTGTCCGGGTTACGTTGGATGTTGGGTGCATCATCTTCTGGCAATCTGCAAATCCGTTTCGCCAAAAAGTTAAACAGATAAGTCTCATCCCCGAGTTTCGCTTTATATAGTCTGTCGTACTTGGGTGTGGTAGCCTCATCGAAGACGGGGGTCAGCAACTCGTCCGGGTAAAATTTCAACTGCACTGTGTTGGATGTCACCCACTTGTTGGTGTCCAGTATGCACCGTACCGCCATGCTGGTGACGCCGAACATCGCGTTTGCACCTTGCAGCTGGCAGTACCCCCAGCGGACTTCCCATGTGTGGGACTCGCCTGCCGGAAGGGGAATCAGGTCGTATGGTGTCCGAGGAGGATACCATTTACGCGGGCTATCGTCAAACTCAAAAAGCCCGTTATGGTATCTGGTTGCCGTGCCGAGGTCGAAAATGAACTGGCTGCTTATCATACTTTTCGTGTCTTGCCGAATCGGCACCGCACGGGGACTCCCGTTGCTCAACGTGATTGAATAATCGAACCATTCCCCTTCCAGCATCTCCGTGTGAGGGAAATACAGCGTCAAGGATATCCCGTTCGTCTCCGCGAAAGCAGATAAATGGGATAAGCATAGTGTCAACGTCAGTTGTATCAGTCTCTTCATGGTTTTTCTCCTTTGTGTCGGTGTTGAACAGAAAGCCTGTTCTTCAAATTGATTTTCAGCAGCTCTTCGGGCGGGGATGTGATGGCGGTAATCCCCAGCGGGGCGGGATTGCCGTTGGTCATCAGGGCGTTGGCGATGGGCAGGTGCCCGCTCGGGTCGGCAATCTGTTTGGTCGTGATCAGATGACCGATCTCATGCGCGATTGCCCAGATTAGCTGGTTGATGAACTGCGCCCCGTCATAATCAGCCCATGTGCCGTTCGGCAGTTTATACTTCTCATCCGCCATTGCCGCTACGCAGATTGCTGTACCCTGTTTCTCCACACTACCTGTCGTATAAGCCAGCGCATTGAAATCACTTTGTGCCCGGACCTCCGCCCCGTTGCTGGCGTCGAAATAAGCCTCACCCCTCCGGTCAACAAGGAGGAGCTTGACGAAATCCTCAAGCTGGGGGTCACGCGCCTCAGCAAGGAATTCTATAAACGAGGAGCCGCCACCCCATTTGCTTCTGTAAGCTCTATACTGTTCTTCATTCTGCGTAGTCCTGTATGGTGGTGTTATCAGCCTGTTGTCCTGCGCGACTAGAGAAAGCCCGTCCGGGATTCGGGTCGCCCCATAGTGGTTGGGTTCAAAGATGTTGCCGTTGAACCTGTACCTGTTCGGGGAGAGCGGGGCGAGGCCGCCGTCGGGAGTGTACTGTTCCCCGAACGCCGTGAAGTCCTTGCGCACCCAAAGCAACTCGATGCCCAGCCCGCGCGTGGGGTGGCTGAAGAAATACTCCACGTCAAACATGACGTCATCGAAGTTATAGGACGCGAGCGCATTGTTCGGGTTGAAGGACGGCTGGCTCGCCATGCCGGGGAGCTCGTTCACCTGCACGAGCAGCTCCTTGTCCACGGGCGAGAGCCTGATGTGCGTGGGGCCCGGCGTGTAGACGTGCCTTCCGCCGTCCACCCAGTAGCCCCTGTATTCCTCCCACACGGTCAGGCCGTCGCCAGTGGCGGCGTGGGAGTAGCTGCCGTCGGTGCGGGCGGGGCTGCCGGGGACGGCCCTGCCGAGGGCGGCGGGCTCTTCGTCCCAGTCCATGCCGAAGGCTGGCACGGCCAGCCACGGGTAGCGGGCCTGCCAGTATGCGGCCTCGGCCTGACGCCAGTCGTGGGCGATGCAGTCGCCGGCGGGGGCGCCGGGGGTGCGGCGGGGTATCTCGTCGTCGGCGGTGGCGACGACGTTGTCCTGCGCGTCGCAGAACTCGACCCTGACGGCGCAGTGCGCGCCGTAGTCCTTGCACCAGAGGTATGCGATCGCCCGGCCGTTGCTGACGCCCACGGAGACGTTGGTGCAGTTGGAGGAGGTGTAGAAGCTGAAGTCCTCGTCGTTGCCGCCGCCTTGGGCGATCTCGGGGGCGGACTTGTTCATGCAGAAGCCGGGGTGGCCCGTGACGCTCAGCAGCGTGAAGCGGGCGTGCGTCGCCCCGAAGCAGGTGTCGAGGTCGGCGGCGAGGCGTATCTGCTGGGGCTGGAAGGAGCCGTTGGGGGCGAGCGTGATCATGGGGGTGGCGGGGTCGCGGTAGCCGGGGCGGTAGGTGTCGGACACGTCCTCCGTGGAGTCGGGGGGGAGGTTCGGGGTGACTTGCAGGCGGAGCTCGGGCTCGGGCAGGACGGCGGTGACGTGCAGGCGGTCGGCGTGCGAGATGCCCTCCGCCGCGCCCGTGCCCTCGAAGGCGAGGGTGATGGCGGCGGCGCCGGGGGAGGGGGCCTCGAGGTAGAGGAACCGGCTGCCGGTGGCGGTGAAGCTGTGCGGTTGGCCGTTGGTGAGGGTCTGGCCGCACTCGAGCAGGGGCGCGCCGTTGGTGGAGGGCTCCGCCCACACCCTGAACGGGCCGTCGCCGCTGAGCGAGAGCGTCTTCACGCAGGGGATATAGGCGTCGTCCTGCAGGCGGAAGGGGGTCAGGGAGCCGGGTGCGGCGGGGACGTGCATCCCCTCGGGCGGCAGCGCGCGCTTGGCGGCGTGGAACTCCGACGGGTCCATCCACGGCCCCATGATGTCCGGCGTGACCCTCACGCTGGCGACGGTGACGCGGGTGGTGAAGGCCTGCGCCGCGCCGTGCTCCTGCCAGTCGAAGACGAGCTCCTTGTTCGCGTCCACGCCCGTGGCGGCGGTGAAGTCGGCGAGCAGGTGCAGGCCGCGGGGTATGTCGGGCGACACGGAGACCGTCAGCGTGTTGTTGGGCAGGAGGACGTTGCCCGTGAACGCGACGGTGCCGACATCCCTTGCAAGCTGCCCTGCTCGTTCACCTACACCAGCAAATCCCTTCTTCATCGTTTAAGCCTTATGGTATTACCTTCATATTCATATCTGGAATCCGACCATGTCTTGGGGTCATACAGAATTTTCCGTTTGCTGTTAGGGAATGAAATAATACTGCCCTCATTCGTGTTGCGCTGGATGTCGGGCATATCATCCTCCGGCAACTCGCAAATTCGCATCTTTACATGATTGAACAGGTACGTCTTTTCACCTAGCCTCGCCTTGTATAACCTCTCGAACTTGGGCGTGGTGTTCTCGTCAAAAATAGGGGTCAATAACTCATCTGGATAAAATTTCAACTGCACAGTGTTGGACTGTACCCATTGCTTGTTTTCAAGTGTGCAACGCGCGACCATGCTTGTCACACAGCATCCCCTTATTGCGCCGAGTAGCTCGGTAGCGTATCCGTAAATGAAATCCCATGTGTGGGTTTCCCCTGGGGGAACAGGAATTACTCTATGGCGTGTTGACGTTGGCCCGACATTCCATTTCAGCGGGTTATCATCAAAATCATATTTGCTGAATTCGCGCTTCCCTGTCATGCCGAGGTCGAAAATGAGCTGGCGCGCTAATGCCGTTTTCGGGTCGTTGATGACATACACGGCGCGGGCGCTCCCGTTGCTCAATGTAATAGAAAAGTCATACCATTCCTCCATTAACATTTCCGTGTGCGGGAAATACAATGCCAGTGTTATCCCGTTCGTCTCCGCGAAAGCAGATAAATGGGAGAAGCTCAATATCAGCATCAGCTTTTTCATGGCGCGTTCTCTTTCATTTATTCGGTCTTCCAGTTAGCCCTTTCCACGTTATAGAGGATTCTCCGTCTGCTTTTCGGGAATGAGATGGAGATGCTGCCCTCATCTGGGTTTCGTTGGATATTCGGTATGTCGTCATCTGGCAACTCGCAAATCCGTTCTTTTAGTTCATTAAACAGATATGTCTGATTACCAAGTTTCGCCTTGTACAACCTCTCAAATCTGGGTGTCGTCTTCTCATCAAAGACGGGAACCAGAGTTTCTTTCGGGTAGAGTTTCACCTGCACGGTATTGGACTTCACCCATGTATTGGCATCTAGTATGCAACGCACAACCATACTGGTCGCGCCAAGCTGTTCTATGGCACTACGCAACTCACCGTCCCAGAAGAAAATATCCCATGTATAAGATTCCCCTGCTAAAAGCGGAACGGCGTTTTGACGGGATCTCTTAAAACTATCCCATTTATGATGACTATCTTCACACTCATAATAATGATCAAGCAGGCTTGGTGGCTTTGTCGTATCAAGGTCGAAAATTAACTGGCATCTTACCATGTCTCTTGGTTCTTTGATAATTTGCACCGCACGGGAACTCCCGTTGCTCAATGTGATTGAATAGTTACACCACTCCCAGTCAAACATCTCCGTGTGCGGAAAATACAGGGTCAGGGATATTCCGTTCGTATCCGCAAAGGCGGATAGCTGAAACAGGCTCAATACTAGCATCAGTTTTCTCATGGTTTTACTCCTTTGTTCAGTGTTGAGCAGAAAGTCTGTTCTTCAGGTTGATTTTCAGCAGCTCTTCGGGCGGGGATGTGATGGCGGTGATCCCCAGCGGGGCGGGGTTGCCGGGGATGGCGGGCAGTGAAACTATTCTTTCGATGTGTCCTCCTCAACTTTCTTCTGATGGGAATTGTAACGGACTCGCCGTTTGCTGTCTTTGAACGAAATGGACATCATCCCTGTTTCAGAGTCCATGAAAACTTCCGGCACATCAGTGTCCGACACGGCACATATCCGAACTGCTCTATCTGTGAACAGATAGCTTTCCCCGCCAACTTTAATCATCCGAAGCGTTGTTTCTATTTTCGCTTTTGTAGTTACGTCATAACATTCAATCACCGGACTCCCTTCAAAAAGTTTTCGCCCTGCCATATCCTCCTCGCAGATGGAAAAAGGCATCGGGGTAGAGGAAACCCACTCATTATCTCCAATCAGCACCTTTACGGTTATGTTTGTCGCTTGGACGTGATAGGCAAGCCCGGTCAACTCTACGAGGCGTGGAAATGTCCATGTGAAACTCTTCCCCGGGGTAAGATAGTCTTCTGACCTGTTCACACTGCTCCATGTCTTATACCTGTCATCCGTTGCCTCAATCGGGGAATGCTGATACGGTTCTCTTGCCCCGACATCCAGCTTGATTTGATATCGCAACGCGCGGGCATTGTCTTTTATTATCTGGAACGCCCTGTCACTCCCATTAGAAATTGAAATGGCAAACGGCGTCATTTCTGTAAACAACATTTTTTCTCCCGGCATTATTAGTGAAACCGTAATACCATTTGTCTGCGCGTTACACACGCCTAGTGAGGCGGCAAGCAATAAACCTATCGTATGCGTCTTTCTCATGTCAATTCTCATCTGACTCAACTTTCTTTTGATTGAAATTATAGATGACACGCCGTTTACCATCCTTGAACGAAATGGACATCATCCCTGTTTCAGAGTCCATGAAAACTTCCGGCACATCATCATCTGACACTGCACAAATCCGATACCCATTGTCTGTGAAAAGATAACTTTTGTTCCCTATTTTCACTTTTCGGATTGTTGTTTCTGATTTCATTTTTGTGTTTGCGTTGTAACATTCAATTATCTGACTCTTTGGGAGGAGTCCTCCTCCTTCGATATCTTCCCTGCTGACACAAAAAGGTACAGTCGCAGAATACGCCCATTTATTATCACCAACCAATACTTTTGCTGTGATATTCGTCGATTGCGTATGATAGCCCAGCAGGGTCAGTTCTACGAAACGAGGGAATATCCATGTGAAACTCTCCCCTGGGGCAAGATAGTCTTCTGACCTACTCACGCTGCTCCAATTCTTATACCTGTCATCCGTTGCCTCAATCGGGGAATGCTGATACGGTTCTCTTGCCCCGACATCCAATTTGATTTGATATCGCAACGCACGGGCATTGTCTTTTATTATCTGGAACGCCCTGTCACTTCCATTCGAAATTGAAATGACAATGGGGGTCGTTTCTAAAATCAACATCTCTCCATCAGGCATTGTCAATGAAACAACAACCTCGTCTGTCTGCGCGTTACATACGCTCAGCGGAATTGCAAGCAGTAATCCTATCGTATGCGTCTTTCTCATGTCAATTCTCATCTGACTCAACTTTCTTTTGATTGAAATTATAGATGACACGCCGTTTGCTGTCTTTGAACGAAATGGACATCATTCCTGTTTGGGAATCCATCAAGACTTCCGGCACGTCATCATCTGACACTGCACAAATCCGATATCCCCTATCAGTGAAAAGATAACTTTCCCCAGCTATTTTAACGATCCGAAGCGTTGCTTCTGTTTTCGTTTTTGTGGTTGCGTCATAACTTGCAATCGCGGGGCTATTATACAAAAGCCCATTTTGTTCGACATCCTCTTTGTTGATGCTAAAGGGGTGCGTTACAGAACAAGCCCATTCATCATCGCCAACCAATACTTTTGCTGTGATATTTGTGGCTTGCACATGATAACCTAACACGGTCAGTTCTACGGAGCGTAAGAACGTCCATGAAAAACTTTCCCCCCTGTTAAGATAGTCTTTTGACCTACTCACGCTAGCCCAACTCTTGCACTCGTCATTTGTTATCTCAATCGGGGAGCGTGCATACGGTTCTCTTGCCCCGACATCCAGCTTGATTTGATTCCGCAATGCGCGGTCATTGTCTTTTATTATTTGGAAAGCCCTGTCACTCCCATTCGAGATTGAAATGACAATCGGAGTTTTTTCTATAAACAACACTTCATCTCCCGGCATTATCAACGAGACGGTGATACCGTTTGTCTGTGCATGACATACGCTCAGTGGAATGGCAAGCAGTAATCCTATCGTATGCGTCTTTCTCATGGTCATTCGCCGATTGTCATTCCTACTCGTGGACGTGCCATCCCGTTGTCGGATATTGGATTACCAGCGCACGACGCTCTCGGGGAGGCTGTCCCCAGTCTTGCGCCTTGTCCCCTGTCCCTGCCTGATTGAGGTGCCACCCAAAAACCTCAACCTCCGTGTATCGGCTCATGCCGCCCCGCGACCTTCCTAACCCAAACGTGTATCCGTTGCTGTGGCAGCGGACATAGCGCCCTTTCACGGCATCCACCGCAAACGGTCGCCCGTAACGCCCCTCGACATACTCCTTGTCTTCCCCTTTGCCGAGCCCGGAGGAATTGTCATGGTCGTTATTGAACACCGTGACGACGCCGTCTACAAACGCCTCATCGTTTGAGATTTGGACAACAACATCATGGCACACGCGCATATCGTCGTGGTAATGCCACAGGCAGATTGCATGGACTTCCTTTTCTTCTCCCAGGTCAATCTGAATCCACTGGGGACCGGGCATCAGCTCAACGTATGCATCAATCTCCTTATTGCCATCCGTGATTAGTTTCAAATCGCCGAGAATGCGCTGAGCAGGGTCTTTCGCTGTTACTTTGCAGCCCCGAGAAAGCAACGTGCTGCATCCCTCGGGAAGCAAGATCGGCGGCCATGGCTTGTAATACGGATGAGGGTCACGCTGTTCATCGGGCGGCGGCGGGTACGGCGACCCCATCAGGTTAAGGCCAGGCGTAACCCCAAGCCACACGGCTATCCCCAAAACAATACCGGCTTTCCTAATCATTCCTCTCTTGCGTTTCATGGCTGTTCTCCTTGGCTGATTGAGTGTCTGGTTTTCAGATTGATGTCCGCGATTTCCGCGCTTGTCGCGGTAATCGCTGTTATCCCTGCCGTGCCGGGGGGGAAATCAGACATCAATGCCCCCTGCACGAAATAGTGTGTAGCCGTGTCTGGCCCTATAAGGTGGCAGAGCTCATGGGCGATTGCCCATATCAACACGTTGATAAATTCCTCTGGTGTATAGTGCCGATTGACATTCGCTAACGTAACCCCCTCGTCTGAGATTGAGGCCACGCAGATATGTGTCCCCTCTAACGTTGGGTCATTCCTGTTGATGTGAACACGTGCGTTGTAGTCCTGTATATCTGCCACTGTACCTGCTGTGGGCGAAGGCTCCAGATTCGACCATCTGTCAAACAAAACGAGTTTGACGAACTGGTAAAGGAGCGGATCCCGAGACTCCTTTATGAATGCCGATTCAGTTCGTGTTCGTAATTGATTAAACAGATTAGAATTGCCAAGCGTATCGAAAGGCGGCTTTATTAACCTGTTATCATATCGGATGTGAGACTGCCCGTTATTGAGTATGTTTGTTACAGTCAAATTCTGGTCATTATACATCTGCCGCACATCCCCCGTGAACCGCTCCTGATGCGTAACCGGCGGAAGAAGCTCTGGCGTGTAGGGCGGCCCGAACGCCGTGAAGTCCTTGCGCACCCAAAGCAACTCGATGCCCAGCCCGCGCGTGGGGTGGCTGAAGAAATACTCCACGTCAAACATGACGTCATCGAAGTTATAGGACGCGAGCGCATTGTTCGGGTTGAAGGACGGCTGGCTCGCCATGCCGGGGAGCTCGTTCACCTGCACGAGCAGCTCCTTGTCCACGGGCGAGAGCCTGATGTGCGTGGGGCCCGGCGTGTAGACGTGCCTTCCGCCGTCCACCCAGTAGCCCCTGTATTCCTCCCACACGGTCAGGCCGTCGCCAGTGGCGGCGTGGGAGTAGCTGCCGTCGGTGCGGGCGGGGCTGCCGGGGACGGCCCTGCCGAGGGCGGCGGGCTCTTCGTCCCAGTCCATGCCGAAGGCTGGCACGGCCAGCCACGGGTAGCGGGCCTGCCAGTATGCGGCCTCGGCCTGACGCCAGTCGTGGGCGATGCAGTCGCCGGCGGGGGCGCCGGGGGTGCGGCGGGGTATCTCGTCGTCGGCGGTGGCGACGACGTTGTCCTGCGCGTCGCAGAACTCGACCCTGACGGCGCAGTGCGCGCCGTAGTCCTTGCACCAGAGGTATGCGATCGCCCGGCCGTTGCTGACGCCCACGGAGACGTTGGTGCAGTTGGAGGAGGTGTAGAAGCTGAAGTCCTCGTCGTTGCCGCCGCCTTGGGCGATCTCGGGGGCGGACTTGTTCATGCAGAAGCCGGGGTGGCCCGTGACGCTCAGCAGCGTGAAGCGGGCGTGCGTCGCCCCGAAGCAGGTGTCGAGGTCGGCGGCGAGGCGTATCTGCTGGGGCTGGAAGGAGCCGTTGGGGGCGAGCGTGATCATGGGGGTGGCGGGGTCGCGGTAGCCGGGGCGGTAGGTGTCGGACACGTCCTCCGTGGAGTCGGGGGGGAGGTTCGGGGTGACTTGCAGGCGGAGCTCGGGCTCGGGCAGGACGGCGGTGACGTGCAGGCGGTCGGCGTGCGAGATGCCCTCCGCCGCGCCCGTGCCCTCGAAGGCGAGGGTGATGGCGGCGGCGCCGGGGGAGGGGGCCTCGAGGTAGAGGAACCGGCTGCCGGTGGCGGTGAAGCTGTGCGGTTGGCCGTTGGTGAGGGTCTGGCCGCACTCGAGCAGGGGCGCGCCGTTGGTGGAGGGCTCCGCCCACACCCTGAACGGGCCGTCGCCGCTGAGCGAGAGCGTCTTCACGCAGGGGATATAGGCGTCGTCCTGCAGGCGGAAGGGGGTCAGGGAGCCGGGTGCGGCGGGGACGTGCATCCCCTCGGGCGGCAGCGCGCGCTTGGCGGCGTGGAACTCCGACGGGTCCATCCACGGCCCCATGATGTCCGGCGTGACCCTCACGCTGGCGACGGTGACGCGGGTGGTGAAGGCCTGCGCCGCGCCGTGCTCCTGCCAGTCGAAGACGAGCTCCTTGTCCCACGGGGCATAGCTGGGGTAAACGGTGCGGATATGGACCGCCTCGCCGCCCGCGACGGGGGAGCCAGTCGCGGTGGGCAGGATGGCGCCAGAGGCGTCCCTGCGGAAGACCTCGAGCCAGCCGTCGGAGGAGGCGAAGCGGCCCGCGGTGGTGTTGCCGCGGCTGTGCTCGGGGCAGGCGCAGCAGCCAAACCCGCCGCCGCCGGGGACGGGGTAGAGCGTCGCCGTGTCGTCGGGGTAGCTCCAGAAGCGGTTGAGCCGGAAGCAGAACGCGCCGTCCGGGGCGTTGGTCGCGCCCAGCTCGGAGAGGAAAGGGCAGTCGTGGGAGTAGCCGGGGCAGTTGTCGTCGCCGAAGCTCCAGGGCGGGTTGCCGCACTCGGGGCAGGGGTCCTCGGGCGGCTCGTGGGTGCTGGCGGAGTGGAGGTCGTATGTGCCGCACGCGGGGCACCAGTGGCCGTGGCAGTGGTAGAGGGAGGTGTAGGGGCAGGCGGGCGCGCCGGGGGCGCCGCTGCCGCCGGCCAGCGCGCAGTAGTGGAGGTCGGCGAAACCGCGGTGGGGCAGGAACGACAATCCGTAGGGGAGGAAGTCCACGGCGATGTGGTCGGGCTTGGCGTCGAAGTCGGGGGCGAGGGCGAGGCGGCTGTTCTCGCCCGTCCAGATGACCTGCCTGCCGTAGATCCACGTGTATGTCCCCCGCAGGCCGGCGCTGCCCTCGGCTATGAAGGTGTGCGGCGCCGTGCGGTGGAAGCAGACGCTCGCGGGGGCGATGGTGATGGCCGGGACGCCCGCCGCGCCGGCGGTGATCGCCCAGCCGATTGCGTCGCCGCCTGTCCAGCCCTCGCCGTTGCGCGTCGGCGGCGCGGGAGGGTCGTACTGGATGATCACGGCGGGGTCGTCGGCGGTGATGTCCACGTCGAGCCCCATGGGCTCCTGCGCGCGGAAGGTGATCGTTCCGTCCTCGCCGCGCCGCAGCCACACGTCCCACACGCCCGTGTCGCGCAGCAGGAGGCGGCGCTCGCCCTCGCCCGCGCCGAAGCACAGCACCGCGCCGGGGTGCGGCACGGGCGCGTTGAGCGTGACCGTGATTTTGAAGCAGTCGTAGGCGCCGTAGGGGTGCCTCACGGGCTTGCTGAGCGGGTCGCCCGGGTCCGTGCCGAACAAATAAACCTCCTGCCAGTCCGGCCACCCGTCCTGGTCCGTGTCGAGGTTGTCGTCGATGACGGCGTTGAGGGGAATCTTGTTGATGACCTTGAACAGCCAGTAAGGGTCAGGGCCGTCATACGGGGCCAGCGGGTCCGGGTCCGCCCCGTCAAGGGCGCCGTCGCCGTCCGAGTCCGGGTCCAGCGGGTTCGTGCCGTATAT
>Ga0082212_10009737_pt1 | contig 12364 bp, 19 predicted proteins | sample TergutNt197P3_FD_71548 | JGI IMG/M metagenome (GOLD analysis project Ga0082212, IMG submission 71548) | Neocapritermes taracua P3 segment gut microbial communities from Petit-Saut dam, French Guiana - Nt197 P3 | ecosystem: Host-associated > Arthropoda: Insects > Digestive system > Gut ... | reverse complement strand
TTGACTACTACGGCGAAACATTGAAAAAACAGGTGGCGGATAAAGTAGCTGTACAGGCGATCAAAGCCGCCGCCGAAGGGCTGAAAACAGGAAGCCCCGGAACGATAGTACCAGAACTACTAAATAAACTCTCCGACTACAACGGTGGAAACGAACGGCAGTCATTCAAGTTCTCCAGGCTGGATTCCATTGAGGTGAAACCAGCTTCATGGATTGTAAACGGCCTGATAGAAACGGAATCGTTTAGCTGTCTATACGGCGATCCCGGTGCAGGCAAATCATTCCTTGCCATTGAGATCGCCGCCAGCGTTGCAACTGGAACACCGTTTTACCATCTGCCTGTGAAGCAAGGGCCGGTGATTTACTTAGCCGGTGAGGGACATAGCGGCCTGGCCCGAAGATTCAAGGCATGGTCAATAGCCCGTGATGTGTCCCTAGACAACGCTCCACTGTACCTCAGCTCTGGTGCGGTTGCCTTGATTGAGCCGTTAGCGATGGGGCCGGTATGCAATGCACTGGAAAAACTGATCAAGGAGATCGGGCAGAACCCTTCTCTCATCATTCTGGACACATGGTCCAGGACGCTTGGTGGTGACGATTCCTCACCGGGTGACGCAGCGGCAGGCGTTGCGGCCCTAGATGGCTTGCGCTCACGCTTCGGAAACTTTGCGGTTATGGTTGTCCATCACGAAGGGCACCAAAAAGGCCGTGGCCGGGGTTGGTCCGGTTTACGAGCGGCGGTGGACATGGAGTACCGGGTCGAGCGGGGCGCTGATGGGATACTGCGGTTTGAGTGTACTAAGGCCAAAGACACCGGGATTATTGAGCCAATGGCGTTTCAGTTTGTGGGTGTTGAGCTATCAATACGGAACGAGTCCGGGGAACCCATAACATCGGCGGTATTGAATCGGGTGGAGTATGAACCCGCACCGAAAGCAGGTAAGGAACCTGCCACAGGGAAAAATCAGACACTGGCTCTGGAGGTTCTCCAACGGTTAGAAGCTGCCGGACCAATAACGATGGAGGCATGGCGGGAAGCGTGTCAGGCCGAGGGGATAATCAAGCAACGTTTCTATGACGCAAAGAAGAGTCTTGCCGAATCCGGCAAAGTAGAAATCAATAATTCTTTTGTTCGGCTGGTCCGTAACGGTAACGCCGTAACGCCGCTATTATATAGCGGCGTGTTACGGACCGTTACCGATATTGCGGACAAAGTAACGGAAAAGCCTAAAACGTTACCAACCGTTACCGTTACCCAAAAACCGTTACCGCCTGAAATTCCGCCGGAATACAGGGAGTGTTATGACATAGCCTTGTCTCAGTTTTTAAATAACGGTCTTTCGTATGGGGAGGCTGACAGGGAAGCGAGAGATGCTGTATCGGACTTCGTCTTAGAAAAAACAAGGGCTGGGCCATGACACCAGAATCCCACGTTCTTACTAGCTGTCTGAAATATCTGACAACCAGAGGTATTTACCACTGGAGGAATTCCACTGGAGCGGTCCGTATCGCTCCGGGGCGGTTTATCAGGTTCGGCAAGGTCGGATCATCGGATATTATAGGCTGCCTTCCAGACGGGCGGTTTCTGGCCGTCGAGTGCAAAGCCCCTCGCGGCCGACTTGCCCCGGAACAGTCCGCGTTCCTGGAAAAAATCCGGAGCATCGGCGGGGTAGCCGCGATGGTTCGAGGCTGGAAGGAATTGGATACCGTTCTTCGATGCGAAGGGTACTCCGATGACGGGCCGTTATTCCATGAAGGCATCCGGGGCGAAAACGATAATAAAACGACGGAAAAAAATATGATAACAAGGAGAAACTGATGGCTGGCGGGACTTTAAATTTCACGTATCCGATTACTGAAAAGAGCATTGGCGGGGTAGAGATAGATGCTTTCTTCCTGGAGAGCTATAACTTTTCAAACCGCCTGACAAATCTGACAGTTGAAGAAGGCTCTAATATTAGCGATCACGTTATTGAGGAGCCGGATACTATAGACATTGAAGCGTTCATAGGGAATACAAAGTTTGAAACAAATGAGTCTCCGATTAGTGATGTCTCTGATGTAGAGGTGCTGGACGATCCGAAAAGCAGGATCAGGGAAAACTATCACAAGCTTCTTCGTTTGAAGCGGGAGCGCCAGCCCCTCGATGTAGTCACCGGGCTTGATACGTTCACTGACATGGTGATTGTCAGTTTCAACATCGACAGGGACGCGGAAACCGGGGCCGATCTTAATTTTACGATGCGGTTTCAAAAAATCAAAACCGTAATGAGCGATGAAGTAGAGATCAGCGTTTCTCCTGTCGCTGCGGCTGCTGATCAAGCGAGTCCGATAGTGAACCTGGGGCCAGCCGGGAAAAATAATCTTGATGATGACAATTCCATGAAAGAACGCTGGCGGCAGCTATACTACACAACTGGCGGAAAAGCTCCAACACGAGAGGAATTCTTTGAAGTGTGGGGCTCGTATCCGGAAAAAGAAACGGCAAAGTTATGAATACTTGATTTCGCGTTTTGGCAGTTTTACTGTAGAATAGCAGAGGGGGAAAAACAGTCTGCCGAATAAGAAAACAGGATGTCCTGTTAAACAGAAGGGGAACAGAGAATGAAATTTCAAAAAGGACGATCCGGAAACCCTAAAGGAAGACCGAAAAAAGGCGAGTCCCTCACTGACATTCTTAACCTGAAGCTGGATAAAAAAAATGAATCCGGAAAACTGCTCCGCGAGGTAATAGCGGACAAACTAATTATGCTTGCCGAGGGTGGGGATATTGTCGCACTTAAATATCTCATGGATAGATGCGATGGGAAACCGAAGGAAAGCATAGAGTTGACCAACGGCACGGTAGATATCAAGTTAAGGGAGATTATGGGTAATGGCGCATGAAGCTGTCTGCAGAAATGGGAAAATGGCCGTTGAGATCATTGAAATAATTGCCGAGGGCATGAAAGAAGGGACGCAGAAGGATGCCTTGAAAGCAACGGCGTTTTGGGTAAAGGAACATATATCCGATATCCCAGAAAGTTATGAAGAGAGGGATGCCCTCGAACTGAGTATTGAAACCGAATTAAGGAACTGTCTGACAGACGAACAACGCAGGGCAAAAGCCGCATTTTACCTTGAGGGAATAGGAGCATAGAGGGTCGTCCTACCCGTTGGACAAATCCTCAAATATGCTGTAAATTTAAACTGTCTGGGGTTAGTATTCAGTTACGTCCTGGACAGCCGACCCGCCGCAAGGCGGGGTTTTTTATTGCCTGAAACTGTCGAGCTGCCGCCGTTTGACTTCAACCCTCACTTGTGCTATGTTTAATATGCGAGGCTGGAATGGCAACATTCCCCCTCGTACCATAACCGGACGCCCCGCGCCCGGTTTTTTATTGGTTTGGAAACTATTTACTTATTTGACAAACCACTCCCAAATCCGATATATTTAATATAGCGGGGCCGTGAGATTCAAAGCCCACCGCCCGGTACCATTACCGAACGTCTTATGCGTTCGGTTTTTTTATGGCTTTTTCATAATTCCATCGGGGTAAGAGAAAACGCCCAAGAAGCTCACAAACCGGCTAAGACGAGTCAACACAAGGCAATGGCTTTGAAAATGCAATGGCGATAGCTCCTCGTACATCCTGGAAGGTTTTTAGAAGGGGTCAGCGAGGTTTGAAAACACGTTTATGAATGGATCGGGAAAGCGGACGGTGACTAAAATCCCGGCGTGGAAAATCCACCGTCCACTTCCCCGGTTCTTTCTACACAACCTCCTTCATTGAGTTTTCCGGCATTGCTGACGGAACTTTTACTTTCTCAAGCCATGCGTCCAGATCCGCTCGCTTGGTAAGTCGCTTCGTTGCAGTCACCCGGTAAAAAGGCCAAGGCGGAGGAGACTGCTTAAAGTATTTGTAGACCTGGCTCAAGCTGACCCCGATGTAGTCAGCGACCTCTTGTGGGTCAAGCCATATATTTTCTTCTTGTGCCATTTATCATTCCTCTTTGATACTACATTGCTCATAACGCCGTGGCTTTGACTAGAATCAGTTTTCATCCTTGAATGCCTTTTTCAGTTTTCGCCCCGGATGGAAAATAACGCGGCGGCAGGATGGCGCCGTCACCGCCTCGCCGGTCCTCGGGTTACGCGCCTTGTACTCCCGGCGCGTCTTTACTTCAAAAGAGCCGAGACCGCGTAGTTCAACTGCTTCCCCCGCATCAAGAGAAGCAGATAAGGCCTCGATAATATGGGAGGTTGCTTTCTGGGCCTGGTAAGAATCCAGCCCGGTTTTCCGGAGGATCTCCTGTATGTCGGTTCTGGTGAATTTACGCATAGTCATTATCCTCCGGGCATTCCATCGCTTCGTCAAAGTCCCTAAACAGGTCATGAAGGGCGGCCCGGGGAATATCCATCATTACCAAGGGATCCGTTTCCTCCTCGATGTCCTCCGGGGCCGCTTCCGGTGGGGCTTTCCCTTTACGGTATGCTTCAAGGCCCAGACCGACGAGCAGTCCTACAAAGTCCGGAAAGGCAAGGGCGCGATGCGCCCCTTCCTTGTGCCGGTACACGTCCTCAAGTTCAAGGGCAAAGAAAGCCGGAAGCCCTACGCGAATTCCGATCTGTTTTTCTTTTTTCATACCACTCCCTTTTTGATTGCTCTTTTCAGGACCATAAACGGAACGTCTAAATCCACGGTGTAAATATTTCCGGATTGTGGGTGACAATTGTTTATAAGAATGTCCAGCAGATCCACGGCTTCGCCTTTGCTGTTTATGCGTAACGTATCGGGAAAATCTACAATCAAGGCTGGCTCTTTTATTGTGCCGCCTAGTTTCAATATTGTTTTCCTGTATTTTTTCTCTGTCATGTTTTCCTCCATGTGGCTTTATGCTTCTGGATATACATTTGCGGCGACGGCTTCATCTGCCTGTCTTATTTCTTCATCAGCATTTGCTTTGCGGGTATCTATTGATGGACATAATTTTTCGTTGTAATGATTGTTCCGCAAATCATCTTTCGTCCTTCCGGTACGAAAAGATGCATCTTCCAAATAATCCCCGCCTAGGCTTGTATATTCGTTGTAAACTTCACCGGCAAGGTCATTGGCATAACGGAAAACGTCCTGTAACTGGTTTTTTACAGCGTGGATTTTATAAAACGCAAAAAGTAAATCAAAACGTTTCCGTTCTTTTTCGTCCTCTATGGTTTCTCTGTTTCCCCACAAGCCAAGAATAGTACGGGCGAATTTTACGGCGGCGGCGCTTTCGTTTTTTTTGCCGATTGCCCGGCGCATTTTTTCAACGGCCTTTTCCGCTTCTTCCCCATCGTAAAGAATAAAAACATCGCGTTTTGATACGGTCATACTGCTATAAACTCCCTTTTGTGTACGTCCTTGGTATTGATTGAAATAGTCAGGCATGTTTTTCCTATTTTCCCCATGACGATCTGGTAAAGACATTTTTCACCGTCCGGGTAGGATATTTCCTCGCGGTTGATTTCAAAAAACAAGCCATTATCAGCGGCGGCGCCTATAAGCATATCCATTTCAGGTATGCGGTATTTGAAGTTATGCCCCAAAATCATACTTTCTCCTTTTACCGGACTTCCCCGGCGTTCGTAATATATCCCGCGCCCATACGGGCCGGGTTATGGTATGGCAGAGTTTACAGCTCCGCCTTCCCTTTCTTCCTATGCACTCAGGGAGACCCGTGCTCCCCTGATGTCCCCGTCCAAAATCCGGAGGGAAGCGGTCTTGAACACCGCGGCTATGGCGGTCTGCTCTTTTGGCAAATAGCCCAGGTGAAAGTAGCCGCGGCCATTTTGAACGCCTACATAAACCGCAACGGCCTTATTGTCCGTGGGGTTGTTTGGCTCCGGCATTATAAAGGCGCGCACATCGGCGGGCTTATATGCGGCCAGTCTCCGAAGGGCTTCTTGTCTCCGGCCAAAACTCACACCCTTGACTGGAAGCTCAAGGCTGCCTGCTTTTACTATATGCCAGGCCCTAGCAAACGCATCGCTACGATCATGCCCTTTGGCTGCCAGTTTGTTTCCCAAAGTCATAACCTTGCTTTTCATTTCACGATTTGTCATGGTCATTGCCTCCGCTTTATTAAGTATCTGCTTATAATATATCACCAATTACTTAATATATCAATTAAAAATTGATATATTGTTATCATTTTTTTACTTTTAGTAAACAAACGCTTTACTTTTCCCGATAAGGTGGTATATTGTAAGACAGGGAGACTTATATGGGATTAACATACAAACCCCTTTTTCATTTACTTCTTGATAGGGGGATGAAGGGAACGGATTTAACAAGGGAAGGGGTAATAAGTGCCCCTACCCTTGCAAAGCTAAATAAGGGTGAACCAGTGGACGGAAAAGTGATAATTAAGTTATGCGAATACCTGAATTGTAAACCCGCCGACATTATGGACTATATACCAGAGACCCAGTAGGACAAGAAAACCCCCCGCCCTTGCCCGGCAAGGATTATCTCCCAATTTTAATAGTGGAGGTTGTTATGAAACAACACAACACTATTTTTCAGTTGGGCATGATAATTCTTGCCCTCTGCGTGCTGTATGGGTGTTCCTACCCAACAGAAACCATTTACCAGGAAATACCCATAGAGGTTCCTGTCGAGGCCCCAAAGGAGGAAGGATCGGAAATTACGGGCTTCACATTTACTCAAGTAAACCCACTCCGGGCGGCCCAATCAGGCAGCGGGGCGCTTGTCGGGAGCTTGAGCGATCCTACAGGGGGAACGCCTCCCTTCACTTACTTATTTGTCCGCGGGGCAGGGGGTGAGGATAATTGGCGGTTTGAGATCTCCGGCGATTCACTAAAAATACGGTCAGGCCCTTTAGCAGCCGGTGCGTACTCTGTTAGTTTAGGAGTAACGGACAGCAAGGGGTTACTTTATACCCGCACCGTTGAAATCACCATTGCCCCGGATCATGCCGCGGGAGCCCAGGAAACCCAAACAGTCAAGAGAGTCGATTTCAAAATGAGGTATGTGCCTTCCGGAGTTTTCGTCAAACCGGAAAAGAATTATATGACAAACCCGGATATAGAGGTCTCCATATTCGGGTTTTGGATGGCTGAAACGAAAGTAACGCAGGAACTCTACGAAACTGTAATGGGAGAAAACCCTAGCCATTTCAAAAACAATGCAGCGCCGGGGGAAATGCAAATCCGCCGCCCTGTAGAAAACGTTACTTGGTATGAAGCCGTTCTATTTTGTAACCGCTTGTCAGTAATTATCGGCAAAGAGGCAGTTTATCAAATATGGAGCATAGCAGACTGGGAGAATTATTTGGAATGGGCCATTTCTACATCTTCTCCTTCGGCAGCAACAAACATCTATGTTGATGAAAAAGCAAACGGCTACAGATTACCGACTATCGACGAATGGCTTTGGGCTGCAATGGGGGCCGATATACAAAGTCCGGGGGAAGTTAATACTACGGGTGCAAAAAAGTATTATTCCGGGGGACCAGTAGAAAGTAATGCAGGAATCGAAAACTTTGCGTGGGTTAATCCAGGCTCGTCTGACATCACCCATGAGGTCGGGAAGAAAACAGGCAATGAACTGGGCCTTTTCGACATGACTGGAAATGTCCTTGAATGGATATGTGGGCTCATGCGAGAGAATAGCTCTCCTTTTGTTTGCTATATGGGCCGACTATGGGGTGGAGGAGATACTCCGCTATACTCTTATACTTATGGATTACCGAATAAAGGCCATAGGGAGATAGGATTCCGTATAGTGCGTAACCAGTAAACTATGGGCCCCGGATTTTGAGCCTGACATATCCGGGGCTTTATTTTACTGGCAAGAATATAAAGGCAGGTTACCTGATAACCGATAAGGAAAGCATGGCAAAAAGGAAAACCCCGGAATCTCCGGAAGCCAAGGCCGCAAACGCTGCGGCGTTCGCGTTCAACGCTTCGATAAGGTTTGACCCTCTGTCCTCTGTCGCAGGTGGCGGCTGTGTCGCTTTGAGCCGTGCGAATTCAAGGTCTAACCGTCCATGTTGTAACGCTAATTCGGCTTGGTCATATTTGGACAGCGCGAACATATCCGCATGGCTGCCCTCCAACAGCATCGCCATACTCAAAAGAGTTTCCCACATACTCGGCGGTATGGGTTTGTCGCTCTCTCGTGGTTGTCTTTCCCATTCTTTTGAAAATGGCATTTAGTCGATTTCCCCCAGGCCCCGGAGATACCTATCCGTTATTTGTATTCCGGAATGGAAAAGTAAGCCCTGGACGCGCTTAATGTCCTTGTCTTTGCGGTATTCCGTTACCGCGAAAAAATGCCGGAAGTCATGGCAAGAATAAGCCTCGTCGATTTTTCCGGCCCGGTACAGTTTGTCAATGTGGTATTCAATTCGGCGGGCCAGGGCTTCTTCTTTTATGCCCACGAAGGGTCGGTGTTTATCCGGGGCGTTGGCTGCCTTTACCGCAGCCAGGGCGTTACCGGGTAACTTTCCGGAGATGTCCTTTCCCTTGCTTTGGGCTTTGAACCGTTCCCCGGTGATTTCCATTCCCGGAAGTGCGCCGATACGCAAGCCCCGGAAGGCCATCACGGAAACGGCTGCAGCTTCCAGGGCGGGGAGGGCGGCTATGATTTTTTCAACCTCTGCGGTGTTCTTTGGGATTGCCAGTTCTTTTTCCGCTTTCAGCGCGGGCCGTGCCTTTGTTCCCCGGAAAGGGTTTTTAATTCCCTCATGACGGCGCTCAAGCCAGGTAAAGAAAGAGGAAGCGGCGGCAACGTCCCGCCGGACCGAAGCGGCGGCGGCGTTCCCTTTCAGGCTGTAAATAAAATCATCGGCCCGCGCCGGTGTCAATTCCAGTGGGGAAATATGCGCCCGCTCTGCATAGACTTCCAGCCGGGCCAGGGCGGCTGCGTAACTGCGCCGGGTGTGCTTGCTTCCGGTGCTGCCCACATTGTTCAGGAAGGTTTCCCGCTCGGTCTGGTAATCAATGCCCGCAAGGTTCGCGGCGGCGTGTAATTCCTGGGTCAGCCTTTGAGTCATTACCAGACGGGCGATCTGTTCAAGCTGGTCAGGGTTCAGATCCGCCAGGGTCGGCGCTTCCCGGGCAATCCTTAAGGCCATGTCCTGGACGTTGGCCGCAGGCGTTCCGGTTACTCTTTGGGCGATGGCGTTCATATCTTCCCCTTTGTCCTTCTTTGGTTTCATAGCCTTTTTATCGGCTGTTTCTATACCTTTGATAATATAAGATTATCGAAGGTTTTTCAAGTAGGGAAGGGGAGAAACTATACTTTTATTACTTCATAGCGGGCTATAGGAAGGCGTGGTAAGCCCGCAGGATGGTTTTTCTTGTCCGGGGCTGTCTGCGCCTTTCTGTGGCGCTCTATTGGGCTGTTGTCAGTAATCCGGGATTTCCGAACCGCTGCAGACTGTTTCGGTGAGTGTCGCGGATAACGCTTCAATGAGGTTCGATTCGCCTTGCTCTGACGGCGGATTGACTTGCGACGCTTCCAGTTTGAGGTATGCAAGGTCAAGCCTACGCGCTTGTACTTCGGGAATAGTAAGAACGGCACGGCTTGCTTCTGCCAGCCTTAACCCCAGTGTGATATAGTCAATGGCTTCGCGGTGAGTCAGTTTTTGCGGGTCGGCGGCTTTAACTTTTGTAAGTGCTAAAGCGATTAGTTGGTCGCTTATTCTTGCAAGACGCTCATATCGTGCTTCGATTTCGCGCCGTACCTTTTTCGCCTTGCCAGAAACGATGAAATTATCGTATTCCTGCGCTCTCTCTTTCCAGTTATATAGGCTGCTCCACCTATACATGAGCGAGGTGTTTTTCCTACACTTTTCCGCTACTTTCACTATACTGCGTTCGTCACCCATTTCAAGGTAATACTCGAACGCCGCGTAAGCCTTTCCACTCTCCCCCGGTTGTCTTAGCCAAACTTCATCAGATGGCAACAATTTACGCGCCATTCACCCACCCCAAGGTTAAACATAAAAAGGCATTATTCAAAGTTTTTCGTACAAGCTGCTGTTATGGTTTACGCACTTGACGCTATGTCGGCAATGCCGCCTCATGGCGCGTTGTATGGTGTCCGTGTACATGGTTCGCGCCGGTGGGTAAATACCGGCAACATCATTGTGTAACTCGTTACCGTGAAACCTATGCCCTGTGTTGTAATCTCTTATTATCAGCCTTACGGCATCGGCCATTGACTTGAGCCGTCCGGTACAAAAATCAAGATCCAACTGCATTTTTTACCCCTTCAGGGAATTGGATTTGATTTTCCTCGCCGTCGAAACGGTCGAGAGCGTTCTTGAAGTTGAACATACCGCCGGGGTTGAATTCGTTTCGATGAGAAGTCTCTGTGTTTTTCCTAGGCAACATCTGACTGTAAAGTACTTCGTACTTCTCCCTCAATTTCTTCCCACTTTGAATGTTGGGAAACCAGAAACCTCCGGGCGTTTTTGCCCATAAAATAACTTGCCTTATTGCATCAGGCGATTTGCCGTCAAGCCGAATTAATTTTTCAATGTCCTGTGCCCAGCTGTTTATGGTTTTTTCATCGTTCTTTCCAGAAAGGTAATCTGGGATTTCCCTTCTGTGAGACGTTAAGAGTAGTGTTGAAAGTTCAATGGCATCTTTTTGGGATTGCGTTGTTTTTTCAGAAACAACAAAAGGCGCTTTAGCGACTTTATCATTTACATCTACATTAACATCTACATTACCATTAACATCTACAGCTTGTTTTGCTTGTTTTTCAAGCATTTGGTTGTTTTGCTTGTTTTTCCGGGCGTTTTGGTTTCCTGTTCGAGCTCCTCCCAATCTCCCGCTTTCAACTCTTTTTTTCCGGATTTCTTCCCACTTTGAATTGTTTGAGTCAATGAGCGGTTTCATAAAACTAAAGGCCATTTTTAACAGGCCATTGCTGAAATCGGGTTCAACTCCATCCAGGGCGTATTCACTGGCAGCCAATACAATAGCTTTGAAATCATCAGGTGGCGTATCCTCTATTGCCTGTACAAAGGAACGATAGAAAATAAATGAATCCCTCAAGAGACATCCCCAGTCATCAGAGAAATCGTCTTTTCAATTCGAAAAGAGGGTTGCCCGTTTCTGATTGCGACAATTAAGGATACACCCCCGAAAACAACGTCCGATATTTCGCGTTCAAGGTGTGCAATAACAGCAGGGGGAATCTTGCCAGCAAAGGCTTCATTTGTTATGCTGTCTTTGTCGCTTAACGAGCCCCGGACTGGCCGCCCGCCTTGAAGGGGTTCTTTTTTTTCAGGCATTGCAGACTTCCTTCACGGGTTTTGCTGGAACCGCCGCCGCTTCAAGATAAGCCATCAAATCTTCAGGCGTGAAAAAAATCCGCGTATTCTTACCGCCAGTCCCTAGCCGCCGATAAGGAATAGTTCCCGCCTTTACCATGCGCCGGATTGTTATAGGGGAGGCGCGTAAACTTTTTGCGGCTTCTTTGATGCTTAATAATTGCATGTATGCTCCTTTGCGGGCTTTTTACGCCGCGCAAGAGCATTTTTAATCAAGTAGGTTAGATGTTCCTAATTGTCATTAAATTGTTACGGAAAGTTACTTTTTGTTACGGTAACGATGTTGTTTAATTCCAGACTGTGCCTCGGGTATGTTATTTCGTATAATACGTATTGCTCGATCTTCATCGTCGTTTGTGAATTTCAATATTTCCTTATAGATTTTGGGGGCTGTATTCTTGTTTTTCTTTCCGCAAAATTGCTTACCATCAATGATTTTACTAACAATTAAGCCGATATCTTCCAGCTTTTTGAGAATTTCCTCGTTCGTTAAATCATAAGACGGTTGCGTATCCGGGGCGGGATCCTTCGGGGCTTCTCCTGTGGTTAGAAAAGTTCTGCGCCGTTCTCGGTATTCTGGAGTTATCACATAATCCTGAATATGGGCGTTAAGACACATTGCCATTTTGTTGAGGCGATTTAGTTCCGAAATAATATTTTCTATGTTGGAGATTGGAAGTTGCCTAATCCTTTCGACCTCGCTTAGTGTCATTTTTTTTTGTTCCTCACTCAACATATTAAAACCTTTTTCCATTTCGGGGGAATATTGAATCGGCTTTTTATGCTCCCCTTGTAACTGTTCCAGTTCTTTATTTGCGCGAATTACGTAAGCATGGGTATCCATGCTTATCTTTAGTGCAAAATCAGCCGCTTCTTTCTCCGGTATGATACCTTTGTTAAACTTCACCCCTTTTTCATGAAGTTCATCTTGAAGTTGTCTCACATCAGCCAAGTTTACGCCTATAACTTCACGTACTGCCGCCTGTTTGAAGGCTAATAATTGTCGCAAATAAATTGTATCGTTACTCATTCT
>Ga0082212_10009736_pt1 | contig 12365 bp, 8 predicted proteins | sample TergutNt197P3_FD_71548 | JGI IMG/M metagenome (GOLD analysis project Ga0082212, IMG submission 71548) | Neocapritermes taracua P3 segment gut microbial communities from Petit-Saut dam, French Guiana - Nt197 P3 | ecosystem: Host-associated > Arthropoda: Insects > Digestive system > Gut ... | reverse complement strand
TTCCTGAAAACCGCGAGCTCCATGAGCAGCTCCGTGACATGGGCTTCCCGCACGACTACGAAGAAGGCCCGGGCACGCACGAGTGGGCCTTCTGGGACAGCTACCTCGAACGCGGTCTCAAGCGCGCCCTCGGCGACCCGCCGATCCCGCCGCACCCCTTCCGGGTCGATAAAACAGACTACGAAATATAAAGGGACTCCCGGTGCTGCGCTGACGCGGCGCTTGAAAGGAAGGAAAACAAAAATGGCTATGATCCAAGCTTCGATGTTCTCGGAATGCCTGATGCGAAAAGTGCATTTCAACGCGATATTGCCTGTGGACCCGTTCATGCCGGGAATGTTCCGCGGGCCGCTCAAGACGGCATACCTGCTGCACGGCTATTCCGGCTCCTGCGACGACTGGTTCACGAGGCACGCCCTTGGCAGCATCTCGCTTATGAACAACCTCGCGCTCATAATGCCCAACTCGGAAAACCACTTCTACGTTGACGACGCTCAGCGCAGCGATATGTACGGCGAGTTCATAGGCCGCGAGCTGGTTGAGTTCACACGGAAGGTGTTCCCACTGTCCCGCGAGCGCGACGACACGATAATAGGCGGCATCTCCATGGGAGGCTACGGCTCGCTGCGCAATGGCCTGAAATACAGCGAAGTGTTCGGCCATGTCATCGGCATATCCCCCGCCATAATCCTCAACGAAGTTACCGGCAGCGAGTTCAAGCCGAGCATCCCCGGAGTGGAGCTCGGCTATTATGAGTCGGTGTTCGGAGACCTCTCCACCGCGAACGGGCGCGACGTGGACGTGTTCTGGCTTTCGAAGAAAATGAAAGACGAGGGGGCGCTGTTCCCCGACGTCTACTTCGCGTGCGGCTCCAACGACGTACTGGTGTTTGAGAACCGGCGGTTCCACGAGCATCTCGACGGGCTGGGCGTCCCCCATGTGTACGACGAGGGTCCGGGTACGCACGACGAGAAGTTCTTCGAGCCGCACCTAATAGCAGGGCTGGCAAGGCTGGACCTGGACAGGCTGCCGGAGCTGCCAAACCCGCTCTGGACCGACTGAAAAACGCGAGACAACAGTGTTCTGATGATGTTGTGAATAAATCAGCGGTTACCTTGCGGCGCGCGAGTCCCTCTTCCCCCGCAGGAATTTATACACCGCCGGAAGGTACCGCGAGCCGACCCGCTTGGCGAACACCGCCGCGTGGTGCGCCCGCCTCCTCACCAGCCCTATCAGCATCCTCGGGTGACCCTTGCCCAAAATCCTGCTGTCAAGCCTGGCCACCTCCCTGTCGAGAGCCTCCCCCTCAAAGGCGGCGTAGACCTTGCGGTACTTCCTCATCAGCTTCAGAAAGCTGTAGCGGAAATAGAACATGTCGCTCTTGGCGTAACCCGGCATCCGCAGCCGCACCGGGTCGTTCGGGCCGATGCGCGGGTCCATGAAACCCGCATCCTCCGCGATCTGTTTCAGCTTTGTAGTAGGATACGGGTAAAAGAAGCTAATCACGATGCTGTCCGTGTGCATCCTCGCGTTCAGCTTGATAGTCTCCAGAGACAGCGCCGGAGTCTCGAACGGAAGCCCGATGATGTTGTACGAGTTCACGATGATCCCGGCGTCCTTGAGCATATGCGAGATGTTCACGATATGGTCGTTTTTCATCGAGCGCTGGAGATACTTGACGCGGTACTCCTCGTCGCCGTTCTCCAAACCAATGGTCACAAGATAACACCCCGAATCGGCCAGCTCGCGTATCATCTTCTCGCCCAGCAGGTCGAAGCGCAGATTGCACACATACTTTTTCTTTATCCGCTCCTTGTAAAGGGCGGTGAACTCGTAGAACCAGCTCTCATAAACGTTCAAAATCGCGTCGTTAAAGCTGAAGCACTCGATGCTCGGATCCTTTTCCAGCACCCTCTCCAGCAGCCTGATAGCGTTCTCCGGCGATCGGAAGCGAGCATAGTGAGCCTTGTCCGGGTAGATATTCCGCAGTTGCGCGTTCGCGCAGTAAGTGCATGAGTATATGCATCCACGGCTCACGATCACCTCCGCCGTGTTCTGCTGGACATTGCTGCGGAGGTTGCAGTAATCGAATAAGTCTATATCCGGGAACGGCAGCGCGTCGAGATCCGTGATATACGGCCTGACCGCATTCTTGTATACCGCGCCATCCAGATCCTTCACCCAGAAGCTGTCAGCATTCAGATCGAGCCTGCCATGTTCCGCGAAGTAGTCCACGAAGTCCAGGCAGACATACTCCCCCTCCCCGATGCAAACGGCGTCGACGCCCCGCAGCGAAATCACTTCCTCCGGCGCCAGAGACGCGTGGTACATGCCGGCCATCACGAAAATGTCCGGCATCTCGTCATCCAGCCACCCCGCCATCTCATCCGCGAAACTCAAAGCGCTCGTCCGTATGCTTATGCCGATGATGTCCGGCTCGAAGCCCCTGACAGCGCCGATGAACTCCTCTTTGTCGGGCATATACGTCAAATGATAGAGACAGACCTCGTGGCCGCCCTCTTTCAGCACGGCGGAAAGCGAAGCCAACCCCTCATTGTAGTTGCCCGGTATGTTCCTGTTATTTTTGGTCGATTCTAAAAAATCGGGATAAATGAACAGGACCTTGAGTCCCATATCCATGTTTATGTTCAGCCGTCCCTTCTTATTGCGTCGAGCTCAAGCGCGCGCGATACGATCTGTTCAGCCGAAGGATACTCGCACTGTTCGTCGATTTCCGCGTCCGCCAGAACAAGCGACAGATATGTCGACATTGTTTTTTTCTTAATTATCTGCTTGTATTTCTTCTGCTTATTGATCATTATGTCGATCGCGCTGTCGCGCGAACCGGCTTTGATAAGTATCTCTCCATATAATTCCTTACAAGTAAGGAATGGAATGAGCGTCGTCGGAACCGACTCCTTCGGATATATCTCGAGCATAAGCTTCTGCAAAGCGTCCCTCTGTTTCTGCCCGTAGGGAAACGCCCATTTCTCATATGCCTCCTGCTCTTTTTGCTGCGTGGCTTTGCTCTTCCACGTAAAAATCTGAAACTCCCCAAGAGCCATGACGCGCGCCCCTTTCATAAGATGTGTGTCCTCGAAAACTCGAAACCACTGCAATTACTGTCATTCTGAGCGTTAGCTAAGAATCTTACCTCCGTTACTTCATTAACATCAACGTAAAGATCCTTCGCATGCGCCTTTGCCGTAGAGGCACTGCTCAGGATGACAGCCGGAGTTTTCGAGGTTACTCAAGATTATTGCCCGAGCGTTCCGGCACATTGCGACGCTTTGCCGGGCGGGTTTAGTGCGATTATACGTAAATCCTCGGAAGCCTGCTCCCAAGGCGGCACAGGATATCGTTCGTTATAGTGCCCGACGCCAGCGCGACGTCTTCGCAGCGCGCTTCCTCGTCGCCGTCCGTGCCGATAAGTGTGGCAATATCGCCCGGACAGACGTCATCCGCGCCGGTCACGTCCGCCATGACCATATCCATGCAGACCCGGCCGATGATCGGGACTTTCCGTCCGCGCACCAGGAGCTGCCCGCCGTTGCCGGACGCCTGACGAGGGAATCCGTCGGCATAGCCCGCGCACACCGTCGCTATCCTGACCGGCTTTTCAGCCTTGAACGCCCGCCCGTAGCTTACCGAATCTCCTGTGCTTATCCACCGCACCTGCGCGACGCGGGCACGGAGGGACAGCACGGGGCGGAGCGCGGGTTTTATTTCAGTTTTGCCGTCGTGGCTCATAACTCCATAGAGCATTATGCCCGCGCGGGCGTAATCGTATTCCAGGCCGGGATAGTTGCATACGCCATAACTCGCCTGGACATGCAGTTTTCCAACGTCCCGCCCCCCGCGCCTTAACGCGTCGACCGCCGTATTGAACCGCTCGATCTGATTGTTTGTGAACTCTATATCGTCTGTTTCGGAACTGTCGGAAGACGCCAGATGCGTCGCGACTCCTGTTACGGTCAGGTTTTCGCATTCGAACACGCTTTCGATCTCGGCGGCGGTGGACGATTCGATCCCCAGCCTGTGCATACCGGTATCTATGGCGATATGAGCGTTAATTTTATACCCGGTTTCATTAAGCGCTTTCGCGTAAGCCCCGTCGACGGCCAACTGCGTAAGCCGGCGCGCGGACAGAAGCCCCGCGTCTTTCGGATGCGTGTATCCCAGGACGAGTATCTCGCCTTCCGGGACTGCTTCCCTTAGAAGCGCGCCTTCGCTCAAGGTCGCGACCGCAAAGGACCCGACCCCCTCGCGCCAAAGCCGCTTAGCGACCGCCTCTGCGCCATGCCCGTATGCGTCTGCTTTCACGACGGCCATAAGGTCGCAGCGGCGCGGAAGGCATGCCCGCAGCGCCGACACGTTTTGGGAAAGCGCGTCCAAATCTATCTCAACCCATGAGCGCCCGTCCGCTGACGGCGCGTTTGCGTCCGGATCCACATCAACCCATGAGCGCCCGTCCGCTGACGGCGCGTTCTCGCACTCAATCATATCGCCCGCGCCCTTCTTCAGTTTTCATAGTTTTACTCTAACCCCAGCCCTATCAGAGTGTCAACAAGCTCGGAGAAATCTACGCCGGCATGTTTCATCATGTTCGGGAACCGGCTGTGCGTCGTAAACCCCGGGATCGTGTTGGCTTCGTTGAAAACGATACCGCCCTCTCTTGTGAGGAAAATATCTATTCTCGCATACCCCCGGCATCCGAGCGCGCGGTATATCGTCTTTGCAGTCTCCTGCAAACTGCGTTCCGTACTCTCGTCAATGCGCGCGGGCACATGGATCTTGGATGTCTTTAGCGTGTACTTCTCCTCATAATCGAAAAAGCCGCCCGATAGTTCGATCTCGTCTATTCTGCCGGTCCTCAGTTCACGGTTTCCAACCACTGCGCAGCCTGTTTCAAACCCGTCTACGCTTTCCTCGATTATCACCGAATCGTCGTATATCAGGGCAGCCTCCACCGCCGCGGCAAGCTCCCGGTAATCCTCGACTTTCGTGATCCCAAACGACGACCCCGCGTTGACAGGTTTAACGAAAAGCGGAAGTTTCAGTTCCCGCGCCGCGGAGTCCAGTTCGGCGGCTGCAGGCGCAAACTCGAAGCAGATCGACTTCGGAATACGTATTCCGGCGTGCGATATGAGTTTATGCGCCCTGTCTTTATCCATGCATAACGCCGACGACGCCGAACCGCTGCCTACCACCGGGATCCCTGCAAGTTCGCACAGGCCCTGGATCGTCCCGTCCTCTCCGTAACATCCGTGCAAAACCGGGAAAACGACGTCGACCGGAACCGGACGGACTTGCCCGCCTTCGATCTCCAGCAGTCCGTCCCCGAGCGACGGCGATATGAGGGCTTTCCTCAGTCGGCTCACGTCCGAGCTCCATTTATCGGCGGGTATGTCGCCGGCGTCTCCGGTATATCGGTACCATTGCCCCTGTCGCGTTATACCCACCAGGATCACGTCATATTTATCGCGGTCGATCGCGCTGATGATCGAGTATGCGGAGTTGAGGGAAACCTCATACTCCGGAGAGTTCCCGCCGAATACCACGGCAACCGTCTTTTTATCCATTACGTGACGCCGCTCCTTTCCTATCCAACTCGCTCGTGAGTATAAAAAATCCCGCCACCATGGATGTGTCAGGATTTTTTGGTGGACGATGAGGAACTCGAATCCCCGACCCTCCGCACGTCAAGCGGATGCTCTACCAGCTGAGCTAATCGTCCACATCGGTGGAGGTCATTTTACAACAGGCGTCATGCTTTTGTCAATAGATTTCCGGCAGTTTTGTATAGTCAGGGAAATATCGTCGGTTACAGTACACGGGGCGCCGCGGCTGTACTCTGATTCGCGCGCATAGTCGCGTGGCCGGCTCAAATAGCATGCCATCGCTCTATCCCTACCCCGGGATGTGCGTCTGCCGGCCTCCGCCTGACGATTCGCGCATCATCAGAGTTCATCCACGGCGTCCCGTGTGTAACTGCTCAGGGGGTATCCTAAAAACTCGCAATGGTTACAGCCAGCACATAGATTTACAGCAACAATGCCGTTTTCACAGCAGTACTCGTGCGTTGGCTGTAACCAACCTGTGTTTTTTGGATGCCCCCTGAATAGTAACTCCCGTGTACTGTTACAATATCGGTGAGTAGGGCAAACATTGAGTTGGGCAAATATCTTGACAGTAATGGTAATTGACAGTATAATCGTGTTTGTTCCGAAGCAACGCGTCCGCGACGTTTCTGATTCCGTCGGCGCGGCTGCGCGCAAGATAACAGATAAGCGCTAATAGCTCAGCAGGACAGAGCATTTGCCTTCTAAGCAAAGGGTCGGGGGTTCGAGTCCCTCTTAGCGTGCCAAAAGCCTTGCGTCGCAAGGCTCTGACGAAAGTGCTGCAATAGCGGCACTTTTTGCTTCTCTATATCACCATCGCTCACATCAGCCTGAAGGGACGCCGTAAAACGCCCTGTCGCCGACGCTTTCCACCGACTTGGGGATAACCATGCCTGTAAGCGACTCGCACCATGCAAATGCCCTGTCGCCAATGCTTGTCAGACTGCCGGGCAGCGTTACGCGTTCCAACTGGTTGCAGTCGGCAAATACATCGTTCCCTATGCGAGTCACCCCGTCCGGGATAGATATCTCCTTGAGGGAGTAGCAGTCGTAAAACGCCCTGTCTCCGATATGAGTCACGCTGTCCGGTATCGTCACCCCCGCCAGCCAGTCACAGCCTGCAAAAGCGCCGTCCCCGATAGCTATGACGCTGTCGGGGATCACTGCTTCTGTAATGAGGGAGGGGTCGTAGTCCTCTACTGTGGCCCCCCTCACACCATGGCCGACGACTGCGCCCGTTTCGTCCGTGAGAAAGGCTTTCTCCAACACCCCTGCGCCGTTTATAGTAAACTTAACTTCCATGGGATGTATTATACAGCAGAAAATCAACTTGTAAACAGGCAATCGTTTTCCATGCGACGCCGCGGTAATGCCACCGTTATGCCGCAAGGCACCGGGACGGATCTTCGGACGTCGCTCCTATCCTTTATTGGAGTAACTCTCGACGAACACCCTTTCGAGCGCCTGCCATTCGCGGTTATCTGCCATTGCTTCCCATGTTTCATAGCGGAAGTTCAGACCGGGGACGTAGTCGCCTAAGTAGTCCGACTCATGCGAGTTCGTCGCTTCCTGCACCGCAAGGTAGTACCATACTTCCGTGTCGGCGTTGTCTATCCATGTCGTCATTTCATCATGCAGTATGTCATCCACGCAGTGTGGCACACGCTCGAGCATCCTGTTCACCATAGTCATGAACTCCGCTCTCGTTATCAGAGAGTCCGGCCTGTATGTCCCGTCAGGGTTCCCCGTCACCCAGCCGACTGCCGCAGCATATTCGATCGAGTGTTCGGCCCAGTGCCCGGCAATGTCGCTGAAGTTCACCGCGTTTCTTTCCGTCATGCCCATAATACGCGCGAACCTCGCCGCTATAACTGCCATCTCGGCTCTCGTGATCGCAGCGTCGGGCTTGAAACGTCCGTCGGATGAAATATCAACTATGCCCATGCCGTACATAACAGACACCGCGTTGTTATACCAGTTGCCCGGGGTCACGTCTGTATAGGGGTTTGTCTGTGTCCAGTTCTCCGTACGGGTCTCGTCATTTAACAACCTGAAGAATACCGTTACGACCTCCGCGCGCGTTATATTGCGTTCAGGGCGCACGTCGCCTTCAGGGTATCCGATAATATACGCAATATGGTCACCTGTAAACAGGCTGAGCGGTATGTCTTCGTCGGTGATTTCTATCTCTTCAGGTTCGCCGGGTTCCTCATACTCCGCGCCCGGCGCTCCCGGTCTGTTTGTCAGGGCAACTCTCAACGTCGCGTCTGCGGTAAGCCCCGTAAGGTTGAGTCTTACCGCAGAACCGGACGCTCCCCCGATTTCGTTCCAGCCGGCATACACGACATATCCGACTGCGACGTACCTCCCGGTCATGTCTTCCCTTATCGTATAGCATGTCCCTGACGGCAGGCCGGCGACAACCGCTGCGGCGCCGTTCGCCGGCAGCGCGTACCGCCCGAGCTCGATATTGTCCGCGTCATACAGGCGCACCGCAAATTCTGTGCCGTTCTCAATCTCGCCGCCGTACTCGTCAAGGACAACTTTGCTGATGAGCAGTGTGACTGAGCCTACAGGCTCGGGGTCTTTTTCCCATACAGCCGTGTCCAGGTCGTTTTCGTCCGGCATGGCGGACGTCGTAACCGGGCTTCCAAGATTGTTATACACATAGATGATAGTATAGTCTCCAAACAAAGAGCTGATTATCGGTTTGGGCGGAGCGCTCTCTACGAGCGGGTCGTCGTCGCCGCCTATCCGGTAGCCTGCGTATTCATACCCTTCCTTCTCAGGAAGTTCAGCGATGCTGACGTCAAGCGGGTAGAAAACGTATCCGCCCGGCAAGCCGCTGTGTATTACATCATCAAATATCTTTACGCATTCGCCTGATGCTTTGTATTCGACGAACATCTCCGTCACTGTGTATTCCGTCGCGAAGTAGAGCGTCACTTCACCTGATGTGCTGTGCGTACCGACGACGCCTTCCCTGTGTTCGAATATCTTGCCGAACTGATCGTTCATGTCGATATCAGCCGTCAGTGAATCTCCTTCCGCGCGCTTTTGAACTGTCAGGTCAAGCGTTGTGCTAAAGAAGAAAACTTCGTCGTCATGCAGTATGTTGGACTGATTATTCTGTTCGGCGAAATGAACAGTTACTACCTTCAAATCCGCGGCAAAGTACAACGTGATCTCCCGGTCCCCGCCGGTGAGCGCGCCTTTCGTGAACGTCGGCTGCGAACCGTCGGGATAGGCCGGCGTTGTACCCGGCACAGGCGGCGAGCCTGATGGCGCACCGTTGTAGTAGTTATAATATGTCCATGTTTTGCCGCCGTCGTCAAAGCCGTCCATGTGGTACATCGGCATGTAATAATCCATATCTGAAACCACCATTTCAACTATAGATGGCTTTATCATTTTCCCGTCGCTGTCCAGAAAATGGATCGTCACTTTCGCGGACGGCGTGGTCGCCGTTGAACCCGTGTAGTACAGTTCAATGGTTTGCCGGCCTGTTGTTGTACCGCCGTATACCGGCGCGGGTGGCTGCCCATGTATCACGGGGCCTGTTCCGTTGAGCCTGTAACCGTAGTAGTCGAATCCGAACAGCGTGTCTGTGTCACCAAGGACTGTGTAGGTATCGCCCTGATCAACTATCGTTGTCAAGTCCTCATCTAGGTCGGCGACGCTGCTTGCATCTCCGGCAGAGCCTGTGAACAGGAAGTACCGCTCTGTAACGGAATAGCCTCCTACGAGTTCATGATAAGTGTTGTTGGTGATGAGGTCGTCCGCCGTTGCGCTGTTTACAAAGCGCGTGCCGACGCTGCCCGTCGCCACAGTTACGTGAACCGAGAGGTTGGCCGGCAACAGATCGACCGGGACCTGCCAAGTGATAGTGTTGCCGTCCAGCGCCCATGTGATACTGCCGGGCGACGCGGCGCCTTGAGTCCCTGTGATGCTGCCCGTGTCAATGATCAGCCCCGCGGGAACGACGTCGGTCACAGTCGTATACCCGGGGAGGCTTTCCGCTCTCGGCGGGACAGGGTTGATATAGTCCTGCCATGGCGTCAGTGGCTTTAGAGGCGTTGGATATTTCGGTACTATCGGCGAGGTAAAGCCGGCAGAGTAAACGGGTGCGACTGCGGGCTTGGTACTGCTGGTCGGAGTTTCGCTCACTATGACGTTTTTCTCCGGTATCCCGTAACCACTGCCTACAATGGCAGCTTTTATTACTTCGCTCCCGACATATATTATGATATCGCGGTTACACGTATGGTAATCGATCATTTCGCTGAGAAAAGCCTCGTATGAAGTGTAACCGGACGTCATGCTTTCCAGATGGACTTCCGTTAGGGCTCTGCACCCGCTTATCATACCATTGTACTTATCATAATACTCCGGATAATAACAATATTCGCTTATATCGTAGTTCCACCAACTTAGGTCAAGTTTTGTCAGTCGCGCGCAACCCGCAAACATTCTTGCTACTCCCTGGTACTCATATGGGTTCGAAACCCCTGACATGTCAAAATGATTGATGCTTAGTCCTATGAGGTTAGAGCATCCCTCAAACATACTGGTCATGTCCATAACTTTTGCGGTGTTGAATGTACTCAGGTCAACTCCTTCGAGACTTGAGCAGCCGTAAAACATATAGCTCATATCTTCGACACGCGATGTATCAAAGCTTCTGAGGTCCAAGTACCTGAGACTTGTACAGCCGGAAAACATAGAGCCCATATAAACGACACGCGACGTGTTGATGTTGTCCATGCTCAGTTCGGTCAGGCTGCTGCAATCGAGAAACATTGACTCCATGTTTATCAGCTTGGATATGTTTACATTATCCAGTATTAGTTCGGTCAGACTTAAACAGTACGCGAACATGCAGTATGCGTCCAGAGCGTTTGACATATCAAAGTTACTAAGATCAAGTTTTGTAAGGCTTTCACAATCCATAAACATTTCATTCATATATTTTACTGATGACATGTTAAAGCCATCTATGTTCAGGTCAGTCAGCATCCAGCTATAGCTGAACATTCGCCCCATGTCTGTAACTGATGATGTATCAAAGTATGATAAGTCAAGTGACGTCAAGCTCTCATTGTTGCAAAACATTCCCGACATATCCAACACATTTGACGTGTCAAAGTTGCTTACATCAAAAGACTCCATCATACTGCATTGAGTGAACATATAGGACATATTCTCTACGCGCGACGTGTCAAAGCTGCTGACGTCCAGTTCAGTAATGCTCATACAGTTTTCAAACATACCGTACATGTTTGTCACGTTGGATGTGTTGAAATTACGGACGTCCAGAGAAGCCAAAGCCTCACAACCTACAAACATACTCTTCATACTCGTGACTTTTGATGTATCAAAACTGCTCACGTCGATTGACTCCATCCTACTGCAAGTATTAAACATATCACTCATATCCGTTACGTTGGACGTGTCGAAACTGCGCAGATCCAGTGCTTTCACGCGAAAGCAGAAGTAGAACATCCGCACCATTCCCGGCGCTTTATCGGTGCGAAGATGCCGGAGGTCGGCTGTCTCAAGGTTATAGAAACTCTGTAAAAAGGCATTACCATCGCTGAGCGAAACTCCTCCGTATCCGCCGATGAAAATGTCAAACATACTCGCGTTTTTATCGCTGCGTGTCGCCCAAACGTAGACATTATCACGGCTTCCGGGTGCTGTCGCATCCCATGCTTTTACTATTGTTTTCCCCATCCAGTTGTTGCCGGTGCTGTCGAGGAACCCTTCAAGATCGTCGTATCTTTCGGATATATCCACTACTTCCAAAGTAATGACTTGTTGTTTCTGTATGTTAGGTGCGGTTGTGCCGGGCTGGTTGAACCACGTGGTGTTATCGCCAAAGCTGGTGACTCCGGGTACTATCACGGCGTCGCCGTCAACCGGGGAGTTGTTATACACCGTGACGTCGTATTCGATCCTGCTCCCTACCGTTACCGGCACAGGGTCGTCCGCTGATCCGTTAGCCCACTCACCGCCGGATACTCTGGCGTCCTTGACCGGGTTTTGTGTTTGCATAACATCTCTTTGTGAGTAGTAGAGGATCGTTACATTCGTCTCCCCCTCATTAGCATCAGGGTAATAAAGCCTGCTTATATCGCGCAAGGTCGGCAGGTCCCTGCTGTTATCGCGCAAGTAGTAGACGTCGCCTTCATAAGTTATTGTTTGTGGCTGGTTTATCGATTATCTTTGCCATATATAACCGGTCTCCGTCTCCGGTACGCGGATAGGCATTCCGGTTTTCGTGTCTACGAAGCGGACTGTTGCCGTGGCCGTCTCTGTGGTGTCAACATTGAATGTAACATCCTCAAAACGTATACAGGTGAGGATGCTGCAACTGTGCGCATAATGCCACGTATAAAACCCGAAGCCGTTCCCTCCGGGCATAGGGTCGTCAACAGACGCGCGAAGGCTTCCGTCAATATACACCCTGAACGCGCGGGTGACAGGGTCTATTTCTGTATTTACGCGAAAAGGCGTCGACGCCTGTGTTGGGTCGACGTTGACGTCTGTGATCCCTGTTTTGAATGTCGAAATCAGAGTTCGGGTGTTATCCGTGTTGACCGTAGTGTACTCATCCGCATCCCAAAGCTCATCGTCAATGTAGTATAGCTGGAGCGCGGCGGTGTTCGGCGCGTCGCTGTCGTGTTCCTGCATGCCTGCCAGGTTTGCGCAGGCAAGTACGATCGCGTAGCCGGTATAGTAGTT
>Ga0082212_10009735_pt1 | contig 12366 bp, 11 predicted proteins | sample TergutNt197P3_FD_71548 | JGI IMG/M metagenome (GOLD analysis project Ga0082212, IMG submission 71548) | Neocapritermes taracua P3 segment gut microbial communities from Petit-Saut dam, French Guiana - Nt197 P3 | ecosystem: Host-associated > Arthropoda: Insects > Digestive system > Gut ... | reverse complement strand
TTCTTGCTTAGTGCTACCGCTACGGTAATGATACTCGCCTTTGTAATTCACAGGATTGGGCTGTGGTTCAACTACGATTTCTATATAATCGCCTTGCTCAGTTTCGTGCAAGTTTACATCGGCAATAATACCCAAAATGGTAGTAATCTTGTTTGGCAATTCTTCCAACAACTTTTTTGCACTTTTTACGCCAACCACATTGTTGTTGTCGTCCTTACCAATGTAAAGCGTACCACCTTGTGCGTTGGCAAAACCGCATATCCACCGCAAAAATTCATCTCTCCAAGAAGATTTATATTCTATGTTTTGTGTTTCGGGCATAAGTATAAAATTATAATTTTCAATTCAACGATAACGAATTATGCAATTTTGGAACGCATTTACAAATCAATACTTCAGCGTAAATTTCTCCATCAACAAAACCAACATCAATAATACCCTCGTTATTAAGGCGTTTCATACATTCTTTTAATTGTGGAGTATTGTCAGACAAAAAATATCGCACATTATCTTTGGCAATTACTTCATACGTGTATTTTTGTTCAATTAAGGATATAATACTTTTCCAATTACTCCATTTAGGAACAGGAATTATTAACTCTCCATTGGGCTTTAAAAATGAGATAGATTCATCAATAACTTTGCTATAAAAAATTGTACCATCATCGCCTCCATCAACTGCTAATTTAATATAGTCATTTTCGGAAAAACCGTTGCATATTATCATACACGGCGGATTTGAATATATTTTATTAAATTTAATATCAGGAACATTTGAAAAATAATCACTTTCAATAAATTCTAATTTGTCTTCGGGAATATTATTAAGAAGTGCATTTTTTTTTGCAGTTTCTAATGAGTATGGAGATAAATCAACAGCAATTACTTTTTGTGCACCAAGTTGCGCTTATTGCCTACAACGCCCGGCGGCTTGGGGCAGGCGGGGCTTTCACTGCAAGTTCTGCGGGCTACTTCCGTTCGTGTTCGCACGTCAATTTCTGCGGAGTGACTGCCGCCGTTGCGCCAAACCGCGCGTTATCTGCTGGCATCTTTATGAATTTGTTTAGTCGTTCTCTTCTCTTCTCTTCGAGTTAGGCATAAACTCATACACAATTTATCTACTGTTTATAGAGTTCAAATTCACACTTATACTTCTCTGGCGGACTTGATACGACTTTTGAGAAAATTAATTTCTTCCCGTCAAATCTGTAATTGTACTCACCTTCAAGTAACAATGTTGTGGCTCCTTCGACATAAAGAATGTCCAACCATGGAAAATCATAGTTTTCTATTTCAAACATGATTTTTTTCTGATTTATGGAATAATTCCCATAAACATCTCGATAAACACCTTCAGGAGTTTCTTTGTAAGTAAATTTCCCTCCTTTCAATTCAATCGTTGGTGCAGTACTCCATGAAAAATCACGATTTAAATTCGTGGTGGTATAACTCCCAACATAAATGCCTTCTATTTCAAAGTCATATGATAAATTTTCAGTACTGCAACTCGTGAGTACCATTCCGCAAATCAATGCGGGAAGCATTATTAAAACTATTTTATTCATGATTTTTATTGTTTTATTGTTTTATAAATTCAACTAATCTTCTTTATACTATAGATGCACAACATTGCAAAACGTTGCGTCAAATATGAAAATATTTTTTCCCTGCTCTAACGGCTTCGCAGGTCTTGCAATTTGTCTAAAAATCTCAAGTCTTCACGAATTTTTCGACCGATAAATTCGCCGCTTGCACCTAACGTGGTGGCGGCTTGGCGAAGCGGCGGCTGACACTAAACGTTCTGCGGGTTACTGCCGTTTATGTCCGCACGGCACTTTCAGCGGGGCTACTGCCGCCGTTGCGCCAAACCGCTCGTTGTGTTGCAGTGTATTCAAATATCATAAGGGTTCAGTACTACCAAGTCGGGAATGCTTTTAAAATCTTTGGTGTTGCGTGAAACAAGTATCAATCCATTTACCAAGGCAGTGGAAGCAATTACAGCGTCAGGTAATTTGATTTTGTGTTTTTGGCGAATTTGAATTGTTTTGTTCACAATGTCGTTAGTCAGTTCGAATATGTTGGATGCTTCGAAAAAATCAACCAAAGTGGTGTAATTGTCGTCTTTTTCAGGTTCGAAAGAGAGCACCTCAATTTTAGTGATGATAGAAACGTTGATTTCTTCATCAATAAGTTGATTGAGCCATTGCACGGCTTTGTCGGGATGCAAACCTGCAATGTAATCAATTACTGTGTTGCTGTCTAACAAATATCTCTTTCCCATTCGTTGCGTACTTCGTTAAGGTGTTTATGAAGTTTTTCGGCGGTTTTTGGGGATATTGCTCCTGAAAACCTTTCCGAATTTCTCATCTTATTTTGCTCTTTGACGGGCAATACGATGATTTCAACTTTGTCCGCCTTGAAATCGTCTGGTAGGGCAATGTGAAGAAAATTGTCTTTAACATTCACTATTTGGCGCAATGCTTGCATATTATCTTTTTTTTTAAAATTAACGATGCAAAGTTAATTAATAAATCTGTTTCTTGTACTTTCAGATAAAAATATTTACTTTTTCAGTTATTTCTCAATTCGTTTTCTAACTTGTCGGGCTGTACTTTCTTTTCGATACGGTAGTCTCTCGACGACGCTTTTCGGCACATTGCACACAACTCAAAAATATGCGCAATTCATCACAAAAAAACTCCCATCCAAAAAAACTGACCGCACAAATTTATGAAAAAGATTAATTTCTCACGCAATGAAAATATTTTATATGCTTTTGTGCGGATGCAACACATTCCAGTCAGGCATACGGCGTAAAGTTTCCAAACGGAAGGCGGTTGGCCATGCTACCAGCCATTGGTTGATCCTGTGATTTTCACCGCCCAGGAAAGGACTGAAACCTGTCTTTCCGATATAATTCCAGTAACATTGTATAAATCCCTCGTTTTGCGAGCCGGCGGGACGTAAAAATCCGTTTATATCCAGCGTTCCGTCGGAAACGATCTGACAGCCATTGCGCCATACTGCCAGGGCTTTTTCTTTCCATTGCGGGTCGTTGGTGAGTTCCGACAATTCTATCCATTCGCTTACCCAGAAGACAGCATAGGGATCAAGATGCCGGTGCTGGGTGGATACGGAAGTGCCGCCAAAGGTTTTATAACCGTATCGCGTGAAATCATCACCGGGAGGATAAACGCCGTTGTAGTGCCACAGCCATGTTGAAAGATAATATGATATATGTACGGCGTCGTCAAGATAACGTGCATCCTTTGTGGTGTGATACAGTCTGAGCGCCGAACAAAGCAGGGGGTAGGACGATTCCTTGTCAATACACCAGGTATCCAAAGCCCCGGCGGTTGTGTATCCATCCTCGTTCAACTGTTCGAGGTAATGGTTGTAAGCACGGATGGCCGACTCCAGAAAACTCCTGTCTTTTGTGCGATGATACGCCTCAATCATGGGAGGCACCAGAAAACAGCCTACGGTTCCTTCGCGCACCACACATTCACCGCCGAACGTCCAGCCACGACCATATACACCGCTTTCCTGCTGGTCATCTTTCACAAACCGGCAGATATCCAGGGCAACTTTTTCGTAGGCAGGGCGTTCTTTTTTGCATTTTCGGGCAAGATCGGCCGCTTCAAAGAAATTATGAGCGGCTGCTCCCAAATGACAGGCGTCGAGCGTTTCCTCTTTCATTTGCTTCAGGATATAATCGTAATGGATGATAAATAATCCGTTGGGAAGCGGACAATGGTCAGCCCAGGCGTCTAAACAGTCAAGTCCTTTGCTGAGCGAACTTTCATCGCCTGTTTTCAGGTAATCCGTCAGGAGCGAATTTGCCAGAGAAGCGTTTTGTCCGGTCCAGCCGATGGCATATTTTTCGCCTTTGTATGGCCAGTGATACCAGCCCTTTACGCTATCCGGCAGCAAACCGCAGCTGAAACCCCTGAAAGAACCTTCTTCAGTCCATAAACTTTCTTTTGCATAGCGAATACCCAACTGCCATATCTTTTCGGGATCAAATACGGTTGGCGAATCATGTCCGGCCATTTGCCATGCTTTCATGAGAAAGTCGTGAATCGCCCTGTGTTTCGGTTTTACTTCGCTTACATGCAGATAGGCGACGATTGTTTTGGTTGTCCCTTTTTCCAGACTCATTTTCTGACGAAATCCGTCAGTATATTTATCGCGCGACGAGTAGCAAAGCGGCGTCTCTTCTTCGGGATATATCAGACAGTGGGTGGTTTTATGCTCTTCGGGGCGGATAGAACACGAAAAGGCGTCTTCGTGACGTTCAGGATTTTTGCCCCACAGGGCTACGGCAAATACGTCGCCTTCGGAATAAGTGGCGCCGGGAATGGGCGTAGCCCTGTAAGAAACCGTCCACCACCGGCCTTCATGTTTAAATCCTTTTGGCTCCTTTCCGCGCCCCCATTCGTTTCCGTTGTAGTTTACCGAGGGGATCATCGCATAATGCGCCGGGGAGTTTGTTGCAAACAACAGGTTGAAACAGGCCGAATCAATCGTTTGCGCAACACGACAGGTTCGCGTAATCTTAAAAAGCGATCCGTCTATCTTTTCGATTTTATCGGTGGATGTAATTCCTTGCATTTCATCCTGCCTGAGCAGGACGCCTACCTTGTGTTTTCCGGTCATCAGTTCCATTCCTGCGGGTGCAGAAACCCAACGGTATTCGCTTTCCGAATGACAGCTGCATAACCGGATGCTACATAAAAAAATAAAAAGAAGATAGTGTGTTTTCATCCTGAATTTAAAATTTTATCAATCAAATACGCTTCTGCCGGGATAGGGCTTCACCCTGTACTCCCATGCCGACTTTTCCCATGCGTCGGCCAGTTCTTTTACCTTTTCGGGCATGGAAGAAGCCAGATTATTGGTTTCCGTTCTGTCTTTTTCCATATCGAATAATTCCCATTCGTGATAAGGGATCGGTTCGTTACTGCCTCTGTTCCTGTTCGACGCTTTATGAACCAGTTTCCAGTTGCCTTTTCGGATGGCTTTATTCGATTCGTGTTCCCAGAATAAATAACGATCGGGGTTGATTTCCTTATCGAAAGAGGGCATCAGGCTTATTCCCTGCATGGGGATGACGGGTTTGTCGTTTCTTGTGGCAGGATATTCGGCGTTTGCCACATCGACGCAGGTTGCCATGATGTCCATCAGTTGTCCGGGCCGATGACGGTCGGCGCCTTTTTGTTTGATCCCTGCCGGCCAGTGTATGATCAACGGAGTAGATATGCCGCCTTCGTGCACCCACATTTTATATTCCCTGAAAGGCGTATTGCTGTAATACGCCCAGCCTTTTCCGTAGGCGGTATACGTGCCGGGGCCTCCGGGCATTACTTCTTCGCCGGTAAATGCCGGTTGTCCGTCGCGTGTCCGCCATGGGATCATAAACGTTTGCAGTTCATCGGCGTCCATAGGTTTTAATACTTCGTTTTGCGGAATTTCCCGTTGATGACGTCCCGGTCCTCTGCCCAGCACTTCGGGAGCGCCGCCATGATCCAACGCGCCGCCATTGTCGGACAGGAAAAATATCAGCGTATTTTCCAACTGTCCGGTTTCCTTCAGCGCCTGAATGATTTTACCGACATTGCGATCCATGTTGGTGATCATACCGGCGTACACTTCCATGCAACGCCTTTCAAATTCCTTGTTCTCTATATCTTCCCAGGGTGTAACGGATTCGTCAAATGAGAGATTCCATTCTTTTCTGATAAGTCCCGATTTGACCATTGCGTCGTATTTTTCTTTTCGCATGACGTCCCAGCCGGCGTCGAATTTTCCGCGATATGGCTCCACGTCTTCTTCCGGCGCGTGCAAAGGCCAGTGGGGAGCGGTAAAAGCCGCGTACAAAAAGAACGGCTGATCTTTTTTGTGGTTTTGTATGTATTTGACGCTGTTGTCGCCTATCGCATCTGTAAAGTAGAATGTTTCGGGACGGTATTCGGGATCGTTTTCCGGTGTGATGTACGTATTTCCGCGGCAAAGTGTATGCGGATCATAATAACTGCCTGCGCCGCCAATCATACCGTAATATTCATCGAATCCGCGCTGCAGCGGATAACCGAAAGTGGGATCGCCCTGCCGTACCTGCCCTGTCAGATGCCATTTTCCGACGCAATAGTTTTTGTACCCGGCCGTTCGCAACACTTCGGCAATCGTTACGCAATTTTCATTCAGTTCACCCCGGTAACCTTCCTGTTCATGAGGGTTATTCACCATATGACCGACCCCTGCCTGATGCGGATGAAGCCCCGTCAATAAACTGGCGCGTGAAGGACAACTGCGGGTGGTGTTGTAAAACTGGGTATAACGAATACCGTTGGCAGCAAGCCCGTCTATATTCGGCGTTTGAATGATGCCTCCGAAACAGTGAATATCCGAATAGCCCATATCATCAACCATGATCAGAACGATGTTCGGATTTTCTGAAGACTTGTCACCCGTCGAACTGCATGACACACAAGTGGCGCCAACTATCGACCATTTAAAATTTTTGATATTAAATTTCATGATTTTATCAATTTTCAATCATTCGCAATATTTGCACAAAAATAATGATATATTTGTATATTTTTATCACCGGTAAATATTTCAAGAATATTTCAAAGAATCGTTTTTAACTTTTCCTGCCATGCAAATAACCATCAACCAAACCGCAGTTGAAGTACTCGACGGCGAAACCCTGTTAGAAACAGCGCAACGGACGGGACACGAAATACCTTCGCTGTGTTACGCCAAAGACGCCGTACATAAATCCTCGTGTATGGTCTGCGTCGTGAAGGACTGTGCCACCGGACAAATCATCCCCTCCTGCACCACCCGCCCTGCCGAAGGGATGCAGATTGATACCGAAAGCGATGATGTGCGGACGATTCGTACCCTGTCGTTAGAGTTACTGCTGAGCGACCACCGCGCCGACTGCGAAGCGCCCTGTTCAGTGGTTTGTCCGCAGGGGTTAGATATTGAACGGATGCTGAACCTCTATGATAGTGGCAGGTATGAAGATGCGCACAAATTAATTGCCGGAGTTTTCGCGCTCCCGACGTTGGAGTGCGACAATTGCAAAGCGCCCTGCGAAAAAATTTGCCGTCGTGGAACAGTAGATCAACCCGTGCTTATCCGAACTGTCATCCGGGAACTGTCAGAAATGTACGAACCGGAATCCATACAAACTGAAAAGGATACCTGCAAAACAGACAAAACCCTGTTTCAATCGCGACTGGGAAGATTTACCGAAAGCGAAAAAAAACGATTGAGGGAGCACGAAACACAAAACCCGAAACCGTCACGTTGCCTTCATTGCGCCTGCGCCGGGCGCGAAGACTGTAAACTGCGGTTTTATGCAACTGCGGCAGGCATCAAACGGCCACGATACGAGTTGTCGTCTGCTTTGCCGGTCATGCAAAAGATACGCGTAACCGAAAAAATGTGGTTCGAGCCTGCAAAATGTATCCGTTGCGGGTTATGCGTTTACAACAGCGCCAACGGATTTACCTTCAAAGACAGAGGCTTTATCATGCAAGTGGTTATTCCCGACGAAAACCGTCAAAACGCAGACGAAGAACTCGCCGCATTGTGTCCGACAGGAGCGCTGTATCTTATTTAACTATCCATTCGGCTTCGCCACAATATTAAGATTTTGTTACTGCATAAAATTCTAAAACAAAATAATCACGGAAATGATGAAAATTTTCGGGATTTTTCTATTTTTGTGTCTCATTTTTTATCAAATCAAAAACAATTAATCATCTGAACAATGAACAACAACACACAACATTTTTTTAAAAATTTAGCAGTATTATCTGTCTGTTTTTTTATTGGTTTCGGCGTGTATGCTCAAACTGAACAGCCGGCAAAAGTAACGGTATATCCGAAAGAGATCAATGATATACTGAACAATCCGGGCATCGGGTTCACCACTTTTCAACGCTTCAACGGCGATGAATTGAATGCCGGAAGTCGCTGGACAGAAGGCTTGCCCATCGAATATCAACCTTTTAACGGAAATCTGACCAACAAGAATCATCCGCAAACTTCCATTGCCTATTTCCGCGTCAACTGGAGATTTTTGGAACCGGAACCCAGGCAATATAACTGGCCGATGATCGACAAAGCCTTGCGGACGGCAGCCGGGCGCGGACAAACGCTCATGCTTCGCGTGTCGCCCTACGAGTTAAGCGCCGACAAAGACGTTCCCGACTGGTTCCGGAAAATGATAGGGCCGGAAAAGCCAACAATTGGGGGCAGAACCTGGCGTTTCGACCCGGAAGATCCGAGATATCTCGAATATTTTGGCGGCTTCATCGCTGCGCTCGGACAACGTTACGACGGGCATCCCGATCTGGAATCGGTGGATATTTCGTTCATTGGCCCGTGGGGTGAAGGTTCAGGCTCACATTTGCTGTCGGATCAAACAAGAATTGGTTTGATCAATGCTTATTTGGACAATTTCCAAAAGACGCCGCTCCACTATCAACCTTTGAATGGCGACGCTCCCGATCCGGGAGTACTGGTGAAAGGAACCAATATTGCGGCTTACTGGCCTGACGGCAGTAATAATGGCGAAGGGCCGCAGATGCGTCATGTGGGTTATCGTTTGGACTGTTTGGGCGACGTAAGAATTGGCAGACCAAATGAAAGGGATTTCTGCCACATGAGGGATTACTATCCCAAAGACATTATATTAAGCGGAATGAGCGAAGCATGGAAGAAGGCTCCTATAAGCATGGAAATATGCGGCACATTTTTAAGCTGGAAGGAAAGACGACAGTTCGATGAAGAAACGGTAGAATGGGTCTTCAATGAAGCGCTGAAATGGCATATATCATCATTCAACGCCAAGAGTTCGCCTGTACCTGAAGAATGGATGCCATTGGTAAACAAATGGCTGAACAAAATGGGTTACCGTTTTGTAGTCCGTAAATTCGAATATCCTTCGGTGGTTCATCGTCAGGCTCCGTTGCGGATTGAAACAAGATGGGAAAACATCGGCGTAGCGCCCGTTTACAGAGAATACATCTTTGCTGTTCGGCTACGCAATGCTCAGAAAACGATTGTTCTTCCTACCAGTGCAAAACTGACGCAATGGCTGCCGGGCGATATTCTCCACAACGAGAATCTATACGTCCCGTTTGACGCGCCTTTGGGAAAATATCAATTAGAAGTGGCTATTGTGTCGCCCGTTTCGTTTGAACCACAGGTACAATTAGCTATGGAAGGAAAAACCAGCGACGGATGGTATGCCATCGGCGAAATAGAAGTCAGGGAAAATATGATGAAAGACAGGTAATCATTAGTAGTTTTTTAAATTGACTATCTTTGCGCGGATGAAAAACGGTTATATATGGAAGAACGATTATCCGGCCGGCAAAAACCCGCTACTATCCGAATGCGAAACGTTCTGATTTATTTTATATTAACCTTGTTGCTGGTATGCAGTTTTCTTGCGGTACTTTGGACAGGTGATGTTCGTATTTCTCTGACTGATGTTATTGGGATTTTGTTCACAGATAAAAATGCTACGGAGGAATGGATTACGATTATCCGTGAATTTCGTTTACCCAAAGCGATTACCGCTATTTTGGCAGGGATGTCGTTAAGTGTTAGCGGTTTGCAGATGCAGACCGTTTTCCGCAATCCATTAGCAGGCCCGTATGTGCTGGGTATCAGCGCCGGAGCAAGTCTGGGTGTGGCCATTATGATGATGGGTATGGGTATAACTGCCGGTTACATCACCGGGGCGGCAAGCAACTGGATGATTATACTTGCCGCTTTTGGGGGAGCCTCAGCCGTGCTGTTCCTTATTTTTTTGGTTTCGTTGCGTATCTGTGATGTAATGACCATCCTGATCCTCGGCCTCATGTTTGGAAGCATCACCTCATCATTGATTAACATCATGCAATATTTCAGCCATGAAAGCCTGCTAAAATCCTTTACCGTGTGGACTATGGGCAGTTTAAACGGTGTTACCCGGGAACAATTGAAGGTACTGACGCCATGTGTATTATCGGGATTGTTCGTTTCTCTACTTACCGTTAAACCACTCAATGCCATGCTTCTGGGCGAGAATTACGCCCGTAGCATCGGGGTGAATATCATTGTCTCGCGTCTGCTCATCTTTTTCAGTACAGGGATTTTAGCCGGTAGTGTTACTGCTTTTTGCGGCCCGATAGGTTTTGTGGGAATCGCCGTTCCTCATATTTGCCGGATCATTTTCCGCACGGCCGATCAACGCATATTACTTGCAGGCAGTATGCTATCAGGCGCAACGATGATGCTGATAAGCGACCTGATAACGCTCCTTCCGGGAAATGGCGTGGTGTTGCCTGTCAGTTCGGTTACTGCTTTCATCGGCATACCTGTTATTATCTGGATTATTGTACGCAATCACAAAATGGCGTCATTGATGTAAAGGGTGTGGTGTTTATTTAGTTGCGTTGGATATAGACTGAAAAAATCTGTTATCATCAGGTTCAGATATAGCTTTGGCTGCCAGACACAACTGGGCGTACCATTCGACGCCATATTTCCGGATCAGAGCTTCTTTCAGGAAAACATACAGTGGTATCCCTTTCTTTTTCCCCAATTCCGTTGCATCACTGCAAATGTGCCACTGATGATAGTTCACAGCTTCAAAGAGTTCGTATTTAGTGATGCGTATCGGATAGAGATGACATGAAACAGGTTTACGAAAACCAATCTCACCATTCATAAACGCTTTTTCGATGGCGCAATAATAGACGCCCTTATCGCTGAAGGAGTATACGCAATGCTCCCCATCGCTGATTAAGGGAGTAACTTTGTCGTTGTCGAAATCGGTATCGTACACGCCCTGCTGTTCCACCACCAAAATACCTGCGGGAGTCATGTAAGGCTTCACTTTGGGATACGCTTCCTGCAGAATGGTTATTTCGCTGTCGGCAAGCGGTGCGCCTGATTCACCGTATACGCAACACATTCCTCTGCATTTTACCGGATTACAAACGAATTTTTTTTCAAATATATCTAACGAAACAATTGCCGGACCGATTTGTATCAATGGTTAATGATAAATGGTTAATGATTAACTATCTTCATTTTCAATTCTCAATTTTCAATTCTCAATTCTCAATTTTCAATTCTCCAGCATTTGAAACAGTTCGTCTAATTTGGGCATGAGGATGATTTCGGTGCGGCGGTTTTTCTGCCGTGCTGCTGGCGTATTGGCAGCATCCACCGGAACAAACTCGCCACGACCGGCAGCGGTAAGGCGATCCGGCGCTATTCTGGCGCTTTGAAGCAGAATACGGACAATTGATGTAGCCCGTTTCACACTCAAATCCCAATTGTCCTGCATCGAGGCGCTTGCCGTCAACGGCACATTATCCGTATGTCCCTCGATGGTGATGCTGATATCGGGGTTTTGTTCCAGTATGACTGCCAGCTTTTTCAGGGCGTTCACACCGGCAGGGTCGACCACGATACTGCCCGATTTAAACAGCAACTTTTCATCGAGCGATACATATACCTTTCCCTGCCGCATCGTTACTGTTAGTCCGTTATTTTCAAGCCCCACCAGCGCTTCCGACACTTTGTTTTTAAGCGCGCGCACAGCAGAGTCCTGCCGCGAAATGATCCGCTCCAGTTCAATCAGACGCCGGTTACGTTTGTCCAGCTCCTGCTCCATAGCCAGCAGGTTGCGTTGCTTTTCGGTCATCTCCTGCGACAGTTTCTGTAACTCGGCTTCACGTACCTGCAGGTCGCCCTGTATACCTTCTATCTGCATCATTAATTTAGACGCTTCCCGTTCTGAACCTTTTTTTAGCGCTTCCAGAGTGAGATTTAACTCCTGCAAACGATTCTCAAGCTGGCGGCTGCTCTTTTTCAAAGCGTCGATTTCCTGGGCGCGTTGCGCAGAATCAGCTGCCATCGCATCCAGGTCTTTTTTGCACGCATTGATACCGGCTAAAATTTCGGTATTGCTCACCGTCAATTGTTCGTTGGCCGAAATCAGCCCGCTGTTTTCCTTTTCATAATTCACAAGTTTTTTCTTTTGTTCTCTGAATTTAGTCCACGGAACGCACGATTCAATCATCGCCGACGATGCTATCAGGAATACCAGCCATATGATGGATAAATATTTTTTCTTCATATCGGAAAATTATCAATTACATATCGGGGCAAAGGTATGAAAAAAAACAAAAAACAGGAAGTTGATTTGCTCCCTTTGTTCATCCATCGTAAAAACATTCTTTTATCTTCTGCAACGCCCTGTATATTTGAGTTTTGATGGTGTTTTCGGACAAGTTCATTTCAGTTGCAATTTCTTCATTGGTTCTGTTCTCAAAACGGCTTTTG
>Ga0082212_10009734_pt1 | contig 12366 bp, 9 predicted proteins | sample TergutNt197P3_FD_71548 | JGI IMG/M metagenome (GOLD analysis project Ga0082212, IMG submission 71548) | Neocapritermes taracua P3 segment gut microbial communities from Petit-Saut dam, French Guiana - Nt197 P3 | ecosystem: Host-associated > Arthropoda: Insects > Digestive system > Gut ... | reverse complement strand
ATACATGCTTTTGGTGCAGCTTCTTGTCGGTGTCCACATTGAGAACATAGGCTCTATCGGAGGCCATGAGATCGAAATACCAGGCATCTTTGGGATTGGACAGCTCAAGGCGCGCATGTGGCTTCATATCGTCAAGTGCGCTTTCCTCCTCGATGGAATACTCGGTCAGCGTTTTATGGATGCCGATATACAGGCTGCTGCTATGTAGCGCGGATATGACGCCCATCATCAACTCATAGGCCTCTTTTCTGTTTTGCGGATCTTCTTCGTTGGCGAACCAGGCTCGTATCGTGCGGGAGCGAGCCGCATTCGTAATGAACCCGATATCCTGGTGAATGTAATTGCTGAAGGTTTTTTCAGTGCTGATGGCATGGAGTCTGGCATAGTCTGCGGATACCTTGTCTGTCATGCTCTGGATTGCCCAGAATATCGCTATCGCCATGACCACTGAGGTGAGCGCGAAAATGGCGATATTGCCGTTGCGGAAACGCATGGCAATTTTGTTCCTGCCCCGTAGTGTGATATCCTGTATGTCGTTCACAAGTTCCTCTTGCGCTATTCTATTGATATCAAAAATATTTTCCCACGTCGGCCTTAATTCAATGGCTCCCTCCATTTTATTTACTCTGGAGAAAAACAGCAATCAATTAGAAGCCATTTGCCGCGATTTTTGATGATATAACCGCCCGCGTCCGTAGCCTTGGCTACAGTCATTATTTTGCGAATCGGTATATACGATTCAGCAAAACAAGGAACACGCCGATCCAAAACATGAAACCCCAAGCTAACCCGGACGCTGTTCGGAAAAGGAGCAAAACATGAATAAGTATCTCGCGGAACCTTACAAAATCAAAACTGTCGAACCCATCACCGTGACCACTCGCACGCAGCGCGAGCAGTATATGAAGGAAGCCGGCTACAACACCTTCCTTCTCAAGTCAGAGCAGGTATACATTGATCTGCTTACTGACAGCGGCACCAGCGCCATGAGCGACCGCCAGTGGGCCGCCATAATGATCGGCGACGAAGCCTATTCCGGCAGCCGCAACTTCGTGCATCTGGAAAGCATTGTGCGCGAATACTACGGATTCAAATACGTCATCCCCACCCATCAGGGCCGCGGCGCTGAAAACCTCCTTTCTTCCATCTGCATCAAGCCGGGCGACTTTGTGCCGGGCAACATGTACTTCACCACCACCCGCGCTCACCAGGAAAAGAACGGCGCGACTTTCCGCGATATCATCAATGATCAGGCCCACGATGCCCAGCTGGAAATCCCCTTCAAGGGCAACATTGACCTGAAAAAGCTTCAGGCCCTGATAGACGAAGTGGGCACGGAAAAAATTCCTTACGTCTGCGTTGCCGTTACCGTAAATATGGCCGGTGGGCAGCCCGTGAGCATGGCCAACTTGCGCGAAGTGAGCGAACTGTGTCGCAAGCACAAGATCAGGGTGATGTACGACGCCACCCGCTGTGTGGAAAACGCCTACTATATCCAGGAACAGGAAGCGGGGTACAAAGACAGGCCCGTCCGCGCCATACTCAGGGAAATGATGGGGTACGCGGATGGCTGCACCATGAGCGGCAAAAAGGACTGCCTGGTGAATATCGGCGGCTTTTTGTGCATGAACGATCCCGAACTCTACCAGCAAGCCTCTGAACTCGTGGTGCTCTATGAAGGAATGCCCAGCTACGGAGGCCTGGCCGGACGCGACATGGAAGCCATGGCCCAGGGCATCATCGAATCCGTGGACGATGCCTACATCGCCCACCGTATTGCCCAGTGCCGCTACCTTGGCGAAAAGCTGATGGATGCCGGGGTGCCCATTGTGCGCCCGGTCGGCGGACACGCCGTATACCTGGATGCGGCGGCTTTTCTACCCAAACTCTCCCAGGATCAATTTCCGGCCCAGACGCTGGCAGCCCATCTGTATATTGAATCCGGCGTGCGCAGCATGGAGCGCGGCATCATTTCCGCAGGCCGCAACGTCGTCACTGGCGAACACAACCGCCCCAAGCTAGAATTGGTGCGCCTGACCATTCCGCGCCGCGTCTATACTTATTCCCATCTTGATGTTGTGGCGGAAGCATGCATTGAGCTGTTCAAAACAAGAGATTCCATCAAAGGCCTGAATATGGTCTACGAACCCAAGGTATTGCGTTTCTTTACCGCGCGTTTTGAGCCACTGAAGTAAAGCATCTGGCGGAGAGGCTGACTTCATTGCTTTCGCACGAGGAAAAGAGTATCCTTTTGATAAAGGATCTCACTATGGACTTTATACTGGAATTTGAACAGGAAACAGACGACCGCTGGATTGCGGAAATCCTCGAATTGCCGGGGGTACTGGCCTATGGCCTGACACGGATGCAAGCGGGTGAAAAAGCCAAGGCTCTTGCTTTGCGGGTGTTGGCTGGTCAGTCAAAAGACAATCCGGCGGCTCGCATAAAACCTTGGAGCGGCACGACTGGCCGGATTATGTATTCTCCTTTCATGACGGCGAAGAAATAGGGCCGCGTATGCTGGCACGAGTTGCCCGGCATACCGGCCTCAAATCTTCCGACTTGTAAATCTTGCTTACTTCAGTTGGGAACCCGTCTTGATCCGTGCATACCGTCGTGCATACTTTTCAAGGAGCGATCATCCCATCATGGTCTCTTTAAGCCCGTTGTACCGCACAGATACCGCATATTTCCCGAGGCCGGGGAATGTCTGAACCGCTTGCGCAACGGCTGCCTGAGGAACAAGAGCCTGAACTGCACGCCCGATCGTTCAGCGGGCCTATGGGGCGCTGTGTCAGCGCGCTGGCGGTGGCGTGGTCGTTGTTCCAGATCTGGGCCACGATCAGCGGCGATCTGGATGCAATGACCTTGCGCGCATGGCATATTATTTTTTTGTTCACCCTGGCGTTTCTGATGCTCCCCACGGGAGGGGCAAAGCGGCGCGAACGGCAGCGGCCGGGCCATGCCTCAAGGCTTGTCGATATCGCGCTGATCGGCTTGTCCGTGGCTGCGTTCGGCTATTTGATCCGATATTATACGGAAATTACGCTGCGGGGCGGGTATTTGCTGCCGCTGGACTATGCGATGGCCTCAGCGGCAGTGCTGGTGAGCTTTGCGGCGGCACGGCGCGCAGCGGGCAATCTGGTGTGGCTGGCCCTGGCCTTTTTCCTGTATAATTTTCTGGGGCGGTATGCGCCGGGGATGCTGGAGAACGCGGGCCTCAGCTGGAACAGAGTGGTGGAGCATCTGTTCTGGGGTAGCCAAGGGCTTCTGGGCACGGGAGTAGGGGTTTCATCCACATATATTTTCATGTTCGTGCTGTTCGGCGCGTTTTTGCAGGTCTGCGGGTTCAGTCACTTCATCAATGACCTGGCATTGACGCTGGTAGGGCGCACAGCGGGGGGGCCGGCCAAGGTGGCGGTGGTGGCGAGCGCCTTGATGGGGATGATCAATGGGTCGGCGCTGGCGAATGTGGCGACCACAGGGGCGATCACCATTCCACTGATGAAGCGGACAGGGTACAGGGCGGAATTCGCGGCGGCAGTGGAGGCCGTTGCCTCAACCGGCGGACAGTTCACGCCGCCGATGATGGGTGCGGTGGGTTTCCTTATGGCGGAAATGCTCGGGGCGCCCTATACGCGGGTGATGCTGGCGGCGGTTGTTCCGGCGTTTTTGTATTACCTGGCTTTGATCGCGGCTGTGCATTTCGAGGCGCGGAAAAACGGATTGAAAGGCTTGAGCGCGGAGCACATTCCGGAGGCAGGCAGGCTTATTCTGAAGCGCGGGCATTTGCTGCTGCCGCTTGTGACGCTGCTGGCCTTCATGGCCATGGGCTACACGCCGCTGTATGCGGTGGTTTTCGGTATCGGCGCGGCGGTGCTGTCATCGTGGGTGCGCAAAGAAACGCGCATGGGGCTGCGGAAGATTCTCCGCGCGCTGGAGGACGGTGCCAAAGGAGCGGTAAGCGTGGGCGTAGCCTGCGTGACTATCGGCGTGATTATAGGCACGGTATCGCTCACCGGATTGGGGGTGAAACTCGGCTATGCGATGCTGGGGCATGTGGGCGAAGGCGGGGTGTTCCTGGCCGGTTTTTTCGTGATGCTGATCAGCGTGGTTCTGGGCATGGGGGTGCCGGGCATTGCCGCTTACGTCATTGTCGCGGCCGTGGCCGTGCCGGTATTGATCAGGGCGGGGGCAAACCCCATGGCCGCGCACATGTTCTGCCTGATGTACGCCTGCCTTTCGAATATCACGCCGCCGGTGGCCATGTCGTCATACGTGGCGGCGGGCATTGCCCGGACGAACCAGACAAGGGTCTCGCTGATCGCGGTCAGGCTGGGGCTGACCGGCTTTCTGCTGCCGTTCTTTTTTCTGGACAACCCGTTGCTCTTGTGCGCAGCCGGGGTAAACACCCTGGCAACAATCCAGGCCGCGATCACCGCCGCACTCGGCGTTCTGGCCCTGACCGCCGGGCTTGAAGGCTGGCTGTTCAGAAGGATGGCCCGCCCCGCGCGCTTTGCACTGATCGTCACAGGCGGACTGTTCCTGCACGCAAACGCGCTGACGGACACGATCGGCGCGCTTCTGGGCTTTCTGGCCGTTTTATGGCAATATGGCGGCGGCCGGCTTTGCCCGCTGTCAGGCGACAATCTCAAGCGCAAATGATCCTCTATCTCCGGGAGAAGAACATGCGCCGTTTTTGCGCCGTTATGGCGCTTTTCTTCCTTTTCACGCCGACTGCCCCGTCTGGAACGGGCATGGCGGCCGACGGCTCACGCGTGCACATCGGCTTCCCCACGGCCGCGACCACCGGAGCCATCTACCCTCTGGGCGCGGCTATCTGCAATCTGTGGAACACCACGCTGCCCTATGTGAACGCCACGGTCCAGTCCTCGAACGGCGGCGTGCAGAACCTGAACCTGCTGCGATCCGGCGAAGCCCAGGTGAGTTTCGCGGTGTCCAGCATCGTTTACGAGGCGTTAAACGGAAAACGATCGTTCACCGGCCGCGCCTACCCGGGCGTACGAGTGATGGCGGGTCTGTACTACAATCCCAACCAGGTGGTGGCGCGGCTGGACAGCAGGGTGGACAGCCTGGCCGGTTTTAAAGGAAAGCATTTCGCGCCGGGCGCGGCCGGCGGCACCACGGCTATTGAAACGGAGATCCACTTCACAGCCGTGGGACTCAGGTATCCGCATGACATACGGGCGCATTTCGTTGGCTTTACCGAGTCCATAGATCTTATGCGTAACAGACAGATCGACGGCGCCTGGATCATGGCGGGCGTACCCACGGCCGCCGTGACGGAAATGACCGCGACAGCCGGGGCGCGGTTAATCGGCATGGAAGAAGGGCTGATCCGAAAGTGTCAGGCCGAATATCCCTGGTATGCGGAATTCGTCATTCCAGCCGGGACATATACCAATCAGCCGGAACCCGTGCGCACCACCGCGGTGAAAATGCTCCTGATCACCGACGCCCTGATGCCGGACAACGTGATCTACGATCTGACGAAAACGTTTTGGGAGCACCTCGAGGCACTGGGCGAGGCCCATGCGGTCATGAAATCTGTGGACATCGGAATGGCAATCACGGATTTGGCGGGCGTTCCGCTCCATCCTGGCGCGGAACAATATTACCGGGAAATAGGCCTGCTCGGCCCGGCCAGTCTGCCTGTGCAGCCGCCCGAGCAGTCGTCCAGATAGCCTTGTATAGACCCGGAGAGTTACTGTAGCAATCCTTTTGTCTTTCTGACATAGTTCACAATCATCCCGCGCAACCGGAGATACACGGCTCTGGAAGGTACAAATGGCTGTTCTCAATGCCTTTTCCGGCATACTGACGGTTTTTTCCGTGGCCCTGCTGGGCTATCTGCTGGCGCGCGGGAAATGGATCTCCGCAGACCTTGCCGCCATGCTGCCCCGTTTCATCACCGTCATCGCCCTGCCGCCCTATGTGCTGCGCACAGTCACCACAACCGTTGAACGGGGCCAGCTTCCCCATTTGGCCTATGGGGCGTTTCTGCCGTTCCTTTCCATGATCCTGGCCTTTTGCCTTGCGTTCCTGGTGGCACGGCTGCTGGGAACCGCCAAGGGCAGACGGGGAATTTTCTGCACGGCCTTTGCAGCCTCGAATTCCATGAACATCGGGCTGCCCGTCAATATAGCCCTGTTCGGAGAAGCCGCGCTGCCGTATGTGCTGCTGTATTTCTTCGCCAACATTGTCTTTTTCTCAACCATAGGCATCTACGCCATTGCCCGCGACGGCGAAGGGCCGGCGCCGGCTTTGTTCAGCCTGGGCACTCTACAGCGCATCTTTTCGCCGCCGCTGATCGGCCTCTGCGGGGGGATTGTGCTGGTACTTCTGGATCTGCGCCTGCCGGTCTTTATTGACAAGGCGTTTTCCTACATCGGGGGCACGGCCATCGGGCTTATACTGATCTATCTCGGGATAATGATGCACAATACACTGGCCCAGAAATACAAACTGGGAAAAGACGTGCTCGCCGTTCTGGCGGGCAGGTTTCTCATCAGCCCGCTGATCGTCGTGCTGCTGGTCTCGTTTGTGGACATTCCCGTCATGATGCGCAACGTTTTCATCATACAGTCCTCACTGCCGGTCATGGTAAACCTGCTCGTGATGTCGGGATACTATAAGGCTGCCCCCCAGTATGCCGCCGTGCTCGTGGGTATTTCCACCATACTTTCGATAGTTGTCATTCCCGTGTACATGCTGCTTATTTCAGCCTGAGTTTCCGGAGCGTTCATAAACGGGCGGCATAGGATTCTTCTCCAAGTTTCAGCGCCTGTCTCGCCAGGTAATTGCGTGTTTGCCGTCAACAAGCTGGATTTGCACGAAACGGTTATTATTAAGCGGGTTGGTGAAGGGAAAATCCACACGTATATGTTTGCCGCGACTTTCTTTGCGCTCGTCGGCACACAGCATGACCAGTTCCCCCACGTCCATAAGATCCAATACTTCCAGGCAGCGCATGAACTCGTGCGAATTTTCACAGCACAGCGTTTTCGCCGCCTTTTCGCGCAAACGCCGCAGGTAGGTCAAACCAGTGGCAAAAAGGTGTCCGCTACGCACCTCAATGCCAGCGTAGTCGGCCATGATCTGCCCCAGAGCCACATTGGCCTCTTTCCAGGTAGGATTGCTGGTATCTGTTTTGCGGGAAAGCAGGTCGGCATAGAAGGCGAGGCTCTTTTCCAGAATGGGGCTTTTGCCCGCGTCAAAACGGTTTTGCGTTTTCTTGGCGTAGTACGCCGCGCTGCTTCCGGCAACACGGCCATAGACAGCGGCCCCGGCTATGTCGGCCCGAAAGTTGCCGGTCTCCTCGCCTGCGGCAAACAGGCCGGGGATGGTGGCGGCCCCGTCTTTATCCACCTCCACTCCTCGGCCGACAAGGATTGGTTCAAACTGGTAAAACTCGACCATGTGGCGCGTAAGGTCAATGCCCTCCTCCGCCATATGGTTCAAAAGTGACGTGTTGCCTTCGTTTTCCAAACCCCAGCGCATATAGGCGAGATCGTCCGGGGACGTTTCTGAACAGTCCATGAATACCGGCTCGCCCGCTCTATAGCGCTGTCCGAACATTTCCATCCAGATATCGCCGGTAATGTCGCCCAGCTCCTTGTCGGGCTTCTTTACAAAGGGGCCTACAGGCCTGCCGTTCAAATCCTTGTATATGCCAATCCAGGTGGCTTTGCCGCAGCGGTTGAAAAACTTGGGCCCGGCATGCGTGTGGGGCAAATCCAGGTTAATGAGGCGCGCGCCCGCATGATATGCCGCCGCCCTGCCGCCGCCCGTACAGGCCGGGCAGTTGGCGGTGTTGAACATCCAGCCAGCGGTTTTCGGCGAATACAGGCGGCTGGTATTGCCGGTAGCAAGTACAATGCTGGCGCAGGAAATGACCTGCACTTCAGGCGCTTTACCGGAAAGATCAATACACACAGCCCCGGCTACAGCGCCGCTGTCATCGGTGATAATGCGGTGCAGCATGGTTTTGTTCAGAATGACGGCCCCGCGTTTTTTGGCCTCGCAGGTTAAAACGGCCTTCTGGTTCGCACCCGCATACTTCAGCCAGACGCGCGGCCTGCCCGGCTTGGCGTGTCCTGTGAATTCCCAGTCGCCCGTGGGCTTCATGGGTATGCCCCAACTATCCCACTCCAGCGCCTGCTGGGCGGATTTGTCCGCGAACAACTCGAGCAGTTCGCGATCACAGCACGCACCGATCTGCGATTCTTCCATTTCGCGCAGAATGGCCGCCCTGTTCTCACCATGATAGGGAGGGAAATAACAGAGAAAATGGTCATTCCCGGTTGCGCCGGAACCACTCCGCCGGGTATCGGCCTTTTCCGCCACAATAACCTTGATCCCTTGCTGTTCGGCCGCGCCCACGGCGGCCATCAGCCCGGCAATGCCCCCACCCGCGATAAGGACATCACAGCGCAACGGTTCTCTTTGTGTGATCATATGCCCTTCTTTTTCAGTTTTGCTTACAATCCGGCCGGTTCAGCGCAATGCGCTGGGGAGCGTACGGATGCCGAAATTTCAAACCGACCGCTGCCGGGGTTCCCGTGCGCTTGAAAACAGCGTTATTTCCATGTACAAGAGGCAAGAAATGGCTGGCCGTATGCCCGCACATCGTAAACGCAGTGTTTCCGCAAGTTTGCCGCACAGACGGATAGCTTGTGCGGCCCCTGACACTTTTTGCAAAGGAGCGCCCACAGTGATCGCCAAACGCCTTTTGCCCCTGTTGTTTATACTTATGCTGCTGCTGTGCCCGTCTCTGGCCTTTGCCGCGGAAGGGCTGCATTTGAACGGAGCCGAACTCGGCGGATGGTGGACAATCCCCTTTGTCGGCATGCTGTTGTCCATAGCGCTTTGTCCGCTTTTGGTCGAGCATTTCTGGCACCACAATTTTGGCAAGGTGGCGGTGTTCTGGTCTCTGGTCTTCCTGGTGCCGTTCACGATCACGCACGGATTTTCCATAGCGCTTTATGAAATGCTGCATACCCTGCTGCTTGAATACATCCCCTTCATCCTGCTGCTGCTCGCCCTGTTCACGGTGGCCGGCGGCATACGCCTGAAAGGAACCCTGGTGGGCACGCCGGTGGTGAACCTGCTCATCCTGGTCATCGGCACCTTCCTGTCCAGTTGGATGGGCACCACCGGGTCGGCCATGCTGCTGATCCGCCCGGTGCTGCGCGCGAACGCGCACCGCAAATACCGCGTGCATACCATCGTTTTCTTTATCTTCCTGGTGGCTAACGCCGGCGGCTCCCTGACCCCCCTGGGCGACCCCCCGCTGTTTCTGGGCTTCCTCAAAGGGGTGGACTTCTTCTGGACCGCCGCCCACATGCTGCCGCTGATGATCGCCCTGTGTGTGCCGCTTCTTGCCATCTACTTCATCGTGGACACCATATTGTATGCCAAAGAAGGCAAGCCCGTGCCCCCACACTCCGATTCCGGGGAAAAGCTCGGACTTGAAGGCGCGCAGAACTTCATCCTCCTGGCCTGCGTAGTCGGGGTGGTGCTGTTTTCCGGAATGGCCAAGCTCGGCGACCTTGTCATCTACCATATTGAAGTCGCCTATGCGGACGTAATCCGCGACATCGCCCTTGTGATCATCACCGTCGTTTCCCTGAAGATCACCAACCGGGAATCGCGCGTCAAGAACGACTTCACCTGGGCGCCGATTGCGGAGGTGGCCAAGCTCTTCGCCGGCATATTCGTCACCATGGTGCCGGCCATCGCCATTCTGCGCGCCGGCGCGGAGGGCGCCCTGGCCCCGGTCATCCGCCTGGTGACCAACCAGGCGGGCGAGCCGGTCAACTCCATGTTTTTCTGGCTCACCGGCGTGCTTTCCAGCTTCCTTGACAATGCGCCCACCTACCTCGTGTTCTTCAACACAGCCGGCGGCGATGCGGCCCACCTCATGCACGATCTCGCCCCAACCCTGCTCGCCATTTCGGCCGGCGCGGTGTTCATGGGGGCCAATACCTATATCGGCAATGCGCCCAATTTCATGGTGCGCTCCATTGCCATTGAGCAGGGAGTGAAAATGCCGAGCTTCTTCGGCTACATGGCATGGTCCATCGGCATCTTGGTGCCGCTGTTCATTATCCTTACGTTTGTCTTCTTCTAGCGCGGGATTGCCGCTGTATGGGCGGCGGGCCTTTTGATCTCCCCCGGATTCCACCAGGAATCAGGGGGCGTTTTTTGGGATCAGGCGCTACCGCCCGGCTCGTCCAGTAATCGATCATGTTTTCCGGAACTGCTTATCCGAATGACGATATGCTCATACTGGCCATGTGGCCTGCAATGTCTGCACCCGTTGGTGAGGATCATGCAACGGGCGTCCAGACTGTTTTCGGCAATCCCGGCGCCGGCCACCGCCAGCGTGCTCAAGCCGAATTCCCAGTTGACGGGCCTGCCGCACAGGCGGCATTCCACATACAGCAATTCCGGATCAAACCGGGAAAGATCCGGATTTTCAGGTGGTTTGGAAGGCGGAAACGCGGAATGCAAGGTATTCAGGCGGTCCATGTCTCCTCCAATGGCTTGCGGGCCGGTTCGTTTCCCTCCGTGGCGTGAAGGCCCCGTTACGAGGTCGCCCTGCCGGACTCTGCGCCGCGTGTGCGCGGCGCGCCGGGAAACGTTCCCGGTCTCCGGCGCCTCTGAAAAGAAGATATGTATTCTTTCCTTTCTTGTCACCCCTTCCGGAGCGTTTCGATCCGCCGGTTCGCCGGTAAGCCTCTCTATGGGCCGTCCGTAGCGGCTCAATGATTTTTTTCCAGTTTTTTGAACTTGATCAGCGGGCAGTTGCCGCACACGTCAAGACCCGGAAACGGATCGCCCGGCCGGGTGGCCGAAGCGCCGCCGCTTTCCGCTACGCGTTCGAGCAGCCGTTCGACGCTCGCGCGGATGCTGCCGCCGGGAATCATCACGTTCAATTCGCCCCGTTCGGTTTTGCCCGAGCTGTAGCTGCCCGCGCAGGCAGTCACCATGTTGGCGCTCTGTTCGAGGTACGAAAAGACGCTGCCGCCGCAGGCGGCCGATCCGGTGCTGAGGTAGGGCCGCACCGGATATTGATCGGCCGCTGCCATGTAGTCAATGAGCAGATGATAGGCCTGGAGCGGTTCACAGTAAAAGTGCACCACCGAAGGCTCAATCGTTGCCTCGCCCAGCGGGCCGACTGCCGCGGCGGCGAGAAATCCTTTGGGCAGTTTCGGCCGGTCGGCAAGCACATGCCGGGCCTGTTCCAGGGTACGCGTATAGCGCTTGCGCTGCATTTCCACGTCTTTTTCCTCGAACTCCTGCCAGCCGAAGGCAATGGAGGCCATGCGGCAACTCATGTTTCCGGGCCGCATGAGTACGGTTTTGCCCTGCATGCGGGCGGCCGTTTCGGCCTGGCAGAAGGTGAGCGGGCTGGATGGAGCGAACACTTCGGCCTGTTCGCAGAAACCGGCAATGGCGTCTTCGTTCCGCAAAAAGGTTACGGCCACGGGGAAATGGTACAGGCGCAGACGTTCCATCAGTGTATGCTGCATTTCCTTATGGGTCAGGGACATGGGGAACTCCTTTTTGCCGTCCGGGCCTGTCCTGTATGGCGGGTGCGGGGGGGCAGGGCGGGCCGCTATGCCGCCGGAATCATCAGGCGGAACGAGGCGGCCAGCGCCATTGCGGCCAGTATCAGCAGAAACAGGCCTGCGGCAGTGGCCGAAAGCGCGGCCGGCAACGTGAGTCGGTGTGCGGCGCGCAAGCCTACGCAGAGAATCGCCCAGAACACGATAAATCCCATGGAAAAGCCGAATAGAGGGATGATGCAGGTAATCCAGGCCGCGTTGGCGTATGCCGCGACCCGTGCGGTGGTCCGCAGGTCGGCCGACGAGGGGTGCAGGGCGCGGAGCGCGCCGTGGCAGGCCAGGGCGATAACGGCATATTCGAGAGCGGACGAGACGAGGCCGATCGGAATGTACACCCACCACGGCATGACCAATGCCTGGGCAAACAGGTGGGCATTGGCCGGATCCTGCTCCATGAGTTGCGGCAACTGGCTTTTCAGGGTGAAAAACAGCATGAGGCTCCGTAGCGCGGCCAGGAGCAGGGCAAAGGCCAAAGGCAAAAGCAGCGCCCGCCCGTGGGGCACCAGGCTGAAAAAATGACCGGGCCGGGCCAGGATCTGCGCCAGGGTACGGAAAAATGCGGGCACGGGGGCGCTGGAAAAATGCGCTTCCCACTCAATGGCCGGAAGGTTGGAGCGGGAGGCCTGCGCGTAAGCCTCAGCAGCGATTTTGCGCCGCGCCGCATATTCTTCGTCCGATTCTTCGGCCGGCGCCGGTGGGCGGGATCCCTCAA
>Ga0082212_10009733_pt1 | contig 12368 bp, 16 predicted proteins | sample TergutNt197P3_FD_71548 | JGI IMG/M metagenome (GOLD analysis project Ga0082212, IMG submission 71548) | Neocapritermes taracua P3 segment gut microbial communities from Petit-Saut dam, French Guiana - Nt197 P3 | ecosystem: Host-associated > Arthropoda: Insects > Digestive system > Gut ... | reverse complement strand
CGGAGTTTCACAGAGAATAACGATGGTTTTCTCTTCAAAACTCCGTGTTCCTCCGTGGTGCTTGACACTCCGCGTCAGTTAATAGTGCCGGGCGCTTATTTATTGCCGTAGAAGACTATGCACTTGTTGAGGAATTTGGTGTTTTCCTGCATCTTCTTTTCGGCACCCCCAACGCCGTTGACGATTGCGCCTACAACTGACTTCCCGGTTCCTCCTAACCCTAACGACACTGTTATAACTTTCTTTTGTAAAGATCCCTTCAAATCTGTTTCTACCTTCGTTATTTTCCCTGCCGCCGTTTTGCCAACAGCTTTTATCTGCTCCCAGAATATCTGGTCTGAAATCGATACTGTGTTATCTTTTATCGATTTTTTTAGCACACTATCTTCGGCAAGAAGATAAAGCAAGTGGCGTTTAAATTCTTCTTGTTTCGGTTTTTGCCCGTAAGCCAGCGCGACGGTATATGCCACCTCCGACTGATAGATCCAATTGGTGAGCAGCGTATAATTTTGTAACGCTATGACGGCCGCGCCGCCCGCTGCCTCAAGGAAAGCTTGCGCTGTCGACCTTGCCCATAGCGCTTTTGCCGCTTTTGTCGCTACATCTTTCGGATCTTTATTGTTTTTTTTCAGATTTGAGACCCTATCCTCTATCTTATAATCGTAGACCGTCGCGGATATAAACTCGAATAAGTCCTCAAATTGGGCTATAGCCCGAAAATCTTCATCGTACCATACTTCACCTGAATAGAGTTCCAGTTGGCCGTTTTGAATTCCGACTACTGAATAAGGCTGGATTACGGCCAGACATCTTTTTGTTGTGGCACGCAAATTCATATCATTGAACATGAGAAGCGTTACTGTACACCCCGTATTTGATGTGTCAAAGACAACAAAATTCACATTTTTCGCACTTACTTCAGGTCTCACTTTCTTTGTCAGTGTGGCTCTAATACCTTTAGGACCCGTAATAGGATAGGTTTTATTGTCAAATTTTTGCATAATATTGGGGTTACCTCCGCCTGGTTGAAATGCCGAAATTTGGACATATTTATAAGCTTCAAACACTTTCGGATCTCCGGAATTGCTGGAATTGCTCCACTTATTATAATTCTGCGCAAACGCCGAAGCCACGCAAACCATTGTGAGTACTACTAAACCCACTAAAATTTTATTTTTCATTTTAATCCTCCCTTGCGTATTATGTTCGTCAACATTGAGTTTATATTATCCCATACGGGAGAATATTTCTTTTTTGCGATTGGCTTACTTATCCTACCTTGCCGGTCCCCTTACAAGTCTTACACGGCGTTTTTACATCATACTTCCCTTTTCCCTTGCAAGGTGCACATTTCTGTTTTCCGGTATGACGAATACTTGCATTTACTTCACATTCCATACATTCAAGATGCCCCATCCAAGACTTTTTATTTTTGCCAAAATCTTCGGCTTTCAAATATACTTTGCCGTCGCAATTCTTGCAGGTTATCTTGCCCGTCCCAGCGCAGTCAGAGCATTTATTTTGGGTAACAATCTCTTTTTTCCCCTTGCAATCCGGGCAGTTCTTCGTTGCCGCCGGGAATGCCGCATCCGGGCCGACCATGCCGACCATTGAGAGTAAGACTAAACACGCCAAAACTTTCTTTTTCATTGTTTTTTCTCCTTTTTCTACTGTTGGGGCGGATGTCATCCGCCTGTTAAATTATTGGCAGCGCCGCGGATGCGGCCTTTCGGCCGCTCAACGACGACGTTGGCTAGATGAACCCGTAGGCATTTGAAATCCATAAGACGCGTTTAAGCTGATAGAGTAATTGCCTACATCATAATCATCGGAGGACGACGCAACGTCATACTTGAGTCTTAAAAAAACCAACAGATTGCTTGTCTTGCTTGTTTGATAATTCAGTCCGGCATCTATGAATAAACCCAGGTCTAAGTTGCCGTCAAACCATTCGCTTTTTCCTTTTTCTCCTTTGGCTAATATAACTGTTCCCAAATACAGACCGCCGCCGACCATTAATAAATTATGATGATAACGAACACCGAAAGGAACCATAAGGCGATACAGGTCTACTTCGTATTTCCCCCCCATCCACCAATAATCCCATTTAAATTCAAATGAATTGTGATCAATGGATAAACCGCCTATTAATGCCAGCGAGTTATCGAGAAAATAACCGCCGTTGCAACCCAAGCTCCAGTAAAGACCCGAGTCGGTTTTTAATCCCGAAGGAGCGTCATGTATATCCGAGATTCCTATTCCCGCTTCGGGATACAATACAATGCCGCCTTTTGAGTAGGCAAAAAGCGATGTTGTCGAAATTAAGACTGCCGCTGCTGTGATTAGTAGTTTTTTGAACATATTAATCCTCCCTTTCCCCGATGCGGGGATATTTTATTTAAACCGCCATAGGGCAGTTTGGGCAGCCGTTGCGCCTGCAACGGCTGCCTTGCATTGCATGCCCTTGACTTACTTTTCTATCTTGCCGTCACCACCACAAGTCGTACAAGTATATTTTCTATCATACTTCCCTTTTCCATTGCAGCTGGTACATTTATCACCTTTCCTTGACAATGTGCCTTTAGCCATCATTTCACGTTCCGTTAACTCGTAGTAACCCTTCCCCTTGCAGGGCGCACATGGTGTGTTTTTTACAACAATCTGTTTTTTCCCCTTGCAATCCGGGCATTTTATTTCCTTCGCATAAACAACACCCGCGCCGATCATTGTGAGTGCTATCAGACACGCTAAAACTTTGTTTTTCATAACTCTCCTCCCTTGCGTATTATGTTCGCCAACATTTTTTCCAATCTATACGGTTCGATTTAGTCTTTTAAGGAATAACCGTACTATGAATATCGTTCCACACCCCTTTGTACGGTTAGACCCGCTTTTTTTTATGAAAGGTTCCATAATCTATATCTATGAATATCATTCTACTGCTCCTTTTCGGCTTCACCCAACCTCTCCAAGATGGCGCGGCCAATAGCCTCGTCTCAGTACATCTGAGAGCCTCGTATGAGGCCGACTCATAGCCCCGGGCGAGGCAGGCCCTCTTTATCAGACTCTTTATAGAGATATTGATTTTTTGTGTCTTGAAATTGTCAACGTTTTTAATGTGAGGGACTATTCGGTCAGGCTTGCCCGCCAAGCGTATCATATTCGCGCCTGATTTCCCGTATATCCTGCCACATGAGCCATTTTGGGCTTCCTTTCGTTCTCTGTTCGTTCCTGAGCAAATATGAGGGATGAAATACCGGCATCAATTTTGAATTGGGAACCCCGTCTGAAAAAACAACGTTCAGCCGCGTCTTCGATAACGGACAGCGGAAACATTCGAGGCAGTCAAGCCGCGCTTTTTCAAGTTCTTCAAACATCTTTAGTGTTTAGTTCACTTTGCCCGATATCGCGCAGAACGCGCTTTATCACATTCCAATCAAAGCCTCTGCCTCTCAAAAAAAGCGGGAGCTTTTTCTGAGAGGCGTCTTTTAAGACCGCAAGTTTTTTTACCGCAACCGCCATACAGTTCTCATACTCGGCATCTCCGGTATTTTTCGCGGCAAGCCCGATTGTTTTACTGCTTATGCCCTTGCCTTTGAGTTCAAGTATTATTTTGGCCTGCCCGTAGTTTTTGCTGCGGGCTCTTGCAAAATATTCAAGCGCGAACCTTTCATCATCAATCAAAAGGCGCGATTTCATGTAATCTATGGTTTTTTCGAGGGTGTCTTTCTCAAAGTTTTTTTTCGCGAGATAATCGCTCATTTCTTTTTCGGAACGGTTTCGGACAGATAAATAACGCAGCGCCTTTTGCAGGCAGTCGGAATATTCCTTTTGAGGGGCGTCCATCACCTTATTTCGCTGCCCTCAAAAGGCCGCGCCGTTACGGGTTTTGAGGGTTCGGATTCATGGTTGTACCGTGTATCTGGCTTGTAGCTGTCGTAAGCGCTTACGGCCAAGAAATAGAGGACGGTATTTTTCAAAACAGGAAACGTAAACAGATGGTTGCGCTCCTTCAGGCGGTTCTCTTCTATAACATCATTGGTTATAGTCACCTCAACATAATCGTCTTTACCGGCGTTTTTGTTGGTTATAATCTCGCCGTTTATGGTTTTGATTATTCCGTCATAGCGGCCCGGAACAATGCCGTAATATATGCGGTAGCCAAGAATGTCGGCGTCCGTGTTTCTTCTCCATTTCAGTTTTATAAAACCGTCGCCTGTCTCCGCAACCTCAAAAAAGCGCGGAATCGAGGGCGGCGTGTCGAGTCGGTACGATAAACGCGGAGAATTCATCTGCGGCGCCCTCCGCCCGTCCGGAGACGGGATAAGGTGGGCGCGCCACTGGTAAAATTTGCCTCTGAGATAAACGCCATCCGCGTCTTTCGTCATATATATGTTTTTTTGCCTGTTATCAATGCGGTACCAGCGCAGGGCGGAGTCATTTTCATGGAAAAAATGGTCGCTTATTCGAAATTCCATCCATATAAACGTGTTTTCGGCTATATTTTCGTTCCATTCAAAATTAGTTACCTTTGTGCCTGTTGACGGGAACTCTAAAACAGAACTTGTGACTACGCCTTCATGGTTGTACGGCACCCTGTCGTCGAGTCCGAGCCTCTTATAGCTTCTATCAGCCGTAACCTTGGTTTCTGTGAGCGCGGCAAACGGCATGTACGATATACGAAACTCATCTATAAGGCCGTTGAAACCGCCGCCGATTCTCGCCAATGGTTCGTCAACCGCTCTGTAAGTGTCCCCTTCAAGGCGTTCGCCGAAAGAGGGGCTAAAGACAGAACTGTAAGAAGTTCCGTCGGCGGTGGCGAAAAGTACCTGGTCTTCATTTCCATCGGTGTATTTTGCCAATTTGCCCGTCTGCCTGTTGAAACTCAAGGCAAAGTGATGCCATTCCCCAGCCGAAAGTTTTTTGCCGCCTGTCAGGTTGATGCTTTTGCGGCGGCCATCCGGCGTTTCAAACAGGTTGTGCATGAGGACTATCACCCGTTTATCGCGCACCAATATCTCTATACCGCGCTTACTGCCTGAAAAATAGCCTACCCTTGAAAAAATCTGCCCTCCGTCAACCATTGCCTGCGATAAAAAGCGAAATTCGATGGTAAAAGACCCCAAATCGTCGATTTTGCCGAGAAAAAGGTCGGGAGATGTTTCAATATCAATGGAATGTCTCGGAGATATGAATCCGGCGCAGCCGCCTCCCAGTTCGCCCTTGCCTTTCACCGCTATATATTCCGCGTGTTTTATCTTGTAATGGGCGGTATCGTCTCTCCTTATGGATTGGGAGGGATAGTTCATGGAAAGAACCATATCTATGACAAACGGATCGAGTTCTCTCGTATAGGTTACGTCAGCCGTTGTGTAATATGAACCTGTTGCGGAACGTTTTATTTCGGCATTGACGAGGTTTTTAGCGGGAACCTCGGGCAGAGTAATGACCGCCGACTTTTCTTGTACCGGATAGAGGCATAATATAAGCGGTGCAACCCGCAGCAGTACTTTTTTAATCCATCTTATGCTCATTATTTGCCTTGCGAATCCTCAATTGCCGATATTTTGTCTATGCGTGTTTGGTGGCGGCCTCCCTCGAATGGGGCTGCAAGCCATTTTTCTAAAATATTCAAAGCCGAATCGTCATCTATAACTCTGGCGCCCAAGATTAACACGTTTGCGTCGTTGTGCTGACGTGATTTTTCGGCCATAAACTCATTAAAACAGAGGGCTGCCCGTATTCCTTGCATCTTGTTTGCCGCAATCGACATACCGATTCCGGTTCCGCAGATGAGGACTCCGAAATCGGCCTCGCCGCTTATAACCGCGCGCCCTACCGGCAGCGCATAATCGGGATAATCGCAGGATTCCTCCGAATATGCGCCGGCGTCGTTAAAATTAGCCGATTTAAAACGCGAAATAATAAGGTTTTTAAGACGAAAACCGGCATGATCCGAACCTATTGTTATTGTCAGCATATCCCAAAACTATCGTTTTATTTATAATTTTCGAACAGAATAAGGAAAAAAAATAATACTTTCCCTTCTTTTTCGGTTTGGTAAGTATATTTATCGCGATATTGCATCTCCGCTGTTGTGAAAATACAAATAAACAAAAATCGCTTGCGGTAATTTCATTTTTTGAGTAATTGTTTTTCAAAAGAAATATGCGTTTCCTTTTTGGCAATTAATTGAGTAAATTAATTGCCAAAGCCTCGTTTTTGTTAATAGAGTGGATAACTTTGTTGATAACTGCGTTTTAGTTTTATTTTCCCTTAAAACTAAAACGAAATAATAAAAGAGGGGGATGATTATATGCCCAAAAAACTAACGCTCCGCGGAAGAGTGCAAGGCGTAGGCTGCCGTCAATACTGCCAATCATACGCGGAAGATTTTGACATATCGGGAAGCGCGACCAACAAGGCTGACGGAAGCGTGGAATTGCTTTTGAATACCGATGATGAGGCATTGCTCGAAGATTTTAAGAGCGCGCTTCTTTCAAATCCGAGTAATTACCTTTTCTGGGGGCGCATAACAGGCATAAAAAGCGAGGATTATAACGGGCGCTTCAGCGGTGATTATGTCTTTTAAGCCGTTCCGGTTGAAATTACTGCGGATTATCTCGAATTTGCCTGAATTATGTACGGATTCAGGCGCTTTTCCTGATAGATGCTTGTCACAGGGCCGTGTCCAGGGTATACCATCGTGGTTTCGGGAAGCGCGAAAAACTTTTCCTGTATCGTATCTATGAGCAAAGCCTCGTTCGCGCCAGCGAAATTTGTTCTGCCTATCGATAAACTGAGCAAAGTATCGCCGGTAAACAACGAACCATGTGAATAAAGCGATACCGAACCGTTCGTGTGCCCAGGCGAATGGATTAACTGAAATTCAATGCCGGCAAGGGTGATAGTTCCCTCAAGAGGCAGGTTTTTATCGGGGAAGGGCACGCCCTGAGCCGGAATCCCCTGGTCTATGGATTCCTCTACCGTAACGTTTTGTACAAAATGCCAGTCGTTTTCGTTTAAGTAAAACGGGATGCCATAGCGTTTTTTCAGCGTCAGAACTCCTTCCATGTGGTCTATATGGCCGTGAGTGCATACGATAGCCGTCGGTTTTAAACCGGAATTGTTTATTTTTCTTATAATGGGGTCGGTTTCTTCCCCCGGGTCGATGATGAGACATTCCTGTATTTCTTCATTCATAACTATATAGGTATTTACCACATAGTAGCCGTTTTCATGTATTAATATCTGCATTTTATGCCTTTTTAAAAGTTGTTAGTTTCCATAAGTTAGTTGAAATATTTATTGTCAAATAAATTTTTATACCTGCTTATATCCTAAAATTGCAATGGAAAAAACCGCCCTCATAGAAATAACCGTGACGCCTAAATCATCCAAAAGCCTTATAAGCGTAGAAGACGGCCATATACGGGTAAAATTGCACGCGCCGCCGATTGACGGTAAGGCAAACGAGGAATGTATAAGGCTTTTCGCGAAAACTCTCGGCCTGCCCAAATCGTCAATCAGCGTGGTAAAAGGCGAAAAAGGCCGGCAAAAGCTTATATCGGTCGGCGGGATGTCGCTCGCTGAGGTAATGGAACGGCTTAACCGATAATTCTTTTTATCTTGCGCCAAAACTCCTCAGGTTCTGTTTTATTAGCGAGAAAATCGCTTATAGCCCTTTTTACCTCCGCGGGAAAGGCTTCCCAGAACCTTTTTTGCCAGCCTTGAGGGAAACCGGCGCTTTCTTCGGCGCTCATGCGCCCGCTCATAAAAAGCGCGTAGTTCATGACCATGCTTTTAAGAACATCGGGAGGGATACGGGCGCCTGGAACCATCTGCGCCACAAGGCCGTCAAGCTCCGCTTCCGTAATATTCGGCTGGTGCTGTCTCGCCAATCTTCTGACAATATCTATTGCCGTCTTTCTTACGTTTTCTTCTGTGAAGCCGACCCGGGAACGTATCTGCCGCGATATTTTTTTTGCAAAATCTTCCGCGTTTGCGGGGTTAGTCTTTTTTCCCCGGCGCGCCTCAAGGAGCGACATGAATTCACGTCTTTCATCCGCGGAGGCGTTATTCAAAAAATCTAAGAGTATTTTGTTCAAATCTTCAGCCATATATTAATATACGGCATAAACCGGCGGAAAAACAATTTTTTTGCATTTAAAAGAAAATCCGTTAAGTCGAGCCAATCGGACGAGGGGGCAATCGTACACAGGGAAATGCGGAAAAGCCGGCCCAAGAGGTCAAAATCAAAGCTATGGTGGGCGCATAACATCTGCCTTTTCTCGTCAAGGAGGAGGAGATGGCAATCTACGGCTATGTTCGAATATCAAGCGCGGATCAGAATGAGGATAGACAGACAATCGCAATGAGCGGACTGGGTATTCCGCCTGAGCAGATCTTCATGGATAAACAAAGCGGCAAAGATTTTGAACGCCCGGCGTACAAAGCCCTTGCGCAAAAACTGATGCCCGACGACCTGCTTTACATAAAGAGCATTGACCGGTTGGGCAGGAATTATGATGAGATACAAAATCAATGGCGCATGCTTACTAAGGAGCGCGGCATAAATATCGCTGTGATCGACATGCCCTTGCTTGACACGCGTAACGGCAAGGATTTGATGGGCACCTTCCTCGCTGATATCGTGCTTCAAATCTTGTCTTTCGTTGCGCAGAATGAACGCGAGAGCATCCGCAAACGTCAGAGAGAGGGCATTGCCGCTGCGAAAGCGCGGGGTGTTCGGTTTGGCCGCCCCATCAAAAAGCCTCCTGAAAATTTCGCCGTTTTGGCGAGGCAGTGGGAACAAGGAAAGTTGCCTAAAAGTGAACTTATGAAACAGACCGGCTTTACGGAAAGCACGCTATACAGGCGTTTGCGGGAGTGTGCGATTGTGAAAGGCAAATAATATTCTGCCATAAAGTGTAAAAACGACAGCGAACGGATTTTGGCAATCTCAAGTTTCATAATAAATAAGGATACGATTGCCGCCATTGCCGTAGATGTGACAGAGGAGCACGCGCTCAGAGCCGAGTTGATCGCCGCGAAAGAACAGGCTGAACGCGCCAGCCGTGGCAAGAGCGAATTTATGTCGCGGATGAACCATGAAATGAGAGTATTTTAAATATACATCAAAAAATATTTAGTTGTAGAAATATTTATCTTAAACTATTTTGGCAGTAAGGTCGTAAATCTTATATATTTTCGGGAGGAAGCCATGAAATATAGTTTGAATGATGTTAAGGTCAAAATGGGTTCTGATTGCTTTATAGCTCCAAGCGCGTCTGTCATCGGCGGCGTTACGCTCGGTAATGATGTCAGCATTTGGTTTAGCGCTTCAATACGCGCCGATTCAAACACGATAACAATAGGCGACGAAAGCAATGTTCAGGATTGCTGTGTCCTGCACGTTACCGAAAGAGTGCCTATAACCATAGGCAAAAGAGTCAATATAGCTCATCAGGCCGTACTTCATGGATGTACAATCGGAAACAATGTACTTGTAGGCATCGGCGCTATAATTATGGACGGCGCCGTCATAGGCGATAATTGCGTCATAGGCGCGGGCGCGCTTGTAACCGCCGACAAGGTTATTCCACCGAATTCGATGGTGCTCGGTTCGCCCGGGAAGGTTGTAAAAGAACTCAGCGATGACGAAAGCCGCGCGATAGTAAGCCCTAACGTCGAATTTTACCTGGGCAATAAAAATCGCTATCTCAAAGAATTGAAGCCTCAGGACTAAGGAGAATTAAGAATGGCAAAGGCTCAAAAAGGCGCCAGAGTGCGCGTTCACTATACCGGAAAACTTACCGACGGAGAGGTATTCGACACCTCGTACAACAGTTCGCCGTTGGAATTTACAATAGGCAGCGACGAACTTATAAAGGGGTTCGACAACTGTGTTGACGGGATGGATATAGCAGAAAAACGCAGCGTGACGATTTCGCCTGAAGACGCTTACGGGATTCATCACGAACACCTTGTTATAGATATACCTAAGTATCGTATTTCGGAAAATGTAAAGCCTGAGTTGGGGCATTACCTTGAGCTGACAATCCATAATCAGAGCGTCCGCGCTCTTGTAGTAGATATCTTTGATGAGACGGTAAAGGTTGACCTTAACCATCCGCTCGCGGGCAAGGAACTCGTATTTGAGATCGAATTGGTAGAAATAGTAGCCTGACGAGATGATTAAACTTAGTATAAAATGTTGCCTGCTTCTGTGCCTGCTGATTGCGCTCTCTTGCGGTTCTTCAGGGGGAAACAATGAGGATAGGTTTATGCAAATAAACTTTGACTCGGGCTATACGATGACTCATAAGGAATTTACATTTAGCGGAGGTGTGTCTGTACCACTTGTTTCGGGAGATGATTGTGTTGCGGTTACCTGGAGAGGCAGTTTAAACAAAACCGATTATTACGGATTTGCTGTCGGAATGGACGGCTTTCACCTTATTTTGTATTTCCCGAAAACGGTAGATGCATCCAAAACAGAAAGTTACACTTTAGACCCTGCGCCTGCGCCGGGGGGATATATTGCTGTTATGCGTAACGGTAATACTATTTATAAAAATCCGACAAGCCCAATTACGCTTACCATAGAGCCTACCGGTAGTGAAGGCAATACGAAAATAACAATGACAGGTTTGGGATTTACTTCACCTCCGCTTGCTGCTATCAGCGGCTCAATGATACTGAGACCGTATTGACGGCTATTCTATCTGTCATTTGAGCAAAAAACGCTTTTGCAACCTTAAAAATTCACTTAATTATGTCTTTAAATGGCGTATTTTGGGCGGATTAATCGTTTTTTTTTTGAATTATTTAATCCGATAAATTATTAATCTTGACTTTTTAGCTACTTTTTTTATACGAATACTGCATTCGTTTGTAATTATTTTCAATTGGAGGAAATCCATGCAGTTAAAATATTTAGTCGCAACCCTCATCATATCAATGATAACCGTTATTACGGGATGCGCTTCGAATCAGTGTATACCGTGTATGCAGTCTCAATTGATTGAAGAATACTATGTGAAGCCGACCGAGGGAAGTGATGCGGAACGCCTTGATACCCTTGAACAGGAAATCATTGTAGCCAACAACCGCAAAGCAGAACTTGTAAAAAAAGACCACATCATCGACCTTAGAACTAAAGTAGCGGAAGAAGAGCTTACCCTTCAGCAGGACAGGACTCCGCTTCTCAAAGCGAATTTAGATCTCGCGGTAGGAAAAAACGATGACGAGCTTGTTAAAAAGGCGGAAGCCGACCTCAAAGCCAACCAGTGTGAAGTCGAGAATAAACAGTGTATTATAGATTACCTCAAACTGCGGAAAGAGGTCAATCAGGATGAAATAGCCATGACCGACGCCGAACTTGCGGCCAAACTCGCGGAACGTGAATACATTAGGGCAAAAATAGCGAGAGTCAATCAGGACGCACAGCTAAGAAAGATCGGCGCTTCTAAAGAAGATGACGAAAAAATTAATGTCGAAGAATATGAGGACGCGATGAAAGCCCGCCAAAAAGAAGAAAGAACGGCGCGAAAGAAATTTGCTCAAAATGACGCGGGTTTAAAGGCTACTCCGCCATGCGGGTTTGACGAGGAAGACTTAAAGACTCCGCCGGTTCGCCAGCAGCAGCAAGAACAGGAACAGTCGGGCGAGCAGCCAAAGCAGGAACAGCAGCAAGAACAACAGAATCAGCAGCAGCAAAGTCAACAGTCACAGCAGAGCCAACAGCAGCAACAGGTAAGCAGCCAACCGGCCCAGCAGCAAGCGCAGTCTTCTGTTGAAACGCAAAAAAATGACAGCGTTCAGCAAGTGCAGGCGTCCCGGCCCAAACAGGAAAAAGATACCCAATCTAGCGTGATTACCGCTATGGAACAGGGCAAAAGTATGTCTCAGCCTTGTCCGTGCGATGTTCCGCAAGTGAACTAAGATAAATTAACGGAGAACCAAAAATGAATAGTAAAAAAAATATTCCGGGATTTCTGTTAAGCGCCTTTGCGGCGATTCTCTTTTTGCAACCCGCAACGACTTTCGCATTGACAGATCTCGAAAAATGCCAGAATGAAAAGACGGCGCTTGAACTTGAACTTCAACGTCAGGGCGATAAGGTCAATGCGAAGATAAAAGAGTTGGAAGTTGAAAACCAGAAAAAGCAGGCTGAAATAGACGCCCAGCTTGCTGATAAAGACAAAGAGGTTAATGACGCAAAAGCTGAGACCGAAGCGGCTAAAAAAGAAGCCGAGGAAGCCAAGAAGGACGCCGAAGAGTCCAGAAAAGAAATAGACGCGGCCAAGAAAGAAACCGAAGCGGCTAAAAAGGAAACTGAGGCGGCCAAGAAAGAAACCGAAGCG
>Ga0082212_10009732_pt1 | contig 12369 bp, 5 predicted proteins | sample TergutNt197P3_FD_71548 | JGI IMG/M metagenome (GOLD analysis project Ga0082212, IMG submission 71548) | Neocapritermes taracua P3 segment gut microbial communities from Petit-Saut dam, French Guiana - Nt197 P3 | ecosystem: Host-associated > Arthropoda: Insects > Digestive system > Gut ... | reverse complement strand
GGTGTTGGCGGTGTTGGCGGAGGAGGCGGTGGTGGTGGTGGTGGAGGAGGAGGTGGTGGTGGTGGGGGTGGTGGGGGTGGTGCGAGCTCGCCGAAGTTGTAGTTTGTTCCATCTCCGCCGGAAGGCATCAGAATGTCGGAAATCCTGTCGCTTACCCACTGATTCCCGCCGAGAGACCCGATGCTGTCTTTGCCATCGTCCCAACCGTAGGGTTGTATTTCCCGGACTTCGTATCTCACGAATGCGTTCAGGTTGTCGAATTTGTAAAACCCATCGGCGTTGGTTTCGGTACTCATGCCGGTGTATTCGTATGCTGTCCCATTCCAACGATAGAGGTAGAGAGTAACCTTACTGATTCCTTCTTCCCCCAAATCCTTGATGCCGTCGTTGTTTGCGTCGTGATAGACGTACCCACTGATCGTGCCGTTTTTGTATTCACCGAAATTGTAGTTCGTTCCGTCTTGCTTCTCCCCCAGAGGAATGTTGTCGATGGCATCGAGTCTTTCGCCACCGGGTCCGAATTTAATGGCATTGCCTCCCAAAGAGCCGTAGGTATTTTTTCCATCGACAAATCCTTCCGGCTGCTCGTCCTGAACGATTCTGTAGATTTCGTTCGCTTTGAGTCCCGTGAACGCATAGAATCCGTTACTGTCGGTGATTGTTCTTTCGCCGGTGTCCTCGAATGTTGTGCCATTCCATCTCCAAAGAGAGAGCGTGATGCCTTCGATTCCATATTCCAGGGAATCGCTGGAGCGGTCAAAGGCTCCGTCGTTGTTATGGTCGTAATAGACGTAACCGGAAAGGGAACCCATCACGGACTCCTGTTGTTCGTTTGCAAACATTCCTGCCGAGGTGGCACCGTCTCCGGCTCCGTCACAACAAATGTCGTATTTGGGAAGGTGTGGCATTCCAAAATCGGCAGGATTTTCGGGATATTTCTCCAGTAACTGTCCGGCGAAAGTGGTGTCCTTGTAGTAGCCTTCTTTGATGAAGGTTGCAGTAACCGTTGCCTCATTGATCATCAGACCATTGGTTGCCAGGTTCTCGCCATCTTTGGTTTTCCAGTACACACTGATGTTAAACTCAAACGTGCCGTCGCTGGGGGCAAAGTTTTCATCGAACGTGAGGATCAGTTTCTGATTCGTGGACGAAGAGTCGACATGAATGCCGGCAATGCCGCTGAAACTGTTCAGATCGAAGCAGAGTTCTTGTCCCGGATAGGTCCCGACGTATGCCGAACTGAGATCAATTTCGAGTTGGCTTAACACGGTTCCCTCTGCGGCACCGTTCCATGCAACGATGAAAGTATCGACATTGGCGTGCTGTTCTTGGTGGACATTGCAAGCATTATCGTGGAAATAGACCCCGAAATTCACCATTGGGTCGGGTGGGGTACCGATCAGCGGAGGGGGGTCGTAGGGACCTGCGGACAGCAGTTCGCGGGATTCCATTTCCTCGATTCGACAGACCCTAAAATTGCGGTTTTTCAGCCGATCCTTTTTGATGTTGCTGCTGTTACCGAAAACGCTTGCTAAAAGTCCCACGAAAACCTCCTGTCCTGATAAAGCCAATGGGGATGCACGAAGCGGACGCTCCACTGTTGGCATTATCGGCAAAAAAATGCTGTTGGAACAGAAAAAAACGGCAAAATCGGAACAATCGGAAAAAGTTGACAGTGGGAACGCACCAGACGCAAGGAGTCGAGAGCAAGGGTACGAGCCACTACACTGGTGTTTTTTGTTACAATGCAGGGGATTTACCCTCCTAACTAATGAGGTCAATATGTCAATTCGTATAGCAGCAATACGGAGTCTCTTTGCGTTTTTGTTCGTTTTGTGTCCGGCGGTGCTCTTTGCGGCAACCACGGAAACGCCGAACGTCGTCTTGTTTTTTATTGATGACATGGGTTTCGGCGACATCGGACCGTTCGGCGGTGATATTCCCACTCCGCACCTTGATCAACTGGCGAAGGAAGGGAGACGCTTCACAAATTTTCTTGTAACATCAGGAGTCTGCTCCGCCTCGCGCGCCGCTCTCATGACCGGCTGCTATCATCGGCGAGTCGGAATCGCGGGTGCCCTTTCCCCGGGATCGAACATCGGGTTGCATCCCCATGAAGACACGATTGCCGATGTCCTCAAAAAAAAGGGCTACGCAACGGCAATCTTCGGGAAATGGCATCTCGGCGACCATCCGGAGTTTTTGCCTCCCAGCCAGGGTTTTGACGAATACTTCGGCTTGCCGTATTCGAACGATATGTGGCCCTACCATCCGGGCATCGTTTCGTTGCCTGCCGGCGACCCGCGAAAGAACCAATATCCGCCGCTCCGTCTCATCGAAGGTTCAGAACGACTCCCAGAAATTGTTACTGGCGAGAGGCAAAAAATGTTGACGAAATGGTACACCGAGCGGGCAGTCCAATTCATCAAAAACAACAAGGAGAAACCCTTTTTCCTCTATATTCCGCACTCGATGGTGCACGTTCCGCTCTACGTTTCCGATGATTTTGCCGGCAAGAGCGGCAAAGGACTCTTCGGGGATGTCGTGATGGAAGTCGATTGGTCGGTCGGTGAAGTCATGAAGACACTGCGGCAGTTGGAGTTGGACAAAAATACGTTGGTCATTTTCACGTCGGACAATGGTCCATGGCTCTCTTACGGCGACCATGCAGGAACTGCAAGACCATTGCGTGAAGGAAAGGGAACAAGTTGGGAAGGAGGCGTGCGGGTACCAACAGTGTTTTGGATGCCCGGAAAAATTCCGGCGAACAGTACCTGCGACCAGTTGGTATCGACGATAGATATTCTCCCGACTCTTGCACATTTAGCCGATGCGCCACTGCCTGAACGAAAGATCGACGGCAAAGACATACGCCCATTGATGTTCGGAGAACCGAATGCCCTGTCGCCGCACGAGGCTTTTGCGATTTATTTTAATCGTCAACTTCACGCGGTGCGTGATACCCGCTGGAAATTGACCTTGCCGCACCAGTATCGGACGATGGAGGGTCAGACACCGGGCAAGGATGGCATTCCGGGAACTTACGCTCAGCGGCAGGCTTCACTTGCCTTGTACGATCTGGTGAACGACGTGGGCGAAACGACCGATGTGAGTGGGGAGCATCCTGAGATATTCAAGCGTTTGCAAGAGGCAGCCGCAACGATTCTCGCCGATCTCGGCGAAGGCAACAACGAAGGACCCGGCGTGCGCCCGGCAGCGCGGATTGGAGAACTACGGAATGCCAGAGCGAATCAATGAGCCACGAGCACAAGACGGTCCCATTCGAACAATTTACCTAACATGCGGCAAGGAGAACGTCATGATCGTTCTCCGACGTAACGCAGAGTAACGATCTCCGGCTTGCGCGGCAGGCTCCGTTCGTTGTGGGCTCAAAGCTCGATCCGATCCACTCCGCGTGATTCAATGGTCCGCACCACACCGTTAACAAGAATCTGGTACTTCGTCCCCGCCGCGCCTTCGATGACGGCAACGTTCCCCTCCATCATCGTCCTGTACGGCGACACCACACGGAACCGCTTGTCCTCGCTAACAACGACGGCAACCGCTGCCAGTTGCCCCTGCAAGCGGCGACGCTGTTGAACCAAAACCGACGGACTAATGTCGAACGGCATCCGCATTTGCGTTGCCAAGACATACGAGTCCGGCAACAGTCCCATCGAAGGTCCCTCCGGGTATTGCATCCGCTCCGCCGTAACGAGAATTCCTTCGGCAATCTTTTTCCAATCAAGCGTTTTGTCATGTTCCGAAAGCATGAAGCACGCTTCGGCATAATCGAGTCCGCACCACTGCACCGGCAAGCCGATCCAGTTTGGCGACGTCCAATTCGTTGCACCAAACACCGGGGTTGTTGCGGAAAGCATGATCGGGTCATCCTTGCCGCCCAGTCCTTCTTGTTCCCAGAAATAGACGAACGGCAAGCCCGTGATCGCCCAACGCCGGGCATGGTCGAGATACTTTTTCTCGCCGGTCGCCTCGAACGCCCAAACGTTTGCCATACACATTCGGGAAGAGCCCATAATATCCGGCGTGTGGAGCGACAACTCCCAAGTCTGCGCCCCTCTCGGCACGCTGTACTTGTTCGCAAATTCCAGTCCTTTCAGAGCGGCTTCCAATGCAACCGGCTCGCCGAGAATTTGATACGTGTACAACAGTTGGTACAACTTGAAACCGCAGTGTCCCGATGCGGTGTCCTCCCAATGCCCTTTGAGATAAACGCCCTTATAGGGAAACGCCCCGTCGGCTCGTTGTTCGCTGCGAAGTTTGACCGACTCATTGCGTTTCCAAATGCGGAACTCCTCCGCTTGTCCCATCAGGAAAAACGAAGCCGGATTCGGCAGATGTCCGCCGCCGAATCCAAGTATTCGGTTCGTTGAGCTCGCTGGCAATTTACCGGTGAGTTGCCAAATAGATGTAACGAAATCGCTGCCGTACATAACCGGAAAATGCCGCGTTGCCGAGCCGGGAATCGCCGCATGCATCCAACCGCCGCCGTCGGGATCGACAATGCACGACTTTTCAAATGCCGCCAAGTTGAGCAATCGCTGTTCCTCATCGTTGCGGAAACGTTTCGGTAATTCGGGAAGACCACGCTTTTGGAATGCCCAGAGGATCAACTCGTCGAGATCGGTTAATGTATCACGCTTTGTCGGCGGAGTAATTTTCAACGTACCGGAAAGTTTTTTGCCGTGCAGACCGAGATGATGCTTCGTTTCATCGCCGAGAATGAAATCCGGCGTGGCAAAAATTGCCTGCGTGTTCGGGTCATCCCAGAGGAGTCCGAATCCAACCTGATCCGTAACGATGGACATAAAGGGCCACGTCACATCCAACGGATTCGGAGCAAACCGGAGATGTTCCTTCGTTTCGATGTCCGCCGTTGACGAGGAATGTTCCCCTTTTTCCAAATACTCCACGCCATTAAGCACCGCCTGCTGCATTTCGCCGTAAGGTCGGAAAACGGGACCAAATACAGGAATGCCCGATTGCAAATTGAAGTGAAGTTCGTTGTTTTTCAAATCAAAGGATAGTATTCCACTGTCTTGCAACTTGAACTCGAAATCTATGCTACCGCCACGGGGAAATTGATCAGTACCAGCGTGGCTCTCACCCGTGTAAATCAGGCTAATATGACCGCTTGTGCTGGAGATGTCGGTTGGCACTTCGTAGAAGGGAATACGTTTAATGCCGCCCAACGGAAGCGTCGGATTGTGATATGCTAACGGATAAATTTCGCCGACTGCTTTGTCGTCAATAAAGATGATGGCACCGGTGCCTGCCTTATCGAATTTGACATGAAGATTTCCCGACGAAATCGTTTTCCATTCTTTGACTTTGTCCTTCCAATTTGGATCGACCCACGGTGTCGGTTTGTCGGGTACATCGCCGTACACGACATCGTACAGTTCGACCCAGGCGATTTCGGCAACACCGGCGGAGGTGCCGGGATCGAAACGGAGATGCGTCAGCGGATCGGTCGTCGTGAACTCCGCCGTGTAGGTGTGCCACTCGCCGTCCGGCAAAAAGCCGAACCGCACGGCATTTTCCGCTTTGGTCTGCGGTTCCTTCGTTGTCGCCCAAAAGATTTCGGCAGCCGGATTCATCGTGTTTTTCATGTGAATGCGGAACGAAAAAGTGCCCGCCCTCGGCGTTTCAATCGGCGGCAACATCACGTAAGGATCGTGTCCGCTGGACTCGATTTGAAGTGCTTCGCCGAGCGGATTGAGCATGGCTTGGTGCAGCGGCTGCCACTTTGCCGAACCGGCAAGATCGCAAACGAAGCGCTGCCGGAGGACACGTTCCTTGACCGGTGCGGGATAGGGTTGGATTTTTTCCTCCTTCGGATATTGTCCAAAAAGTGTTGCTCCGCAGAGCAAAAATGAAACGAATAGCGGGAAAGTTCTGTTTTCCATGGTACCGGTGAAATGGTGTATTCGAAAAAAATGATTCTACCAAAAATGACAGCGATTTGGAAAAACAGACTGGTCGCTTGACCGAGACAGGATCAAAGATTAAAATCCTGTGCATGAACCTCGATTACAAACCGCAACATGAATTTCTCATCGGCATCGACTCCGATGGCTGTGCCTTCGACACGATGGAACTGAAACACAAGGAGTGTTTCGCACCGAACACCATTAAATACTGGAACCTTCAAGGGGTCAGCAAATACGCCCGCGAAGCGTTCGAGTTCGTCAATCTGTACTCCAAAAGCCGGGGAATCAACCGTTTTCCCGCCCTGATCGAGATGTTGCAGTGGCTTGCTCGCCGTCCCGAAGTAAAGCAGCGCGGCGTGAAAATTGAAATTCCGCAGTCCCTGCTCGACTGGGTTGCACGGGAAACCAAACTCGGCAATCCCGCCTTGAAAGAAGAAGTTGAACGTACCGGCGATCCCGGCTTGAAACAAACGTTGGAATGGTCGTTGGCAATCAACAAGACGGTCGATTTTATCGTGGATAAGGGAGTGCCTCCCTTTCCGTTTGTGAGGGAATCGCTGGAAAAAATGAAGGGGAAAGCGGACGTACTGGTCGTTTCGGCAACCCCGCAAGAGGCGTTGGTGCGGGAATGGGACGAGCAGAACATTAGCCAGTACATTGCGGCAATTTGCGGTCAGGATGTCGGCACGAAGAAAGAATCGCTAGAAATGGCGCAGCAGATCGGCAAGTACGGCGAAAACAGAATGTTGATGATCGGCGATGCACCGGGCGATCACAAGGCGGCGGTGGCGAATAAGGCGTTATTCTTTCCTATCAATCCGGGTGCGGAAGAGCGGAGTTGGCAACGGTTGTGTGAGGAAGGACTAGACCGTTTCTTTGCGGGGACGTTTGCGGGAACGTACCAACAGGAATTGCTGGAAGAATTTAACCGATATTTGCCGAGCGAACCGCCGTGGAAGGTGGAGTAGGGATAGAAAGGCAACATGCTTGCGTGGCGGAACAACGACAAAAAAATTGCATGAACGTCCCCTCTCGGTGAGTGGTTGACGTAGCGGCAAAAGTATGATAGGTTTATGGTCGTTCGAGTAACACTTTGCCCCCTAATTTGCAATGCTACGAATCGGTATTCACGGACTCGGTTTTATGGGAATGATGCACTATCTCGCTTACCAAAAGTTGAGCGGAGTGCAGGTAACGGCAATCTGCGAATCACTGCCGGAACGCCGAAAAGGAGATTGGACTGCCATCAAAGGCAATTTCGGTCCGCAAGGAACGCAAATGGACTTGACCGGCGTAAAAACCTACGCCGAAGCCGACGAACTCTTTGCCGATCCCGATGTCGATCTGGTGGATATTTGTCTGCCGCCGAATCTGCACGCTAAAATGACGGTCGCCGCTTTGCAAGCCGGTAAGCACGTTTTCTCCGAAAAACCGATTGCCCTTTCGCTGACCGATGCCGACGCAATGACTGCCGCCGCCGAAGCGAACAACAAATTGTTCATGGTCGGGCATGTACTTCCCTTCTTTCCCGCTTATGCTCTCGTTTATGAGGCGGTGCGGACCAATAAGTACGGCAAGTTGATCGGCGGACATTTTGATCGCATTATTTCCGATCCGGTCTGGCTCAAAGATTTTTACAACATGTCCACTATCGGCGGACCGTTGCTCGATCTTCACATTCACGATGCCCACTTTATCCGCTTGCTCTTCGGCATGCCGAAGCAGGTACAGAGCATCGGTCGATTGAGGGGCGAAGTGCCGGAGTATTTTACGACGCAATTCACTTTCGCCGATCCGAGTTTGGTCGTAACAGCAACGAGCGGTTGCATTTTTCAGCAGGGTCGTCCCTTTATGGCACGGAGCGAAGTCCATTTTGAAAAGGCAACGATTGTGGTGGAAGGTTCCGGCACAACGATCCTCACGGAAGACGGCAAAGCATTGCCTGCCGAGTTGCCTTCTTTGGACGAAGTCGGCATTTTTGCGAACGAATTGAAGGAATTGACCGACTCGGTGAGTAAGGGACAGGTTTCGCCGATTCTCGGCGGCAGTCTTGCCAGAGATGCGCTCGCGATTGCCTTGAAGGAAATGGAATCGGTGCAAAAGCGGCAACCGATTGCATGCTGACCATTTCAAAGAGTGAGGGTGGCGATACCGTCTGCTTCACGCACCGGCTTCCGTTGTCCGTACCATCAGAGGTAAAAGTTCGTGAACGTGCATGTCAATCAGCACGGCATCGGCACTGACTTTGAACGTCTTGCGTTCCTTCCCCTGAAAATTCATTGCCGACGCACGTTTCGGCGGAACAAATGACCGTAATGCAAAATGCGCTCGCCGTCCCTCTGTTTCCTGTAAATAAACCATAAAACCGACCAACGTGTCTGACTCCAAGACCGGCTCCCAATGCAACGCCACGACGTTTTGCGCCTCAATTTGGAAAAGCCACGATGAAGGATTTTTCGGTCGATGCACAACCGGAAACACAAAACCGTCTTGACCGAGCAAAAAATCGTCAGACAAAAACACCGGAGTCTTGGCATTCACCTCCACGCCTAGCCGAAATTGCCGTTGTGTTTCCCCTTTGACAATCAGCAACGTGTCCAGTTGCCGCTCACCACTCCGCCGATGAAACGGCAATCCTTCCGAAAGAAACGACAGCGAACCGTCTTCATGACGCAAATCAACCAACTTCGGAGAATGGAGATGCTTCTTGTCCGAAAGAACATGCATGCTGTCATTCAAGTTGCCACGCATTTCAAACGTGTCATCGTTCCAAGCGTATCGGACGGCAAGGTACGAGTTCCATCGGTCATCGTCGAAGTCTGTCATCGGTTCGAACATCAAGTCGAAGTCGAGTCTTCGGCTTTGACTGCGGATCGTTATCATCTCGGTGAATCGGGCGGCTGTTTTGCCGTCGGGAAAAACGAGACGACCGGCAATTTTCAACTGTCCCACTTCGGTCGTCGCTTTCGTGATAACAATTTCGTCGGCGGTTTGAGTCGAGTAAATTTGATTGTTGCGACAGGCGATCTGCCGGGAAAGTTGGTTAAATCGTGATCGGTTCGTGAAAATCGACCGCAACGCTCCCGATGCCGCATCGAATTTCGCACTGAAATATCGGTTTTCCAAAAGATAGATTGCCCGTTTTTTGCCCTGTCCAATGTCATCGGTTGCTTTTCGAGCCAAAACAGGTTCGCTTTTCGTGCCGAAAAATTGCCCCAATAATCCTTTCTTAACGGGCGGTTCGGCAATCGGTGCCGTTGGTTCGACATACGCATAACCCATCGGCGGCACATCGACGGCAATATCGTCAACGTACATTTTTCGGGCGAAACTCAATGGGTTGACAACAATTTTGCCGCGAAGAACCGAAGTATCGGCTAAATGCGAGACCGCCTCGACAAACTGTTGCGGCAATGGTGCATCCAAAACCGGACGATTGAGCAATTTCAACAACGTTCCAAGCGACGACTGCACGAGACGACTCCTACTGTTTCGATAGCGTTCATCCCATTGTGAAATCGGATTCTGGTCAGGCTCCATCAGAGCGTTGACCGGATAAGTGTCGTAATCAAAATGATGTGCCCCGCCGGAGTGAGTCGTCTCATTAAAATACTCCTCGATATTCACAAATTTTCCCAATGCCGACGTGAATCGGGACATTCGCCGTACAATGTCAAGCCAACTGCTTGTCTGACCGGGAAAAAGAGCAAACACCGATGTCGCAACGCTGTCTCGATTGATCTGCGAACTCAGTTGGTCGGCTAACGTAAAGAAACTGAGAAAAGCGGATGCGTCAATCGGATAGCGGACAAGCGTATCCGCACTGCTGTTGTCCGTTCCTTGCCAAACGATTTTGCTCTGTTCGGTCTCCTTGATTCGCCAGCCGGCAAGTGGTGCGAAATGAATCGCCCCTTTCAATTCCGTCAAATGGAGCAACTGCGGCAGGGCGGGAGTCAAACCAGTCGTCAATCGACCATACACCGTCGGTGAAACATTCAAAAGAACACGGTAAAGGGAAATCCCTGCCAAAACATGGTCGGCAACGTCAAGAATCGGCAACAGCGTTAGCGACTGCGGCTCGGTGTCATCGACGATAAAACGGATTTTCTTTTGTTCGATTGCCGACTTCAATAACGAAAAGGTATCGGGATTCGTTTCCGGTAACGTTTCCAAAACACTGCTTTGCATGAACAAATTGATTTGCTCCGCATCACGTAACAGTTGCTGCAACGGTTCGGCGACCGTTGTTTGCGTAGCGAGGGTCAGTTCAATAAAATAAGTTTGCGTCGGATGGTAATTATCCTTTGCCATCGCAATTTCGTCGAACGCACTTTGCATGGCTTGTTGAGCGGCATCGGAATCATTGTTCCGCACCGCTTGAATGGCATCGGTCAGTAGCGTTTTGAGTCTGCTTTCATCGGGGGAGTGGGAATAATACGTATTTCGATGGAGCAGAGAAAGCAGAAATCGGGCGGCGGCAAGAGCGTAACAATCGGCGACGAACTCGTCGTCGAAAGAGTGTGCCGATTGGTTTCGGGCGGTGAGAACTTGCTGAACGATTTCATCTCGATGGACGGTATTCTGCACGACGGTGCAATCGGCAGTTTGTTTTTCCCAATCATCGTTCCAAGACCAGCCGCAACAGGGGGGAACGATGACGATGTCTTTATCCAAATTGAAGGGGGGATATGAGGAGGTTTCCCATCGGGGCATGCCGGTAGCCATTTCGAGCAATGCCGGATGATGAACTGCCATCCAAGCCTCGAAGAGTTCCTGCGCTTCGTTTTCGGTTCGCCCAGAGGTGATGTAATCGAATTGTGAACAAGGATAAAGTACGACAGTCGGCACGGGAAGGAACGGGGAGTTAAACCTGCCATTTTCGCAATGGCAGTAATCTATTGTACTCTGCCATTTTTCTATACACAACGTCCCGCAACGGCAGTTTACTGTTTGCATTACATTCAATTTCGGAAAAAAGGCTATACTCTTCACAATCGCTTTAATCCGATGCGAAATATTTGGGGCAAATTTCTTTCGAGGGAATCGCCGATACCCCAGGAGACGACGGAAAAGGATTGCGTAAAAAGACACAAAGGGAGTTGTAACGAACAGTTCCCTTTGTGTCTTTTTTTGCGCAGTTGTCCTGACCCACCCCCTGTTTCAAGGAATCCCCGGCATGTCAAAATCATCGTTTTTCGCAACACGAATCAATCCGCGGCTCTGTCAACGTTGATGTTAACGCTCCTCTTCGTAATCGCAAACGTCGCAGAGGCGGACGAGTATGACCTTGTCCTGCCATCAACGCTAAACTCCGTTACGGAATGCCGAGAATATTATGCTGGGGTTCTGATTGCCCCAAATGCTTATAATTCCCACTGGCCCTCAGTCATCGGATACAGCAATGGCGGGGACCACTGGGACGGCTGGACATCATTCCCAACAGTGTCAATTGCCAAAGAGAGTAATACAATTGGGCACATTTATAATATTTCAGGAACGTTCGATTTTACAGATGCAAGCGGAAAGGAAGTAGTGGCTATCCTCTTCGCAGATCCCAAAGGAACTTATAACCTTGGTAACACCATCATTCGCGCCGCCGGCACAGATACTCCAGGTTTGTGTGGTATTATAGTGTCAGAGTCCAATTCCTCCGGTGACATGGATTTCAATATCACGGGCAATAGTACCATTACTGTTACTAATGAAACCGCTGACGGTTGGGCATGCGGGGTGCAATTCTTTACTGTGAAAAATAATAATGTCTCATTTGGCGATATAACCGTTGAAGCGAAAGATGGTGCTGGCGGTCTAACTTTTACTGACTTTAGTTCAGAAGCCGGCTTTACCGGTATTTTGAATCTTGGCACTGTTAAAGTTACGGCAGATTATGCCGATGGACTCACTTTTAGCGAGCGTTTCTATGCAAGTACGCTCATTGTCCCCAAGATAGAAGCAATCGCACTCACAGGCGAGGCTAAAGCATACGGCATTGTCGTTGGAAGCAATTTTATGCCGACAGCAGATTCCCAAATCGGTGACATTATTGCAACAACAAGCGACGGGACGGCTTATGGCATTTATTCACAAGGTAACTCGGATAATGTGGATTTTAATGGCTATGGCGCACCGGACAATACGAGACAAACAAAAGTTAGAGATGTTACCCTGACCAATGGCACAAAGATTACGGCTACGGCTATGGGGGATGGCAATGCGTATGGCATTTTTTTTGACATGGAGGAGTATAGTCCGGCTAGTCCCAACCTTACAATTAATGGTACGGTTACTGTTAACGCAAACGCAGCAGGAACCGGTGAGGCTTACGGCATCTACGTAAACCAAGCCTACGACAGTTCTTCTAACGCAATACGGCAAGACTTGTTTATTAACTTTACACCTAGCGGTAACGACACAT
>Ga0082212_10009730_pt1 | contig 12369 bp, 10 predicted proteins | sample TergutNt197P3_FD_71548 | JGI IMG/M metagenome (GOLD analysis project Ga0082212, IMG submission 71548) | Neocapritermes taracua P3 segment gut microbial communities from Petit-Saut dam, French Guiana - Nt197 P3 | ecosystem: Host-associated > Arthropoda: Insects > Digestive system > Gut ... | reverse complement strand
CAGACGCAACCTTTTTTAAAGATTTTTCGCCTTTTCCTTGCGTCTAGTATATCACAGAATCATTGCTTTTTCTAGTATTTTCAATGCTTTACGTGCTGTTCAGCAGCGCCTAAATAGTTATTGTCATTAATGGATTTTTTGCCGTAATCAGCGGAAATGCTGCGGCTTAATCAGGTTTTATCACCGCTTCTGATATAATCCCCGCCGTTGCCTCCCGAAAAATGCAAGATCGGCCTTTCAAGCTTCGGCACGATTATAGGGCTGTGCCGGACGCCTCTCGGGATATAAATCAGGCAGCTCTTTGTGAACGAAACAAATTTGCCGTCGATGAAAAACTCTATCTCTCCGCAGAGTTCTCCGGGGCGAGACATGTCGGAACCGAAAAATCCGATGAATTCGTCAAATTCGTGTTCATGCTCCGGCGGTCCCTCATCGTTTATTCGGTTGAACCACACCGCTTCCGTATACGGGGCTCCGGCAAGTTTCTTTCCGTCGATCCAGAGCAAAAGCGTAAGAAATCCCTCCGGCGCCTTCGGCATTTTCCCGCTGACCGGCGCGTATTTTTTCACGACGTTGCCCGCGTATGTCCCGGCGGCGGCTTGTGCTTCGGCGGGAATGTCGTCTTTTTGGTCGGAGCTCATCAGAAATGTGAAACAATACACCGGTTTTTTTAAGCTTTTCACTTCGAAATCACCGTGCGCCGCTCCTTTCGGAACGAATACAAAGCAGGTCTCGTTGAGCTTCAATACGTCGTTTTCAAGTCTTATCTCAAGCTCCGCGCCGAGGTTTTCGGGCTCTACCGGATCGGAGCCGATAAACATGAGAAGCTCGTCGGAATCATGTTTGACAAGTCCTTTGTTCCGGCATGTCTCCGTTATACAGCTCGCCTGCGCGAATATACAGCCTTTGAATAAATCACCGCTCACAGTCGTTACGGTTTCCGGCAGCCCTCCCTTTGAGAAAACACCGCCTTTGCCGGCCGGCTCCCCCGCAAACGCGAAATATTTTTCCTTTGACATGAACATTTCCTCCAAACGATCGGAATCGCGCAGTCTTTTCTATCCGTCTGACATTCTATTCCGGGCGGAAGAATATTACAAGATAAAGCGGTATAAAAATATCGACAACATTAGTATTCATTGATATAATATTTGTCAACACTAAAATATTGATTTCCGCGATACACGGAACTTCCGCATCTGCAATACCGCAACAACTTATTTTTTTGGGGAGGCGCTGTTATGAATATTCCGAAAACAAGTAAAGCCATGGTACTCACAGAATACAAAAAACCTATGGAACTTCTCGACATTCCGATCCCGGAGCTCAATTTCGGGGATATACCGGTCAGAGTTGACCTCGCCGCCGTGTGCGGCACTGATGTGCATTTGGCGCGCGACGAGCTTTCCATGCATCCGCCTTGTCCCATAATAATGGGCCACGAAACGGTCGGAGAAATACTGCAACTTCCCGATACGATAAAATTTGACACCGCCGGAACACCGGTCAAGCCCGGCGACCGCATAATGTGGTCGCATTTCTTCGACGGCACTTGCTATTCCTGTAAAGTGCTCCACGAACCCGTAATGTGCGAGCACAGCAGAGGTTACGGTTTTTCACCGGCAAAAGAGCTGCGAGGCGGCTTCGCCGAATATGAGATCATCATCGCCGGCACCGATTTCGTCAGGGTCCCCGACAACATCACTTCCGAGGAAGCGGTGGGCGCTTGCTGCGCCGGCCGCACGGTTGTAAACGCTTTTGACAGACTCGCCGACTGCGGCGGGATACGCCACGGCGATTCCGTCGTTGTCACCGGAGTCGGACCCGTGGGACTCTTCTCTATCGTAATGGCCGCTCAATCCGGAGCCGGTAAGATCATCGCCGTCGACATCAGCCCCATACGGCTCGACTTCGCGAAGAAATGGGGCGCCACGGACGTCGTTAACTCTGCCGATTTCAAGGATTCGGCGGAGCGAGTCAAATATATACGCGACCTCTGCGGCGGACGAGGAGCGGACATTGTAATCGAGTGTTCGGGTTTGCCGTCTGTTTTCGCGGAAAACCTTGATCTTCCCGCTTATTACGGAAAGTATCTGATAATCGGCCAGACCGGAGAATCGGCCGTTCCCATCGTGCCGAACAAGATACAGCGAAAAGGCGTGGTCGCCATAGGCAGCCATTCCGGCGACATCAGGCACTATATCAAATGTCTGAAATTTATCGAGGCAAATAAATCAAAATATCCTTTCGGCGAGATCATATCAAAAAAATACAAACTTGAAGACGCGAACTTGGCGCTTGAAGACATGAGAAAAGGCACCGCGCTTAAAGCCGCGCTTGTAAACAAATAATAAAAAAGAGGTAATTCACATGTTCGGATATACGGGAAAAATGCTGTTTGTAAACCTTACGACCGGCAAGATCGAGGATAAACACATTCCCGAGGAGTGGTACAGGGATTTTATCGGCGGGCCTGCTCTCGGCGCGAGGATACTCTATGAGTATATGCCCGGCGGCTGCGATGTCTTCGGGGATGACAGCATGGTCGGATTTATATCAGGCCCCTTTTCCGGCTCGAATTTCTTTTGCGGGGGACGTTTCTCCGTGGTATCAAAATCACCGGTCTACAACGGCTGGAACGACGCCAACTGCGGCGGCAACTTCGGGCCCGCCGTTAAAGCGGCGGGCTATGACGGCGTTTTCGTAAACGGCATTTCACAAAAACCCGTATATATTTTTATAGACGGCGGCAAGGCTGAAATACGCGACGCCGAGAATTATTGGGGCCTTTCGAGTTCAGATTTTGAGCTTGCGCTCAAACGCGACCTCGGTCCTTTATACAGCGCCGCCTTCATCGGGCCCGGAGGTGAAAAACTCTCGCCTTTAGCCTGCGTCATGAACGATTATCACAGGGCCGCCGGCAGAGGCGGCACGGGCGCCGTTATCGGCTCAAAAAAACTTAAAGCCGTCGTCTGCACAGGCAAGCTCCCGCTTCAGCTCGCAAACAAGCAGGGGATCATCGATCTGAACAAGTCTCTGGCGGAGTTTTTAAAAGACCATCCTATGTACGCCAATATGCGTACCGCGGGCTCGACCGGAGCTTTCATGCCGAACCTCATAAGCGGCGACGCTTGCGTTAAAAACTTCTCGGTCTCCCTTGAGGAGACCGGTAAAACACCGGACGATTTCTCCCGTATCGCGGCGCCCGCTATTAACGACGAATATAAGGACGAGGGCTATGCCTGCGCCTCCTGCCCCATGCGCTGCGGAGCGACTGTTAAGGTGAAGGACGGTGAATACAAAACCGACGACAACATCCCCGTCGGCCGTCCCGAATATGAGAGCCTGGGCTGGTTCGGCTCGGGCATTATGAATGAGGACCCGGAAGCCCTCATTCAAATGAACCACCTGTGTAACGAAGCGGGACTCGATACTATATCCGTCGGCGGGACGCTCGCGTGGGCTTTGGAATGCTTTAACGAAGGCGTGCTCACAAAGGAAGAATTGGACGGGATCGAGCCGTTCTGGGGCGACTCCGACGCGGCTTTTAAGCTGACCGAGAAAATATGCAATGCGGAAGGCTGCGGAAAAACACTTGCCCAAGGCTCCCGAAACGCCGCAAACGCCTTCGGCAAAGGGCATGAATTCCTGTTCACCGCCGCCGGCGTCGAGATAGCCGCGCACGATCCGCGCCGGGCGCCCGGTTATATCCGCACATACCAACTTGACCCGTCGCCGGGGCGTCACGTCAAAGGCGGCCTTGCCAAAGCAAACGACCGCATGACAAAAGAGCTTCGCTTCAACTACCGCGTCACAGGTTATCATGACGTTCAGGAAATGAGCGTCACCGAATACATCAACGCTTCGGGGCTTTGTCTGTTCACCGCGCGTGTTTTCCCCGGCAACACGATATATGACGCCTACAAACTGATCACCGGCAATGAGATGGACATGCGCGGCCTGCGTTTTTTCGGAGTACGCTCTTTTACCATGAGATGGGCTTTCAACCTGCGCGAAGGGCTGCGTCGTGAAGATTTCACGATCACCGACCGCATGGCCGGAAGACCGCCGCTTAAGGGCGGCCCCACGGCGGGCGTAACATTGGATGAAGAACGCCTCGGCGATAATTTCTACAACGCCATCGGTTACTATCAAAACGGCGTTCCCTATCTTGACATGCTTCAATTCACCGGCGGTCTTGACTGCGTTATACGCGACCTGTATCCTCCCGAGGAGAAAAAATAAATGACAGGAGCGCCGGAAGTGAAAGTATCTGTTAAATTCTTTGTGTTCGACCTGCCGCCCGGCTTCGCGGACGCCTCGTTTGAAATCGGTCCGAATGCGACCGTAAACGACGTTTTGGACGAATGCCTCGCGGAGTTTGACAGACGCCGGGTGACAATAGACGAGAACGAATTCCGCACCGCCACGGTCATGGTGAACGGCAAATGGTCAAATCCCGCCGACCCTGTTTCAAACGGCGACACTGTCAGCATAATCCGCCCCATGGACGGCGGTTGACTATGGACGGCATTGATGAGAGATACAGCCGAAACATTCCCGCTCTGAGCCCGGAGGAATGCGCCGCGCTCCGCTCTAAACGCGTGTGCGTCGCAGGCTGCGGGGGGCTCGGCGGTTATATCATCGAACTGCTCGCCCGCGCCGGAGCGGGCGAGCTTGTCGTTGCGGACGGCGATGTGTTCGACGTCTCCAATCTGAACCGGCAGCTCTTTAGCAAGGAATCGAATATCGGACAAAAAAAAGCGCGGGCCGCCGCCCTGCGCGTCGCCGAGATCAATTCCGGGGTCAAGGTTATTTCTGAGGAAGAAATGTTCACGGCTGAAAGCGGCCCCCGTCTTCTCAAAGGCTGCGACCTTGCGCTCGACGCTCTCGACAGCGCCGAAGCCAGACTGACCTTGGCCCGCGCCTGCAATGAGGCGGGCATTTGTTTGGTTCACGGGGCTATCAGCGGGTGGTTCGCGCAAGTGACCGTCATAGCGCCGGGCTCCGGAACAATGGAAAAACTCTATCCCCCGAAAAAAAACAAACCGCCCTCAAGAGGCAACCTCGGTTTTGTCGCCTCCGTCTGCGCGGCGATACAGGTAAGCGAAGCGGTCAAGCTTCTGTGCGGACGAGAAAGCGAACTGTCGGGAAAACTGCTTATCATGGATTTAAAAACTCCCGATTTCACAAAAATCGATATATAAGCATATGCAGGCTGCAGTAAAACATCCGCTCCCGCCTCGGCGGGAGCGGATGTTTGTTGAAAATTTCCTGTCAGACGCCGAGAATAACGTCCTGCAAACGGACCGCTAAGCTTGCCGTTTGCGCGCGCGTCAGTTCGCCGGACGGGTTCATAAGGCCGTTACCCGCGCCTTTGAATATGCCGAGCTTAACGCATGCGGCAAGGTTCACGCGCTCCGCGTCGCTGAGTCCCTCAAGGTCGGTAAAGCCGCTGAGTATTTCATTAGCTTCATCCGGCGTGAGCGTAGGCTGCATACCGATATCCTTCAGCGCGTTGACTATCATACCGGCTGTGTCTATGCGCGACATCGGCTCTCCGATATCGACTCCGGCGGCGATCAGCCCGTGCGCCGCTGCGGCATCCGCGGCGGTGTTCCAATCAACAGCCGCTCCCATCGCCCGCAGCAGCATCGTCGCGGCTTCCCCTGCGGTCACCGCCGCCGACGGATTGAAGACTCCGCTGCCCTGCCCGTCCGCGATCATAAGGCTTGCGGCGCGGTTTATCTCATCCGTTACATGCGTAAATTCCGCGCCGAAAAAGGTGTCGTTGAATTGGGCCGAGACGTTAAGGGGGACCAAGACAACATCGCCGCTTATCAAAACGATCACATTCCCTGCGGCGTCGACGCGCGTCGGGACCGGCGTCAACGCGCCGTTCTCGTTCAAGGCCGCCATCGTCGTGATCTTCGACGTGTCCGTCCCGTCCGGCAGCGTCAGCGTCGCCACCGTTTTACCCTCGCCGGCGGAAACCGCCACCGGATCGCCGGCCTGCATTATCGACACGCCGGAAGCGGACGCGGCTTGCGCCGCCGCTTCACTGACCGCCTCCTCGGCCGCTTTCGTCTGTTCTTCGCTCGCGGGCGCCGCCTCGATTGCCGCCGCCGGCAGATTTTCGACTACCGGCGGAGCCGCCTGCTCCGCCGCGGGAGGCGCCGCTCCCCCGCCCGCGCCGTCAGAGCTTCCGGAAGCGGCTGTCGTGAAGTAAAATATCTCATCTTTGCCGAGCGTAGCGCTTGAATTCTGAGAAAGCTTTTTATCAATGACAAGTTTATATGTCGTGTTCGGCTGAAGCTTTTCACCGGGAGTTACAAAAATCGTGTCCTTATATGCCTGTCCTCCGTTATTCGGGCCGGGGTCAATATAAACTCCGGGCAAAGGGGTTATCCTGCTCATCGGGATCAGCGCGTTGCCGCCGGCCGCGTCGGATTCAACCAAATCAACGCTGCATCCTATATCCGCAAATGACCCGTCCGCGACTTTTTTGTAAAGCGTGAAGCAATCCCTGTTGCGCTCATTGAAACCGAGACTCTCCAGGCCCAGATCGCCCTGCACATTCCTGTTATTGTAATAATTAACGTTTCCTACAAAAAGGATACCGAACCGGCTCGTACCGGCCGGGGTCAATACAGGCGTTTCGCCCTCACGGTATCCGACACAGTCGACATAACCTTGTAATTTGACCGAGCCCGGATTTCCCAGTGGTTGTAACGGTGACCACGACGCCGATTCGCCGGCGGCTTTCATTTCAATCAACAGCGTCCCCGAAGCGGTCGCCGGCACGCTTATCCTTGTTCTGAAAAAACCCAAACTGTCCGTAACAAGATGTGCGTAATGGATTTCCGTGCCGCCCGCTTTAACCGACACGGTAGCGTCCGCGTTTTGAATGGCTATCCCGCTGTCCGTGACCTTCCCTACAAGCATAAGTTCTGCGCCCGCTCCGTAGCGGTTCGCTGCTCCGTTTGTGCCGTACTCTATTACCGGAACAGCAAATGCCGGCACGTAAAGCGTCAATACGAGAAGAAGCGCAATCGCCGCCGCGGTGATTTGTTTAAAATGTTTCATTTAAGTCTCTCCCTCGCCGCTTGCACTCAAATTTGAATATGGAGCGGATCACTGAGCGGCCGGCCTTGGTTGTCCGAGACATAGACGTCAATGTAAGTGTCCCCCCGCGCTTCGTTGTTGTACAAATCAGTTGTATAGTCTATACCGGAAAAAACATATATACCGGTCGCTCCGCCGGAAATATTTTGGCTCTGCTCTCCGATATATACCACCGTTCCGCCGCTTTCAAGCCTCGCGCCTATATCTCTGCGTATCTCAACTCTTACCCGGGTGTTTTTTTGCTCATCCGCCGCGTTATTTTTTATCGTGACCGTAACACTGTCAGCTGCTGAGTCCGCGCTTAAAACGTCAAAACTCTTTGTTCTGAATGTAAGAGTCGATTGTTTCAAATATTCCGTTCCGGCATTGTTTTGGATGCCGGTCGTCAGGGTAAGGACATAGTCCGTGCCGGCGCTGAGATTTCCCTTCGGCTTTACCGTAAGCACTTTCCTCGCGTTATCCAGTGAAAAGTCAATCGGAACATCTGTACCGCCGCCGGATATACTGCCTGTCTCCAAAACAACATTGGTCGTCCCTTCGACCGTATTTCTCTTCACTTCCTGATTAAACTCGATAACGATTGACCGTTCGATCGCCATTGTTCTTGTACCGGCTGCGGGATAGCAGAATACCGCGGCAAAGTCTGTATTGACCGGCGGCGCTGTACTGACGTCTGTTGTAAATGTTATGACCCTGTCAATAAGACCGTCGGCATCAGCTATCGATTTGTCTATAATAAGTTTATATTCGGTCTCGGGTTTCAGACCGGAAACCGGGATTCTTACAGCATACGGAGAACTGCCCGCTTGTGTGGGCGTTCGTTTAATATCTGTATCGGTATCTTTTTCTTGAATAACGATTTTATCCAAATGTGAAGCAAATACCATTGCATTGTCAGCGCCGTCTGCGCCAAAGTTTAACTCAAACTCATAGCCTGTATCAGGATCAAGCAACCCGGCAATACTATCGCCCGCGACAGGGTCTCTGCTTCCGCTGCCGGCTCTTACGGTAATATTTGTTAAACTCGTGAGGCCCGCCGCAAACGGAGCGAAAGGCTCGAATGCCGCTTGTATCTGAATGAAGCTCTGCACGATATCCTCGTCATCTTCGCCCGGATCATTCGCAGTCGTGTCTGCATCGCCTGCTTCCGCCGTGTCGTCCGAATCAACATCCTCGCCGTCGTCTGTTTCCTGCATTTCGGCGATTTCCGGTTCATCCGGCTCGTTCGGTATGATCTCCTCCGCGCCGCCCATACTGAAAGCGACGCCGGTTATCATAAACGCGCATGTAATAACGAGCAGCAGGCTTATCAGGGTATTGAACCCTATCCTTTTTCTTTGTTCCATAACTAATCATCCTTTCTGATATATAAAATTTTAATATACTCTCAACTGTTGCTTGGTAAGCGTTATATAACCTTTTCCGCCGTATGCCGGCGCGACTATGATCGTGCTTTTCCAATTCATGCGCACCGCTTTGATAAGACCTTCCGTTAAGGTGATGTTCTCATCGCCGCGTATCTCGTCTCCGCAGACGGCCATGATCCTTGAAAACCCGGTCCTCAAGAGCAATTCCGACGCCGGCATGGTCTCGCCGTCCTCTCCGGCCTTTACTTTTCCTTTCACTCTGCCGTCAAATCCGAACACACGCAGCGCGGCTCCCGCAAGCGCTCCTATGACCCCCATGCCGGTACCGCCGTGCTCGGAAAGGTGTATATTCCGGTCCTTTGCCGTATCATACGCCTCTTTTTTCGTGAGGAGGCCGGTCTTGGCCCGGCGTCCGAAAGCGATGAGGCCCGCGATATCGGGAATATCCTCCGGACAAAGAACGCAGAGGCCGGGATCCGAGCCTTGCGCGCATGAACTCTCCAAATGCGAAACCGCGAGCCGTATCAGTTCGGGGACAAGCTCTTTCGGAATATCCGCCTCGGTACACATTGAGCTGTTATGCGACGTGTACGGCACATCCTCGTGGAAGTAGAGCTGATGCCTCGATATGGCTTGCGTCTCTATTCCCTTTGAGGCTGCAAGACTTCTGAAATCCTCAAGCACATGCCCCGTTCCGGCGCTTTCAAGATCGTCGGTATCATCTATCGCCAAATAAACCTTTGAAATACTGCCGCCCCCTTCTTTGCCCGATCTCCTGTCACCGGCTGCCGGCTTTTGGCTCTCTCATGCCCACTCCGGATATGATGCTCTCTGTCTCTTCCTCTTCAAGGTCTATCAGCCAAAAATCGTGATAGAAATCCGTTATTTCTTTATATATGTCAATATCCTCGAAATATTCGGGATACAAGAGCTTCGCAATGTACAAGGCGGCGATCGGCGTTTCGATCGAACCCGGATGGCCCCAGCGGGAAGCGCCGACGGGAAGCTGATATACCCGGTTTTCCCGAACGGCCCGCAGTCCCTCGAAAGCTTCGTTCGTTCTGAAATATTCGACCGCCTCGGCCTCGTTGGCTATCACAACGTCGGGGTCCCACAAGTAGATCTGCTCGACGTTCACATAGAGCTTCCCGCCCAGTTCGGCGGTGTTAAAATCCTTCGCTGTATTAACGCAGCCCACCGCTTCAAGCACATAATATGATATCTCATTGGGGTGATTAGTGCGCACAACTTCGTTCACGGAATGATAAACGCTCACTCTTTTATCGTCCGGTATGCCGGCTGTGCGCGATCTTATCAGATCAAGCGTCTTGTCGTAATAATCAAGGTATTTCTCCGCGTTTTCCGTTTTGCCTATGATATCGCCCACCAGTTTTATCGAAGCCTTTTGCTGCTCTATATCGCGATAATCGACTACGGCGTAAAAAAGACCGGATTTTTCAAGGTTTTCTATCTCGCCGGGGTTCGCGGCTGTCTCATAACGGATAAGCGTGACGTCCGGTTTGATTCCCATCAGGGATTCTATGTTGATCGCCGAGGCGCGGAACGGGACCGGCATTTCGGCAATATGCGGCACCTTGCGCATAAGCAGCTCGTCTCTCTGCATGCCGGCCACAACTGCGCTGAGCTTGTCCCCGCCGTCGAGCAGAACGACCGCTTGGCCTATGTAGGCATACAGGCAAGCCACCGAATCCACTCGGTCGGGCACGGTCATTTCACGTCCCGTAAAATCCGTTACCGTGACCTTCATATCGTTTCGGACGTCTGCCGGCGGTATCCCGGCGGATATTTCCGGCGGAGTCTTTACGGTCTGTTCCGGCGGGAGTCCCGCCGCCCCGCCCTCGGAACAAGACGACATCAGCAAAACGGCGGCGAATGCCGATAAAATCATTCCCGGGCCTGAAATATATCTCTTCATCTCATCCGCCGCCTCTTACTCCTGTTTCCACGATATGACATAATAACGGTTTTTACCGTCTTCGTGATGTACCTTCAGTCTTGCTTCGATTCCGTACACGCCGTAAATATTCTCCCTTGTGCATACGCTCTCGGGCCTGCCGGTCTGCAGTATACGCCCTTTATCCATAAGAGCGACGCTTGTGTTTATCCCCTCACTCTCGAAGAAAAAGGGATGATTGAGCGAATGCGAAGCCAAAAGCAAGGTCAGGCCGGTTTCCTTTACCAGTTTTGCCAGAGTGTTCATAACGTTGATCTCATGCTTGAAATCCAAGTGCGACGTCGGCTCGTCGAGCAGCATCAGCGGTGAATTCTGGCAAAGAGCTCTGGCAATAAGCACAAGCCTCAGCTCTCCTCCGCTGAGCTCGGTATACGGCCTGTTTTCAAAGCCGATCAGTCCCGCTTTTTCAAGCGCCTCCGCCGCAAGCGACCTGTCCTTTTGCCCCGGGGAAGAAAACATGCCGTAAGAGAATGTGCGGCCCATCAAAACGACTTCGGAAACTTTATAAGGAAATGTCTTCGTATGCGACTGCGGTATATATGAGACCAGGGCGGCGAGCTGCCTCGAATTATACTCTCGCAAAGGTTTGCCGCTTATGAGCACCGAGCCGGACTCCGGTCTGTTAAAACCCGTGACACAACCCAAAAGAGTCGATTTCCCGCAGCCGTTGGGACCGAACAAAAACATCACGCTGCCCCTTTTAAGCTGCAGAGATATATCGCTGAGCACAGTTTTCCGCCCGTAAGAAAAACAAACCTTTGACAGCTCCAGCAACCTCATACCCAAGCGTTTCCTTTCTTCTTTTTTATCAGATATATGAAGAAAGGCCCGCCTATGAGGGATGTCATTATGCCGAGAGGTATCTCGGCGGTCGAAATGACTCTGCAAAGCACGTCGATCAGCATAAGAAACGAGGCGCCCATCGATATGCCGGCAGGCATCAGCCTGCGGTTGTCATTGCCCATGAATATCCTTGCTATATGCGGTACTACAAGTCCCACCCATCCTATCGCTCCGCTTATGCACACAGCGCCGGCCGTCGCCAAAGTGGCGCCCGTTATAACAATAAGCTTGGCAGCTCTCACGTTCAGGCCGAGCATCCCGGCTTCGGCGTCGCCCATTGACAGCACATTGATGTTCCATCCGCTGAAAATCAGCATCATAAGCCCTACGATGATCGGAACGAGCGCAAATTTGATATTCACCGAAATCGTTGACGCGAGACTGCCCATTGTCCAGAAAGTTATGGCGGGAAGCTGATTCATGGGGTCCGCGATGTACTTGACAAAGGACAGCAGAGACGTGAATATCGAGGAAATGATCGTTCCGCCCAGTACCAATGTGACCGTTGTGGTCGAATTGTGTATCCTGCCGACCATACAGCTGAGAAAAACCGCAAGCAGGCCGAACGCGAAAGCAAAAGCGGCGGTAAACGCATAGTTTGAAAAAACCAAGATAGATAAGGCCGCCCCCAGACTTGCCCCGGATGATACGCCCAATATTCCGGAGTTTACAAGCGGATTTCTGAATATGCCCTGAAACGCCGTGCCGCTCGCCGCCAGCGCCCCGCCCACAAACGCCCCCATGATGGTGCGGGGCAGGCGTATCCCGGTTATTATCGTCAATTCCTCAGAAGTCACACCGGTGGGACGGCCCGTGATTCCCTGCCAAAGCGCCTTGAAAACGGATGCCGGCGAGATCGGATACCGTCCCGTGCATATTGAAAGCAAGGCGACGGCAAGAGGGATCAGTATCAGAAGCGGTATGATAAATGAATTTTTTGCCGCCGGCTTTGTCATCGATTCCTGCCGGCGCCGGCTTTTGATCTGTTTTTCAGTATCAGAACAACGATCAACAGGCAGAACGTAACACCCCCTCCCGTGAACATTAAAGCGGCAATAT
>Ga0082212_10009729_pt1 | contig 12370 bp, 7 predicted proteins | sample TergutNt197P3_FD_71548 | JGI IMG/M metagenome (GOLD analysis project Ga0082212, IMG submission 71548) | Neocapritermes taracua P3 segment gut microbial communities from Petit-Saut dam, French Guiana - Nt197 P3 | ecosystem: Host-associated > Arthropoda: Insects > Digestive system > Gut ... | reverse complement strand
TTATCTTTGTTGGGCGCGATAAATCGCGCCCCTACACAGCTTTTGTTTCGGTCGCAAGCCTTGATTTTGGCGTTTTTAGAGGTTCACTTTTAATTCCTTAATCCCTGTGACCGAAGATCTCGGCGCGGAAGAATGTTACCAGTGATTCCTTGCGAATACGATCCCGGGCGTGCAGCGGGTTCAGCATCTTCGCGGGCCAGCGCAGCAACGCCATTTCATATTCCGCAGCCAGGCCGCGACCGGTAAGATACCATGAATACATGAGCCCGAACAGGAGTCCCGAAGGGAAAAAACCGCCGTTCTGGTTGATTGTTATCCTGTAAACACGATCGTTTTCTGTATCGGGAATCATCCGGGCAAGCTTTAGATAGGCATGAAGCTGCCTGTTGGACAGATAACAATTTCTCTCCGCCTCGGGACGCAGAATGATCTCGTAGCATCGCGCGCCGGACAACGGAATCCAGCGCCGTTTTTCTATGTAGCGTCCCAGCAGCGATTCGCCCAGGGCGATCAACAGATCCTCTTCAAGTCTGTGGGGTTGTGAAAGAAGCGACTGGTGAAGTTTTATATAGCGGTCTTCCGGGTCGAAATAACCCAGCACGTTGTCCCATTCCGTGCTGCGTTCCCACTGCTCCATGGTAATAATACGCGCGCCCTGAAAAAACGCGAGATGTTCCGGACGAATATCACGGTGTTCCCACGCTGCGCGGATTAAAATTTCCTTCAGCGCTTCCGGCTGAAACTTCCTGCCGCGCAACGCCTTCCGAACGCCCGCCATATGTTCGCACAAAAACGCCTGACGGCTGCGCTTTGCCGAAGATGTTTTTCCGGCATAGCCGCCATGACTTTCTTTAATTTGGTTATCCGCACGCAACTCGTAATTGCTTTCATCACGGAGACGTCTGTCGATGTATAACAGCGTTTTGACGGCAGTAGCGAATCGCTGCGGGTCATGCTGGATAAGCCGCGCCTTTGCCTGATGTTCATGGGAAAAAAGAGTCACCTCCAGCGGACGGACTCCCAACGATCCGACCCCGGCTTTGTCAAGATAAATAGGGTGCTTATCTTCGAGCGCGTAATTGCGCAAAATACTGCCTGGAACGTGTTCAAGGTTTGCGCACAGCACAACGTCAAGCATACCAGCAATACCGCCCGGGATATTACGGTCATATGCCTCAACCAATTCAGAAACCAGAAAACCGTGCCCCGCGTTTTTAAGGGAGATGTCTGTTTCTCCCTCCTGTATCCACGCGTTTGCCCCCAGTATTTTCAGCGCGCGGCGGTTGCCGCGAATAGCCCCGATTATCGGTCCTATCTGGAGCACCGGCAGAATGCTTGAATAAAGGCTGCCAGGCGCGTAAATGATTACGTCCGCCTCCCTGATGGCCTTTTTTACGGCGCTGCCGACATCGGGGCGGAACGCGTATACAGCGGTCAGTCGGCCAACCGGCGAAGAACGCCTGTATTTTATCGATTTGTTCTGTCCGAAAACTTCGACGCCGTTTACATAACGGAACTTTAACTGTCCCGGCACGGATGTGGCAACGTGAATGGTTCCGGCGGGCGCGCCGATCAGCGAAGCGATGTAATCAATGCCCCGCTGAATTTCTCTGAGTCCCGGCGGACGAGAAACGTCGCCACACGCCTCCCGAAATATGGCTGCGACTAAAAATAGATTTCCCATGGCGTGCCGCGCCGGAGATACCGTCGGCCCCCCGCCGCCCGGCGCGAGATACGCGCCCATCTCCCGAAAAGCGCGCGCCAGGCTGGGAGGACAGGCGGCGCGCAGTTCTTTTGGAACGATTTTCAGCGGATCGCGAAGTTCACGGAAGCTCATATTATCACGGCTGACACGGTGGTTAAAAACAGAGTGAATAACGCGCAGCAGGCCGGACGCCGCTTTCGCGTCCATGCCATAAGTCTTCTGCAGATTAAGCGTGAGAACAGACGATAGCAGGAGTTTGCGCAGATCGCCGACGGCGATAATGGGAAGCTCCTGCAATAAAACTCCCGTTGATCCACCGTCGTCGGTTGTACAGACAATCGATGTCAAACGCTGAAATTCTCGTTTAATGCCGGCGTCGGGATGATCAGGCCAGGTTGAAAGACGGGAATTGCCGCCCACGATTGTGGAAAGGCCGGTACCGCCGCCGATCACAACAACGCGCATGCGGCTGACGTCAAACCGACACGCCTGTTCCGCATACGCCGCTATTTTCGGATCGGCACAGTCAAAGGTCCGGCCTGTAAGGATATATTCAATAAGTTGTTCGACGGAATCATGTGAAATACTTTTGTACGATATTTCCATTGCGCGCGTAGGGGCGGTTCGCGAACCGCCTTTGATTATGGTTCGCGAATGGGCGGTTCACGAACCGCCCCTACATTATTTAATGCCCCGGAATTTGGACTGGAGAATCGCTATTTTCTCCTCGAATGACGGTTCGGGCCCATCGTAAACGGGTTCCTCTGGCGTCTGTTCCGGCGAAGACGTCTCATATACCTGTTCGGCGGAATGTTCCGGTCTGCGCGACGGCCGTTTTCCGTCCCGGCGCGGCGCGCCGTTTCTGCCTCCCGGACGCGCAGGCCTTTCATTCCTCCCGGAAGGGGCTTCACCGTCTTTGCCCGCTTCTTTTGCAGGCCTTGTGGATCGCCCGCTTGCTTCGGCGCCTCTTTCGCCGCCGCTGCGTGGCTGCGCTTTTCCATCGCGTCGCGGACGCCTGGAACGCTTGCGCTGATCGCCGGAAGACGCGGCGATTTTCATGGAAAGACCGATCCGTTTGGTTTCGGAATCCACCGAAATAACCCTGACCTCGATTACATCGCCCACTTTGACGGCTTCGCGCGGATCACGGATAAAGCGGCTGGACATCTGGCTGAGATGTACAAGTCCGTCCTGTCGCACGCCGATATCCACAAAAGCGCCGAAATTCGTCACATTGGTGACAATACCTTCAAGCGTCATGCCGTGTTTGAGGTCGGACAGATCCCGGACATCCGAATTGAATTTTGGAAGTTTGAATGTGCGCCTCGGATCCACGCCGGGACGCAACAGCTCCTCCCGGATATCCGCAAGCGTAGGCAATCCCACGGTTTCCGTTACGTAATCATCAAGATTGACAGCTTCCACAATCTCACGGTTTCCAATCAGATCGCTTACGGAGACACCCGCCGCCACAGCCATTTTTTCGACAATCGGATAAGATTCCGGATGTATGGCCGTCCGGTCAAGCGCGTTTTCACCGTCCTTTATACGCAGGAACGCTGCCGCCTGTTCATAAACATCCGGTTCCAGATTAAGAGCCTCTTTCAAGGCTGCGCGGGAAACAAATGCGCCCTGTGAGGAACGCGCGGCGACAATGCGGCGCGCCAATTTGTCGTTCAAACCTGAAACATGACGCAGGAGCGGCGCGCCGGCAACATTCAGATTGACGCCGACATTATTTACGCAGAACTGTACAGTCTGTATCAATGAACGGTGAAGTTCCTTCTGGTCGACATCGTGCTGATACTGCCCAACGCCGATCAGCTTGGGATCAAGCTTGACCATTTCCGACAGCGGATCCTGAAGCCGTCTGGCAAGACTGACCGCGCATCGCATCGACGCGCTGCGATCAGGAAATTCTTCGCGGGCCAGGCGCGACGAGGAATAAATCGCGAGTCCGGCATCGTTGACGGCCGCGATGAAAACATCGGTCAGACCTTCTTCCACAAGAACCTGTCGCAGCAGGCTTTCCAGATCTCTTGCGTTGGCGCCCGCTCCGATGGCCGCCGCCTGCACCTTATAGCGCGTAATTAAGTCTTTCAAAACAATCCGGGGGTTAACTACGGCCTTTTCAACCGCGGCCGGCGTATATGCCGCGACGGCAACAGGGGCGGTCAGCGACGCAAGCATTGCCGCAAGCGGATTAATTGAAGCGTTTTCCGCAACGCTTTCAACAACCGCGTCCGCATCCACGGCGGGAACGGCATCATCAGCCGTGTCCTGCGCAGAAACAGTTGTTTCGGCCGGATTATCGACAGGATCCGTCGCCGCTTCCACCTTAGCTTCTTCGGGGTTTTCGGCGGGTTTCTCAATCATGACAGGAACATCGGTCGCGCGCGCGGCTGCGATAGTTTTTTCCGTCAGCCGTATTTTAGCGCCCTCAAGAAAACGACCGGTTTCATCAACCACGGCCAGGCTGCATTCGCGCCCTTTTCCCATATCCACGCCCATAACCACGATGGGCCCGGCCGGCGGGGCAAACAGCAAGCTGGCCAGATTTTCCTGAAACACCTTGATCGCTTCACGATCCGCGCGCTCTTTCAACTGCGTCCTGACTTCCGTCTCAATCATGGGCCGCAACATCCGGTTATAGGATTCACGAACCGCAGTTTCAAGAACCGCGAAAAATTCCGATTCCCTGTCGTCGCTGTTTTTAAGAACCGCCGACAGAAGATATTCCATGGCTTTAACGTTATCACCTTCAATAGATGAAACGAGGACGCCTTCCTTGCAGCCGCGGCGGATTGCCAACACGCGATGCGACGGAACGGATGAAACCGGTTCACGCCTGTCATAGTACATGTTGTATTTGGTTTTTTGCCCGACCTTGGCCGGAACAACGGCGGAAACAAGCTTTCCTTCGCTCCAGAGCATTTCACGCAACGTCTGGCGGTGTTCGTCTTTTTCCCAGATCCATTCCGCAAGAATATCCAATACGCCCTGTAATGCCTGCTCGCGGTTGAGAACTCCCCTGGCGGGATCCACAAACACGTCAAGGCGTTCGTTAATGTCGCGGCCATCCGGCTCCTGTTTCCAGAAATATTCAGCCAGAGGTCCAAGCCCCTTTTCGACGGCTTCAAGCGCCCGCGTTTTTTTCCTGGGACGAAACCGGCGCTGCATATCCTCCAGTTCCGACTTGGACAGGCATCCTTCCACCTTCGACTGAAGCTCGTCGGTGAGCGCGCCCTGCTCCGTGAGCGTTTTAATAAGCTCAGTCCGCAATTCCAACGCTTCGCGATAGTGAGCCAAACGATCCTGGATGGTGCGAATTTTTATTTCGTCCAGGCCGCCTGTGGCTTCCTTGCGGTAGCGGGCGATGAATGGGCCGGCGGCCCCGTTTTGTAAAAGTGCGACAGCCGCCGAAACGGAAGTTTCGGGGATCGCGGTTTCAAGAGCAATTCTACCTATAATAACAGCGTCCATGAGGGATATTCTTACCGAGGCTAATTCAGGAATCAACTGGTAAATTCGGTTTTGAGTTAATTTTAAAACAATACGCCGGGAATACCTACGCGACCCGGCCGCGTGTTTCTTCCCCCGGTGTCAAACGCGCGCGGCGGCGGCGAACCTGCGGTGGAAGTTCTTCTGGCATCACGTCCGGCGCGGTCAAGCTGCGCGTCCGTAAACTCCAGTTCGTTTAACGCAAACGTCATCGGCTGCCTTAGTTCCAGATCCAACCTCGTTCCCGGGTTGATTACCAGATCGCGGCCGCGCGAAAAAAGCACCTGCGCCAGTCCTGCGGCCGCGCCGATGCCCGCGCCGACGCCCGCGCCCGTTCCGACATTTCCCGTACCGGCCCCAATGACGGTTCCAAGCAGCGCGCCTGTAGCAGTCGTCCCAATGACTGTTTCCACGTCTTCGCCCGCGGAACCTCCGCCGCCTTCAACCGATTCGGACCGCCGGTCAACGGTTTCCTCACCAGGCCCGTGGATGCCGCGAAAAGCCGCGCTCAGCTTGGCATTCACGCCGTTTGGAAGCAGGACATCGTCAAAGCGCACCGTAAGCCGGCCTTTTCCCTTGATGCGGCCCGGCCGGACGACCTCAGTCACCGTGCCCCTGATGTTTGAGCCTTTCGGGATTATAAGCGTCTGCTGAACCCATATCGGATAAACTGTTTCCGCGTAAAACACGTCGCCGGCCTGGCTATTGCGGGTGTTCAGGTAATCCGCAATCGCGATCGGAATAATTGTTCCATAGGGTACGGTTATCCCATCAGACAAAACCGCCTGATCGTTCTGCTGCCCGGCACCGGTTGCCGCCGCCAAAACAAACACAAGCAAAAAAACACAAGGCGAAAACTTTCTCAATTTCATATGCGAACGCCTCCTTACGTTATTTATGACGTTCCGATGCTGAAATTGTATCATAAAAAATACTTGCCCTATTCCATTCAATTGGAAATATACCCGCGAACGAAATGATTTTCCGTTGGATGCGCGAGGATTTTTGCCACGAGGCAAGGAAGGTTGAGCGCGGCGTACTCAATAGTACGTAAGCGAAACCTGACGCTGCATCGTGGCAAAAAGACCGCGCAGGCATGGAAAATCATTTCGTTCGCGGGTATAACCAGTAGGCAGTAATCTTGTACCTTACAAATCGCCCTGTTCCATTATTCCGTAAACGTGGCTGCGGATTACGTAACGCCCGCCGTCGGTTTCATAGGTTACCGCGCCATGATCCATCGTGATAAAAGCCCGCGCGCCGTGATTTTTAAGCCGCGCAAGCACCTCCGGCGTCGGGTGTCCATATGTATTATTGCGGCCCGCGGAAATGACCGCCCAGCGCGGGCGCGTCCTTTCCAGAAAACGGTCTGAAGTCGCCGTACGGCCGCCGTGATGCCCAACTTTCAGCAGTTGCGCGCCAATGTCGTCCGCGCGCTGTAATAAATCCGTTTCGCCGGATCTTTCCAGATCACCGGCAAGCAGCGCCGAAAAACGGCCGTACGTCAGACGAAGAACAAGGGAGCTTTCGTTTTCGCCGACCCGTCCAAAATCGCCTGGCGGGTGAACAGCCTGGATGACGACATCGCCGATTTGCTCCGCCATGCCTGCCGTTACATTGTTTTCGGGGATTTTCCGGCTTACGGCAATGCCGCGCAGCTTATCGATCACTCCGTGGTTTGCGCCAACTGGCGTATAATCGAATCTTTTTACATTGAAATTTCTCAAGAGAGCCGGCACACCTCCCGCGTGGTCGGAATGGGTGTGCGAAATCGCCACGGAATCCAGCGCGTTTGTCCACTCATGCCACAGATAACGGCTGACCACGGCTTCACCGACGTCAAACCCCATGGCGCGTTCGCCTTCCACCTGAAAACTGAACGATCCTCCGGCATCAAGCGTTCTGACAAAACCGTTTGGAAACTTTATGACAATGGCATCGCCCTGCCCTACGTCCAGAAATGTGAGTTTAAGTACGGGGTCGCCTTTCAGCCAGGGCGCGTTCCCGCTCCGGAAAAATTCCGGCAGAGGTACAATCCCGCACGCGGCGCACAAAAGCAGAATCACGGCGTAAACACAGGGCGCCCATTGCCGGCGCAGGCGAAACAACCCCCATAAAAGTAACAGAATGATTCCCGCCAGAACACACGAGCCTGACAGAGTTTGACAGCGCCGCCACGCGCCGGGAATCCGCGCAAACGCTTCCGCCGTGCCGAAAAGCAAACCGGCGCAGCTTCCGGCCAGAGTGACGACCGTTTCGATGCCGGCCGGCAGCACGACAGCGGACGCGATCCCCAAAAGCAGAGTAATGGACGCCAGCGGAACGACGGCAATATTCGCCAGCGGGCCTATCCAGCTAAGCCGGTTGAAGTAGTGCGCAAGCAGCGGTTCAATCCAGAGCTGCACGGATACGGATACAACTATCGTACCCGCTATCGCAAACGCCGCTCCGCCGGCCTTCCTGAAAAGCCAGTGAATTCCGGAAAGCGCCCGAGGGAAAAACCTGTCGGTTAACGCTTCGGCGAAAAGTTCGCTGTGTGTGCGGATGAGGCGGCCGATCCGATGTTTTCTACCATGCCGCGTAAATATCCGCGCTTCTATGCCGCAATTGCGCAATGGATCAAAAAGAGGCCGTAAAAAACCTTCTATAACCGGCGATGCAGTGAGAATAATCGCCGCGACCGACAAAAAAGACAGTTGAAAACCTGTTTCCATAAGCCAGTCAGGGTTCCAGGCAAGCAAAATAAGCGCCGACGAAAAAAGAATGTTCATGGCGCCCGCCCGGCGAAACAGCAGGCGGCCGGCGGAAAACAGGATAAATACCCAGAGACAGCGCGTAATGCTTGCCTGCGAACCGACTACGCATGCGTATGCGTAAACGGCAAGGGCCGAAAGAACCAGGCAAACCCGTTCAGTAATTAAAAGACGCCTGAAAATATAGAACAATGCCCCGGCGATCCAGGCAACGTGCATACCGGAAACAACCAGCACGTGAAAGGTTCCGGCATTCTGAAATGTTTCCCGTGTTTCAGACGAAAGGCCGGAATAATCGCCGATAACAAGACTTGCCAGAATGGCGCGCCTCTGGCCGTCCGCGCTGCCGCCGCCGGATTCCGGTTCGATAGCGGCCAGACTCTCCCTAACGCGGCCGCGAACGGCGTTCGCAAATTTGTCCGCCGGTCCGGCGCAGTCACCCGGAAGGATTTCAAGTAATTGAACGGATTTTGCGCGTCCTGTTACGAAAACGCCGCGCCGCGCAAGGCGCGCCGCCCTGTCTTCCGAACCGGGATTTTCGTAATTGCGCGGCTGCCGCCATATTGCCCAGCCGCGCACCCTGTCGCCGCGTAAAAAAACCGGCGTCTGATTTGCCGAAATTCCTTCAGCCGGAAGATTGACGCTTAAAATTCCCTTGCCCCGCGCGGCAATCCATCGCCCCTGTTGTTGAATGCCGCGAAATTCGATGGTTGCAACGCTGTCGGTTTCGCGCAATTCGCTTTCTTCCGCCACGCAGCCGTCAAAAGCAAGCGGTTCATCAAGACGAAAAAGGCCGTCGCTTAAAAGCGCGCGAATGTCATTATCAGGAAATGAATCCCGTCGCGCGAAACCAAACAGCATGCCGCAGCAAACAACGGCCGCTATTGCGGCAGTCCAGGCCGACGCAAGCCTGTTACGGTAAAGCGCGAAGCCGGACGCCGCGAATAAAAACAAAGCCCCTGCCGCAACGCCCGTAAAGCTGTACACTTTCCACACGCGGGACAGCGATATTCCCAACGCAAGGGCCAGCGTCACGGCCGCCATCGGCATTGACGACTGCCGGCTCACATTCGGAAACCACGAATGAACACAAATGGACACTTTTTTAAACAATGATTCGCGTTCATCCGTGTTCATTCTTGGCTTTTTAAATAGTGGAGAGATGTACGACCGTTTCAAAATGATATGTCTGCGGAAACATGTCGAACCCGGCTATTGAAACGATACGCCAACAGTTGTTGTCAAGCCTTTCAATATCCCTTGCCAGAGTCTGGGGATCGCATGAAACATAGACAATCGTCCCGCAAGCCAATCGTCCAACACGCTCCATGACGCCGGGGCCAACGCCCGCGCGCGGCGGGTCAAGCACTACGCAGTCAAAGCGTGACATGGGTTGTGAATGAAGCCATTCGGCGGCATCAGCGCGAATGTTTTCAAGATTTTCAATTCCCGCCCTGTTTGCATTCATTTCACAAAGCCTTTGCGATTCACTCGAATATTCCACTGATGTAACGGAGCGGAAACGGCGCGACAGCGGCATGGAAAACAATCCGACACCGGAAAAAAGATCGAGCGCCGCGCCGTATGATCGCTCCGCGGTATTTTGCGAAGCGCAGTCCATTACATGCGAAACAAGCGCGTCGATCATAAAATCATTGGCTTGAAAAAAAGTCCCGGCGGAAACGTTATAAGTAAAATCGCCGGTTTTTTTTTGTAGCAGCGTTTTATCGCCGCCTTTTGATACAGCCCACTTCCCTTCTTCTTCAGAACAGGCGATGTCCATTTCATGAATATTGTCATGTACTTTCTTCTTTTTTAACGAGTCAAACGGGAACCGACGCAGCGATCGCAGCGCGTCGTTCAAACGCGGCCTGAAAAGCGGGCAGCTTTCGATATCTTCGACAAGATGCGAACCGCCGCGAAAAAAACCTACAACGGCATTGTTCCGTTTTTCCGTATTTTGTATTTGCACACGCGCACGCGACCTGTAACCGAAAGGCTGCGGACATGGCCGCATGGCAATTGTCATTTGCCGGGTTTCAGGAAAACGGTGATGAAAAAGCTCTTCAAGAATAAGCCGTTTGGTTTCTACCTGACGGGAATATTCGATCTGCTGCCAGCAGCATCCACCACATTTTCCGAAATGCGGGCATATCGGAGTGACGCGCCCTTCTCCCGGCGCTAAAATTTCGAGAATTTCGGCACGTATGTAGTTCTTTTTTTCCGAGGATATCTTTACAAGGAGCCTGTCGCCCGGAACGGCATAAGGTATAAAAATCGCCTTGCCGTCGTCACGCCGGGCCAGAGCGTCGCCACCGTAAAGCAGTTTTTCAACTGTAACAGTAAAAGTGTTCAAGTGATTGAAAATTAAAAATTAATAAAATGCAGGCGAAAAACCTGCTCCCTCTTCCGAACAATCAAAAATCAAAATTTCGCAAACAGGCTCAACTCGCCTATATGGAATTTTCTTCTGGCTTTGTCCCGTAAAAAATTTTCGCGCATTTTTGCATAAATCTCTTTTGAAAGCTGCTTTTTGTAAACTTTCAGTATTTTGTCATTTTTCGCTTCATGTTCCAATGTTTCCTTCTCGTCCACGCTTAGCCATGCCCACAATTCCTCAAAAAGCAGGTTGTCCAGAATGCCGAGATCGCGCTCAAGCGCTTCCGTATCCGTCGTCGGGCCGCTTTGCACATTCAGCGCGAGTTCGCGCAGCCGCCCCAGCACACGCTCGATATTTTCAGGCGCGCAACACTCATGTTGTTTCACGAGTAGCGATTCTATTTCAGAAATTTTTTCGGAAAGAAAAGCAGAAATGACGTCTTTTCCAAATTCTTCTTCTGAGTTCGGAGAATCAAATGCGTCGGCGGACGTTTCATATTCCGGATTTGATTCACCAACGCGCGATTCAAGATGTGTGGCGTGGGCTTCCATAACGGCGTCATGACAATAGCAAAGACTATTGACCCTTGAGGCGCCGCGTACGTGCCGGGTGGAATAGTTATCCATGGCTATGTCGATGCCTCGCAACGCGATATTCAGAGGAACGCCCGCGTCACGCCAAGAAGCGATCAGATGCCAGTCCATCGGCGACACAAGCAGGTGTTTTCCGCGCCGACGGACAAAATGCTCCTCAATTTCGGTGAAATAATTGTAATAGTTCATCGCTTGCGCGGAGATATATTGATGCTAAACCCCGGATACGTCATTAGGGTGTCTATTGCATTTCGGAAAAAATCTGGATATAGGCATCTTCTTTCAACTGTGTCATGAATCGCTCATATTCGGGGTTGCGTTTCTGTTGATAGAGAATGTTTCTGATTTCGTCCCTGACTTCGTCCAGCGGCTGCACTATCGCCGGTTTCCGAACGTCCACGCGATATATTATGATCCCTTCAGCCGATTTTTGCGGCGCTGAAATTTCACCTTCCTCGACGTCTGCAAGCGCTTTACGTATTTCGGCGTTCAGTTTATCGATGACATAAGTACCGATTTCACCGCCTTTTCCCGCAGTGGTTCCCTTGGAGTATTGACCGGCAAGCGTAGCGAAAGACTCTCCGCGCCGGAAGCGGTCAGTAATCTCGGCTGCGAGGTTTTCCGCCTCCGAAAGCCCTTTAGCTGTATCCAGAATAATTTCACTAAGAGCGACTTCCTCAAGACTGGAAAAATCCGCCTGGTTGTTCTGGTAATATCTTTCGATTTCAGGCGTCAGAAGGCTTATCCTCGAATTAATGAAATCATTGACCAAGGCCTGCGAAACAGCCTGTTTTTCGATGGCTTCACGAAAGGATTTCAGGCTCTGCCCATCCTGCGCCAGAGCGTTTTCAAATTCTTCAGTATCCCTGAAGTTGTTGTCTCTCATAATTTGCTGGATATACGATGTAACATCCTCTTCCACATTGGCCTCGTATTCCATTTCTATTGCTCTCTGGTAAATGAGCGACGCTTCTATCAAGCTGTTCAGAATCCGTTCTTCAGTTTCTTTCAGAACCTGTTCCTGCTGCGCGGCGGGAACCTTGCTCATGATTTCCCGGCGATAAGGTTCCATTTCCCGCCTGAGTTCGGACAGGGTAATGATTTCGTCGTTTATCTTGGCAAGAATGCGATCAACGGTTCCCGCATTTGTCATACACGTAACAATTACTACTGTGAGAACGACGCCTATCAGTTTTTTCATACCAAGCCCCTCCTAAATTAAACGGATATTATAATAACGAATCTGCCGTATTTCAAAACAAAACTGCCTCAAGATTTTAAGCTGATGGCCTAAAATCTTGAGGCAGTTGTAATAATAAATCCGGCGGCGACCTACTCTCCCACATCGTTGCCAATGCAGTACCATCGGCGCTGGAGGGCTTAACTTCCGTGTTCGGGATGGGAACGGGTGGGACCCCTCCGCTACAGCCACCGGAAA
>Ga0082212_10009728_pt1 | contig 12371 bp, 10 predicted proteins | sample TergutNt197P3_FD_71548 | JGI IMG/M metagenome (GOLD analysis project Ga0082212, IMG submission 71548) | Neocapritermes taracua P3 segment gut microbial communities from Petit-Saut dam, French Guiana - Nt197 P3 | ecosystem: Host-associated > Arthropoda: Insects > Digestive system > Gut ... | reverse complement strand
GTACCCAATATGAGGCCGTTTGGATTTTTAAGCTGGGTTCTATCAGCCATGATTAAATTGTTGGAAAGAGCGTTTAACCCGTAGTACAGGGACGCGCCGCCCATAAACAATTCGCAAGTCGTGAAAGGCACAAAAATAGCGGTACTGCTTGTAGTAAGCCCGCGCTGTACCGCCACTTGGTTTAATCCCAAAGGCAAAGATGAAATCATGCCCTGTTCCTGTTGGAAATCCAACCGCTTCAAGGCGCAGTTATATTTTTGGGTGATACCCGCCGCCGCGAATACCAAGTTGTCTAACTTCTGCTTTGTCGGAGCGATATTCATAACTAAAATCGTAGCCAAAAACATACGCTCGTTGCGGCTTTGCAGTTCTTTAAGGATATTTTTCGCTTCGTCCCCAAATGTTGAAATATCATTGGGAATAATATCCATGTCGTACCCGCTTCTTACCGCCTTTTTCTGCTCTTGAATTTTCATTGCGTCCAAGTCGGTAATTTTTCGCTTTATGGTTTTTATGGCTTCCTGCTGGTCTATTGAGCGGATATGAAGATTGATTGTTATAGCGTTATCCATGTTGAGGAAATCGTTGAGCAGCTTATCCGTCAACTCCGGCGCGATAATCTGTATAAAACTGACCGCTCCGTATGAACCGCCCATCTTAAAGCATTTCGGGTCGCGGAAGTCAAAGGAAGTCGGGCATATAGCGTCTTTTGTGGATTGACCGGAAGCGGGTACGCTTTTCCAGTTAAAATGCAGTTTGTCTTTTCCGTCCGGGTGCAACTGCCCGTGCAGAACCTCTAACCGCTCCGCTCCCGTGAGAACGTGAGCCACAACGCCCATTGCGCGGAAACCGTTTAATATATCCGCTTCGATACGCTCTAACCGTGGTTTTGCTTCCGCAAGGTTTTTAGCGTCAATACCGAACGTGATGTATTTATGCTTCACCAGCCCGTTGTTTCCTTTGGCAAGCTGATTCTTCATCATTTCGGCGTACTCGCGGCGAACGGAATTAAAATCGTCATCGTGGTCGGGAATGTGTATTGACTTCTCAAAGTCCTTAATATTGCCGTATTTGTTCACGAATGAAAGCTGAACCTTTATACTCGCGTCGAAGTAATTGAGAAATTCGCAGTAGGCGTTAAAAATCTGGTCTTTGTCCTCGTTCTGCGCCAACTGATAGTTTATATCCCCGAATGTTACGGTTTTGTTGTAATGCTTGTCGGTAACTTGACAGATACCGTCCTTGAATATTTCCTTGTATGGGATTGTGTCTTGAACGGTAATCGGGGCTTTTTTCGAGCCGAATAACTTGCCCCTCAGCCAAGCGAAAAAGCCTTTTTCGTTAGGTTCGGCGGGTCTTGCCGACGGGCTTGCCCTTTGCACCGCTTTTGTTTTTGCCGGCGCCGCCTGCGGCTCTTTTTTGCCCTGTTTCTTCGGGCTTTGCTGTTTTGCCATAAATTGGCCCCTCCTTCTCGTTGCGCGCCATATTTTCAATGAACGCATACATATTTTCTGTTCGGTAAACCCTTATTTTCGGGTAAAATAGCTTCTGCCGTAAAACCAACAGCAAAAACCGTTCTGCCGGAATAACTCCGTCCTTGCTGTAAATCGCAAAGAAAAAAGCGGGTATAACCGCCGCTATCATTAAAACCATTGCGCCTGTATTACCCATTATTCCTTTGAATATGAGGAACAGCGGCGCACCGATTGCCGCGGCCGCCCCGAAGCAAACCACTTGTCTTTTTGTTAAATTCATTATGAGCCGGGTTTTTACCTCGGTCATATCTTTGGGTACGGAAACGTATGCCACTAAAAAATCACCTCCCTGTCGTGTCCCGCGCGTATTTCTTTTTTATGTTCCTGTATTTTTTGAACATCAAGGTTGTATAACGTCCGCTTAAAGGGATTTATATAGCTTTCTTTGCCGCTTTCCTTTTCGCGGAAATTCATATAACCCAAGATGTGTGCGATAACGTCAACCGTCCAGCCGTTCCCGACCGTTTTATAACGCTGGGTATTGCTGATTTTTACGGTATTTCCGTTATCGTCAATCCCACAAGCCGTGTAGTTATCGGGCAGGGTTTGACAGCGTTCTGCTTCAATAGGCGTTAATTTGCGGATTGTATAATCGCCGTCCGGCAAGTCAATTTTATATAAGCCGGTTTTCGCGCCGCGCCCGCCGCCGTTCGCCATTAAAGAAATGGTTTTGCCTTGAACGCTGTACACGCGGTTTCCCTGACCGCCTTTTCCGATTTCGCCCACTCTGACGGGAGAACATACGACGGTATCGGTTTGTACCGTGGTTAAAGCGTTCATTTTGCCGTCATTGCGGACTTCTAACCGTTTGAACCGTCCGTTTTCGTCCTCGCGGGTACGGAGTGCAGCGCCAACTTCCTCTACTTCATGTGCAACAAAAAGCCCTGTCTTTTGGCGTTTCAGCATTGACAGGGCGTTTTCTTTGTGTATGGTTGATAATATTGTTTGGGATTTATCCGCAAGGGCGATTGGCTCGTAAACTATCATACGCTTGCCGTTTTGCTTGTGCGGGCTTGAGTGATTCCCTCCTTTATAATAGGAAGCGTCTATGCAGTATGATTTATCACGGACGCATATTCCCGTTTGTAAAATATCTTTGAGTAATATACCCTTGTCCTCCGGCTGTGAAATGCCCGTGATGTTCGTCCAGTACAGCCGTTTACGATGCTGCGCCGAAACAAGCGCGGAATTGATTAGCACAGGCTCACAACCCAATTCTTCCGATATATAGGCTTTGATATTGTTCGGCATACTCGCCACGTTTTCTAATAAGAAGTAACGCGGTTTTATCTGCCGCACGGCTTCAACGAACCGCATAAACAGCTTCCAGCCCATGCCGTTTTTGTCAATTTCCCTGTTGTTTTTGGCGATACTCCAAAACGTACACGGCGAACCGCCCATAACCAAGTCAATCCCCATATCCGCGAACATATTAAAATCCGCGTCAAGCACATCGCCGTGATGCACAATGCCGGGATATTGATAACGGCTTACCGCTTTTGCGTATTTGTCTATCTCAAAAGCGTGGTATGAAAAAACGGCATACCCTGCGCGTTCAAGGGCTAAACGCCCGCAGGATATACCGTCAAAAAGTGAAACCACTTTTAATTTTTTGTTTACTCCAATAATAATTCCCCCTTCCGTTTATAACCGAACGTGAAATTTTAATGCGCGCCGAAGATTGACTTTGAAATTGACGGCGTTTTGAAAAGCGCGAAGCACATTAAAACGAGATAACCTAAAATCGCCCAAAAACCGGCTCCGCTTACGTCCGTGCCGAAGTCCGCCACAACGTCAACCATCATGCCGCCGATTACGGCAACGACCACAAGCATTAACAACCCTTGAAACGCGAGAGCCAGTAATGATTTTAGGTAATTGTTACCCATAGCCCGGTATTCTTGGTTTGACATTGTGGCAAGCGGAATAGGCGCAACCGCCACATACATGAAAATCTCCAAAAAACGCCCCACAATGACGATGAATATTGCGATTCGCACAATCGGGAATATAAGGCTGAAAATGTTAAGCTGAAACCACAACCCCACAAGCTGACCGAGCGAAGCGTCCTGTAACGCCACTTCAAAAGCGGCTAAATCCAGTCCGTCGCCGATTGTTGCCGTAGCGTCCAATGCCGCGCCCGTTATGACTTCCTGCCCGATTGTAAATACTGCGCCGACAATCGTAAAAGCGTTTGCGACGATGAGTATTGCGATAAAACTTTTAACAACCCACTTGAACATCACGTTATATACGTCCAAGTCCGCGAGATTATTTTTTTCGACCAGCACTTGCACTAATTCCAAAGCGATAAAAAAGCCTAAAATCAGTCCGGCTATCGTCTGTATGGCTGTTCCCGCGGTAGCCGCCATACCCTCAACCAAAGACCACGGGCCGCCGCCCGAAAACTCCATAGGGGTTTCGCTTAATGTGTTTCCCGCATGGATTAGTTCCTCGTTGATGGTGTCGAACAGTCCCTCGGCGGAACTCATCACAGCGCCGATAAACATATCCTTTATGGCGTTGATGATTGAATCTACAATCCCTCCAATGAAGGCAACCACCCCCAATACTAAATTTTTGTGTGTTTAACTTTGTCCCATTGTGGGACGAAGTTAGTTGTGTTTATATCCGGCAAACCGTAACCGCCCCCAAAAAACCAGCCGAGGCTTCGGGGGCAGTCTTTGGTTTCTGCCGAACAATCGTATCTGATGTTAAAATTAACGCCGTTGTTTTTATGGTGTTTCTTACGCTGTCGGGAGCAGGGTTTCGAGCTGCGGGATTGCGAAAAGACCTAACAGAATCAAGCCTAATCCCGCCATAAGCTGCTTAATCCCTTGGCTTTTCGCGCCCGGATTGTCGTTGCCGTAGCCTTCGAGCAGGTTTACGACACCCCAAATACCAAGACCGCCGCCGATGGCGATTATGACTACGCCCAAGATGTCAATGGCTTCGGTGATGAAGTCGGCCGCTTGCGCCTGCATGGGAATAGCAAGCATCAGCGTGAGCATCAGAACCATCATTTTGGCGATTTTGGACGCTTTGGAATATGGGATATAACTCGCCACTTTTGCGTTCACCGCGTCCGTCGCGCGTGAAAATACCGCTGTGATTTTACTCATAAATAAATTCCTCCAAATTTTATATTTTTGCGCTTCTGCGCTTTATATTAAGGCTCGTGAGCCTCGGCTGGTCGGTGCATAAAGACGCACTTGAAGCGTGTGCGTCTTTATAAGCGCACCTGCTCGCCATGCGTCCGGGCTGGCATAGAAAAACCGCCGTGGATTTGCTCTACGGCGGCTAAAAATATTGCGTTATTATGATAGGGTAGGAATTAAACTATTTCCGTATCGTCCGGGTCAAAATCGTCTGAATCGTTATCATCGTCCCCGTCCTCGTAATTTTCTGTTTGAATGTCATTTTGAATAATCGGTGTTTTTACCGTTTCAATGTGTAAATTTTCGGGGATAATCTGCGTATTTGCCTGTTCATTCGGTGTTATTTTTACGGTTGGAGCGATGATAGGCGCGGTTTCCGGTGTATCTGCCGCATCGTCATCATCGTTAATCTCAATCAAGATATGCTGTGTATTCTTTTTATTCAGCCCTTCAAGCAGTTTTGCTTTGTTGTCTTTGAAAACCTTAACAAACTCAGCAATGTTAAATACTTGTTTTGGGTCTGAATCGGCAAGATATTTGTAATTCGGGTGCTTTTCAATATCATACTTCACAGATAAAAACGGACGAACGCCGCGGACTTGCAGAATACATTTTGCCCCGTCCATAACGGCGATTTCGTCCATTGACATGAGTTCTTTGCCTAATGTTTGTAGGTTCATGCTGTAAGACGCGCTTTGCCCCCGGCTTTCCCCCGTGTTCATCATGTTAATCGTTTCTTTCCCTAACATTTCCGACATTTCTTTGAGGGTCGTTTTTTCTTTACCACCAAGAAATAAAGTTGTGTCGCAGTTGCCGATAATCGTGTCGCAGTTATCCTTGTAAATCGCCTTGATTTGGCTCTGCGCTTGCAAAATGATACTTGCGGATATTTCACGGGAGCGTATTGTCGCTATCAATTTTTCAAAGTTGGGAATCAAGCCAATGTTCGCAAATTCGTCTAAAAGGCAGCGAACGTGGACGGGAAGCCGTCCGTTAAAATCGTTGTCGGCACGGTCACAAAGAAGATTAAATAACTGGCTGTACATCAGCGACACGATAAAATTAAAACTCGCGTCGGTGTCGGAAATGATAACGAAAAGGGCTGTTTTGCGTTTGATAACCTCTTTTTCAACCACTTCCACAATCTCGCCCGTTTTTTTGTTGCGCCTGCGTTTTTTATGCTCGATATGATACCCTCCTAATTTGTCCAGTTCTAATTCATCGTGCATCATCAAGTCCCGAACCTCTTTAATATCAAAGGGTGAAAGCCTTGCGCCGCAAGAAATTAGTATAGATTTTGAAGTTTTTCCGGCGGCCAATTTATATTTGAGATATTGGCGAACGGCGAAGTGTTCACCGTCTTTTTTTCCTAATTCCTCAAACAGAATATCAACGGCGTTTTTGTAGTTTTCGTCATCTTCCCTTACGTCCATTGAATTTATCATTTCCACAAGGGTATTGATATTTTGGTCTGCGGCGGGCAGTTCGTACCATATATAACCGATAAGTGCTTGATACAAGAGGGTTTCTGCTTTCTGCCAAAAATCGTCGCCGCCTTTTCCCTCGCCCTTCGTGTTGCTTATCAAAGCCGTAACGAATTTCAATATGTCTTTTTCGCTCCGTATATAGGCGAACGGGTTATACCCCATACTCTTTTGGAAATCTATTGTGTTGAGTACCTTAATCGTGTACCCCATACGTTCTTTCAAAAAATCCCCCATCTCGACGAGAATTGAACCTTTCGGGTCAGTAACGCAAAACGAAACAGGGTAAGATTCCGATTCGCATTGCATGATGTTCGGCTTGACATAAAAGCGTGTTTTACCCGAACCCGAACCTCCGATAATTAAGACATTCTTGTTTCTCGCGTATTTAACAGGCTTCGGACGGGGATTCATGGTGAGGGATTCCGTGGCGGTTAAAATGACGTTGTTTTTCGGGTCGGGGTCTATGAACGGTTTTATATCTTTCCCTGTGCCGAAACGCGCCGAGCCGTATTCCATATCTTTACGCCATTTTTTGGTGTTTTTGCTTCTTATATAAACCATCAGCTTTAATCCCGCCGCCGCCACAACGCCCGTAACCCAGCTTGGGAAAGGGATAAAAGTTATCCGCGGAGCAATATACATCATAACGATACCCATAATGACAAACGCCATGTTTTTTATGAATATCTGTCGCATATCTAACGATTTGATATAATTGTTCAGCTTCTTAACTGCGGGATTACCCTGCGCGGGTTTTGGGGATTGCGCAGATTTAACGGGCTTTTTAAGCGGCTGCTTTTTACTGCTTTTCGGGTTTTTATTACTCACCGTCCCTCAACCTCCCGCTTCATTTTTTTATCTTTATCTTCAACGGTTACTTTTTCTTTCGCTTCGTTTATCCGCTCCTTAAAGGATTGCTCTTTGGTTTTACCCTTTTTCAATTCCTTTGCGGTGTATTCCATAAACGCCGCCGTCATGGATTCCGTGTCTTTGGCTCTGAAATAGACCGTATGGCGCGGCGGTTCTTTTGTTACGTCCTGTACCAACGTGAAAGAAACCCCGTGTTTCCGCGCGGTATGCGTAAACGCTTTGATACTGTCGCTGTTTAAGGGGATTTCGGACAATTTATCGCCGTATCTTGTTAGCTGCTGTAAAGTCTGCTGTCCTGTTTTCTTGCTGTCGCTTTGACCGCTTAACCATTTCGCCATGCCTTTTGCTACGTCGAGCATGGTAGGCAGAGCCTTATTTACAGCGATTTCAGCTAACTGGTTTATGGTTTTTAATTCCCGGTCGATTAAATAATCTTGTACTCCGCTCATTTCTCACGCCCTCGCTTCATTATTTATTTTTGTTTCCCGTATATGTGTTGCTTTTCTTGGTTTTGCGTGGTTCTGTTGGCTCAGTTTGTCGGGAACGCTCCGCTCCGCTAATATCTGCCGTATGCCGGATAGTGTTTCGTTGTAGTCCTTGCCGATGGGCGGCGGGGCGATAAAAATGTTTTTATCAGCAAAACGGCTGTTGGACAGCAATTCGTGTATAATCCTCTCCGTAGCTTTCTGCCCGGCGGTGTCGCTATCCAAACAAAGATAAATGTTCTGTACATCGGGATTGCGTTCTAAAAAACTGGTGAGTGCTACGCTTGCCGTTCCCGCAAGGGAAAGGCGAAACCCGTCAAAATCCGCAAGCAGATTTTTTATCATGCTGTTTGAACCGCGTTCCGCTTGCGCTATCTTTGTAATCTCATAATGGCTTAAAGCGTCTATACCGCTCTCGAATATGGCAACGGTTTTACTTTCGGGATTTTCGGGCGGCAGGCAGAACGAAAAAGCCTTATCACTTCCCGCAGCGTCCTTTTTACCGTCCCCCGTAATGCTTCGTTCGGCGGCGTATTTCGGTTTATTGCCGTCTTGGGAATCACGCCCGACAAAAACACAACTATTATTCGCAGACTCATACAGCAAGCCTTGATTGATATATTTTCGGGTCGTGTTTTCCGATATGCCGCGCTTGCGGAGATAAGTAACCATACCGTCATTGTTTTCGGCGGGTTTTGGGAGGGTAAAGGATTTCGGCACAGTTTGCTGTGATGTCGGTTTTGCCGATATTGACGGCGGTGTTCGTATTTCGTGAGGAACAGGAATACCGCCGACGGTCAGCGAATTAACCGCGTCTATAAACCCCATGCCCTCAATCCGCATCAGATAATCAATCGAAGAAACACCGCCAACGCCCTTACTGTTCCAAAACCATTGATTATTTTTGCCGTTTGATATTACAAAGCTGTCATGGTCTTTGTGGACGTACCGGCCGCCGCCTTTGTGTTTGAGAACGCCGGGGTTAGTGGATTGAAAATACTCCAAAAGGCTGATGTTCCGCGCTTCTTGGATTTGATTATCCGTCACCCTCGGCATTATCCGCGCTCCTTCCGAAAGTTATTGGTTTTAAGAGAAATTCGTCGTTGTCTTTTGCCTGCGCGTACATTTCCCATGTCAGCAGTTCCCCGTAAATCAAAGCGTCGTATGACTGCTGATAAATAACGTTGATACGGGGTTCGGGAATAAACGGGTCAATAAGGTTCTTCTGTTCAGCTTCAGAACCGGCTATCAGATTAACAGCCTTCATTACGCCGATTGCGCCGTTGTTCTGCGGTTTGCTCGTTTTCATATTCGCCAGTACGAGCCGTTCTTCGGCTAATTCCATCACAGAAAGAAAATCCTCACGCCGTAATTCACCTAACGCCACTACATCGGGGTTTTCGTGCCTTATCTGCCGTAACGCCGAGCCGTAGTCGGGTACATCCGCGCTGATTTCCTTTTGAACAACAATAGATTTTTTATGACGGTGCAGATATTCAATCGGGTTTTCTACCGTGGAAATATGGCAGTTTCGCTTTTTGTTGATTAAATCAACAAGAGCGGCAAGGGTAGCCGATTTGCCGGAAAAATAATCGCCGGCTATAACAAATAAGCCTTTATTCTCCATGACGATACGCTCCACCGCATCAGCCGTTGTATCGGATAAAATCATTTCGTATAAATCCGGCACTTCAAACGGCAGGGTATGGATTGTGATTGCCGGAGTGCCGCGCTGGGTATAAGCATAAGCACGAAACCGCCCAAGTTCGCCGAATGTTACGGAAAAATCAATGTGTTTGCTTCTTAACTGTTCGTTTTTCTGTTCCGGCGTAAGCAGTTCGCCGATTATAGTTTTTACCGCCGTCAAGTCTAACGGCGAATCTTCATATCCCGGCACGGGTTTTAATACGCCGTTTTTGCCTCCTAAACGCACAAAAGGCGCGGACTTTGGGCATATATGCAAGTCAGCGCCTTGTTTTGTTGCGTATTCCAACAACTTTGTTATTAAATTTTTCGTATCATTCAATTAAATTCACCCCGTTTTCGTTATTTTCGTTTTTCGGTTCGTAATAATCGCATAAGATACTTGCCGCCGTGCCGTAACCGTGTTCACCCTCATATTTATAGCTTTCGGGGTTTTGACAGAACAGCCCCATTTCGTTATCACGGCTGTTCCATTTGTTTTTAACTTCACGGCATACGCAGAATCGGCAGGAGGAACAATTCTCACCGCCGTCTATTCGCCGTTGTAATTCACTTAAATATGCGTAATGCCGTTCGCTTCTTTCCGCTTCCGCTTGTTTTTCACGCTCGTTAATAATATCCTCGACAACGCCCATGATTTGACCGGGGGCGGGGAAGAAACCCTTACGGTCGGCGGCTATAAACCGCATAATCGCTTCGTTGATTATATCCGGCGGTATTTCCGCGAAGATTTCAAGCCACAACGCCGATAACATATCATGCTCCCTGTCGCTGTAATTGCGGGCTTGCGTGGGGTAAGCCGTTCGCAGGGTAAGTAATCCGATTGACATAGCCGCGTCATATACCGCCCATGCCTGTTCGGTCATGCCGTATTTATCAATAATACGGTTTTTCGCTAACCCCGCAAAAGTGGGCTGTTCGTTTGCTTGTATGATTACTTGCTTTGATTCATGTTGCGATTGATTGTTTTGCTGTTGCATACGCCGTCAACGCCCTTTCTAAGAACGGGTCATGCCGTTCCTGTTTATTTTTTTGTGTGTTGGAAAACCCTGTTTCCGTGTATGGTTCGTAATACGGTTGTTGCATAGGGGTATTGCTTTGATTGTTGTCATACTTGCCTTCAAGAACTTTTTGCATATTCGTGGGAGCGGTAAGCCAGTCAAAATCAGCTTTCCAGCCCCTCTCACCGCCGCCGCAAAGAAAACTGCTTGCCGCGGCTTTCCCGAACAAATCAAAAAAGCCGCTAAGTCCGTATTCCTTGAACCTTGCGGCTGTTTGCGTTTTTCGTTTGCCGTTTATAGAGCGGATAGGGCGCAGCCCGTTTGTTTCGCATAACTGATTATATAAATCGAGTATCTGCGAATAAGGAATTACCGGGCTTGCTCTGTTCGGGTTTTCGTTTTCCGCTTCTGCCGCCGCAGGCGGGGTTTCGTCAGTTTCGCCGCTGTCGGTAGCAGCAGTCTTACTCACCTCGTTATCACTCATGTTATTATTTTTCTTTTTATTATTGATTAGCTTATTATCATTCGGGCTTAAATCCTGCGGGTCTTGACCCGTAATATTTACGGGTTCGGAAGCGTAGTTTTTACGGGTTCGGGAACGTAATATTTGCGTGTCCGAAACCGTAGTTATTACGGCTTCGGGTTCATAACTGTAATCATACTCTTTTTCGGGGTTATAAGCGGTTTCGGGGTCTACATACGGGGCAGGATTTTCGTCGTTGCCGATAATGGGTGATAGCAAATATATCTTGTTTGGCTTATTCAAACCCTGTTGTTTTTCCTCCACAAGAAAAAAATCTTTTAGTTCCTGTACCACTTTTGCAATAGTTCTTTCCGACAACCCAAGCTGGGCTTCCATTTCCTCACGCTTGAAATAAATATATACTTCGCCGTTATCGTCAAACCAGTCGTTTTTTACGCTTATCCTGTGGCGGTCGAGCAGTAACATATATAGAATCCTTGCGTTATTGCTTATTTTGTTTCCCGCAAATTCGCCTGCCAATAGAAAGCGCGGCGTTTGATAAAACGTATTAGATACGATTGTTTGGCGGGTGTATCTCATGCGGTTTTTAATGCCGCTCGGCATAATCATCAATCCTCCTGTCTTTATTTTTTCTTTTTCAAATCAATTAAAATGTCATGGCAATAAACGCCAGTATCACTAAATGAGCGGGGTACGCCCAATAAAAAAGCCACTTCGCTTTTATTCCGCGCCGACCGTTGTACAAAACAATCAGCGGAATAGTAGCAAGGGCAAAGGGTATCATCAATAAATATTCCGGCGGTATATCAATACCCAAGAAATACGCCGCCGCAAGGGGCGTAAACTGGGAAAGAGCAAATGCCCCAAACGCTATGAGCCGTAATGTTTTTGGGTTAATTGCATACATAGCGAAGATAAATAAAACGCCGATACTGCCGTAATCGGTAGATAAAATCGTTGCCAATATGACTGTCGGCAGTATTGCGGTGATAACCGCCATTGTTTGCCAACCGCGCTTTTTTTTGAATCTCTCGTACAGGCATATAGCCGTACCGCCGAGGAACAGCGTGTAAAAAATATTGGTATTGGCGAAAAAGTTTATTTCACTTCCCAATGCGAGGTCAAAAGGAATTTCCGATATAACGGTGAACACAAGCAACCGCATCAGAAATTTCTCTTGTGCCTTTGTATGACGGAAACCCTCCGCTAAAAGATAGGCGTAGATAGGCCAAGCCAAACGCCCGACACAGCGAAACCAAAAAGGGAATACATCGGGAAACGCCGCGCCTGTATGGTCTATCAGCATTGCGGTTAAAGCTATTATTTTAAGGGTGAAGGCTGTCATAATACGCTCACCTCCTTGCGTTTTTCGTATAAATTGAAAAAAGCCCGATTGATTTAATCGGACTTTCTCACAATATTTCGTTAAATATTCATATTTCTGTGGTATACTAATATTGATTAGAAAAGCAGTAGGGCGGTGCTGTGATTTTCGATTATTCGGGCTAAAATTCTCGTTTGCCTTGCGTTAAAGTTTATATTTGTAGAACCATATCGCCGAAACCCTTGATTTTTAGCCGTTTTTACCTTGTTTCAAAACTATTCCTTATCGCCAACTCTTTGAGAATGAAGCTATGCGCAGCTCAT
>Ga0082212_10009727_pt1 | contig 12372 bp, 8 predicted proteins | sample TergutNt197P3_FD_71548 | JGI IMG/M metagenome (GOLD analysis project Ga0082212, IMG submission 71548) | Neocapritermes taracua P3 segment gut microbial communities from Petit-Saut dam, French Guiana - Nt197 P3 | ecosystem: Host-associated > Arthropoda: Insects > Digestive system > Gut ... | reverse complement strand
CCCGCAGAAGCTTGGTGAAGCCGATGATGGCGTTCATGGGCGTCAGTATTTCGTGGCTGACGTTGGCCATGAATTCGCTTTTGGCCCGGGTGCTGGCCAGGGCCAGGTCGCGGGCCGCGCTCAGTTCCCTTTCATTCCGCCTCAGTTCGGTGACGTCCATCACCCAGACCATGGCGGCCGGACGGTTTTCGAATTTGGACATGTAGGCCTTGAGGAGGTTTTCACTGGTGGTGCCGTCGCTTTTGCGGATCGTCAAGGGCCGCCAGTCAATGCTGCCGTTTTCGTATATGTCCCGCCGCATTTCCGCCAGATCCAGGCTGTCCAAAGCCAGGTGCTCAAGGTTGGTCCCCGGCTGCAGGCCCAGTTCCGCCCTGGCCGCGGGGGTTGCAAATTTGACCACACCGTCTTCGATAATGCCAAAGGGGACTGGGCAGCCGATGAGAATGTCGTTTAAGAGCAGTCTTTCCCGGTCCAGTCTTTTCTGGGTGGCTTTCAGGGACCTAAGATCGTGGAAATAACCCAGAACTATATAACCATCCTGCCATTCCACCCGGATGAAAACTATCTCCCCCGGGATGTCGAAGCCGTCAACCGTCCGGAAAATCATTTCCGGCATGAAGGCCCGACCTTCGTTGAAGGCCTGCATTATGTGCTTGAGCAGAGCCATAACGGTGACTTGACCATCGGGCAGATGGAGGGGCATCAATTCAAAGAAATGCTCCAGAAAGTAGCTCTTGTTATGGCAGCCGCACAGGACGGCGGCTTCCAGGTTGCAGTCAACTATGGATCCGTCGGCGTTGAAAAAGCAGCAGGCCAGAGGGGTGGCGTCCAACATCAGGCGGGTGCGTTCCTCGGCTTCCTGGGTCCCGGTGACATCGATCAAGGTTTCGATCAAGCCGATTTCCTGGCCCAGGTCGTCCTCCAGCATGGCGTTTTGGACGGAAAAAACCTGCCTGGTATTTTTCAGGTGACGGATGAAACTGTGGCTTTTGCGGTTGCCCCGATCGTCCGGAACCGCCGAATCCTGGTAATTCTTCCAGCCTTCCTCGTAGAAGCGCCCCAGGTATTGGGTCACCGGGCCGCCGCCCATGGCCTTGGCGGCGGGCGGGTTGAGATAGGTCCAGCGGCCATCGAGGTCGAAGACCGAGGTGGGGAAAGGCAGGTTGTTTAAGACAGCCTTGAACCAGACCAGTTCATTACTGATGAATTTGAAGGCGTCGGAAATATAGCGGCCGGAACTTTCTTCGGCCTCTTCGGCCCGGCTGCCGTAGTCAGCCAGGATTTCCAACTGGCGCCTCATATCTTCCCGGAGATTTTTCTGCGCCGTGTCCAGCCGGCTGCCCGGGGCCTCCATCAGCTCATCAATGCGCCGCCGTATGTCATCAAGGAAGCGTCTCTGTTCAGCCATCCGGCTTTCCAGGGCCTGCTTTTCGGCCTTCAGGGCGGCTTCACTGGCTTCCAGTTTTTGCCGGGCCAGAGTGGCTTCATGGATGTCGATGATGCAGCCGAATACTTCCGCGGGCCGGCCCTGTTCGTTGTAGGTTTTGATTTCACCGAAGACATCCATCCAGCGCCACTCCCCGGTCTGACCGTGGCGCAGGCGATATTGGAGATTGAAGTCTGATTTCTTGAGGTCCAGGCATTCATCAATCTGGCTGAAGATCCGGTTGACATCTTCGGGATGAAGGCACTGCTGAAGGTATTCGGTGAACACGACCGGGAAATTTTCCCTGGTGTACCCGGCCATATTGAGGAAACTGTCGTTGGCGAGGATCGGGAAGTCGCCCAGCGTCGTTCCGGTCGTTTTGAGGCGCCACAACCCCAACCCGGTCAGGGTCATGGCCATGGCCATTTGGGTATATTCCCAGGGCGGCAGGTCGCCAGGCGCGGGACTGAAGCCTTTTTTGCCCATTAAAATTCCACTTTGGGCGGGGCGGCCGCGGCGGCCTCGTCCAGGCGCCATAATTCGGCCAGACCGAAACCGAACATCTCTGAAAAGAGGACTGCGGGGAATTTTTCCCGGGCCTCGTTGTAGAACATGACCGCGTCATTGTAGGCCTGGCGGGCGAAGGCGATGCGGTTTTCAGTGCTGGCCAGTTCCTCCTTGGTTTCCAGGATGACACGGTCGGCCTTGAGCTCGGGGTAGGCCTCCATGCTGACCAGAAGGCGGCCCACGGCGGCGGAGAGTTGACCGTCGGCTTCAACCAGGCGGCCCAGGGCGGGCAGTTGGGTGGGGTCGCCGGCCAGGCTTATCTGGGCCGAGGTGGCCCGGGCCCGGGCCTGGATGACGGCTTCCAGGGTCTGGGCCTCGTGGCTCAGGTAGGCCTTGGCCGTGTTGACCAGGTTGGGGATGAGGTCGTAGCGCCGCCGGAGTTGGACGTCGATTTGGGCGAAGGCGTTTTTGAAACGGTTTTTCAGGGTCACCAGGCGGTTGTAGATGAAGGCCACCAGCCCGGCCAAGACCAGAAGAACGATCAGTACTGACAGGATTATCAACAAGAGCGTGCTTATCATGTCAAATCTCCCTAATCAAAAATAGCGCCTCAGGCATCCGGGGCGGTGACGTGCAGGACTTCTTCTATGGTGGTCAGGCCGGACGTCATAAGGCTCACGGCATTTTCGCGCAAAGTGGTCATGCCCTCCAGGCGGGCCTGATGTTTGAGTTCCTGGGCGCTGACCCCCTCCTTGAGGGACAGTTGCTTGAGGCCTTCGCTCATGGGCATGACTTCGACCGTGGCCAGGCGTCCATGGTAGCCGGTGTTGTGGCACATTTCGCAGCCATGGCCCCGCCTGAGGGTCAGGTCGCTCTCGGTGGCGAAGCCCAGGTCACGGGCCGCCTGGCTGGTCAGGACAAAGGATTCGGCGCAGTATTTGCAAATGCGCCGGACCAGGCGCTGGGCCATGATGCCCACCACGGTCGAGGAGACCAGGAAGGGCTGGAGGCCCAGGTCGAACAGGCGGGTCACGGCCGAGGGGGCGTCGTTGGTGTGGAGGGTGGACAGGACCAGATGCCCGGTGAGGGCGGCCTGGATGGCGTTTTCGGCCGTTTCCAGATCGCGCATTTCCCCGATCATGATGATGTCCGGGTCCTGGCGCAGGATGTTGCGTATAATGCTGCCGAAGGTTATGCCTATCTTGGGCTGCACGGCAATCTGGTTGAACTCGTCATGGACCATTTCAATGGGGTCTTCCACGGTGGTGACGTTGACTTCCGTAGTGGCCAGCCTCCGGAGAGTGGAATAGAGGGTGGTGGTCTTGCCGCTGCCGGTGGGCCCGGTCACCAGGATGATGCCATGGGGCATGGAGGTGAAGACGTTCCACTTGTGGAGATCGGCCGGATTGAAAAACATGTCGGCCAAATCCAGGAACAGGGCCTCCGGGTCCAGGATACGCATGACCACTTTTTCCCCGAAAGCCACCGGCACGGTCGAGACGCGTACTTCCGCCTCGCCGGTCTTGGCGGCTATCTTGATGCGGCCGTCCTGGGGCCGCCGCTTTTCGGCTATGTCCAGGCGGGAGACGGTCTTGATGCGGCTGACCACCGCCGGAAGGATGACCTTGGGCAGGCGGTGAATGTCGTGGAGCACCCCGTCGAAGCGCATTCGCACCATCAGGTCGTTGCGTTTGGGTTCGATGTGGATATCGGAAGCCTTTTCGTTCAAGCCCTCGGCCAGCAGATAATCCACCAGGTTTTTGATGTGCTGGTCGTCATGGGTGATTTCCGCGGCTGATTTCAGCTTGACGAACTGTTCGAGGTTGCCGATGTCGAAGCCCAGGCGGCTGCCGCCGGAATAAAGGTCCTCGGCCCCGGCCACCGCCCCCCGGAAGGCGTAAACTTCCCCGATGACCTTCTTGAGCTGGTTGCCGGGCACGATGACGGGCTGAATGGGTTTATTGACCACCCGGCTCACGTCTTCCAGGGCGCTCTGGCAGAAGGGGTGGCGGACGGCCACCAACAGGTGGCCGTCGTCACCCAGGCCAAGGGGCAGCACCAGGTGATGGGCGGCGAAGGACTGGGGCAGGATGTTCGTCAAGAGTTCCGCGTCCAGGTCCCGCTGTTCGATGTGATGGTAGGGCAGAGCGGACGCCTGGGCCATCAGCCGGGCCAGGACGTCGTCGTCGATGGTCCGCCCCAGATTGTTGTCCTGGGCGGGCAGAGGCATTTTAAGGCCCACCAGGAAGTCCAGCGGGTCGGCGTTTTCCACCGCGGCCTTTCCGGGGCGCTTGGTGACGGCCGCCTGATAGGCGTGCCTTATCTCTTCGGCCTGGCTTTGCCCGGCCAAGCCGTTGAACATCAATAAATCCAGGAGATAATCTATGGTGAATGAACCGGCTGTCAAAATTTCCGTCCTCTGACGCTTCTGTGGGCCTTCAGCGCCTGTCCTTAAGGGCCACGATGCGGTTGAAGACCGGCCGATCCCGGTCGTAAAGTTTTTCGTCGGTCATGAAATAGCCCAGGCGCTCGAACTGGCAGCGCCAGCCGGGGGCCAGATCGGTCAGGGCGGGCTCCAGGCGGGCTTCCGGACATTCCACCAGGGAGTCGGGGTTCAGTTCCCGGTCCAGGTCGCCGCGGGGCCGCGGCGTCTTGAATAAGCGGTCATACAGACGCACCCGGGCCGGCCGGGACCGGCCGGCCGGCACCCAGTGGATCACCGCCGGTTGGCCGCCGGGTCCGGCGCCGCCGCCGCGGGGTTCTTCGCTGTAGGTGCAGCGCAGTTCCGTGACCCGTCCTTCAGCGTCGCGGACCAGGTCATGGCAATGTATATAGAAGCTCCAGCGCAGATGCACCTCCCGGCCCGGCCCCAGGCGGTAGAATTTTTTAGGCGGCTCAAGCAGAAAGTCTTCGGCCTCGATGAATATTTCCCGTTCAAAGACCAGGGGGCGGCTCTCCGGCCGCTCCGGATCGTCAGGGAAAAAGGGGGCGGGAAATTCCCGGCTTTGGCCGGCGGGCCAATTTTCCACCACCACTTTCAGGGGCCGGAGTACGGCCATCACGCGGGGCGCCTTGGGGTTCAGGTCATCGCGGACGGCTTTTTCCAGCCAGTAGTATTCTATCCAACTGTCGCGCTTGGCCACGCCGATGCGGTCGCAGAACAGGCGGATGGATTCCGGGGTCAGGCCCCGGCGGCGCAGGGCGGCCAGAGTCGGCAGGCGCGGGTCGTCCCAACCTTCGACATGGCGGTCCTTGACCAACTGCATGAGCTTGCGCTTGCTCATGACCGTGTATTCCAGGTTCAGGCGGGCGAATTCGATCTGCCGGGGCCGGGGGGCCGGCCAGTCCAGGGCCTCCAGCACCCAGTCGTAGAGCGGCCGGTGGTCTTCGAATTCCAGGGTGCAGATGGAATGGGTGATGCCTTCAATGGCGTCGGATATACAGTGGGTGTAGTCATACATGGGGTAGATGACCCACTTATCCCCGGTGCGGTGATGGCTGGCCCGGCGGATGCGGTAGAGGGCCGGGTCGCGCATATTGAGATTGGGCGAGGCCATGTCGATTTTAGCCCTGAGGCTCCGGACCCCGTCGGGGAATTCCCCGGCCCTCATGCGCCGGAAAAGGTCCAGGTTCTCGGCCGCGCCGCGGTCGCGCCAGGGGCTGTTCCGGCCAGGTTCGGTCAGGGTGCCGCGAAAGGCCCGCACCTCCTCGGCCGAGAGGTCATCAACATAGGCCAAGCCTTTTTGGATGAGTTTTTCCGCGCATTCATACAGTCTTTCAAAATAGTCGGAGGCGTAGCGGATAGCCCCGGTCCAGGCGAAACCCAGCCAGCGGACATCGCTTTCAATGGACTCGACGTATTCCGTGTCCTCCTTGACCGGGTTGGTATCGTCGAAACGCAGATTGCAGCTCCCCCCGTAGTCCAGGGCCAGGCCGAAATTCAGGCAGATGCTCTTGGCATGGCCTATGTGCAGATAGCCGTTGGGTTCCGGGGGGAAACGGGTGACCACCTGTTCGTGACGGCCGGCGGCGGCGTCTTCGTCTATGAAGGCGCGGATGAAACTGCCGGCCTCGGTTTTGGCGGTCATGGACATCTAATCTCCAGGGATCGGGCGTGGGCGGTGAGGCCCTCGGCCCGGGCCAGGGCCGCGGCAACGGGCAGGATTTCTTTCAGGGCTTCCGGGGTGAGGTGCTGAAAGGTGATTTTTTTAAGGAAGGAATCGACGGACAGGCCCGAGAACATGCGGGCCGTGCCGCCGGTGGGCAGCACATGGTTGGGCCCGGTGGCGTAATCGCCCCCGGCTATGGGAGCGTGGGGCCCCAGGAAGACCGAGCCGGCATGACGGACCCGGCCCAGGTGGCTCAGGGGTTCGGCCAGGACCAACTGCAGATGTTCCGGGGCGTAGAGGTTGGCGAAATCGAAGGCCTCTTCCAGGCTTTCGGCCACCAGGATGGCCGCCCCGTTCTTCAGGGCTTCGCCCACGATGTCCCGGCGGTCCAGGCCGGGGAAGAGCCGGCTGATCTCAGCGGCCACCCGCCGGGCCAAGCCTTCGTCCACCGACACCAAGACGGCCGCGGCCAGGGGATCGTGTTCCAACTGGGCCAGGAGGTCCCAGGCCAGCCATTCGGCCGGAGCCTGGCCGTCGGCGATGATGAAGCCTTCGCTGGGCCCGGCCGGAAGGTCGATATCCACCTGGCCGAAAACGGCCAGTTTGGCCGCCGTGACCCAGGCGCTGCCCGGGCCCACTATTTTATCCACCCGCGGCAGCCCCGCCAGGCCGTGGGCCATAGAGCCCACGGCCCAGGCCCCGCCCAGCTTATAGACGGCGTCGGCCCCGGCCAGATGGGCGGCCGCCAGTATTTCCGGACGAATGGTGAAATCCGGCCCTGGCGGGGAGGCGGCGATGATCTCGGTCACTCCGGCGGCCTTGGCTGGGATGATGTTCATCAGGGCACTGGAAGGGTAAGCCGCCCGGCCGCCGGGAATATAGACCCCCACCCGCTCCAGGGGCCGGGTCAGCCGGCCGGCCAGAAGGCCGGGGGCGAATTCCTCAAACCAGGACGGGCGCTCCAACTGGGCGGCGTGAAATTTATAAATGGCTGCGGCGGCCTTTTTCAGGGCCGCCAGAACCTCCCCCGGCAGGGACCGCCGGGCGGCTTCGATCTCTTCCGCTGAAACCTTGAAGTCGGCCAGGACCAGCCCGGGCTTGAGGGACCCGTATTCCCGCCTCAGTTCTCCCTCGGGGTCGCCGGTCAACCGGGCGAGTATTTCGGCCGCGGCCTCTCTGAGACCGTCCGTGGTCGCGGCGGAGCGGGCCAGTATCGCCTCCCGGCGGGCGGAAGACAACCGGCCTAAAAATTCGATCTCAATCATCGGCTATCCCCGGGAGTCAATAAAACTGTATTATATTAGCAAAAAACGGCAGGCCCGTAAATAAAATATCAAAAAAAGCCGGCTCGGGGCCGGCCGGCCGCCGGCTCAAAAAAGTCTTGACAGGGTGTATTTCAGAGTATATATTCACGGGTGGTCGTATTCCATTCTTTCGGCGCGTCTTTTCGGCGCGGTTCATTCGGATGAAATCACCGAAAAATCTCTAAAGACTCGTTGTTCCGCCAGAACTTCACAATGACCACCCGCCAAAGGTTCCGCCCAGGCTGAACCGGTTTTTAAGCTAAAACTCTAGCGCTTCCCGGTCTCAGGGACTCCCTGCCTTGGAGGAACGGGACCGCATTTCAGGAATCAGCAGGAACCAGCATGACTGAAAAGATGGATCTGTCCGACTTGAAAAAAATGAAGATCGGCGATTTGACCGCCCTGGCCAAGGAATTCAAAATCGAAGGGGCCACCAATCTTCGCAAGCAGGAGTTGATTTTCGCCCTGCTCCAGGCCCAGACCGAACATAACGGCATGATTTTCGGCGGCGGCGTTCTGGAAACCCTGCCTGACGGCTTCGGTTTCCTCCGGGCGCCGGAATCCAACTATCTGCCCGGGCCGGACGACATTTACGTTTCCCCCAGCCAGGTGCGGCGCTTCAACCTGCGCACCGGCGACACGGTCACCGGCCAGATCCGCCCCCCCAAGGAGAGCGAACGCTACTATGCCCTTTTGAAGGTGGAGCAGTGCAATTTCGAGGATCCCGAGGATTCCAACCGCGACAAAATCCTCTTTGACAACCTCACACCCCTCTACCCCCAGCAGCGCATTCAACTGGAGACCGACAGCAAGAACTATTCCATGCGCATCATGGATATGATGACCCCCATCGGCAAGGGACAGCGCGGCTTGATCGTCTCCCCTCCCCGCACCGGCAAGACCATCTTGTTGCAGAATATTGCCAATTCCATCACCAAGAACCACCCTGAAACCATTCTCATCATGCTCCTCATCGACGAACGGCCCGAGGAAGTGACCGACATGCAGCGTTCGGTCAAGGGTGAAGTCATCAGTTCCACCTTCGACGAGCCGGCCACCCGCCACGTCCAGGTGGCCGACATGGTCATTGAAAAAGCCAAGCGCCTGGTGGAGCACAAGCACGATGTGGTCATCCTCCTTGATTCCATCACCCGTCTCTCCCGGGCTTACAACACCGTGGTGCCGCCTTCGGGCAAGATCCTCTCCGGCGGTGTGGATTCCAACGCCCTCCATCGGCCCAAGCGCTTCTTCGGCGCGGCCCGCAACGTGGAGGAAGGCGGTTCCCTGACCATCATCGCCACCGCCCTCATCGACACCGGCAGCCGCATGGATGAAGTCATCTTTGAGGAATTCAAGGGCACCGGCAACATGGAGATCCACCTCGACCGCAAGCTCAGTGACAAGCGCGTCTTCCCGGCCATGGACATCAACCGCAGCGGCACCCGCAAGGAAGATCTGCTTCTGGCGGAGACGGAGTTGAACCGCATCTGGATCCTCCGCAAACTCCTGAGCCCCATGAGCCCGGTGGAGAGCATGGAGTTTCTGCTCGATAAAATCCGGGGAACCAAGAGCAACCAGGGTTTTCTGGATTCCATGAGTCACTAACAGCTTGAAAAATATAATAAAACCAGTGATGGGGACGTCCCGCCCATGAAGAAAAAGGCCCCGGAAAAACATATCCGCGATCTTCTCAAGGAAAAAGATGCCTTTCTGACCACCAGCGAAAAGGTTTACGAGTTCACCCTGCGCCATACCCGGGCCCTGGCCATCGGTGCGGCGGCGGTGGTTCTGGCGGTCATTGCCGGGTTCGCCTATGTCCGCAGCCAGGCGGCGGCGGAAGAGACGGCTATGGCAGCCTATGAAGAGGCCCTGGCTGCGGCTTCGACCGAGGCCTTGGAAAAAATCCATCATTCCGGCCAGAGGGCCGGCCGGCTGGCCACCCTGGCCTTGATCCGGCTTCATACTGAGGCCGGCGCCCCGGAAAAAGCCCTGCCCCTGGCTGAAAATATGCTCCAAACCCTTAAGCCGGCGGAAATATCCCTAAAACCCATCCTCCTGGACAATCTCGGCGGACTCTATGAGACGGTCCGGGATTACCCCAAGGCCGCGCAAAGTTATAAGGCCCTCTTGGACTTTCCGTCCCTGCCTGCCAATTATAAGTCCAATATCCTCCTGGCCCTGGGACGGGTTCAGAGCGCGGCCGGTCAATCGGAGGCGGCGATAAAAGCCTATGAAGACCTTTTGCGGTCTTTCCCTGGCTCTTACCCGGCTCTTTTGGCCCAGGCCCGGCTGTCGGCCCTGAAAGGCGAGGCCGTCGCCCCGCCGGTGGAACCGCCCCTGGTCAAGGCTGCCGCCACTCCGGCCGGTCCGGCCGAGGGGGAAGCCGGCGGCGAGACACAATGAATTAAATTTTAGGAGTCAGGTATGGCAGACGCGCCTGAAAGCCGCCCTCCGCGGGCTGATGAGAGCAAAACTCAATTTCCCGAACGGCCCTTGGATGTGGATGTGAGTTCCTCCGCTGGTCCCTATCCCCGCTCCAGGCCGCCCCGGCGCGGCCTCAAAAAGCTCTGGCTGGCGGCAGCGGGCGCGGCGGTGATTTTGGGATTGACCTGGGTGATATTCAGTTCTGATGAGGGGCCGGCTCCGCTGCCTCTTCCTCCGGCTCCACCCGTTTCGACTTCGCCCGTAGTGGCCTCGCCGCCTGATTCCACAGGCCGCGAAAATATCCTTGATTTCGCGCCGGTTCCCGACCAATCAGCAGACAGGCCGGAATCGCCGGCCAGCCCGGAACCGACGGATACACCGAAAACTGTTCCAGACAAACCCGCGGCCAAACCGGCAGCCAAGCCGGCCCAGGCCACCCCGCCAAAGCCGGCCCAGACAACGGCCCCGGCCAAACCGGCGGACAAACCGGAAGATAAACCGGCGCCAGCCCCGGACAAGCCGGCGGACCAGCCGGCCGCCGCGTCTCCGGTTGAGAAACCCGGAACAGCGGAAATTTCCGACAAATGGGTGGTCAACATCTACTCCACCCCGGACGCCACCGAATCCCTGCGTTTACTGTCCACCCTTTTGGGCCAGGATGTGGGCGGCAGAGTTTACGCTTCTGAAGCCATACTTGAAGGTCGGCTCCAGCATCGTATCCGGGTGGGCTTTTTCGACACCAAGGAAGAGGCCGAGGCGGTGGGCCTGAAGATAAAGGAAGATTTCAAGCTCTACGCCACGCCTTGGGCAGTGCGGCCGATCAAGGAAGAAGAGACTAAATACGGAGGCGGGCGTTAAGGAAGCGCTGATTAATGAGCGCTTCCCTAGTTTCCAAGGCCTGTCAAAAAAACTTGACTTTAGGGCCGGCCTGGGCTAAAAAACAGGCTGGGGCCGCCTTTGGCCGAACCCTTTAATGAGCGGGCATAGCTCAGTTGGTAGAGTACGAGCTTCCCAAGCTTGGGGTCGCGGGTTCGAACCCCGTTGCCCGCTCCATTATTTTCTTTTGAATTCAAGAGTTTGAGTCTTCCCGGCAACCTTCAAATCCATTGTCAGTCCATTGTCAGGCTTGACCAGGTTCTTACGGCCTTCCAGGAGCCGCCGCAAGTCATCCCCGCCGGTCTGAAAATAGCGATTGAAGGCCGCGCTGGTTGAGTGCAAGGTCATGGATCTGATTTGTTCCGGGGTGTAGATTTCTCGGTAGCCCATGGCCGTCGAGTGCTTGGTCCCGGGATAGAGGCTGACCCCCTGGACCCCCAGCCGGGCACAGGCCCGCTTCCAGGCCCGGTAGATGGAATTATGGCCCAGCCTCTCACCTGCCCTGGTCCCGCCCTTGATGTTCGCTCATGCCGGAAAAAAGGCATATCCGGACTGAAAGCCAGGGGAAGAGCCCGGACGATCTCCAGATCTTCTTCAATCATCGGAATCACCTTGGCCCGTTTTTCCTTCGGGTGGGGAATGATGAGCAGGCCCCGCCCGCGGTCAACCTGGCCCTCGGCTAGGCCCCGCATCTCGCCTGGCCGGATGGCGATATAGGTGCTCAGCCATTTGATGCACAGCCAAACCCGGAACGGCTCATGCTCTTTGATATCATTTAATATGGCCTCTTGGGTCGGCAAGTCCACTGTGTCCCGGAAGGCCATTTCAACATGGCCCAGCTTGGGCCAGGACCGAGGCGGCGTCACCCCGTAACGGTTGGCCGCCCACTTCCAAAACTCCCGGAGGGCTATCAAAAGATTCAGTTTGGTCTTGGGGGAGCCGGGATAATCGTTAAAAAAATCCTCAAGCTGGGCGTAGCCGATCCCCTTGATGTTGACGCCGCTCCAGGCTTGGGCTTGACAAGCTCGCTGGATGCCGCTCCGGAATTAAGTCAGGGATGACGGCTTGATTCGCCGGGCTTTGACTTCCAGCCACTCTTCGGCCAGCCGGTCAAAGGCCAGGGGCTTCGACCGGATCTGATAATCCCGGGCGTCGTAGGTTCCAGCATCCACTTCCGCCCGCTTCCGGGTAAGCATTTTGTAGGCCTCCCGGTAGGTGCGGAAACGGGTGGTCACATTGTCGAACATGACCCGGCAACGGCCCTCGTGGATAGTCTGCGGGTGGGCCTCGCAGTAGAGCCCCCGGGGCTCCAGGCTCTTGAGGCGAAGACCGCAAACGGGGCAGCGGAGGTCGGTCTGAATTGACCCCTTCATGCAATCCCCCATCGGTTTGTAGTATTCGCCCAAGTCTATGATTCCCTTCCCAAAATGTCAAAGTTGCGGTTTTGGCCGAAATCTGGTTACAATATAAAGTTTGTCAGAGGCCGGCGATCATGATGGCCCGACCGATTTCAGCCACGACCTGAGGAACTACGGCGTTTCCGAGGGCTCTAAGGAAGCGCTGATTTAATCACAAATTAGTATGCCAGGACTATTGGTTTGGTTATAATCTTCCAATCAGAGTGGAGGTGCATAGCGATGAATCAGTCCAGTTTCAGCGATATAGAATATAGTCTTCGTAAACGCAAGACCAAGCGTGAAGAATTTTTGAAGATAATGGATGAAAT
>Ga0082212_10009726_pt1 | contig 12373 bp, 15 predicted proteins | sample TergutNt197P3_FD_71548 | JGI IMG/M metagenome (GOLD analysis project Ga0082212, IMG submission 71548) | Neocapritermes taracua P3 segment gut microbial communities from Petit-Saut dam, French Guiana - Nt197 P3 | ecosystem: Host-associated > Arthropoda: Insects > Digestive system > Gut ... | reverse complement strand
CGGTTCTTTTGTGTCATACGTATGCGCAAGCATGACACAAAAGAACCGTCCCCACTGTGCTTCAGCAGCCTACCGGCTAAAGCCCAGGCTCTGCATCCAGGTATCCAGCTGATCCAGCAGGCGCTTCTCGTCCAGGTCGGTGCGGTCGCCGGGCTGGCTGCCTTCATAGTGCATGACGCTCAGGCCCGCGTCCCGCAGGTACATGGCCTGCTCCTTGCGGGTCAGGGTACAGCCTACGCCGTGGCGCCAGATGGGCAGCAGCGCGCCGTCGGCCTGCATGAACTTCGCGAATTCCGCGATCCTCCACCGGTAGATGTATTCGTCAAACTTCATGCCCCCCAGGGGCCTGGCGTTGGGCGACGCGCCGTAGCGGAAGATGTCTTCCCGGGTCTCAACAGTCGTGTCGTCGGGGTAAGCGGGCTCCACCCTGGGCTTCCAGCTTCCGTCCGGCTGCTCTTCGAAAGTAGACCCGGCGCCGTGGGAGTACTGCGAACCCAGGCATACCGCGCCGTACTCTTCCATGTAGCGGTAATACTTCATGTAATGCCAGGACGGCGGATGGGCCTCTATCCAACGGAAGCGCTCGTTGCCCACGGCGGCGATGTGGTTGTCCGCCCGCCACTTGACCTCGTCCCGGACCATCTTCCAGAAGTTCACCGTCTCCTCCGGATCGACTTTCGTCAGCCCGCCAATGGTGTAGACCGAGTACAGGTCTTTCACCGACAGGGGCGTGGGGATCGTCCGCGCCATGATGTAGGAGATCTCCTTGGAATACTCGCTCCTCACCGCGTTGGCGTTCATCAGCTCGTGGACCTTTTCTTCGTCAAACTTCTGGCCGAAGATGCGCTCGATATCGTTGATGATACGGAAGAAGCAGTAGACTTTATGCTCCAGCATAGCTTCTTCCCGCTGGGGGTCATACGGCCCGGCGTACATAGTCAGGTCGGCCATCCACTGGGGCATGTTTTCGAAGTCCCTGGCCTGCTGCCCCCGCTTGGCGTGCTGATCGCATACGCAAGGCATGGGTACGACCAGCTTGCGCCTCGGCCACGGGGAATCATCTTCGATATACCCCAGAAATTGCCCGCCCCAGCAGTTCCCCTGATAGCCGCAGACCTCCCGGCCCCAGCCTCTGACCTCGCTGGCAAGCCTGGCCCTGCGCGCGTAAGGTTCGTTCTTATTCTGCATCATCGACCCCACGGGATTGTCCTCGATGATGGTCAGCGCCGGGAAAGCCTGGCTCCAGTCAAAACCTGTGCCGTAGCCGCAGTTGCCCTGCCCGACTACCTTCTCCACGCTCTCGATGGATTTCTGCCAGCCGGCCCTTAGCTCCTTTGCCTTATTCCAGAACTCAAGGGGCCTCGTCTCCCAAATCTGTCCTTTTGCCATATCAGCACCTCCTCGACAATATCATACATCGGGGCCCCGGGATTGTAAATGAAAGAAATTGTAATCGCCGCCGGTGTGTTTTATAATGGAAAGTGAGCCGCGCCCACGACCTAAGCGGTGCGGCCTTAGGAGGCTTATCTATGAACTGGACCTTTATCATCGGCGCCCTCAGCGCGGGATTCAGCTTGTCCTTTCTGTACCTGACCGCCGTGTGGCGGATGTCCGTCATCGAGTATAGATTCTTTCAGCTCCTCGAAAGACGCTTAGGCGGGCGGGGCCTGACCATAGCCTTCGCCGTGCTGGGGGCTGTGTTTCTATGCGTCGGCGTCGTGCTGATTTATATCGGCGTCCAAAATACGAAAAGTTAGGCAATATGGAGAAAATTAGTCAAAAGCATTGCCAAGGCACGCGCGTTGTGGTATAGTCTACAGTAAATCGGGCAAATCGTACTCTTTGAAAGGAACCAAAAGCCTTGAGTCACCATAAGCACGGCAGGGATCCATCGGATTTGAAGGAAATGCTGCTTACCGGGCAGGAGCGCAAGCTCATCGAAGCCGTCCGGAGGCTTGGTTCCGGAGAAGAGCGGGTCGTCGTCAAGGATTCGGAGATCGTCGTCATCGAGGAAAGGAAGCCCGCGGACGAGGACATGCAGCCGCTGACGATACAGGAGCGTAAGATCATCGAGATCGTCCGGGAGCTGGACTACGGAGAAGAGAGGGTCGTCGTCAAAGACTCGGAAATCGTCCAAATCGAAGAGAAAAAGTCAATAAAGCTGTGATCTAAGCGGCTTAGCCGCTTATGCGCCAAAGCGGAAGAACCGGAGTGTGCTCATATACTATAATTCTGACCCTGTCAGGATTATAGATGCGGAGCGTACTTCGGCTTTTTGCGTTGCGGCAGTCCGGCCAACCCGGCCGATTGTGTATTGAGCTGCACATACTTATGCTCGGAGGGAGAAGAGTATAAAATGCGTAACTACAACGTACATGACCATGTCAGGATAGTCGCCGATAATGAATGGACAGGCTTAGTCGGCATCGTGCGGGACATTTCCAACGGTTTCTTGCATATCGTATGCGTGAAGAGGCCGGCGGATATGTATCTGGTGGACGAGCGCAACATCAATGATATCGAGCTGTTTGAATCATTTGACAGCGTGTAAGTTGTGTTCTACCGGGATTTCAGTTATAATAAGCAAATAGTTTAACGATTTAACGTCCCAATCTACAAGAGGAGGATCATTTTCATGTTGAAAAAGCTTGTTACCCTTATCCTCGTATGCTTGCTGGCTGTGTCCCTGGCTTCCTGCGGCGGCAGCTCCACTTCCGGCGGCAGCGGCTCCGTCCAGCCCATCCTCATCGGCCATGAAGTGGCTCTCACCGGCGGCTCCGCGCTGTGGGGCGAGGCTGAGAAAAACGCCCTGGATATGGAAATCGAGAAAATCAACGCCAACGGCGGCGTCCTGGGCCGTCCCATCGAAATCAAACGCTACGACAATAAAGCGGATCAGACCGAGGCCGTCAACGTGGCAAACAGGCTGGTGGCCGACAAAGTCGTCGCCATCATCGGCCCGGCGCAAAGCGGCGTAGCCATAGCCGCCACATCCGTCACCGAGCCGGCGAAGCTCATCCTCATCGGCACGACCACGACGAATGAGAAGGTCACGGTGGACGACGACGGCAAGCTCCATCCGTACAACTTCCGGACCACCATCATCGACCCGTATCAGGGGCTGGTGGCCGCCAACTTCGCCCTCAATGACCTTCAGTCCAAGCGGGCCGCTACCTTCATCGACATCGGCTCCGACTACTCCCAGGGCCTGGCCCAGCACTTCATCGACGTCTACACCGCCGGCGGCGGCACCATCGTGACCCAGGAAGCCTTCCGCTCCGAGGAGCTGGACTACCGGGCGCAGCTGGGCAAGATCAAAGACGCGGGGGTCGATCTGGTCTTCATGCCCACGATGCAGAAGGAAGCCGGCCTGGCTATGAAGCAAGCGCGGGAGCTGGGGCTTGACTGCCACTTCCTGGGGGGCGACGCCTGGGCCAGCATCGAGCTCATCGAGCTGGGCGGCGCGGCTACCGAGGGCTGCTTCTACGTGAACCTTGCCAGCCTGGAGGATCCGGTCCTGAAGGATTGGGTGGAAGAGTATAAAACGAAGTGGGGCAAAGAGCCCGTCATGCCAAACCCGGTATTTGCCGTGGACGCCCTCTACGCCATCATCGCGGCCATAGAAGGCACCGGTGGCACCGACCCGGACAAGATGGCGGAGTACATCGCCAACCTGAAGGACCTCAAAGTCCTCACCGGACACATGAGCATGGAGCCCGATACCCACAACCCCACAGGCAAATCCGCAGTCATCGAGACAGTCAAGGACGGCGCCTTCACCTTCTACAAAGGCATTAGCTGATATCGGAGACTTTCCTTTATGTTTATGCAGACGCTTGTGACCGGCGTCGCCGTGGGCGGCGTATACGCTTTGATGGCCGTAGGGTATTCCCTGATTTTCAGCATTTTGAATTTCAGCAACTTCGCTTACGGCTCCATTATCATGCTGGCGTCCTACGTAGGGTACTTTTCCCTCACGTCTTACGGGATGCCTTTTCCTTTGGCGGTAGTCGTCACCATGCTGGGGGCGGCTGCCCTCAGCCTGCTGAACGAGCGCATCTCCTACAGCTCCCTGCGTAAGCGCAACGCCCCTTCCCTCTACTTCATGATCAGCGCCATGGGCACTTCTATCTTTCTGGAAAACATGGTATACGCCACCATCGGCGCCAGCTTTAAGGCGTACCCGCCTTTATTTACCCAGGCGACGGTGAAGCTGGGCAGCTCCACCATAGGGAAGCTGGACCTGTTCGCCATCATCTTTTCCTTCACCGCCATATTTATCCTGAATTATTACATCAACCATACCCGTACCGGGATCGCTATACGGGCGGCTTCCTACGACTCTACCATCGCCCAGATCAACGGGGTGAACCTGACTTATGTGATCGGCCTGGTCTTCATCCTGGCGGGGCTCCTGGCGGGGCTCTCCGGCGTGTTCCTCGGCTTGAAGTACATGGCTTATCCCACCATGGGCTGGATCACCAATAAAGCTTACGTATCGGCGGTGATCGGCGGCCTGGGCAGCCTGCCCGGGGCAGTGGTGGGCGGATTGATCCTGGGGGTGCTGGAATCCCTGGTTTCGGTGTATATATCTTCCACCATACGGGATGTGTTCAGCTTTTCATTCCTTATCTGCATCCTGCTATTCATGCCTTCCGGCTTGTTTGGCAAGTACTTAGAGGAGAAAGTCTGAGGTGAATTGAGCTGTCTCCGTATATACAAGGCATATTGACCATCGCTATGATCCAGGCTATCTCCGTCACCGGGCTGGCTGTGTTCACCGGCTTCACCGGGCTGATGTCCCTGGGGCACGCCGCGTTTATCGCCGTGGGGGCGTACACCGCCGCCATCTGCACAAAGACTTACGGCTTGCCTTTCATCGCCGCCATCCCCCTCGCCGCCATCATGGCCGGGCTGGTCAGCCTCGTCATCGGCATCCCCACGCTGAGGGCCAAGCTCCGGAGCGACTACTTCACCATCGCCACCCTGGGTTTCGGCGAAGCGGTCCGGGTGCTTCTTGAAAACCTGTCCATCACCAACGGCGCCCGGGGCCTCGCCAGCCTGACGAAGTATTCTACCCTGCCCAGGGCCGCCATCGCCTTAGCCATCGTGGTCTTCCTGGCGAAAAACTTCGTCTTCTCCCGCTACGGCCGTATGGCCATCGCCATCCGGGAGGACCATGTAGCCGCGGAGATGGCGGGGATCAATCTCTTCAACGTCCGGCTGCGCTCCCTCTTCTTCAGCGCTGTCTGCGCCGGGGTCGGGGGCGCTTTCCATGCCCATTACATCGCGTTTATCCAGCCAAACATGTTCACCAATGTGCAGTCCACCCTGCTCACCGCTTCCGTGGTGGCGGGGGGCATCGGCAGCCTCACCGGGCCGGTCATCGCGGCTCTGCTCTTTGCCAGCATACCAGAGCTGCTGCGGGCCGCGGAGATGTGGCGTCTGGTAGTGTACGGCGGCGTACTGGTGGCCATCATGGTTCTTCGCCCCCAGGGCATCTTCGGCTACCGGGAGATCAACCATCTCTTCCGAAGGAAGCGCCCCGCGGTCGTAGCGGAAGCCGCGGGATCATCAGCGGACGGGGGTGATGATTCATGAGCGATTATGCGGCAAGGGTGGAAAACCTGGGCAAGAACTTCGGCGGCATACTGGCGGCGGAGGAGATCACCTTTCAGGTCCGCGAGAAGGAGATCATGGGCATCATCGGGCCAAACGGCGCCGGTAAGACCACGATATTCAACCTGATGACAGGGGTGTATCCACCCACGGCGGGAAAGGTCTTTCTGGGCGACGAGGACGTCACCAAGCTGGCCCCCGACGTCATCGTTAAGAAGGGCGTGTCCCGCACATTTCAGAATATTCGCTTATTTAAGCGCCTGACCGTTTTGGAAAATGTGGTCACTGCCCTGGATTTAAATTACCCCTTATACAATATCGGGGAGGCCCTGTTCTTGAACCTGCCCTTCCTGAAGGGAAAAGTGAAACGCGCGGAGAAGGATCTGCGGGATAAAGCCATGTCTTACCTGGATACCGTGGGCATCGCCCATCTGGCGGGCAACCAGGCCGACAGCCTTCCCTACGGCTTGCAGCGCAAGCTGGAGATGGCGCGCGCCCTGGCCCTGGAGCCGAAGCTGCTGCTCCTGGACGAGCCCGCGGCGGGCATGAACCCGGAGGAATCCATGGATCTGGCCCGGCTTATCCAAAAGGTGCAGAAGGACTTCGACGTCACGGTGCTCCTCATCGAGCACCACATGGATCTGGTCATGTACTTGTGCCATCATATATTTGTGATGAACTTCGGAAGGGAGCTTGCCCAGGGCAGCCCGGAAGAGATACAGGAAAACCCGGCTGTGCTTAAGGCTTATCTGGGGGAGGGGCGGAGCAATGGCTAAGGCGGATGGGGTCCATCTCAGCGTCGATGGGATCAATGTATTCTACGGGAATATCCATGCCCTGAGCGACGTCAGCCTGAAGGTGGACGAAGGCCAGATCGTCTCCATGGTAGGCGCCAACGGCGCCGGGAAGTCCACCCTGCTGATGACTCTGGCCGGCGTGCTGAAAGCGAAATCAGGCTCCGTGACCTTCGACGGCGCTCCCCTGCCCGACGCCCCCCATAGAGTGCTCGCGGCGGGCGTCTGCCTTGTGCCGGAGAGGCGGCGGCTATACGCCAACCTCACGGTGAGGGAAAACCTGATGATGGGCGCCCACCTTCGCAAGAATAAGGCGGAGATCAATGAAGACCTGGAGAGGATGATGGATCTTTTCCCCATCATCCGGGAGCGGGTGAAGCAGTACGCCGGCACCCTCTCCGGCGGCGAGCAGCAGATGGTAGCCATAGCCCGGGGGCTGATGGGCAGGCCAAAGCTGCTGCTGATGGACGAGCCTTCCCTGGGCCTGGCGCCGCTGATCATACAGCAGGTATTTGAGACGGTAGCCGGCCTGAAGCGGCAGGGCATCACCATACTGCTGGCGGAGCAGAATGCCTTTCAGTCCCTGGAGATATCGGATTACGCCTACGTGCTGGAGACCGGCCACATCGCCCTGGAAGGCACCGGGCAGGAGCTGCTCGCCGACGAACGCGTCCGGGAAGCCTACCTGGGCGTCCGCCAGAAGGCAATAGACTAAGACACAGTGGGGACGGTTCTTTTGTGTCATTCTTGCGCACATGGATGACACAAAAGAACCGTCCCCACTGTGCTGTTGATTACTCGGCTTGCTTCGGCTGGCACTTCAGCCCGTTTTGCAGCCTGTAGCACCTGTTGCACGATATGCAACGGGACTTCGTCCTGTCCCCTTCCCTCCAGCGCTTGACCAGGCCGGGCTCCCGGATCAGCGGGCGGCATAGCCCTATGGCCTCTATCCCGCCCTTGTTCAGCCACGCGTCGATCACTTCCGGCGTGCGGAAGCCCCCGGTGCTGATCACCGGTATACCGATTCCCTCGGCTAGCTCCAGCGCTTCGGGGGCAAAGCTCCCCTCGTCGCTTTCTTTCACGATGGGCATACTGGGGGACGTGCTCCTGCCGAAGCCCAGGCCCGCGCTGAGCTCTATCGCCTGCATGCCGCCCTTCTCCAGCTCCCGGCACAGCCAGGTACATTCCTCCACGGTGATGGACTCCTCCACCAGGTCCTTGCAGTTGATCTTGATCCAGACCGGGTAGTCGCGACCCGCTTCCCGGGTCATGGCGTCCAGGGCTTCCAGCACGATGCGCCCCCTGCCCGCGATATCCCCGCCGTACTCGTCGGTACGCTTATTGAAATACGGGCTGAGAAACTGGCTGATGAGATACCCGTGGGCCCCGTGTATCTGCGCCCCGTCCGCGCCCGCTTCTTTACACAGGGCTGCCGCCTTGCCGTAGCTGCTTACAAGACCCGCGATCTCCTGCTTTGTCATCGCCCGGACGGGTATATCCGGCGTCATGATGATGTCGGACGGTCCCATGGGCTTATCCGCCCCCTCCGGCATCATGGCTTTCGCACCCACATGCACGAGCTGCACCACGATTTTGCAACCGTAAGAATGTACCAGATCGGCGATCTTTCTGAACTCCGGCACAAATCCGTCATGGAGGACGTTAGGCATGCGCCCATGAAAACCGGAGTTTTCGTCCACGCCGAACATCCCTGTGATGATGACGCCGGTCTCCCCTTTCGCCAGGTCTTCGTAGACTGGTTTATTCGCTTCGCAAAGCCGAGTCGCCCCCTCCGCGTAGGATTCTGCCGTGGCGCTGCGGACGATGCGGTTCTTCGCGTCGATCTTTCCGATCTTGATCGGGTCAAATAAAGTCTTCATGGTTGCCCCTCCCATCAATTGTATTGTTTGTTTACTGTAAAATATATCATCATTCATCCGCGTCCGCGCAGAACGGTGAGGACCTTCAAGCGAGCGCCGGTGACGAGTACGGAGCGGCGGTAGATACGGGAGGCGAGAAACATGATGAGGGGCAAAGCGGCAAGGGAGATCGCGAGGGAAAGCAGCGCCTGCCAGAGCCCGAGCCCGCCTTGGAAGTAGTGAACGGTGGCGCCGATGGGGGAAAAGAGCGGGACGTAGTCAAGGGCAAAGCGCAGCGGGGCAATGTTGCTTAGCGCGGGGATGACTACGGCCATATAAGGGATCAATAGGATATACATGACGGGGGCGATAGCCGCGTTGACTTCTTCGGCGCGGGATACGGTGGCGGCAAAGGCCGCGTAAAGGGTGGCGTAACTCAAGTAGCCAACGAGGAAGAAGCCCAGCGCCAGCCATATGGCAGACCCGAGATCGACGTCGGCGAATATATTGCCCATCAGCCCAAAGCCACGGGCCGCGCTGTAGGCGGCGGCGAGGATGACGGCGATCTGCGTCAGCCCGATGACAGCCATGCCGAGGATCTTGCCCACCATCAGCTGAAAGCTTGTCATACTGGAGAGGAGTATCTCGACGATGCGGGAAGACTTTTCCTCAGCTACGCCGATGGCGATCATCGAGCCGGTGATGGTGATGGTCATGAATAGTAAGATACCGACGGCAAAACCGATCCAGTAGCGGACGTCGAGGCCGCCGCTATCGGGGTTCTCGGCTTCGTAGGCCTCCCAGAGCTCCCGGAAGCGGAGAGCGATTTGCGCGTTGACTTCCTCGGCATTGAGACCGTGGAGGGCCATGACCTCTTCTTCGGCCTGGGCTTGTAGCTCCATTTGCTTTTGGGCGAACGCCGGTATCATGACGTTGGAAGCGTCCGCCATATCGGCGCGGGAACCGATGAAGGCGAAGATGATTATACCGATAACTATGGCTACCGTACCAAGTATATAGGCGCGATTGCGCATTTTGACAAGTATTTCACGTTTGGTGACGAGGAGGATATTATTCATTCTTGCCCTCCTTTCCGGATTTTGCGGCGCTGTCATGGGCCATCTCGTCTTCGGCCATCAGGTCGCCAAAGATGGTAGCAAGCGGGGTAGGTATCTCGATGGTTTCCGGGGCGTTGGCCGCTTTGCGCAACTCAGCCGGGGTCCCGGCGGCGATGATTTTCCCATGGCTGATGATGGCGATCTCCGTGGAAACCTGGTCGACCAACTCAAGCTGATGGCTGGAGAAGAGGATCGACAGGCCTTCTTCCGCCTTTTCGCGTATGACGCCGGACATGGTTTTGACCGCGATGGGGTCAAGGCCCGAGAAGGGCTCGTCTAATATGAGGGCCCTGGGATTAGCGATGAGGGCCACGGCGAGCTGGACGCGCTGCTGGTTGCCGGTAGAGAGCGTTTCCAGCTTCTTGTCCGCGTATGGGGCGATATCCAGCCGCTCGATCCATTCCATAGCTTGCTTCCGGGCTGCGATTTTATTGATGCCTCGGATCTCGGCAAAAAAGACGAGCTGCTCAAGCACTTTCATTTTCGCGTAGAGGCCGCGCTCAGAGGGCATATAGCCGATCTGCCTGCGACCGTCCTGAGTAGCGGGACTCTCGTTGATCAGGATCTCGCCGCCGTCCGAAAGCAAAACGCCCATGATGATGCGCATAAGGGTGGTCTTACCCGCCCCGTTGGCGCCGACGAATCCGAAGATGGCGCCGGGTTCCAATTTCAGGCTGACGCCGCTTAGGGCTTGCGTACTGCCAAACGCTTTGCTGACGCCTTTTGCCTCGATTATCATATGCTCATTATTCAATACAGCCACGACCTCCTCTGCCGAGTTTCTCCTACGGGGAACGCCTTGACTGTATTGTATCATATATGTCATTGGCTAAACAGGTATCCCAATGATATAATCATGCTTAGAGCGGATGATCGGAAGAAGGGATATCGTGACCATATACGAGCGTGTAGACGCGAATAAAGCGGCGATCGACGCCATTCGCCCATTTGAAGGAGAAATGCTCCGGCAGCTAAGGGAATACTACCGTATTGGGCTGACTTGGACGTCCAATGCTCTGGAGGGCAATTCCCTGACTGAGATCGAAACGAAAATACTTCTGGAGGATGGGTTGACCATAGGAGGGAAACCGCTCCGGGATACATTCGAAGCTTTAGGGCATTCCCGCGCCTATGATTTCATGTTTGGATTATTAGGAAAACATCGAATCGCCATCGATGATATAAAAATGCTGCATCATCTTTTTTATCAAGGTATAGACGCGACTCAAGCGGGGATCTGGCGCGATGTGAATATCATTGTAACGGGCATTGACTATACGTTCCCCGCTCCATCCGCGCTCGACGGGCTTATGAAAAGCCTCGGGCAATGGATCGACGCCGAACGCGGCAGGCATCATCCTGTCCGTTTCGCCGCCATGCTTCATTTGAAATTCGTCACCATCCACCCATTCATCGACGGCAATGGACGGGTAGCGCGGCTTCTGATGAACGCCGCCCTCATTCAAGACGGGTATATGCTTGCGGTGGTACCGCCTATACTGCGCCAGGACTACCTGTCTTTCATTCGTACCTACCAGCAGAGAGAAAATGCCGATTCTTTTTGCGATTTTATTGCCGAGCGGGTATTGGAGACGGAGAAGGACGTCATGCGTATGCTGCATATTCCATCTAAGTCTGACACGTGATCAACAAAGCGGCATTGGAAATGCAGGAGTGGATACTAAGCTACGCCCCCTCTTGCGGGGAGCGACGTTAATAATTGTGAGACTGAAATTGTGAGTGCTGTACTTTCAATCCACTGTTATTGTCAAGCGAAAATTGGGCCACTTGATCGGTCGAAAACTGGTCCACCCAGACTGGGCTGAAGACGACTCAATAAACGTCAATCATTAGATCAATGATCTCGTCAAGAGCGTCGACAGCACACTCGCCGACTTCGAACGATTCCGAGCATTGCAGGTTGACCGGTACATTCTTCAAATAGGCCTGTTCTGCCTCACGGATGGCAGTAAGATAAACAACCATATCGTTAACAGCCTTTCGTCTTTTACGTCTTGATCCGAAATCCGCATCTGTCTGTGGACTTTTACTTCGCACGTTATCACCTCCGTTCCGTGTTATGTCGGTTCATGAATTTTTAAAGCAGCGGGAGGCCGTAGGCCGACCAGAGCTTCAAAAATTCGCGGCCGCTGAGGCGGCCGCACCATCATCTGCTTACCCTGCTTGGCCATCGCTATTCAGCTTGCCCTTTTTCATGAGCCAGCTCTTCGTCTCCTTAAAGCGGTAGCTTTTTCCGCTCATGTCCAAGACATGGGCACACCTGGAGATCCGGTCAACTAATGCCCCGGTCAGGTGGGGGTCTTTGAAAACCGTTTCCCATTCCTCAAACGCAAGATTTGTCGTGACAATCATGGTGCCGACGGAAAGCCTGTTCGAAATCAGATTAAAAAGAATATCGCAGCCTTCCGTATCGAAGGACACATATCCAAGCTCGTCGATGATGACGACCTCATATTTGAGGAATTTGTTCTTAAAGGCTGTCACCGCATTGCGGCTCATCGCCTCTTTCAACTCAATGACCAGGTTTGGCACGTTCGTAAACAGTACCCGCTTGTCTGCCAGACATGCCGCGATCCCGAGCCCTATCGCCAGATGCGTCTTCCCCCGCCCGGAGTTGGCAACCAGGACGACATTCTCTTTATCCGCAATGAAGTCAAGACGCGCGAGCTCTTCGATTTCACCCCGGACGTCGATCCCGTACTCCTCCAGATCCAAATCGACGAGATACTTCTTGTAGGGGAATCTCCCTTCCTTGATACGGCGCTGCACCCTGTTCCCCCTGCGCTGCTCCAGTTCCTTCGCGAGGGCGCCCATCATGAACTCCGCATAGGGCATCTTAGCATGGGTCGCCTCATCCACCAGGAGGTCGAAATTGCGGCCAATATACGCAAGCTGGAGAGGCTGGGTCAGTTCCTTAATCCCCATAGCCCACCGCCTTTCCTTTCATGAAAAAGTCGCTGAT
>Ga0082212_10009725_pt1 | contig 12373 bp, 10 predicted proteins | sample TergutNt197P3_FD_71548 | JGI IMG/M metagenome (GOLD analysis project Ga0082212, IMG submission 71548) | Neocapritermes taracua P3 segment gut microbial communities from Petit-Saut dam, French Guiana - Nt197 P3 | ecosystem: Host-associated > Arthropoda: Insects > Digestive system > Gut ... | reverse complement strand
TCGTTATCATCAGATTGGCCTTGACTATGCCCAGGTGCTTTTCGATTTTAATATCCGCGGCGAATTTGCTGTCCACCTGACCGAAGACCTCTCAGGCGACGACGGTTCCGTGCGCAATCCCTTCCTCGCATGGTCGCTGGGTTTTGACCGCAGCCTTTTCTGGGGCGTCAACGCCAATGTGCAGTGTACCGAGACGATTCGCCTGCTTAACGACAGGGTTAGCAGCAATCCCGCGCTGGACTGTGAAGCGGGAACGGACATTACATCCACAAGTCTGATTATGCAGCTTTCCAAAAAATTTCTTAAAGATGAATTTGAATGTAAGCTCATCGCCATTTGGGGTATTGAAGACAGCGACTGTTACATCATCCCTGCCATTAGCTGGAATATCAGGGACCTTACCGCGGAACTTGCCGCCGGTGTTTTTGCCGGGAAGGAAACAGGCGAGTTCGGCCAGTATTGGGAAAACAGTTTTGTCAAAATCGGCCTGAAATACTCGTTTTAGCCGGCGTCACGAGCCAGTTTTACGGTAAAAATAAACCGCGCCCCTTTACCTGGCTCCGATTCCACCCATATTTTTCCGCCCATAAGTTCAACGATGTGTTTTGAAACAGCAAGGCCAAGACCTGTTCCTCCATATTTGCGGGATGCGCCGTTTTCCGCCTGTTCAAACGCATGAAATATTTTTTCATGCTGTTCCGGGCCTATGCCGATCCCTGTGTCGGCTACTTCAAAACGCAGTTCACATATCCCGTCTTCTTCACTTTCCAAAGATACGTCAAGACCGATATTGCCTTCATTCGGCGTGAATTTGACTGCATTTGACAGGAGATTCGTTATTAACTGCGCCAGCCGTTGATCATCACCGATTAGGGAAAGCGGTATTTTCTTGTCCAGCTTTACGGATAAATGATGACCCTTTTCTTTTAACATGGGTTTAATGGTATACAGTGCCTTTTGCAGGGGGTATCGTAAATCAAAGGATACATTCGACAATGCAAGATTATCTGCCCCGATTTTTGACATATCAAGTATGTCGTTAATAATGTCCAGCAATTGCTTCGTGGATTCTTCAATCTTGCTCAGCGCGAGATTTTTTTCTTCTTTATTGGCAGCTGTCTTGGCGATAAGCGCCATTCCGGCAATCGCGTTTATCGGTGTTTTTATTTCGTGACTCATTGCCGCCAGGAATGTTGATTTCGCACGGTTGGAGGCTTCAATTTCCATTTGCTGCTTCATCATACGTTCTATTTGCGTAGTGTCCTGTATTATCTCAATATAGCCTGCGCTTTTGCCATTCAGGTCTTCCAGTACCTTTATATCCACCTGATATGAGGTATTTTCATGTGAAAAATAGGTTCGTGTTTGCCCGCGGCTCGCACAGGCTATTGCGCATTCGTCGGTATTGCATATACTCAAGCCCCAGTTTTTACAGGGCATACCGGCAATTTCTTTTCTCTTTTTCTTGAGAAAAGTTTCGACAGCGGCGTTAATAAATGTCCATTTTTCATTTATATCCTGGGCAGAAATCATAAATGGTATTGCGTCAAGCAGTGACTCATACCAATGTGCCATTGTCCTGATTTTTTCGTTCTCGTTGTATATTTCGTCCAGAAGCGCCTTGTGTTCCCTTAAGTCTCTGACATAACATGCGACATTATATTCATCCCGGTATTTTACACGCACCAAGGTGACTTCACAGGGCATTGGTTCCCCGCTCAGAGTCTGGTGCATCCACTCAAAGCGTTCATAACCTTCCTTTAGCGCAATCCTGCTATGTTCAAGCGCCATCTCTCTTGAGTTTCGCCCGTCAGGCTGGTGTTCCGGTGAAAGTTTAAAAAAACTTTCAAGAAAAATCTGCTTGTCCGGCAGGGCGAACATTTTTACCGTTTCCTGGTTGCAGTCATAAATATTAAAATCCTTGTCAAACATAAGACAGGCAATCGGAGCGGTATCAAAGATAATTTTTGTACGTTCATTTGCCTCGCGGGTTTGTTTCAACACCTCCGCTTCTATTATTTTTTGTTCCATTTCGTAACGTATCACGGTGTTTGTACAAAGAAACGCTGCGGAACGCATAACATCTATAATGTCATTATCAAAATACCGTTCGTTCTGCCGGTCTTCAAATAACGTAAAGCCCCAAAAGGCATCACTAATAAACACCGGCGTAACAAATGCTGATACAATGCCGAAAGATTTAAGCATGGCGGCTTCCGGGAGCAGGCTTGCAGGACTATTAATAAAATCGCCGTTTGCCAGAAGCTCTTCCCATCGCGGTGCCAGATCGGTGTATGTAACATCATCCAATCCCGCCGTCGGCTTCGTTGTACCGCCGGATTCCCTGTCCCAGCGGTAAATCTGGGACACATGCAGCCCGTCCGGCTTTTGAAGATTGCGCCAGACCGAGACTCTGTCTAAATCCACCGCATCGCAAAAGGGCATTAACCCGGAAGTCATCATATCCTCAAAGGTTTCCTCGTGCTGTGACAGAAAAATAATTGCCGCTTTGTTTAAGGTATCCGTCAGCTTTTTGTTGTATTCCAGCGCATTAAGCGCTTCCGTTCTTTCGTTCTGCGTATGCTTTCTATCGTTTATATCCATCACGGCACCGGCAACTCTGAGCGGAACACCCGCGCTGTCCCGCAGAGTAGTCCCAAACCCGTGAAACCAGCGATATTCGCCGTTTTTATGTTTGAGACGGTATTCAATGTTGTACGGAGTTTTTCCGGTTCGGTCGTTAAAGTGTGCCGCAAACGCGGCAAACGCCATATCACTATCGTCAGGGTGGAACCGGCCGGCCAAAGCGGTAATGGTGTTTGGAAAATCATTCTCGTCAGAAAAGCCCAGCATATCGCGCAATTCCTGTGACCATGTGATCTTGTTGTCTGGACTTACCGGATCATTTGTTTCTATATCCATATCCCACAGTGCGATGCCAAGGGCGTCGTTTGCGAGTTTGTATTTCATTTGGTCATATTCAGTCGCCATCTGGCAAGACAGTTCATTTTTATGATTACTTGTCTTTTTTCCCATACTGGACTCCTTCTTTTCTCTTCTTATAAGGCTAAAATAAAAAGAGTGGATAAAAGTCCGCCCCTGCTGTAAAAAAGTCCACTTTTTGATATTTTCTGTTGTACCAAGTACCTCCTAAGTATATTATATACTATATAAAGCATTATTCCTATCTCTATAGGTATTATTTTCTATGGAAGAAGTACAAAAACTGATACAGTTTGTGATCAGGCGAATAATAGAGATTCGGACGCAGTAATCTGTGTCCCAGGGTGAACTGTCAGTGAAAACAAATATGTCTCAGAGTGTGTGGCAGCGTAGAAAAAGGAAAAAAGCTGCCTTCGGTATTGACCTTGCTGCGAATTGCCTCCGCATTACATGTCAGCCCCCAAACCTTTTTTCCTGAAAATGTGAATATTACATAAGGAAGAGATAAAAGATTCTATTGCAGATCTTCTCCGTCCCTGTGAAAGCTCAGCCTTACCGGTGTGGGAAAACTGCTTTGTTAAACAGGTCTATATGCTTCCCTATAAATAACACACAAACAGCATAGTTGAATTTCGCTAATAGTAGTGTTTTTTAAAAATTTTAATGAAAAATCTTAAAAATGTGACTTTGATCACTTTACTTTAGCCCATTCCTATACCATAATAACGATAACTGCGTATTGGTGTGTAGTACCATATACAGGCAGTAGAGAAACTTATTAAAAGGCAGGAGGGCTTATGAAACGAAGCATTTGGAGTGTTGCGGTTGTCATGCTTGTGCTGATGATCGCATTGATCGGCTGTACCGGTACCCCGAAAGTGGGCGTGCGGGAAAAGAAACAGACGCGGGCACAGGTGGTACAAAAAGGAACGAGCGTTACGGTAAAAACCGCAGCGGATTGGGCCACTGATTATCCTGATATCTACGCGTCCTATTTGCTGAACAAGAATAACAGCGAAAACTACAACTACCCGGATAAATATACGATGCTTAAGGTTGTTTATCAGGGCATGGCCTTCAATGAATTCTACAAGTCGGCGCGCGGGCATGTGTATACGGTGGAAGATCTTAGAGCTACGGGCCGGCCGCATCCGCTGGCAAACTGCTTTACCTGCAAGACTCCGAACTTCACAGCAGCCGCCATTGAAAGGGGTGCTGCGGCATACACTATTCCGTTCGCTGAAATGGATTCGCAGGTGACGGAACCGGTTAGCTGCTATAACTGTCATGCCGACGATCCGAATACGCTGACCGTTACCCATACCTATTTGTCAGATGCGTTGGGTCAGGATGTATTTACCGTTGAACCGACAGCTCTTGCATGCGCCCAGTGCCATGTTGAGTATTACTTTGACCCCGCAACCAGGGCTGTAACACTCCCTTACAAGAGCCTGGCCACCATGAATCCTGATGCTATGTTGGCATATTATAACGAGATAAATTTTGCCGACTATACCAATCCGCGGACCGGTGTGCGCCAAATCAAGATACAGCATCCTGAATTTGAAACATACCGCGGCGAAGGCGGCCTGTTCTTTGCGATGACCGGCAAATACGCCTGTGCGGACTGTCATATGCCGACACGGTTTAACGCCAATAAGGAAGCTTATACCCATCACGAGTGGGGAAGCCCCCTGAATAATGCCAGCCTGATAAAGAACGAATGTTCCCAATGTCACAGGAATATTGCGTCCGAGGTAAAGAGAATACAGGACCAGGTGCATGGCCGCTCAATAGATATCGGGAAGGCAATAGAGGCGTTTACGGAAGACCTGGCTGCAAAGATTGCAGGTGGAAGCTATACAGATGCCCAGTTGGCTCCTGTCCGGCAGACTGCACGCGACGCGCAGTTCTATTGGGACTTTGTGTGGGTAGAGAACAGCAACGGTGCGCACAGCAAGAAGCTCTCGAATCAGTGCCTTGATAAAGCCGAGGCTCTTTTGAATGAGGCCAAATCGCTGTTAACGTCACTGTAGATTTGTGCATCATCGTCTGAAAAGGTTTCTCGCTTTTTTGCACTCCATGAGATTTGGAGTGATATTGCTGGTGTTTATTGTAGCCTGTTCGCTGGCGGGATCTTTGATCCCCCAGGGCAGGCCCCAGCAATGGTATATTCAGAACTATCCCAGCGCCGGAAAGGTCTTTCTGGCGCTGGAATTTAATAACCTTTTCTATAGCTGGTATTTCGTCTTACTGATAGTCCTTTCCTGTGTCAATATTTTTTCATGCAGCGTAATACGCCTCTATAATTTACTCAAAACCGGGAGTAAAATACTCACAAGGGCAGAAGACGCGCCGGGGGGCAGGGCTATCGGAACCGATGCGGCGGATAGTTTGCGCAGTTACCTTGTGCTCAGGCGTTACCGCCAGCACAAGGCCGCCAACGCCGTGGTTTTTTATAAAAACATGGCCGGCCGTTATGGTTCTTTTATTGTACATCTCTCGCTGCTGTTTATCCTGATTTTCGGCGGGCTGGTATTGTGGCTGTCCGAAACGGCGGACCATACTGTCATGCCCGGGGAAACCCTTGTTTTTGAGGATGGAACGGAACTTGAACTGGAAAGTTTCCGAATAACCGACGAGACCGGAAGAGCGGACTATGTCAGCATGATCCATGTAACCTCCCCGGGCGGCGCAACGACTTCCGGTGAAATCAGCGTAAATTATCCGCTTTCATTCCATTCCATCAAGTATTACCAGCAGCAATTCGGCACCGCCGGTTCGGTATCCGCTGTCAGCGCCGCAACGGGAGAGGAGGATATATTTTACCTGACCGATCAAAGTTTCCTATCCGGCGATGGGCACAGCGGGATATGGTATACGGCGCTGTTTCCCGGCTATGTTGAGGATGAGCATGGACACATTATGCCGATATCTGTCATGGGCAATGCCTATCCCAACCCGGTGTATCATGTGCTGGTTTCCGATGATGGTGAAATAACTCCCAAAATGGTACTGCCGGGAGAAACGATACACATTGGCGACATTATTTTTAAATTTAACGAACCGGTGAATTATCCGGGAATCCGCGTTAAACATATACCGAATCCTTTTCCGGGACTGTTGTACGGCTCCTTTGTTTTGATGATTGTGGGCTTTTGGCTGTGTTTCTTTTATATGCCGGCGATTGTTACGGTAACCTCCGACAGCTATGCTGTATCGGGCGGTAAAGCGTCGGGAGAGCAGCTCATGATAGATACTTTTTTGAAGGAAATTGAGAAATAAAGAATAAGGAGATATCTTCACTATGTTGGATGTGTTGTTTTTTGCCTGTCTGGGACTGTATTTTCTTTCGGTTGTTTTGAATTTTACCGGCCTTGCGATAAAGAATAAATTTATGCCCCGTGTGGTTTGGATTGTATTTTTGGCCGCCTTTGCGGTACACACCGGGTATTTTATAGGACGGGGTATGGTTGCCGGCCGCCTGCCGCTGTCCAATCAGTTTGAATTTGCCATGTCGCTTGCCTGGGGCGTTGGACTTATTTATGCGGTGCTGAGAATAAGATTCAGGGCTGACTGGATTACGTCCATCGCGCTTCCCTCGGCATCCCTGATTCTTCTGTATGCAGCGTCTCTTCCCCGGGAAATAAGGGAACTAATGCCAGCGCTGCGTTCGCCCTGGTTTGGCCTGCATATTGGCGCTGCTGTTATTTCCTATGCAGCTTTTGTTCTGGCGGGCTGTGCGGGGTTACGGTACCTGATACTCCAGAAAAAGGGAGAGTCGGCGGAGGGGACGCATTTGCGTCAGATAGACAACCTTTCATACCGCCTGGTCGGGCTGGGAATGATAACGCTTACCGTTGTGATACTTTCCGGCATGGTATGGGCGGAGCAGGCCTGGTCGTCTTTCTGGTCATGGGACCCCAAGGAACTCTGGGCGCTTATCACCTGGCTTGTATATGCCATTTACCTGCACCAGCGTATGCGCAAGAAATGGCAGGGCAAACGCATGGCTATATTTGCCATTATCGCCGTGGTAATAGTGTTATTTACATTTATTGGGGTAAATACCCTGCTGCCCGGCCTGCATTCCTATAGATAACTGAGTTAACACTTCATTTTCTCCGTTAAACCCTCCTCTTTTTCCGCCGATAATAGGTTTATGATACGAGGATGGTATACCGGGGCCAGCGGGATGCGGGCGCAGCAATGGCGGCTCGACGCGGTGGCAAATAACCTGGCAAATGTCGACACAGACGGCTACAAGCGGGACGTAGCGGCTTTTAAGGCGTTTCCTGAACTGCTGATCAGACGGCAGGACGACGACGGGGTCTACCAGCACCCCTTCGGCTCGGCGGATGCCGCCCCCATCGTGGGGAAAATGGGCACCGGCGTGGAACTTAACGAGCTTTTCACCAATTTTGACCAGGGTTCGCTGAAGGAAACCAACAGTGATTTTGACCTTGCCCTGGATGGCAAGGGCTTTTTTACGGTCATTACCCCCTGGGGCGAGCGTTATACCCGTAACGGCTCCTTCCAACTCGGCAAAGAGGGCTTTCTTGAAACCAAGGAAGGCTATCCGGTGCTGGGCGAAAACGGCAGGATCAGGGTAAAAGCCAACAATTTCCAGGTTGACAAGGACGGAAGGGTGTGGATTAACGCCGTTTATCCTGATGAGCCGGAGGTGATGGTTGGCCGGCAGAGCAACCTCTGGGAAGAGCCGGTTCTGTTCGACACCCTCAAACTCGTTGAATTTGACCTTGATCGTTACCTTGAAAAACAGGGTTCCAGCCTGTACCGGGAAAGCGAAACTTCCGGCCCCGCGATGATTATCGCCCAGGGCAGCCGTCCCAAAGTCCTGCAGGGCTTTGTCGAGACGTCAAACGTGGATCCCGTTGTTGAGATGGTGCAGATGATCGAAGTGAACCGCTCCTACGAGGCGAATCAAAAGATCATCCAGGTCGAGGATGCAACTCTGGGCGTACTGATAAATCAGGTTGCGAAAGTAGGATAAAAGAGACTGTTCCAAAATGTCAGATTTTGGAACAGCTTCCAAAATAAAATATAGTTTTGTAGGCCGAAGGCCGAAAAACTATTAGAGCTTGTGACAAAATAACCAATTTTGGAACAAGCTCAGAGGAGTAACCAATGGTTAGAAGTTTGTGGACCGGCGCTTCCGGCATGATAGGCCAGCAGGCCAATATTGACGTTATTTCCAATAACCTTGCCAACGTGAATACCCACGGCTACAAGAAGCAGCGCGCCGATTTTGAGGATCTGATCTACCAGACCGTCAAGGTTGCCGGGACCCCTGCCACCGAAGATACGGTGGTTCCTGTGGGAATCCAGATGGGACACGGCGTAAAACTCGCTGATACCCAGCGGGTTTTTACCCAGGGATCGCTGCAGGCCACCGATGTATCCACCGATATGGCAATCGCCGGAGAGGGTTTTTTCAGGATTCAGATGTACGACGGCTCCTGGGCATATACCCGCAACGGCAACTTCAAAGTCGATTCAGACGGCCGTATGGTTACGAGTAACGGTTACTGGCTGCTGCCCGACATCATCATGCCCGAAGGCTTTCTGCCCGAAAAAATTACCGTTACCCAGGACGGCAGGGTATCGGTTATGGTTCCCCAGATATCTCTGGACGATCCGGTAGAAGTGGGGCGCATTGAGCTGTACCGTTTTCCTAACCCGGTGGGCCTTACCGCCGTGGGGGAGAATCTGTTCAAGGTGACACCGGCTTCCGGCGACCCCATTCCCGGCAGGCCGGGTTTTGAGGGCATGGGTACTATCGCGCATAAATTCCTGGAAATGTCCAACGTGGCAATAGTTCAGGAAATGGTCAATCTGATCGTCGCCCAGCGCGCTTACGAGTTTAATTCCCGGACTATTCAAACCAGCGACAATATGCTGGGTACGGCAACTACGCTGAAACGCTAATGGTTGAAAATCAGCTTCAATGCTGATTTTCAATCTAACGCAGGAGAGAGAATTATGGAAGTAAACGGCCTGGGTGCAATGTACATCAACGATTTTCAAATGGGCGGCGGCTCAATTAACCGCGACCAAAGCCCCTTGAACGGCGCGCCTGATTTCGCAGAACATCTGAGAAAAGCCGCCGCTGCTCAATCCATGGTACAAAATGACGAAGCGGCATCATCCGAATCAAAACCACATTCTGCCAAAATCGCTGTAATTGACAAAACCGACAAGCTCTACGAACAGTGCATGGAACTGGAAATCTTTTTGATAAAGACGCTGCTCAACAGCATGAGGAACACCGTACAGAAATCCGGCCTTATCGACGAGGGTTTTGCCGGCAAGATGTACGAAGATATGCTCTACGACGAGTACGCCAGAGACTTTGCCCAAAACGCCAATTTCGGCATGGCGGAAATGGCCTACCTTGAATTAACCGGGCAGCGCGGCAAAACGGTAATGTGGTAACAGATAACAAGGTTTACCGTCCAATCCAATTTGTTATTAATCCGCAGGTGAAGGCAAAAATCACCGAAAAAAGTATATACAGCGAAAAATGTTTTATTCCCAGAACGATCTTAAGCGCTCCAAGGTTGGTAATTTTCATTGCAGGCCCGGCGATCATGAATGATGCGGCGGCGCCAACGCTCATGCCGCTGTGCATCCATGCCTGGATCAGCGGGATAGTGCCGCCTCCGCAGACGTACAGGGGAACTCCAACAGTTGCCGCCATCAAAATGCCGAATCCCCTGTTGCTGCCGAATATCTTTGCGAATGCCTCCTGTGGCACATAACGCTGGAACAGCGCGGAAAGGACAATGCCGATCAAAAAATAAAGTCCGGTCGCGCGGATATTCCTTGCGAAGTTTTTCAGAAATCGCAGCAGGGGACTGGGGTCGGTGTCGCGGCTTGCCATTTTTTCAAAAACAGAAAACGCAAAAAACAGTTTGTTTTTATAAAAAAACCTGATGCAAATCCCTGAAAGCGTTCCGCAGACAAAACAAACGGAAAGACGGATGATCAGCATTGGTGCGCCCAAAGCCGCGCTGTAAAACAGTAATTGCGGATTAAGCAGAATAGAACTCATCATAAACGCAGCAATCCAGTCTTCCCTCATTCCCTTTTGTGCGAATGAGGCGGCGATGGGTATTGTCCCGTACATGCACAGCGGGCTGGCTATTCCCAAAAGGGATGCGGGAATCACGCCGAGAAGCCCCAGTTTTTTTCCCTGCATGGCGGCAAAGGCCGACTGGATTTTTTCTTTCCCGAAAACACTGACGAGGGAACCCATGGCCATTCCCAGTATCCAGTAGGCGAAAATCTGGCGGAACTGGATTGAGAAGTAATACCAGAAATAGACAAGTTCCCGTTGTATGGCCTCAGCCATCAATCCTTACCAAACGGTATGCCTTGCTGCCCAGGCCGATTCTTTCGGCGTGATCAATGGTCAGAAGCCCGTTTCTTGATTCTATCCGCTCGATCATCTGCTGACTGTCGCTCGCCGCGTAGACAAGGTCAACGCAGGCCTTGTCCAGCGCCACCGGGTCAAGGGAGGCAAGTATGCCGATGTCTGCCATAGAGGGAGGTGAGGGCCTGCCGTTGCAGTCGCAGTCTACGGAAAGGTGGTTCATCACGTTGATGTAGAGAATTTTCCCCCTGTTCGCGTCGGCGACCGCCTTTGCCGCCTCGGCCATCGATTCCAGAAAATCGTTCTGATTCCCGCCGCGCATACTGTTTCTGTTTTTTCCGGCGGTATGAATCCAGTTCTTGCCCGCCGCCGATGCGTAACCTATGGACATATTTTTTAGCGCGCCGCCGTAACCGCCCATCTGATGTCCCTTGAAGTGGGAAAGTACGATGTGAAAATTAAATTCATTAAAACGGGCGCCGACAATATCTTCCTTCAGGTGCCTGCCGCCGGTAACGGGAATGCTGATGTCGGCGGTTTCGTCCAGAATCACCACCGGAGCGATGGCAGCAAAGCCGTGATCCCGTGCCACCTGGTAATGGGCGGCGGTGCTGGCACGCCTGCCGCCGTAGGCGGTATTGCACTCAACGATAGTACCGTTCACCCTTTGCACAAGGTCTCTGATAAGGGCCGGGGCAAGGTAGTGGGTGTTGCCTGGTTCGCCGGTGCTGATCTTGACGGCCACTTTGCCGCTTGCCTCAAGACCCAGAGCTTCGTACACCGCCATAAGGCCGGCAGGTGTTATGCTGGTTGTCATATAGACGTTTGGTGATGTTCCGTTGGCGGCAGGCGTATCCTGCTGCGATAACAAAGGTTCTGCCGTTTTACGGAAACTGTAGTTTTGCATGGACAGTGCCGCAAGTCCCAGGGCTGCGGCGCAGAAAAACCATATTATTGCTTTTTTTCTCTGCATAATAATGTTCTCCTTCCAATCAATTGTACTATAATGAACCGTGACCCGCAACTATTCGTATTCCGCCCTTATTCTCAGAATCCGTTCCTCGGGAGAATCAAACCGCGACGCATGGCTTTTAACCAAAGAAGCGGGCTTGCTTCGCGCTACGGTCTTCGGCGGTCCCAAAAGCCGGCTGCGCTCCTACGCGTCTCCATTCCATTCAGGGCAGGCATGGGTGTACCACGATCCGGTAAGAGACACCCGCAAGCTCAGTGATTTTGACGTGCACTCATGGCGGCCCGGTTTACGGGAACTGTACGAACGGGCGATGGCCGCCGATGCTGTTGCCGAGACGATACTTGCGTCGCATGGCGGCGGGGGAAACTGGGACGGGGTACTCTCTCTGGCGGAGGCGGCGCTGGACGCGCTTGAGGCGGCGGACAGTGAAGGCTGTACGCGCATTACCCTGCATTTCCTGTGGCAGTGGACGGAGTTCCTCGGCCAGAGGCCGGAATTCGACTGTTGTTCCCTCTGCGGAAAACCAACCACCGCCGACGACATGCTGTGGTATTCACCGAGGGAAGGAGGCATAGTCTGCGGCGGCTGTCACGGCGAAGGGACAAATCTTTTGGAAGCGGGTCCCGGCTGCCGACGCTGGCTTGAAACCGTCTGCCAGCTTTCTCCCGCGCAGCTTGTACGCTACACCATGGACGGAACGTCCTTTCGCCAGGCGAAGTCTCTGGTAACGGCAATCCTTGCCGAGACGTTGGGAAAATATCTAGTAAGCTGGGCGTCCCTGTAAAGCAAATTGAACAAATGCCGCATTATGAGGGTATAAATGCTTGTATAAGCATGGTATATTAACAGGAGAGAGCCATGAAAACAGCAATATTACCGGACAATTATCAAGCCGAAACTTTTGAGCAGTTCTGGGCAGCACTGCAGGAAACCAGACAAATCGTGGATAACATCGCCAAACAGCAGGAGGAGAACGCCAAACAGCAGAAAGAAAACGCCGAACGACAGGCCAAACAGCAGAAAGAATATGCCGAACGACAGGCCAAAGAGCAGAAAGAATA
>Ga0082212_10009724_pt1 | contig 12373 bp, 8 predicted proteins | sample TergutNt197P3_FD_71548 | JGI IMG/M metagenome (GOLD analysis project Ga0082212, IMG submission 71548) | Neocapritermes taracua P3 segment gut microbial communities from Petit-Saut dam, French Guiana - Nt197 P3 | ecosystem: Host-associated > Arthropoda: Insects > Digestive system > Gut ... | reverse complement strand
TCCGGCGGGTTGAATTCCGGCTCGGGCCGCCAGCCGCCCCAGCCGCGCCACTCCAGCTTGTCGAAGTACGCCCCGGCAAGCGAGCAGTACGGGTCGATGTACGGCGGGGTGTTGTCCAAAAAGCGATAGAAATTCTGCCCCCAGCCCATGGGGCCGAACACGCCGTTCGGGTGGTTGAACTCCATCTCGAAGCTGTAGCCCTCGGGCGGGGTGAGCCAGCCCTTGTCGTCGGTATCGAAGAAGCCGCGCCGGTGCTCGTAGGATTTCTGTTTTTTCTGTGTCATGGCAACCTTCTGCCCGCGCAGGACGTTCACTTTTTCGCGGTAGGTCATTGGATGTCCCTCCTGTTTGGATGTACAATGTACTCTCTGTATCATACGATATTTTTGGCGAAAAAGCAAGTGATTTTTTTATTGCTTTAGGAAAAATAATTGGTGCGGAATGGCATTTTATGGTTGCATCTTTCGACATAACGTGATATACTGTACTTGGTGTTGCGGCCTGCCTGGGTGTAGGTGACGCTCCTCCTGGAAATGGGGCTTGGTCTCTGAAGGGAGGTGAGGTCTATGTTGGAATATCTGCTCGCAATCGCATTCGTGCTGATCTGCATAGCAATCGTTCTGCATATTGCCAATAAAAAGCGCTAACCGCCCCCGACTGCCATCTGTGAGCGGTTAGCTATCTTCGTTTCATCACGGAGGGACGCTGCCAACCCAGCGCACCATAACGCCCCCGAGATACACCTTTATTATAACCGTAATAGAGGTCCCTGTCAAGGGGGTTTTAAAATTCTCGGCGCAAATTGAAAAAAAAGCCCCCCTGGAGGGGGGGCAGTGCTATCCGGCGGCGCAATTAGTCGTGATAGCCGTGGCCATGACCGTGCTCCTCGCACTCGTCGTCTTCCTTGCGGCACTCGCAGTCCCGCTCGCCGCAGAAGGGGGTCAGGTGCATCTTGGGCTCCACAACCGCGTCGATATGGCGGAAGGGGATGAAGATAATCCGGCTGCGCTTGTCGATGATCTCCACGCCGTCGTCGCAGGCACTCAGCTCAATGCCGCAGTACCTGACGCCGTCGCCGGTGAGAATCTCGATGGGCTGGCCCTTGAAGCGATCGCACAGCCTTTCCAGTGAATTACAATTCCTGCGCTCTTCCATTTTCTTCTCCTTTTTCTTCTTTTGTTTTTTGATTCGAGCTGGATCCGCGCTCAATAAACAGTATATGGCGGCCCGCGCGATTTGTTCCTGCGAATGCAGGCGTGGCAAATCGCGCACGCTGTCATATACTGTACTACAGATTTCCTGATTATTCAAGGGCAGGAGGTCCCGCCATGGCCGGCGATGCCAACATATCCATGAAATACGCCGAATACGCCCCGCCGAAGCCGCAGGGCCGCGAATATGCGGGCCTGGGCGGCCTGCTGCACTACCGCAAGTGGTGGGAGCGGGACCAGGTGGACATCTCGGTGTGCGGCGTGCTCATCTCCGGCACGCCCATCTTTGTGGAGGAGGACACCCTGCGCGTGGTCAACAGCAAATACAGCTACTTCATCCCCCTGGAGAAGATCGACTACATCCGCACGTCCGACGGCCTGTGCTCCAGCTTTGACTGAAACTCTTTCGCCTGCGCATCGCTCACGTCGGCGTCCTGCATCGTATACTCCATCCCGTGCAGCGCCCATTTCGGCTTGCCGAACTCGTGATACCGCAGCACCTCCACGGGGAACTCTCCCAGCGTTTCGAACAGCGCTGCGAAGGCGGCGGCGTCCTCCGGCGCGGCGTTCACCCCGCCCACGAGGGGGATGCGCACCAGCAGGTTGACGCCCGCCCGCACCGCTTTTTCGATATTGCTCAAAACCTGTTCACTCCCCTGCCCTGTCCACCGCCTGTGCAGGGCATCGTCATAGTGCTTGCAGTCGAGGATGAGCAAATCGATCAGCGGGAACAGCGCGGGCAAATCGGGGTGGGAGGCGTTGCTCTCCACGCAGGTGTGAATATTTTTCTCCTTCAGGCCCTCCAGGGCCTCTTTGAGCGCCCCGAACTGGCAGGTGGGCTCCCCCCCGGTGAAGGTCACGCCGCCCCCCGCGATGTACAGGGGCCTGGCCTGTTCGGCCTCTTTCAGAATGTCCTCCACGGGCGTTCCAAGCCCTTCGGGAGGCACGAAGCACTCGGGGTTGGCGCACCACGGGCAACGGAAATTACACCCCCGCATGTGGTACACCAGGCGGTTGCCCGGCCCGTCCACCGCGAAGCTGAAGCCTTTTTTGAATAGATATAGCTCATTCATAGATAAACTTTCTCAATTTCGCCGCGTTCTCCTTCACGTCCAGCGTGATGGCCGACGTGCCCTGCTTTGTGGCGTATTTCCACGTGCCCTTGGCCGGCACCGTGAACTCCTCCACCCCGTAGCCCAGCAGCAGCGGCGCCATGGCGGCCAGGTTCGCCAGCTGCATCTGGCTCATGTCGGTCTGCACGCTGGACAGCGCGTCCCCGCCCAGCAGACCCAGCAGGCGCAGGGGGTTGCGCTTGCAGGCCGATACCAGGCTCTCCATGAACTTGCGCTGGCGCGCCGTGCGCATGAAATCGTCGTCCAGCTTGCGGATGCGGCAGTAGACCAGGGCCTCCAGGCCGTCCAGCTTCACCGCGCCCGACTTGTCCATCTGTTTGCGGATCTCCTCGCGGCCCATGCGCTTGAAGGGCCCGGCGGTCTTGCACAGGTAGTCGGCCTCCTTGTCCGTGATCGCGACGGACACGCCGCCCAGCGCGTCCACCACCTGCGCGAAGACGCTGAAATTGACCATGACGTAGTGGTCCACGCGCACGTTGAAGTTCTCGCTGATGGCGCGCATCACCGCGGCCGGGCCGCCCTGGTGTATGGCCGTGTTGAGCTTGCCCGCTTTGCCGTTCGGCAGCGTCAGCCAACTGTCCCGCAGAAAGGAGGTCAGCTTCAGCGTGCGGTGCACCCGGTCCACGCTCAGCAGCAGCATGGTGTCCGTGCGGCCGCCCTCCTGTTCGTCCACGCCCAGCAGGAGGATGTTCGTCACGCGCGTGGTGTCCGTGCCCGCCGCGAACAGCGCGGAGCGGTCCGCGTCGCCGATGGGCCGCCGGTCCACCTTGCCCGCCGCGGCGAAGGCGGCGGCGTACCCGCCCGCGCCCAGCAGCAGCGCCAGCACCAGCAGGATCGTCAGGGCGCGCCACACGGGGCGTCTTTTTTTCCTTACGCCTCCACCGGAGGCGTTTCCTCCCCCGGAGGCGTTCTTCTCATAGGCAGGCCGCATGGGCCGCGCCTCCTCTTCCCGCAGCGCGGGCAGGCCGTCCGGCTCCCGCATGACAAACCCCGGTTCCTCCTGGAGGGCGCGGTCCGCGGCGGCGGCGAGCTCCGGCGCCCAGGGGTTGCGCGGCTGCACGGGTTCCCCCATGGCGCTTGCCCTGGCCGCCTTTTCGTGCTGCGTTTTTTCTGTCCAGCGCTGGATCTGCGACAGCAAATCCTCGTCAATTTCATCGAACGCGAAGTCGTTGTTATTTTCCGCCATTTTTTGGCACCTCCACACATCTCTGCTTTAGTATTGTATCACAAAATGGGAGAAAAAGCAAGTGCTATTTGACTTTCCCGTTCGTTTGCTGTACAATAAAAACAGCAAAGAGCAAAGGAGACACCATCATGTCCACACTCCTCACCCGCTGGGGCAAGGCCCTGGACAAGCACAACCCCCTGCCGGAGTACCCCCGCCCCCAGTTTCAGCGAGAACACTGGCTGAACCTCAACGGCATATGGGACTACGCCATCTACAGGCGGGGCGAGCCCTTCGCCGGGTATCAGGGCGAAATCGTCGTCCCCTTCTCGCCCGAGGCGCAGCTGTCCGGCGTAGGAAAGACACTCAAGCCCGACGAGACGCTGTATTACCGGCGGGAATTCACCCCGGGGCCGGGCTTGCTCAAGCACACCACACTTCTGCACTTCGGCGCGGTGGACCACGCGTGCAGGGTTTGGCTCAACGGGAGTGAGATCGGCGCGCACATCGGCGGCTTTACGCCCTTCACACTGGACATCTCGGCCCATGTGCGCCCGGGCGCGAACGAGCTCCGCCTGGAGGTCACCGACCCGACGGACACCTCGCACATCAGCCGTGGGAAGCAGTCCAGCAGGCCCGGCGGCATCTGGTACACCGCGCAGTCTGGCATCTGGCAGACGGTGTGGCTGGAGAGCCTGCCGGAAAAGCATCTCTCGAATGTACGCATGGAGCCGGACATCGACGCATGCACAATTAATATCACGCCAAGCTGCGACTGTGATGCCATTTTTCAAGAGCATATATTTGCTTTGAGAGCCCGCGAAGCGACAAAAATTCCCGTAGAAAACATGCGCTTGTGGAGCCCCGAGAACCCGTATCTCTACGACATTTCATTTGAGTGCGGCGAGGATCGCGTGTCAAGCTACTTCGGCATGCGCAAGTTTTCGCTGGGGAAGGATTCGAACGGCACGCCCCGGCTCATGCTCAACAACGCGCCATACTTCCACAACGGCCTTCTGGACCAAGGCTACTGGCCCGACGGCCTGCTCACCGCCCCCAGCGACGAGGCCCTGCTGCACGACATCCAGGCCTGCAAGGCCCTGGACTTCAATATGCTGCGCAAGCACATCAAGATCGAGCCCCTGCGCTGGTATTATCACTGCGACCGGGAGGGCATGCTGGTTTGGCAGGATATGATAAACGGCGGCTCGAAGTACGACTTCGGCGTGATCGGCATCCTGCCCTTCCTGGGCGTGAACCTGGACGACGGGCCGAAGACCTGCCGCCGCTTTGGCCGCGAAAGCGAGGCGAGCCGCGCGCAGTACTATGAAGAGCTGGGCTGCATGCTCGACCACCTGGCAAACTGCGTGGGCCTGGCCATGTGGGTGCCCTTCAACGAGGGCTGGGGGCAGTTCGACGCCAACAAGGCTGTCGATTTTATTCGTGAACGCGACAAAACCCGCACGATAGACCACGCCAGCGGCTGGCACGACCAGGGCGGCGGCGACTGCGTCAGCCCGCACATCTATTTCACCAAATTGAAAGCTCCCCGGCATTGGAACGGCCGCGCCTTCGTGCTTAGCGAGTTCGGCGGGTATTCCCACGCCGTGCAGGGCCATGTGTGGAACCCCGGCAAGGTGTTCGGCTATCGCAAGTTCAAGACACTGGATGCCTTACAGAAAGCGTATGCAAAGCTTTTCGCGAAGCATTTAAAACCTTTGATTGACCAGGGCCTCAGCGCCGCGGTCTATACCCAGGTGAGCGACGTGGAGGACGAGGTGAATGGAGTGATGACCTATGACAGGGAGGTCGTCAAGGTGAACGCCATAGAGTAGATTTTCATTCCTATTGTTTTTCGCATTGACGAATCGTGATTGTCGTCGTGACGGTTTTGCTTATCGGCAAGCCGCTGGGGTATATCTAAGAACTATAAAGTCTATTTGCTGGATAGAAGTAACCGCCCGAGTTGTCAGGCTCAGGGGCGGTTACTTCTTGTTGCCTGGGTATTTATCAAACAAAACTTGCGGTTGCCGTCAGGATCGCCCCCAATGGAGCGCAGCGGAATGATTGGGGGAGATGTCGCGAGACCCCGCAGGGGTCGTCTTGCGACAGAGGGGGTGAAAAAAAGGCGCAAAGATTATTCGGCCTGCTCGCCGCTCAATTCTTTGATGCATGCCTCGCAAATATATTTGTCCTTCACCTCGCGTAATTTTTCTTTCCCTCCGCAAAGAAAGCACAGGCTCGGTTCCGCAGACAACACCATTTTGTTGCCGTCCAATTGAATCGCTACCTTCGTCTCCGTTTTCCATGCAAGTGCGTTTCTATAATCTCTTGGTATTACGATTCGCCCCAATTCATCCATTTGCCTGATGATTGTTCTCGGCATGACAATTCTCCTTCTTTTCTCTCATGTGTTAACCGTATTATAACACATCAAAAAGCGCAATACAAGAGTTTATTTTTCGTAAGAATAGTAATCTTTCGAATATGCTGCGAAAAGGGTATACTTAAATAAAGGTAATCATCGTTACGGTTATTGTAATCAAAGAGGAGGGGTGGCGCAGTGGAACAGTTTGGAATTCGATTGAGAGCGGTCAGGAAGAGCTGCGGCTTAACGCTGGAGAAGCTTGCGGAAGCATGCAGTACCTCTCAAACCGTATTGCGTAACTATGAAAAAGACCGGGCGACGCCCAACGTGGAGATGCTGCTGCGGATTTGCGAGGCGCTGGAGGTTTCTCCCGACTATCTCTTGCAGGACGAATTGTCATTCAACCCATATGAGGATAAAATGGAGCTTGGCAGGGCAGTGGGAACCCTTTCCCCTGATTCATTGCTGCTGCTGCGGGATTTCCTGCTGTCTTTACAAACCAATCGTTAGTAGTAAGACCCCCTTGCCATCAAACGTGGCAAGGGGGTCTTTTTCAGGCTTGGGGTGATGCGAGTCACCCCTCCTTTTTCTTTTCTTTTCTCCTGCGCCTGATGCTCCCCGCCGTGAGCGCCCCGGCCCCGCTGAGCAGCGCCACGCCGCCCGCGCTGGCCAGCAGCATGGTGACGCTCCCCGCGCGCGGCAGCACAAGCGTCTTATAGTTGGTCACATACAGCTCGCCGTCGTCCACCATGAAGCCGGGCGGCGTACCGCCGAAGGCCGTGATGACCGGCTCCTCGCCGACCTCGATGCACACCAGCCACTGCGCCTGGGGCAGCTGGTAGCCTGGGTTCGTCTCTGTCTCAACCAGCAGGTAGTGCCCGGCCAGAAGGTCCTTGAAGAGCACGCGGCCATGCACGTCCTCCAGGCCCTCGATCTCCTCACCGCTCACCGCCGTCTGGAGCCACTGCCAGCACGCCCCGCCCAGGGGATCGTGGTCCCCGGCCTCGGTGTGCTCCGGGTCTTCGCAGGCATATAGCATGAACTCGACGCCGTCCATGGGGTTCCCGTTCTCTTTGGTCTTGTTGAACCGGAAGTCGGACATCCCCTTGTAGCGGTTGGTGAACGTCACCCCGCCGGAGGTTCCGCAGGCGATCCTGCACACGTTGGACCAGCTCTCCAGCGCGTCGCCCTGCACATTGTCCCGGTCAAAGTAGGCCGCCCCGGCCTGGTTGTCGTATTTGCCGCTGCGCGCGATCTCGTCGCCGTTGACCGTGACCTCGAAGGTCAGCTCATACGTGGCCTCGCTGTCCGCGTCGCCCAGCGTGACCGTCAGCGTGCGCGTCTGGTCGTCATAGTCGACGTCTCCGGCCTGCACGCCGTCGATTTTCGCGCTGTCCTCCACGTAGTCCATGCCCGGGGGCAGCATATCGGTGATCACGGCGTCGACGGCATCGGTCCCGCCGATGTTCTCCGCCAGAATCGTAAATTTCACCGTGTCGCCCGGGGCGCACAGGCCGTCCGGGGCGTCGCTGCTCTTGTCCAGCAGCAGGCAGCTGCCCTCCGGCGTTTCCGTCCCTGTGGTGGGCTCCTGGAACTCGCGCGTATCCTCCACGGGGGCCGGCGGATTCTCCACGGGGTAGATCACCCGGATCACGAACGCGTTGTCCACGATCGTGATCTCCACCTCCACGATGTACTCGCTCTCGTCGTAGGTCCAGCCCTTCGGCGGGTCGTCGCTGTCCTCGTCGATGCGGAAGTAATACGTCCCGGGCGTGAGCCCCTCCAGCACGAAGCAGTCCGTGCCCTCACCGGTGATGGTCAGCGGCAGTTCAATGCCGTGTTCCTTGACGGTGCAGACGCCGTCGTCCCACTCCATCTCGATGAGGTTGAAGTCGAAGTCGTCCTCGCAGCCGTCCATCCCAATGACGTCCTTGCGCACCAGGATCTCGATGGGCGGGGCGGGCGGCGGCGCGTAGCTGTTGATGAAGGGCAGGTCCTCGCCCGTCAGCACGGGCACGCTGTCGCTGCTCACGCTGACCACCACTTCGCCCTCGATGTCCTCCACCGTCACGGCGATCAGACGCGGCTGCGTGTCATAGGCCCACCCGAGTATGCCCCCGCCGATCTCCTGCAGCAGGAAGAAATACTCGCCCGGCGGCAGCTCGATCGCCTCGAATATGACCGGGTACGGGCTGCCCCCCGCGCCTGCCGTATGCACCGTGAGGGGGTTCTCGCCCGGCATGACAAAGGGAGGCGGCCCCACGATCTCGATGCCGTTTCCGTCCGTCCACAGCAGCTCGAACACGAAGTCCTGCGCCGGCGCGTCGTCGCCCTTCACGATTTTCTCGCCCTCGATGACGAGCTGACCGGTGGGCCGCGGGTCGTTCTCGAACGCGGTTCCCTGGCCGAACTGCACGACGATCTGGCGCTGCTGGTCGATGGGGTCATAGCCAACGCCGTCGCCCACCAGGAAGACCAGGCCGGTGACGTGCTCCTCCTCCAGCTGGGAGGACGACTTGCCGGTATAGATGCCGATGTATTTTTCGGGGTCGCCCAGGATATCGTCGATGAGTGCCGCGTAGTCCCCATACCAGCCGGGGCTGCCGTCGCTGCCGTCGCAGCCCTCCACCTTGACGGCCTTCGCATCCGCGTCGTGCGTCCCGCTGCCCGTGTGCGTCCAGCTCTCGGCGAACCCGGCGTCGCCGTGCACCCGGAGGATCTCGTTCCACAGCACGATCTGCGCCAGCGCCCTGCCGACCGGGGATTCCAGGCCGTCCGTGATGTTGTCGTTGAGGTAGTCGAACGCCGCCACGAGCCGGAAGATATCCTCGTCGGAAAATTCGTGGCTGTATTCGTCGGGGATGTAGTTGCCGAAGATGTTGTGGGCACCCAGGTCCGCGCACAGGGAGAACCGCAGGGTTCCGTCCGGCATGAGCGCGTCAAATTTCTCGGTGCAGAACCGCTGGGGACTGGAGCTGCCGTCCGGTTTGTTGCCGAACATCTCGCAGCCGTCGTCATAGATCAGCTTCACATCGAGCTTGTAGTCGTTGTCGTTCGTATACTGGATGCTATAGTTGCCCTCCATGTTTTCCCGGCTGATCCCGCCCATGACTCCGTAGGGCCCGACATAGATATACAGCGGCTCAGCCGTCGCGAACACCTGCGCGGCCATGCCCGTGAGCGTCTCGGTCACCGCGTACCAGCCGGGCGTGAGGCCCTGGAAGTTGAGCCTGCCGTTGCCGTCCAGCTTGACGCCGCCTGTCACGAGGTCGCCCGGTTCAAGCTCGCCCCCGCCCTCCGGCGCGCGGTAGAGCGCGAAGCTCATGCCGTCCAGCACCGCGTCGCGCGCGTCGCCCGTCAGGCCCCGGCCCGTCAGCCAGGCCAGGATGGGCTGCCCGTCCGCCAGCTTGTCCAGCGCGATGTCGCAGGTGGGCGGGTCATAGACGTTTTCGAAGGCCGGCGGGTTCGCGCCGTCCTGATAGTCCTCCCATACCAACGGGTCCTCGCCCAGCACCGCATACGTCACGGCGGGGATGAGCGTACCGGCGTTGTTCACCAGCGCCACCTTCACCAGGTATACGGTCTCGTCCGTGCTCCAATATTGCTGCGCCTTGGCGGGCGCAGGCTCCTTGATCAGGTAGTAGTGCACGCCCGACCTTTCGTACGTGATCGCGGCGAATTCCACCGGGCTGCTCATCCCGGCGCCTATATTTGTCTTGCTGTCCAGCAGCTCCAGGGCGTCGCCGTCCCCGTTGGAGCGCCACAGCTCGAAGCGGAACTGCCCCGCGGCGAGCTTCTTGCCCTCGGCGGTCTTCTCCGCGCCCAGGGCGTAGGGCAGGGGCGTCGGTTCGATCTCGTCGAACAGCGCGTGGCAGCCCGGCGCGGTGCCGTTGGCGGTCACGGCGAAGGCGTAGGGCGCCTCCTCCGGCAGGTATAACGCCGGGGGCTGCGTCTCCACGATCCAGTAGGTGATCCCCGCCACGGGGAAGCCGAAGAGCACGAACGTGCCGCTCCCGCCGGTGGTGATCTCCGTGATGGCCCCCATGGTGTCGTACAGGTAGTGACCCTCGCTCACGCCCTCCCAGCGCAGCGGGTTGGGGCCCGGCTTGCCGTTCACGTCGGGGTAGATGCGGAACTTCGCCCCCGGCAGCCTGTCCGCCAGTTGTTCGAGGTCCTCCGGCCCACTGAAATTGCCGTCCCAGCCGGAGTCGGTCCCGTTGGCCTGGGCGTCCGCCTTGGCGAACATCGCGCCCCCCATGTCGTCGGAGATCTCGTAGCTGTACAGGTAGGTGATCTTCTGGTCGATCTGCTGGCCCGAGCCCACGGTGAAGGAGGTGGGCACCGCAATCCCGGGGCCCCCGTGGACGGTCGGGCCGTCGTCCAGGCGATAGCCCTGGTAGGTATAGACGTGGTAGGCGTCGATGGTGATGACCTCCGGGGGCACCCAGCCCTTGGGGACGTAGGGCGCGCCGCCCGTGAGCAGGATCAGCTGGTCGGCGATGAGGGTGTTGCCCTCGTTGCCCAGCTCCCGGAAGCGCTCCAGCATGCTGCCGTCCGGGATGTACTGTAACATGATCTCGTGGTTGCCGGTGACGTTGGTAAGGGTGTTGGGGTTGGGCGGGTTGCCGACGATGATCTCGCCCCGGTCGATCTGATAGGCATAGTACCTGTAGGTGATCCCGCCGTCGGTGAAGGTCGCCGGGGGCGTGCCCACGCTGAAATTGCCCTCGTGGTCCACGGGGTGGAGCACGTCGCCGCTGAGCACGTGGGCCGTGTTGCCGTACTCCCGGTACATCACCACCACGGAGTGGATGGGGTCTGGCTGCGGCGCCGGGTCCTTCTCATAGAGGAAGATGATGGTGTAGTCGCCGTTGACCTCCTGGATGACAGCCGGGCCATTGATGGCGGGCCGGGCGTCGGTGGACCACTTGAATTCGTTGACGTAGTGGTACAGCACGTTTTCGGGCGGCGCGCTCGCTTTATCGACGTAGTAGATGAGCGGCGGCCCGTCGGCGCTGAAGCTCTGCCCCGCCTTGACGGTGAGCGTCACCGGGGGCAGCAGCTCGTCATAGACCACGCCGTCGGCGTAGGGGATGTTCTCGTGGTACTTCAGCGTGATCAGGTACACGGTGCTGAAGTGCAGGACGATCTCCTTATTTTCCGTGATGTTGGGGTAGGCCGGGTCCAGGCTGAAGGCGTGCGGGTCCGGGGGCGGGCCCAGGGTGGGGTTGTCGATGTCGTCCGGGTAGGACCAGCCCTCGTAGACGTACCGCTTGTTCACGCTGGTGATGGGGCTCATCATGTCGTTGGTGACGCCGAAGGTGTTCGGGTCGTCCAGGTAATATTCGTTGTTCTTCAGCACGTTGGCGGGGTTGCCGTATTCCACGTAGCGCACGGTGACGGCCAGCAGGTTGGTGAAGTACACCACGATCTCCTCGTTGTCGGTCACCACGGGGTAGATGGGCTTGCCCGGCACGTCGTACTCGATGGGCAGCAGCGTGCCGTCCGCCGTCTTGGCGTAGGCGATGTAGTTGTACCACTGCCCGTTGTACCAGATGGGCTCGCGGGCGCTGTCCGGCAGGAAGAACGGGTCGCCGAAGTGCACGGGGAAGGTCATCGCGCCCTTGAGCTCCGTCCAGTTCTCCCGGTTCGCCTCGTCGTTCTCCACCCACTCGCGGAACTCCACCCGCACGTTGGGATTCTTGGCGAAGTACAGCTCGATCTCCTCGCCCCCGGCCACGCCCGCCATGGTCGGGTCGGGCGGCACGCCAAGCTGTATCACGCTGTCAATCACTGCCCCCGTGATGCGCTTGTACCCCACGTAGCGGTAGGTGTCGCCGTTGTAGAGGATGTCCGCCAGGGACACCACGGAGGTGGTATAGTCCTCGCCCGGGGGCATGGAGATGAAGCGGTCGCCCTTGAGCGTCGTGTGCGGCCCAACGCCGCCGTTATAGTCCAGAAAGTGCTCGGTCACGCCCACCGGGTCGCCGGTCTTGTGATAGGTGTTGTTGGTGTCGGTGCTGGTCAGGGGGATGCCCGCGCCGTAATTGACCCGCCCGTGGTTGATGAACAGTCCCTCCCGGTCGATGGTCACCTGGAAGGGGATGTCGTAGCCCTCTGGGGGCAGCACGCCGAACACCCAGGTCAGGGTCTGGCCGGTGGCGGGGCTGCCGGTGACGGTCAGGTTGCCCTCGTATTGCCCGCTGCTGCCGGGCACGTAGGTCGTGCCGGGGGGCAGATAGTCGATCACCGTCACCTGCGTCTCTCTGGCGCGCATGTTCATCTGGCCGGCGCCGAGGAGGATGTTGTAGTCATGCTTACTGTTGTGCATGCGCGTAAATGTAACCTCTATTTTCCCCTCCTTGGGAAAGACGTATTGGGCTTCGGGGGATGTAAGAATGTATGGATCCGTGTAATCCGCGCTTGTGGGCAGCGGGACGGTGATGCCTCTGGAGTCGGCGGACCATCCGTTGTTTGGGCTATAAACGTTTGACCT
>Ga0082212_10009723_pt1 | contig 12374 bp, 9 predicted proteins | sample TergutNt197P3_FD_71548 | JGI IMG/M metagenome (GOLD analysis project Ga0082212, IMG submission 71548) | Neocapritermes taracua P3 segment gut microbial communities from Petit-Saut dam, French Guiana - Nt197 P3 | ecosystem: Host-associated > Arthropoda: Insects > Digestive system > Gut ... | reverse complement strand
CTCCTACTATATGTGGGCAGCAGCAGGTAAATGGGATAAGGGATTACAGGAACTGCGCGACCGAAACCTGATCACTACACCCTAAAAAACTGTTGAATTGCTTATTGGAGATAAGCAAGTGATTAGTGGCTGTCTCAATAATTCACTTTTTGAGACAGCCACTTTATCAAAAAAAATAAATTCACAATACGATGAAAACAATATTTCGATCATTCATATGCATGATTTGTCTGAGTTTATGGACAATATCATGTGCGGATTTCCTGACGGAAGCCCCCAGGGGCAGACTTGCAACCATGTACTTCTTTAATGATCCCGGAGACCTGGATGCGTCAATAAATGCGCTATACTCCGTTGTAGCAGACGCTTTGAATGGAAACCATCAGACAGGTATCCGATGTCTGGCGGGCGATGACATTTCAACCCATCCGGCAAGTAGTAAATTTTCGCTCATACAGCACGATCAGTTTTTTGTAACCACCTCCAATCCATGGATTATATATAACTGGGAAGAACTCTACCGTATTGTGAAAGCAGCCAATTTTATCATTAACCATGCGGGAAAGACGCCTGCACCTGATACAGACATCAACTACACGCTTGCGCAGGCTCATTATTGGAGAGCGTACGCCTATTTTCACTTGGTTCGCACTTATGGGGCTTTGCCGGTTGTACTGGGGGAAGAAATGGATTTTCATACACCTTTGACTCCGGTAGAAAATATTTATGACCTGGTTGTGGCTGATTTGCTGATTGCGGAAGGTTGCAGGATAAGCTATCCAAATGCGCCATATGCGGGAAAAGCGGTAACACAGGCAGGTGCTAAAGCAACGCTGGCATATGTATATTTGAGTATGGCAGGCTGGCCGCTCAACAGGGGAACTGAATATTATCTGTTAGCTGCCGCAAAAGCGAAAGAAGTGATTGACGGCGTGGAAAACGGCGCCTATCAGTATGAATTGCTGGACGAATACTGGAAAGTATATTCGATGACATACAATTATAATAATCCGGAATTACTGGTTGGCGTATACTATAATAAAGACACAAACGGTCACGGGTCACCTGCAGCCGATCTTCACCAGGATTTGGCATCCGGCGCATGGAACGACACAAATGGAGAAATCAAATTCTGGAAAGAATTTCCCGACGGTCCCCGTAAAGAAGCTACCTATGTCCCCAAATACCTCAAAACGGATGGTTCAGTGATTGACTGGTGGGAGATGGAATATTCATCAGTTGCACCGTTCTTTATGAAAACTGCAGAATCGGCTACAAGAGGCGCTGAATGGGATTACATGGATCCAAACCCGGTGTCCATGACAGGTGAAAAAACCCGTCAAATTGTGCGTTTGTCGGAAGTATATTGCTGGTATGCCGAAGCAGTGGGTCGTTCGGGTCAAACCAATGCCAAAGCCATCGAACTGTTGAACAAGGTACGCAACAGGGCTGACGGATCAGAAACCAATATCTATCCGGCAGGCATGACGCCTGATCAATTGGCCGAAGCGGCTTACAATGAGCATGGCTGGGAAATAGCAGGATACTATTGGGGAAATATTGCCGCAAGGTGGTGGGATATGTTCCGTATGTACCGCGCAAAAGATCATTTCGAATTCAGAAAACTGAACCCGATGATTGAAGTAGCGCCGGGTGTTTTCAGAAATGAATTGGTTCCTATTCCTGTACCGCATGCGCCCGGAATGCCTGCGGAGGATGACGGTGTTTGGAGTGATAAAAAGATGTATTCGGTTCCACCTATTCAGGATATCGAATTGAACCCGAATCTGAAAAACACGCTACTACATTAACGCTTTCCAATTTCCCGAATAATACGATTTACGGATTTTATTTTCCAAATCCACCTTTTCCGATCCCTACCTTGTACATGTCGCCTCTCGGCGTATAAAATTCAACTCTTTCCCAGCGGTTGCAATCGTCGTCTTCGTCAAAAACAAATTGACATTCCTGCCAGTCGCCCTTCTCAAAAATAAGTGACTTTGCCACATTCTGGTCCGGATAGTAAAATTCTGTGAGCTGGCGCCAGCGCGGATCATAAAGCAAAGTATCCGCTTCGGGTAAGCCTCTCAACTTTTCGTATATATGTTTCTGGTCGGAATAGTCGAAGCCTTTCCCCCTGAAACCGATTGTCATATCAAGATCGAACTCATCGCCCTGCCGGTTGTCGTTATCCAAATCCCAGGAAAGCGCTACCCAGTCTATTTTTTTGGTGAACTGATAATCGTACGGATCGGCATTTTCCGTATTTTCGGCGCCTCTTCTGTACTTAAATGTCGGCGTGTCTACCATGCGAATGGTCATTTCAGTCAGTCCGTCGCCATCAAAATCGTAGAAGATAAATGGATTCTCCCAACTGTACCGCATATCCTCTATCCGAAATGTTGACCCGTGCATTTTCAAAAACAGGGTGTTGCCGTGATAGTCGGTATAAAAATCGGAATGACCGTAATGCGCCCAGCAGCGAAGCGCCAAATCACGCCAGTTAACATAATTCTGAATGCCGTCCTTTTCCCCGAAATCAATGAAAATCATGAAATCTGTTGTGAAATCGAATCCCCGTCGCCGCACGGTATCGCCGTTAGATACTACTATTTGAATATCGGCAATCCCGTCGCCGTCCAGGTCGCACCATTTGACGCACAAATCATGCGGACCGCCGAAGATGCCATCCCTGTTCCGGTCGATACATACACAGCCGTTGACTGCATCGCCTTCCAAATCGCCATACTGCATAATATCCGCATCGTCGATCCACATGACCGGTGTACCGTCAGGAAACGTTGTCATCAGCACATCCGGATCGCCATCGCCGTCTAAATCAATATATCTGATCTTGCCCGGATCGGACGCGGGCGCCGGCCTCCACGGTATCAATAACGATTGACTGTTCCAATACACACTGTCCTGCTGCGCCCAAAGAACGGACGGTAAAAAACACAGAATACATAAAATTTTAACTGCTTTTTTCATTGTCTACTTTATTTTATTCGGATTATTGCAATGTAACCGGATAGGCACGTTCGCCGCCCCAATATTTCCATATAATGACATATTCTCCAGGGGTACGTTTTCCATTGATTTTGCCGTCCCACGCATAGAATAGCTGACGTTCTTCACCCAACTGTTGCGTGGTAAGCGTTACAACCTCGCCACCGTATAACGGACGAATGCATATTTCGACCGGCGACAACGGCGCCAGCGCTTTTGATAAAATCATAGCCGTTTCGCCATCTTTCGTTACCGAAGGAATCACAATGGCCTGTACCTGGCCGGCGCTTTCTTTGATGCCATTCATCCATACAGGCTCCTGCACTGCAGCATCCGGCGCATACCTGCGCACAAAATTTTCCTGACACGGAACCGGAATGGAATTGGTATCCCTGTTTCTTCTTGCCGAATTGGCAAGCGAGCATAGCGTGATATCAAACGGGGTTAGCGCAGACCAAAGCGCTCCGGCCCAGGTCGGATAGGCTTCGGATGGCTCTGCCTTTTTATGTCCGGGAAGCCTCGTATCGGAATTAACCCATTTGGGTTCTTCCTTATCGCCATTCCACATAAACAGCAAACTGGTATTGACCAAACGCCGGATATCCGCTTCGGTAAAGGTCACTCCCATGTGATAGGCAAAAACAATCTTATCCACTTCTCCCGACTGATAGTTTCGATAGGGGTGGGTAGCGCACCAATGCGATAAAACAGTTTCGTTACGGGAATTTTTAACAATATCACCGGGACATATTGGTTCCCAATAGTTCCACGTGTATGCGCCCTTGAAAGGATTCATTCCGGCCTTTACCCTGTTATAAATCTTTTCAGCGCTTTCCCTGTAAACATTTTCTCCGGTCATGAGACATAGCTGCAACATGCAATGCGCCATGTCCATCGATTTATTGAAAGGTAAACTCGGTACGGGTGCATTTGGTCCGCGCCCAAAATCATCCCTGTACCATTCTTTCATATTACCCGGCTTACAATACATATTCCATTCTTTGTAACCGGCGAATGGTCCGTCTACAACAAGCGTTCCACGTTTTTCCCATTTCTCAATCAAATCTCGCTTTGCAAGATCAATGAAACGTTGGGCGCTTTTACCGTATTTCGCTTTCAACGCAGGATTGTTGTGAACGATCATGGCAAAACTCAGGAAGTGACTGAACAAAATAGCATCGCTTACATGCGCATCACACCAGTGTACTTTTTCATTATACTCGTATGGACCGATAAAGCCTTTGTACCCGTCGGGGCCAACAGCCATTTTATCAGCAAGCATGTTGAGTACGCTTTCGGCAGGCGCCATCCAATCGTCCGATCCGCTTGCGCAATTACGGAGAATTGGATTCAGGCCGGCATTCAATTGCCAGCACAAACCTTCCCCTGTGGCGCCGCCATCGGGAATAGCAGCCAGCCGTTCTGCAAAAGCTGCAGTTTCTTTTTGCTTCAATTCCGGTTTATCCTGGCCGGAAACAAATTTTGATAATGACAAACATGTGATTATCAAAAAAATACATTTTATTTTCATTTTCATGGGTTTATAGGATTTTGACAAAAGTATAAAATTTATTTGTAACCGGCAAACTTGGTTAAATATTTTATATATTTGCAACCTAATTAATAAAAATAATCTATTATGAAATTCAAAGTTTTATTTTTTTCAGCAAGCATTGTCCCGTTATTTTTAGCGTGCATTATCAATGCCCAAAATGTTGATCTTAATCCCAATCGCTTTCCGCCCAGGCCAAACCCCGAGAGTTATATTGTTTACAAAACTTCGGCTCCAATTGTTATTGATGGAAAAATAACTAAGGATGAATGGGACAAGGTTCCCTGGAGCGCCTTTTTTGTCGATATTGAAGGATCAAAAAAGCCCATCCCCAAATATAAAACCCGCGTGAAAGCGCTTTGGGATGATGAATATATATATTTTGCGGCAGAAATGGAAGAACCGCATGTATGGGCAAAACTCACACAAAGAGATACGGTCATTTTTTACGACAATGATTTTGAAATTTTCATTGATCCCAATCACAGTACCCATGCATACTATGAATTGGAAGTTAACGCTTTCGGCGTTCCCTGGGATCTTCTTTTGCTAAAACCATATCGCGACGGCGGAACTGCCATAATCGGCTGGGATATTGCCGGGTTGAAAGTCGGGGTTGATATTGACGGAACGATCAATGATCCGTCGGATATTGACAGGGGATGGAGTGTGGAGATTGCGATTCCGCTTAAAGTTTTTCTCGGATGGCCCGTGGGAGGGAAGCTGCCGGAACCCGGAACACATTGGAGAGTTGGCTTTTCGAGGGTTGAATGGCGCACGCATGTAGAAAATGGAGATTATGTAAAAGATATTAATCCGGATACCGGCAGACCTTTTCCAGAAGATAACTGGGTATGGTCGCCGCAGGGAAGAATAAATATGCACATGCCCGAAATGTGGGGCTATTTTCAGTTTTCAGGCATAAAGGCAGGCGAAGGGACAGAGGAATTCATTCCCGATCCGGACTTTGATATGAAATGGGCATTGAGATTAGTTTATTACGCTCAAACCGAATATTTTAGAAGAAACGGCAACTATACCGGCAGCCTGCAGGAACTCGGATTGGCAGCAAGCGACTTTCCCCCGGGGCTCGACAAACCTGTTATCATGACTACCCGAACTGCTTTCGAATGTTTTTATCCGGAAAGTCCGTTTACCATTTATCAGGATGGAAAACTGGTTGACGCAAGAAATGTTCGCCCGCGAATAAGATTACAAAATTAAAATCCATACACCATGAGAACATTTAACGTTACTATCCTGTGTTTTGCGGCGCTGGTTTTCTTTTCATCATGCCAGACTAAAACACAAAGATCGATTCCCCATCTTGTGTATCAATTTGACTTGCAACAGATTGCCAAAACCGGCGACATAACCCATAAGTGGGTGAACAGTCCTGAATTTGACGGGAAGGCGCTATCAGTTACCGTTGACGGGAAGCATAACGAATTAGTTTTGACACCCCATTCGGAAAACATTGATTGGGCGTCTGCGAAATATCTCGTCTGCGAAGTCTGGCATGATAACCCGTATACAGCCATGATGCTCCTGCAGTTTTTCCCTAAAACGGATCATGAACCGGTTGTTGCAAGTCAGGACTTCGAAGTCCTGAGGCAGGAATACGGATCGCGCATATCATGTTCTGTCGGTATCATGCCAAGCCTTAAAACCAAATGGATATTCCCGCTGAGTCATCTCGACGGGCAGCAAATCATCCCTGTCAGGTATCCTCGCCAATTGAGAGCTACCGTGTTTGGCCACCGCATCGACCCTGCCGGGATCGGTAAGGTATCCATCCGCCTTACGCCGAATGAAGCGCCCGACTATCTATTATCCGAATTTCAGTTTGCTGCGATATATTTAACAACGGAACTGCCCGAACCCTATGAAAATCTTGCAGTAGCTGTAGTGGATTCATTCGGGCAGTGGGCTGTCCGTGACTGGCCGGGCAAGATACACAGTAGCCGTGAGTTGGAAGCGTCCTTGCTGAAAAATGAGGGTATTGCCGCTTCGGCTGCCTTTCCCGGCGACTGGAGCGATTATGGCGGGTGGAAACAGCTCCGGTTTACGCCTAAAGGTTTCTTCTACACACACCACGACGGCAAACGCTGGTGGTTGGTCGATCCTGAGGGGTACGCCTTTATCAGTGCCGGTATTAATTGTGTCCGTACCAGTGCAGCAGGACCGCTCAGCGGACAGGAAGACCTGTTTGAATGGCTGCCACCGGCAAACGACAGTGTGTTTGCCCAAGCCTACCAAACAGGGCGGGGAAAATCGGTGGATTTCCTTAAAAGCAACCTGATACACGTCTATGGCGCTGCGTGGCAACAGAAATGGGAAGAAACTTCCGCAGGTTTGATGAGGCATTGGCGCGTGAATACGGTGGCCAACTGGTCGGACAACGATATGGCGCGCCGTCAGAAATTGCCTTATGTTCTCAACATGAGCAGTTTCCCAACTACGCCACTGAAACTCTATCGTAATTTCCCCGATGTTTTCGACCCTGCTTACGGGGAAGCTGCCAAAAGATTTGCGAAACAGTTAGAGCCGATTAGGGACGACCCGTACCTGATCGGCTATTTCCTGCAAAATGAACCGCACTGGGCAATCGGAGATAACAACCTCGCATTCGAGATGTTCGCCGCCGACACACCGTCGTTCACTAAAAAGGAAATGGTGCGCTGGCTCCAAAAAAAGTATGGAAGTATCCGGTTATTCAACGATGCATGGAAACAAAACCTGACGGACTTCAGCGCCTTTGAAATGCTCACAATGAAAGACAGGCCGTCGGATGCTGCGTGGAACGACTGTCTGGAGTTTTCCGGCGTAATGGTTGACCATTATGTAGAAGCCGTGTGTAAGGAGGTGAAAAAGGTTGACCCTAACCATTTGAATCTTGGTATGCGCTACTCCTGGATTAGTTCCGAACTGTGTTACCGCGCCGGCACATGGTTTGACGTGTTTTCCGTTAACGGTTACAGTAATCCTGCACCGCCTGAAACCGAAGAGATTGCCCGACGCAGCGGGAAACCTGTCATGATTGGCGAATGGCATTTCGGCAGTGTTGACCGCGGGGTTCCGTCTACCGGATTACAGGGCGCCGAAAACCAAACGGCACGCGGCGAAGCCTACCGGTATTATTTTGAACAGGGAATAGCGCGTCCGGAACTCATTGGCGTCCACTGGTTTCAATGGAACGACCAGCCCGTTTTCGGTCGTGGCGACGGCGAAAGCTACTGCATCGGCTTTCTGGATATCTGTAATCAGCCCTATATTGAGTTGACCGAACAGGCAAAGGCTTCGCACGAACGTATGTACCGTGTCGCCACCGGCAGCGAACAGCCTTTCGGCAAGGTGATCCGCAGGGTACCCGCTATCTGGTATTAATCATTAATAATTAACCGTTAATCATTAAAAAAATGTATCCTTTAAATCATCAGACATCACGACGCGATTTTATCAAAAAGTCAGCCCTGGCAACAGCAGGTATAAGCCTTGGAGCAACAGGATCAGGTATTAATAAAGCTTTAAGCGAAACGCACGCAACTCAGGTCTCACAATTACTGTTCGACAGGGATCATATAAAATTTGGCGGAGAACACGCCGAAGGTCACTGGGATGGCGACGCCCTCCATATCCGTTTTGAAAATCATAACTGGCCAATTTTTACCGTCGGATTCCCGGAAGTGAATATGGTAAATGTGGAAGGCCTTGAATTAGATATCGAGAACACAGGCGTACATGAAGCAACGATCATAGGTTACGCCGGCGAGGAGAATCCCTACTGCTGGTCGTCAGGATTGCTGCCACTCGCGCCGGACGAACGTGAAAAGCTCAGAATTACTGTTTTCCATCAGAAACCGGCTGAAGCGGCAGCGGCATTTCCAAAAATGATGGGTTTGCCCGGACGCTCCGCGCACATGGATGTACCCGATATTTATACATCCCCTACGCTCGACAGCCTGCGCATTGAACTTGAAGGGGAAGGCCACCCCGTTCAAATCGCGCTGCACGGTATTCGAAAGTTCGGTTTGTGCAATCCACCGACAGGAGAAGCCATAAAGGATATTTATCCGATCATGGACAGGTTCGGGCAGTACCGTCACGGCGAATGGATCAACAAGATACGCCGGAGCAGTGATTTTTTAAAGCAAAATGAAAAGGAAAAGCGCGAAATAGCAGCCAGCCCGTGCGCTCCCGACCGTAATAAATACGGCGGCTGGACCGGCGGGCCGAAACTTGAGGCGACAGGACATTTTTACGTGAAGCAGGTTGACGGTCGCTGGTGGTTCGTCGATCCCGACGGGTGTCTGTACTGGGCATTTGGCCCTACATATGTACGGTCTACGTGCAGAGCCTCGCTGGACGGTTATGAATATCTGTATGACGAGCCGGTTCAGGATGGTGATTTTTACAGAGCCAACCTTCTCCGCAGATATGGCGACGACAACTGGAAAGAGGCTTTTCACGACAGGACGCATGCACGCATACGGCACTGGGGTATGAATACCTTCGGTATCGCTTCGGATCGCGATCTATGCCTGACAAGTCGCACGCCCTACAGCATGGGCATCAATTCGCTGAGATATGCGGCGGGCAACGGGCTTGGGGTGTTGGATGCAGCATGGAAACGGCGGTTGGAGGAAAGTGCGGCAAGGGTCTGCGAACAGACGGCAGACGATCCGTTCTGTATAGGGTACTTCATGGATAACGAAATACACGATAAACCCGATTTTGAACGATGGAATTATTATTATGCAACCTGTCGCGACGTCATGAAAAAATACGCACCAAAAAAACTGTACCTTGGCTCGCGCCAGGACTGGCACAGGTTTCCACGGGGCGGAAATCCCGTGCGTGTGGATTTTTCCGACGGTCCTGATGCGCATAACTATTCAAGCATGTATGACGGGTATGAAGCCGTATTGCGCGCCTATGCCGCCCATGCAGATGTCCTCGCGTTCAATCAATACCGTTACACTTATTATAATCTACGCATGACAGATTATGCAAATAAACCCATCCTCATCAGCGAAACAACGGTAGGTGCGATGGACCGGGGCATGATCCATCCAAGTCTTCGACCAACCCAATCCCAGGAAGAACGCGCCTTTGCCTGCTATCACATGATGGACAGCGCACTGAAAAATCCATGGATTGCCGGAGTTCACTGGTTTATGTACATGGATCAGCCCTGCACCGGATGGTCCGGAAACGGCGAAAACTTCCAGATGGGACTTGTCGACATATGCGATACGCCCTATCCGGAACTGCGTGAAAGCATCATGAAAATTGGATACTCCATGTACGAACGCCGTTTCGGGCGTTTATAAGTCATGTTGTTTTAGAATTTCAAGAATCTGCTCTACGGTGAGTTTGGTTAGCAACCGGATTTGTTCCGGCGAAAATCCGTTACGGTTTCCCTCTATCACTATACGTTCCAGGGTCTTTGTTTCGCCTTCGGTACGTCCTTCAGCACGTCCTTCAGCACGTCCTTCAGCGCGTCCTTCCACTCGACCTTCTGCACGTCCTTCCACTCGACCTTCAGCGCGTCCTTTCGCAAGTGCGCCTTCCCGAATGGTTTTTTCAGTTCGTACCCAGTCCCAATACGCTTCGTAGGCTGCCAGTTCCTCCGGCGAAAATCCGGCCTCCTCGCACAGTTCGGCTGCCCGGCGTATCTGTTCGTTGTCCGCCAGCTCCGCCGGAAGTTCCCGCATTCCTTCGTTCACTTCCTTCAAAAACCGCAGCCACAATGCAGCCATTTTGCGGTCACTCCACTTTTCGGATTGAAATTTTTTCAACTCTACCAGCACAAATTCAAGGCCTTCTATCACCTCTTTTGTATTTTCTTTGTTAACGATGCCGTAGTGATGATAGAATTTCTCTGTTTTCAGGTCGAAATTTTCATTGAGAATCGCAAGTGTGTATACCGGCTGCAGCAAATGGTAACTCTCACTCTTATCCAGTTGCCTTACATAAGCTTTCCCGGCATTGAACACGAGACGCTGCTTGAAGTCGTCCGTCCATAGCATCTGCATCTCAATGATGAACACACGACCGCTTTTGTCTTTACACTTCACGTCTACAAGCGAGTTCTTCTTTCCAGGATTGTCGGGCACCTGTTCCGCAGGCAGATATTCCACTTCACATATCAGGCGTTCGGCCGGAAGCGGCATCAGCGCATTTAGAAAACTTATCAGCAAGTCGGTATGCTCGCCGAATATACGCTTGAAGGTCAAATCATTTTTTGGATCAAGATAACGGGACATATCAATTATGAATTATGAATTATCAATTATAAATTATCAATTATGAATTTTATACAAATCCGACACAAAGGTAGCGAAATATTTTGATACAGGGAAAGAAATTACAAAAATTCCACGGTAACCGTATCAAAATTAATTATTGTATGTAAAAAAATTCATATCTTTGTGCCATAAGATAAAGAGAATGGTAAAAATATATATGATAATAAAAGTAAATATCTTGAGGAAAGTAGCGATAATCCTGTGTAGTATGTTCGTTCTCGTAATGTGTTTGAACTTGGACAACAGCGTCGCGCTAACCTATTTGAATTGCTTCAATATTAGGAATTTAACAGACAGTGGTAAAATAATAAATGAATAAATCATATTATTCAGTATACTGATATAAAACGCAAGTTATGAAAAAATATTATATCAAAATTATTACATGTTCTTTTCTTTTGTATTGCTGTGATTATCAGGAAGAATCAAAACGAGGAAACACAGAACCAATTAGTAAGGAAGAACCGGAAAAACCAATTATAGAGCCGTATGAAATGCCTTGCGAATGTGTAGATGAATGGTTTCAGGAAGAATTGAAGTGCAACAATGAATTACCATGGGACTACCCGATAAAACCCAAAACTGAAGAATGGGAAAAGTTACAGCTTGGTAAACCGGGAGAGTTGGAAGCCGCCCTTCAAATTCCTGAAAGTATATTATCGTCTTTATCAACCAAAGATTTGGCGGCAATATGCATGCAGTATCCGCTTCTGCGATTCGTTGCTTACTCTGATTCTCGTGAAAGGGAACTTGATTTATTGTTTGAAGAATTTAACGGTATCAGAGAACTTTTCCAACGGGAAGACGTAGTGAAAGAATTATTAAAACAGTATAGATGTATGATACAGCACTTGACTTTATTAAATGAAGAAGTTACAGATATTGAAAACAGTAGTTTCCCCTTTAGTATCTCTGCTTTACCTTTTGATATCTCTGCTTTAGAACTTATTTTAAGCCGTTATCAATCGCCGGAAGAATCAAATAATGAAAATTATATTAAAATTGTTCAACATCTGGTTTGCGGGAACGAAAAAATGTACCTGTATCCTGAAACTTTCGGATGTTGGTATATTACGGATTCTTCTTTCGCAGGCTGGTTGACGTTGTTTTTTAGTGTTAATATATATTCAAGATCGAAAATACTCATAAAAATTGATAAAAAAAATCTTGAATTAATTCCTCAAGGATCGAGTAATCCTCTCTTTCTTAAAGAACATTGGCTCGATGAACAAACTTTATTCTCTGTCAATGACCTTTCATGCCAATACATAACTAATTAAACCAAAAGAAATTGAAGATTTTTTTATTTCAGTAATTTTTACTTTTTCAATTTCTGAAAAAACTCAATTATATGCTTTATATTTAAAAAACGTGTAGACCTTCATCAAATCGTTTACACGCTTTTTTTATTAGTATTAACCGACTAAATTTCAAATTTGCCGATTTTTATTTTTATTAAATTGATATTTAATCAGTTACAATTTAATTTTTTTATTTTCAAA
>Ga0082212_10009722_pt1 | contig 12375 bp, 9 predicted proteins | sample TergutNt197P3_FD_71548 | JGI IMG/M metagenome (GOLD analysis project Ga0082212, IMG submission 71548) | Neocapritermes taracua P3 segment gut microbial communities from Petit-Saut dam, French Guiana - Nt197 P3 | ecosystem: Host-associated > Arthropoda: Insects > Digestive system > Gut ... | reverse complement strand
CAAATCGAAGTAGTTGTCGGAGAAAAACCCATCCTCATCGCCAATCTCCAAATACACATTTTTAGCCAACTTGTCGCTGAAAAGCGAGATTTCGAATCCGCCTTTTGCTGCCAATGTTTTCACCTGAACATCAGGTCTGGGCAACTGCAATTCTTTGAATGGTCTGAAAAACAAACTGTTTTCAGAAACAGCTTGATTATTCACTTTGAATTCGGCGATCAGGAAAACGTTGCTCTTCTGCAATGATCCGATAAACCGATTGACAGGCTCGGAGAAAAGCGCAACGCTGGCATTGGCTTTCGCCGTGACCGTTTCCCTGTGTTTTTTCAGTTCCTTGCCTTCAAAATCGACAAGTGTGAGTATCATTTCGCCATTGATATCTTCCAATTTATCGTTGATGATGGCCACTCTCAAGTCGTTTTCCAATATGTAAGGGGAGATTAAAATCGGCTCAAATCCTTTCTTTACATAATATTGAAGCGCTTTCCACCTTTGGTAGTAATCGGTTGAACTCCATGAAGCTACCGGCCACACGTCGTTGAGCTGCCAGTAGAGGCTGCCCATGCAGAAAGGCGTGGCGCGGCGATGTCCTTCGAGCCCGAATTTAATTCCTTCGGCCTGCAAAACATGATTCACATACAAAAACGATTCGAAATCTTTGGGGCGGCGATATTCCTTCAGCATATAATATTCTATGGTTTCGTTGCCGATGGAAGAACGCTGGTGCGATTTCATAACTTCAGAGTTGATGTTGTAATCTTCGGGGAACGCATATTTGCGCACGGTGCGAATATCGGGGAACGATTGGAAGCCATATTCGCTCATAAAACGCGGAATATAAGTGGCGTAGGTCTCGAAAGACTCTTTGCCCCACCAAACGCCCCAATAGTGTTCGTCGCCATTGACAAGGTCGGGAACAATACCGGTTCCCGATGAAGGGCTCGATGCCACGTAACCTCGCTGCGGATCATATTTTTCAACCACCTCGGGAAGGAGTTTGTGGAAAAGGTCTTCGTAATATTTCCAAATTAAGGCTGCATTTTGGGGATTTTTCTGTTCTTCGGCGTGTTTCCAGCCCCAGTTGTACCAAGCAATCAGGTTTTCGTTGTTGCCGCACCAAAGTGCAATACACGGATGATTGCGGAGCCTTTTCACATTGTCGATTGCTTCCTGACGCACATTGTCGAGAAACGCTTTGTCGCCGGGAAACATGGCGCAACTGAACATAAAATCCTGCCACACAAGAATTCCTGCTTCGTCGCAAAGGTTGTAAAAAATGTCGTTTTCGTAGACGCCACCGCCCCAGACGCGAATCATATTCATGTTAGAAATTTTCGTGGTGTTGACGACATTCCGGTAATTTTCGTCGGTAACGCGCGGCAGAAACATATCGTTGGGAATGTAGTTTACGCCTTTCATAAACACCGACACATCGTTGAGTTTGAACAGGAAAGAGGTTCCGTCGGCATCTTTTTCGCGCACAAATTCCAGTTTGCGGATTCCAATGCGATGATTCCGGCTTACCGACAGAGCGCCGATATTAAGTTTTGTGGTTATGTCGTACATATTGGGTTCGCCCAACCCGTTTGTCCACCAGAGGCGCGGATTGTTGATTTCAAAATCGACGGAAATGAGATTCATTCCCTGTTCCAGTTCTATTTTTTTGTCGGCCAATTTTACGCCTTCGCTTTCGATGCTGATGGCGCCGCTATTTTTTATGTGCGCATCAATTTCAAAAACAGCGGTAAGTTTGGCCTTGTCGGCAGAAACTTCATTTTGAATGATCTGTACATCTTCAATTTTTGCGTTGTCCCACGCTTTGATATAGGCAGGGCGCCAAATACCGCTGGTAACAATCCGCGGTCCCCAGTCCCAGCCGAAATGATAACCTGCTTTGCGCATGTAGATACTCACTTTTTTCTTGCCTGCAACCTGCCCGATTTCGGCCAAATCGTTATCCGAAACAGGAATCTCAAATCCCTGTGCGTCGTATTTTTTTATGCCTTCGTTGATGGGCGAAAGAAATTCAATGCGCAATTCATTTTTGCCTTCTTTCAAAAAAGGTTTGATGTCGGCGACCCATTCGCGGAACATATTGTTGGTTTCCATAATGTGGCGCCCATTGAGGAAAATATTCGCATATGTGTCTAAACCTTTGAAATCGAAAATTATGCGATCGTGGACGAGCAGGCTTTTGTCCACCTGAAAAGTAGTTTCGTACTCCCAGTTCACTTTATCGATCCACTGAACATCGCGCTCGTTGAGCCGAAAAAAGGGGTCTTCGATAATGCCGTTTGCCATCAAATCGGTATGCACGGTTCCGGGAACAACCGCATCCATCCATTGAGTTTCTCCTACTTGCCTGAAACGCCATCCTTCGTTCAATTCAATGATTGTCGTTGTGTTATGATCGTCAGGATTGCAAGAGATTAAAAAGGTAACCGTCGATATTAGCGCTATAATTACAGCTAACCTCATACTCCCAATGTATTTATTAAGATAATTATACCAGCTTATAAATATAAAGCAAACTATAAAAAAAGATTCGAAAAGCGGGAAAAAGCAACGGATAAGATAAATATACTATAAAAGAACGCCAAAAAATTAGGAACATTTGCCTAATTTTTTGGCAATTCATTTTTTTCTACAAACCTGTACTTGTTTTTATTTCTTTTTGAACAAAGAAATAATCCACAGCAAAATTATTGCACCGATTACAGCTGCAATAAAACCGCCAAAACTACCGAGCATAGAAATGCCCAACTTCCCAAACAGCCAACCACCTAAAAAACCGCCAACAATACCTACTATGGCATTAATTACAAAGCCAAAGCCTTTCCCTTTCAAGATAATTCCTGCTAACCAACCGGCTACTGCGCCGATAAGAATAAAAATGATAAAACTCCACCACATAATAAAAAAGTTAAATGGTTAATAATATTAGAAATTTTTAAAAAGTATGATGTTCTCAATATGTTGATATATAATATGTTACCCTTCCAAATTCTGTTTTCAATCCCAATCGTGTACAAGATATAAACACATAACATTGCAATTTGTTCGAAAGAGTATCGGCAAACAATGTTATTTTTGTTTTTTTATATGAACACATTTTTTAGGATAGAATGAAAATATTGGTTACCGGTAGCGCCGGGTTTGTCGGCTTTCACCTTACGGAAAAGCTGCTTGAGCTTGGTTACCAAGTGGTTGGAATCGACAACATCAACGATTATTACAATCCTGCGTTGAAATATGCGCGGCTTGCTGAATCCGGCATCGAACGGCAGGTTGGCGGCTCGGGCGAAATGGTGCAAAGCGAAAAATATGCTGGTTACAAGTTTAAAAAGGCCGCCCTTGAAGATGAGCAGGTTATTTTTCATTTATTCGAATCGGAGCAGTTCGATGTGGTATGCAATCTGGCGGCGCAGGCGGGTGTGCGCTACAGCCTCGAAAACCCGAAGGCATACGTCAGCAGCAATATAAAAGGTTTTCTGAATATTTTGGAAGCGTGCCGCCGCCATCCGGTCAATCATTTGCTGTATGCCAGCTCGTCAAGCGTTTACGGCAATAGCGTCCAAATGCCGTTGTCGACGAGCCAGCGCACCGATGCGCCCGTGAGCCTCTATGCGGCCACAAAAAAGAGCAACGAACTGATGGCATACACATATGCGCACCTGTTCGGCATTCAATCCACGGGACTTCGTTTTTTCACGGTTTATGGCCCGTGGGGGCGCCCCGATATGGCTTACTTTTCCTTCGCCAAAAACATCGTGAGCGGCAAACCGATTAAGGTTTTCAACAATGGCGATTTATACCGCGATTTCACTTATATCGACGACATTGTGGAAGGCATTGTGCGGATTCTGAAAAAACCGTCGTTAAACGAATCGCCGCCAACAAAAGTATATAACATCGGAAATTCGTCGCCGGTGAGCCTGATGTATTTTATTGAAACATTGGAAAAAGCCCTCGGCAAAAAAGCCCTCAAAGAGTTTTATCCCATGCAGCCCGGCGATGTGTATAAAACTTTTGCCGATGTTTCCGATTTGGAAAACGAAGTGGGTTATCATCCCTTCACGTCCATCGAAACCGGCTTAAACCGATTTGCCGAATGGTTTCTGAAAGAAGGAGTTGGATTTTAAAAATCAAAATTGTATGGGGCTGAAAATAGTAGAACAACTTTCCTAAATAAACTCAAACGCCCGGCATCCCACTATTTTGAACGGCAAGGAAAGATGTGTGTAATACAACAGAAACCGGAAATTAAGATAGCAACTCCAGACCCTCTTCCAACCGATACTCGTTAACCTGCTTCCCATTTTGACTCAGCGCGGCGATGAATCCCTGATTGAGCATTCTGCCCGCCATGAGCGGAAATTCGAGCAGCGCGGGATAATTTGATTTGTCACTCGGTTTTTCGAAAAAGCGCTTACAACTCGCAATATTCATTGACAGATATATGCGGCAGGCCATGGGACGCGCAGCATACGCCATGCAAGCGTTGTCGCGGAGCAACGGACATGCCGATTTATAATTGAGCATCTCCTTATCGGGCAAAGCGCTGACGACTGTATTCTTTGCCGCCGCTTTTTCGAAAATTTCAGCAACGCGCACTTGGGAGAAAGATTCTCGCAGAAAATCAATCAGATAACCGATTTCTATATCGTTGGCAAAAACAGGTTGGTGGCAGCACCATGCGCACCCTTTGGAGCAATCTGTTTTTACGTCGGTTTGCAGGGCGCGTTTCAACAAAGCATCAATAAGTCGATCTATGGAATCGTATAATTCGTGCATACCGATAAATACGGATTCAGGCGTTGCACCTTTGGCAATTGTTTCCAAGCCCAGCCTGTAACCGTCGGTATAAAAAATCTCTTCGTTCAGCATTTTGCCTCCAATGATTTATCTGACTGCAAATTTAGCACGATTTTCAGCCTTTACAACGTTATCGGTACGCCGTTGTAGAAATCGATGATTTTGGTGCAGAAAATGTAGTTGTATTTGGCTTGTACCCATTGCGATTGCGTTGTTACCAGATTGTTTTTTATCTGATTGTATTCTACGGATGTAATCGTCCCGACGTTGAATTTCTCTTCGGCGTAACGGAAAGCCTCTTCGGACGCGAGTACCGCTTTCTCGCTGGAAATGTAGCGTTTCAGTGCGGCAATGGCATTGCTGTATGCCTGTTCCACATCTTTTTGGAGGGTATTGCGGGCGCTGGCTAAGCGATATTCATAGTCCTGAATTTGCAGTTCGGCATTCTGGATGGATGTGCGCACCTGAAACTTATTGAAAATTGGGATGTTCACATTCAGGCCGAAGCCGTAGCGCTGGTTGTTTCTCAACTGGCTGCCCAGCGGTATGGTTCTATAGCTGCCGGAACTCTCCACCAGTTGCGTGTAATTATCGTTGTAGTTGTTGTAATAACTTCCGCCGAGGCTGATGCTTGGCAGGCGCGAACCTTTGGCCTGCTCGAGTTGGCTTTGGGCGCTTTCGATGCGCAGTTGCGACGCCTGAATTTCGGGGCGCGTTTGCAGTGCATTTGCGAAAATATGCCCGGCGTCGTTTTGAATGGCGCCCGCCTTCAATTGCGATATTTCCGGTCGCAGTACTTTAAAAGAGAGTCCCAGCGGCAGCTCAAGCAGTTGGTACAAATTCAGATAAACCAGTTGAACGTTATTTTCCCGATTGGTCACTGCCAGTTCTTCGCGGGCGAGTTGCGCCTCTGGTTCGTAAATGTCGCCACGCGGCAACTTTCCTGCGTCTATCATCTTGCGGGTGCGGGCGATTTGCTGTTTCGTGATTTCGGTTTGATTCTCGTCAATGGCCAGCAGCTCTTCGGCAAAAAGAATTTCGAGATACAGAGCCGTAATGGAAAGCACCAACTCGTCTTTCGCCTTTTGCAAATCAAGCGTTGAAGCCTGTAAATCGAATTCACGCTGCTTGATAGTGTTTTGCAGCACTAATCCGTTCCATAGGGTTACGTCGGCGCTCAGGCCTCCCGAAACACCAATCGAGTTAGTATTTTCGTAGGTATTTTGATAAGAGAGCGAACGGCCGAAACTGTAATTGTTTCCCAACTGCCCGTTGAGATTGGGCAACCGGTTGTGTTTTGCCTGCTGGTGCAGGCTTTCCTGATATTGCACAGCAACCTCCTGCTGTTTCACCTGAATATTGTTTTCGAGGGCATAATCAACACACTGCTGCAACGACCATGTTTCCTGTGTCTGCGCGGTGAACGCTGAAACGCAAAGAAAGGCAAAGACTAATGTTAGAGTTCTCATTTTAAATCTGTTTTTGTTGGCTTAAGAGTTAGTCGTTTTTTTAGCTTGTTTCGGGTCTTTTTTTTCAGCTTTCAGCTTGTCGTTCATGGAGATTCCGTCGGTGATTTCGATGTTGATGCCGTCCGACAGGCCGGTTTTTACGAAACGTTTCTCAAAAACCTGATCGGCAGTTTGAATTTCCACGTAGGCTGAATCGTTGCTGAAATGCAACAATCCTTCGGGAATTGAGAGTACGCTGTCTCGGCGGTCAAGGACGATGTTGGCGTTTGCGCTGTATCCTGAACGCATAAACTGATCGTCCTGCAACATAACGTCGGCTTTGATTTCGAACTGGATAGCGCCGTTTTCATTCACCCCTTTGGGCGAAATATATTTCAGTACGGCAACGAAATTCTGTTCATCGATGGCGCCGATGGTGAGGTCAATGTTCATACCTTCTTTTATTTTGCCCACTTCGGTTTCGTCAACTTTCCCATTGAAAATCATGTCGTTCATGTCGGCGACGATGGCGATGGTTGTTCCGGCGTTGAACGTGTTGGCCTGAATTACCGAAAAACCCTCTTTCACGGGAACGTCGAGAACCATGCCGTCGATGGTAGAGCGAATCAGCGTGTTGGTGGTTGCCGCCGACGTTTTGGTCACTCCTTTTTTAATGAGTTCCAGGTTGTTTTCGGCCGCTTCGAGTTCTTCGCGTGCCGAGAGAAAGGCCAGCCTCGATTTTTGATAATCTTCGCTTGAAACCACCTCTTTTTCGAAGAGAATCGTTTGCCGCTCGAAATCAATTTTCGAATCGTCGTAGTTGAGCTTTGCGCGATTCAGCCTCGATTCGGCGCTGTTAAGGTTTACCATGTCGGGGATGATGTTGACGCGCGCCAGAATTGTTCCTTTCTTAACCATCGTTCCGGCTTCGATAAAAAGCTCTTCGATGATGCCTGAAACCTGCGGCTTAATTTCAATTTCTTTGCGTGGCTCAACAGAACCCGTTGCCACTGTTTTTTTGATGATGGTATTCACAGCCGGCGATTGCACTTCATAAATTTCAGGAACAGGCCTCGATTTTTTATACAAAAAGAAGAGCGTTCCCACAAAGATGACGGCTAAAACCGACAATCCGAATATTTTAAAAAATTTCTTCATAGTGATATTTTATTAATTCAATGATTTCAAGTTTTAATCTAACAGGTTGCGTTATTCGCGCTCCCAATAAGAACTGTCTCAAATATTAATTGTCAATTTTCCATATATCCATCTATTCCTCCCTCAGCGCCTCAATCGGCTTTATGCTTAATGCACGTTTTGCGGGAATCGAGCCGGCGAACAAACCTGCCAAAACCAACACGGTCAGCGCCGCCAGTGCAATTTTTATATCCACGCTTGGATTTTGAAAAAACACGTTGTCGCCCTGCGGCCGCATTTGCATCGCTTTGTTTGTCAGCTCCAGCAGAGCAATGCCCGCCACCAGCCCCAGGTATCCGGCCAACGTTGTGAGGGTGACACTTTCGAGCATGATTTGCGAAATGATGGTGCGCGGTCTGGCTCCGATGGCGCGTTGTATCCCTATTTCTTTGGTGCGTTCGCGGACAATCACCAGCATGATGTTGCTCACCCCGATTACGCCAGCCAGCAAAGTGCCGATGCCCACAATCCACGTCAGAATGTTGATGCCGACGAACAAACCGTTTATCTGCTGGAATTGCTGCTCAATGTTGATACCCGAAATGGCCTGCACGTCGGTGGGAGAGATGGCATGGCGCGATTTGATCAGCAGTTTTATTTTTTCTTCCAAATCCGAAATTTTAACGCCTTTGTGTGCCGTGAAAGCCAGCAGGTGAACGCTGTTGCCCATGTTGTAGGCTTGTTGCATGGTGGTAAACGGAATGAATACCGATTCTTCGGTTCGCCCGTTTACGTATACGCGGGTTTCGGGACGCAGCACGCCGATAATCTGGTAATAAACGCCCGAAATTTTCAGATATTCGCCAACCGGTTCTTCATCGTTGTCGAACATGGTTTCATATACTTTCTCGCCGATGACGCAGACTTTCCTTTTGTCGCGTATGTCGATATCGTTGAGCCACCGCCCGAAAATCAAGGTTGCCGGATCGATTTTCAGGTAATCGGGATAATCGCCTTTCACATTATAGGTTTCGCTTTTTAGTCCGCGTACAATATTGGAAGTACCCCGCGAGGAGGCAAAATTGCGTGGCGTCAAAAGGTCGATTTCGGGAAGGTTGGCGCGTAAATATTTAACATCTTCAGAATCCATTTCCCAATACCGGCCACGCTTGAAACCCTTGTAAGGCTCGCTGGTGCGTTCCGTCCAGAGGAAAGCGGAGTTGGACGCAAAAGCGGCAACACCTTCGTAAATGCCGTTTTTCATTCCGTTGCCCGCTCCCGCCATCACAATCAACATGAATATGCCCCAAAAAACGCCAAATGCTGTCAGCAAACTTCGCATCTTATTCTTGGACAGCGTACTCCATATTTCGTTCCAACGGTCTATGTCAAACATTTTTATTCGTTTTTGTAATTTAACTTTGCAATCAACGAGTTGTGAGAGATAAAAAACTCATCGCGCGTCGTTCATCCATTCATTATTCATCACTCTTTTTTACTTTTTCAATTTTCTCATCATTATTCATTTTTCAACGCTTCCACGGGTTTCACATTGGCTGCGCGGCGAGCGGGTATGTAACCGGCGATGGCGCCCGAAACTACCAAAATCACCGTTGCCGCAACGGCTGTTCCGAAATCGACGGTGGGATGCTTGAAGAACAGTTGGTCGCCGCCGCCGTCTGCCATATAATCCAGCGCCGTGTTGAGCAGTTCCATAATGCCCACACCCAATACCAAGCCTATGTAGCCTGCAATGGTGGTGATAAAAATCGATTCGAGGAGCACCAACCCGACAACCGAACGCGGCGAAGCGCCCAATGCTTTGCGTATTCCCAATTCGCGTGTGCGCTCTTTCACCAGAATGAGCATGATGTTGCTCACCCCCACAATGCCCGCAATGAGCGTTCCGATGCCGATTATCCACACAAACATTTTGATGGCCTGAAAAATTTTCATGGTTCGCAGATAGTCGGCCAACATGCTGTATGAACCCATGGCGCGTCGGTCGGCCGGATCGAAATTGTGCCTTTGCGCCATTTGTTCTCTGATGCCGTCGCTAATTCTATCGGCCTCTTTGTCGGTGGTCACCAGGTCGGTAGTAAGCACAAAATTGTGGACGCGGTCGCCGCCGCCGTAAATCTTTTGCGCTGTTGTGAAAGGCATGTAAACGTAGCGGTTGTCCTGCGAGCGCGGATCGTGGAAAATGCCGACAACTACAAACGGAACCGTGCCGATGTTGACATACTTTCCCAGCGGGTCTTCGTCCTTGAAAAGCGCTTTGCGGATGTCGCTGCCAATCACAATCGATTTGCGGAAATCCCTGATGTCCATTTCGTTTATAAACCGTCCCGATGTTATTTGTATTTTATCCATGTCTTTCAGCGCAGGATAGCAAGCGCTGGTTGAGAATGAGCCGTATTCTTTCCCGTAAGAAAAAACCATGTTGCCCGGAAGGTAAAAGCGCGCCGACACCTGATCTACGCCACTGGCCTTATCGAGCAGAAAATCGTAATCGTCGTTGCGGAAGCGTATTTGGCGGCCGTCGCTCAAGCCCCTGTACGGAATGGAAGTTTGCCCCGACCATAACCACATAATGTTTTCGGCGCTGTCGGAAAATTGGTCTTTGACGCCATTCTGCAATCCGTTGCCGGAGCCTAAAAGCACCATAAGCATGAAAATGCCCCATGCAACCGAGAATCCCGTTAGAAAAGTGCGGAGTTTGTTTTTCCGAATGGTGCTGAATATTTCCTGCCAGATATCGATGTCGAACATGATGAGAGCCTGATTTTATTCCGATAAAACTTTTTCGCGATAGTGTTTCAGGTCGCCGTTTTTGATAATCTCTTCGATGATGCCGTCTTTGAGGCGGATAATTTTTTTTGTCATCGAGGCGATGTCGTGTTCGTGTGTGACAATGATAACGGTGATTCCCTGGTTGTTAACTTCTTTCAGAATGTCCATCACTTCCATTGAGGTGGTAGTGTCGAGGGCGCCTGTGGGTTCGTCGGCCAAGATTACTTTCGGATTGGAAATGAGTGCGCGCGCAATGGCAACACGTTGTTTTTGTCCGCCCGACAGTTCGTTGGGCAGATGGTCGGCCCACTCTTTCAATCCCATGCGGTCGAGATATTCGAGGGCAATTTGGTTGCGTTTGCGGCGGCTTATATCCTGATAATAAAGCGGTAAAGCCACATTTTCTTTGGCGTTTTTAAAAGAAATCAGATTGAACGACTGGAACACAAACCCGATAAATTCATTGCGCATAGCCGCGGCTTTGGTTTCGTTCAAGTTTTTGATATACCGTCCGTTGAGATGATATTTCCCTTCGTTGTAATCGTCCAGAATACCCAGTATGTTGAGCAGCGTTGATTTTCCCGAACCCGACGATCCCATTATGGAAACAAATTCGCCCTCTTTGATTTCGAGGTCAATGCCCTTAAGAACGTGTAATGAGTTGGCTCCCGTTACATAAGATTTGTGTATATTTTCAAGAACAATCATAAAACTGGTTGCTTATTGTTGAAAAGAGGTGTAAACATCAGATATCCTGATGGAAAATAGTTCTACTTACCGATAGAATGCCAAAATTTATCCGTGAATGAATATATTTCAGGGGCGGAATGAAAAGAACAATTTCGAAATTATTGGAATAAGACGCAATAAAGCGAAATATGTTACAACGGAACGAAAATTCCTGATTCCTGAATTTGCGGATTTTTTCGGGATTGAAGAATTTTAGGGGGTTGCGGAATGGCGATTTTGAGATGAGTTATTATTGATGTAACCAGAAAATAATCAACTGATTATGAATGTTATATATAAATATTCAATCATTAGGGGCTAAGCGAATTACAAGTGCATGGTAATAACTTTCGAAATGTCACTTCCTGAACTCGTCAGTTACCTGTGCAAACATGCTGGAAATCTTGTTTATTATCCGGTTTAATTGTTATTCCATAACGATATATGCAGGCCATGATATTTGGTTGGGCAGGTCAAATGTTTCGTCGTAGGGCTGCGTTCCCTGACCATTATTATATAAGGCCACACGTTTTGTTCCGGTTGCGGTGCTGCCGCCTGTGCCGTTGATTACGTTTTGTATATTACCCGGACCGCTGAATCGCGTGATACACATTTTTTCAATGTTGATTTTGGGGGCATTGGGCGCTTCAAAGGCATTTTTCTTGTTCACGTTACCGTCGGTTCCGGTAAAAACCGCATAAGAGCCAAAACCTATGCTGTAATGTTCTTTTACGGTATTCGCAACTTTAAAAGCCGCATAGCCGTCGACCCGACCTCCCTGGCTGCTCCAGCTTGCCTGATTCGGCGGATCGTATGGCGGTTCGTTTTGAAGGAAATAAGTTCTGCCGCGTTCACCCAGCCACAACACCTCGTATTCCTGATAGTGTTCTGCAAACAGGGCGTAGAGCGTCACATCGTCGCCGGTGACGATAAGCCCGTTTTTACACCTGTCTCTCAGCCATCGGGCCTGACCGCCGGGTTGTGTACCGTGGTCTGCACGCCACAACCAGAAATGGTCGCCTACGACATTGTCGCTGTTTATTTGCATGGAAGCGTGTATCTGTATGTTTTTGGATTGAACTCCGCCCACCCTGCAGGTGATATCTGCAAGCAATATGGGGTTTGCTGAATGATCGGCAGTTGCGCTCTCTTCGCCGACGCGAATTTGATAGGTTGTGCTGTTGAAAGAATCCATGAGAAGTCCGGCAACGATGATCCCGTCCTTATCGTCCACATAGATGCAACCCCAAATGTTGTTTTCCGTAGGTTCGAGTGTAACTGAAGCGATGCCGGCGCCGAGGAGTATCGCATTTTTTCGGTTTACCTGAATAGGGGCGTTCAACGCGTAGTGGCCGGGAGTGAAAAATATATTTTTACCCAATTTCAGCGCAGCGTTGATTTCAACATCGGTGTCGCCTTCCTTAGCAAGGTACCAGCCGGTGAGCAAATCCTG
>Ga0082212_10009721_pt1 | contig 12375 bp, 6 predicted proteins | sample TergutNt197P3_FD_71548 | JGI IMG/M metagenome (GOLD analysis project Ga0082212, IMG submission 71548) | Neocapritermes taracua P3 segment gut microbial communities from Petit-Saut dam, French Guiana - Nt197 P3 | ecosystem: Host-associated > Arthropoda: Insects > Digestive system > Gut ... | reverse complement strand
CGCCGGCGGTCCCGCCGGGGGGATTGGGGAAAATTCCCCCCAACAAGCCGGGGCGAAAGTCATGCCGATTTATCGGCTATGACTGCACGACCCCCTGCTTGCTATAAACAGAATCGACAATATGGTGTTTGGCGTTTTGCGTGAACGTGAGCAGGTTTTATACCGTTATATTTCAAACGCTACGCCATCTTCTTTAAGCTCTACTTTGTTTGAATATCCTAAAAAAGCGTCCGGTAGCATTGTGTGAATAGGTACGATTTTCTTCGGATTCAAGCCGTCTATCAGTCGCCGAATGTCAGAAACCGTTGCGTGTCCGCTCGTATGTAAAAAAACGCTTCGGAACCCTTGCCCTGTCAGCCAGTTCTCGAACGATTGTTGATATGCGCTTTCACGATAACCTTGCCACATGGAATATATGAAAGTCCCGCCCGTGAGATTGCACCGTTCCAAATCGCTTTTAATTGATGGTCTTGCCCACATAACTATATCGTTTTGTTGTGCGGCAACTTGTTCTTTCGGGATATAGTAAGCCGAGAATCGCTTTGCATATTCCGCGCCGATTTCATTAAAGATTTTTTGCGTCAACCTATACGGGAAAAACACTTTCAATTTTTCGTATGACGGATAGAGGATATTATTTCCGAGTGCGTGTAATTCGTGCAAAACATTCGCCGTATACACATCAACCACAAAAGTCTTACCGAGCCGTAGGGCAACACGATAAAAACTGACAATCCTGTCTATGTTTTGGCTCGAAGATTGGACGAGCGTGATGCCGCGTTTGCCTTTGATTTCATCGACAACGGCGAGTTCAAGCTCGTTCTCTGTAATCGTCAACTCATCGCTCCGCGACACCATAGAACCCTCTGTGAAAAGCACGTCCGCTTGCTTAATAACGTGCTTGATAAACGTGTCGAGACACACAGCTTTTCGTCCGTGCCCGCGAAAGTCGCCGGAGTAGATTACAGTCTTTCCTGCGGATTGGATTTCAATCGCGGCGGCATCAAACGCCGAGTGGTCAATGAGGTATGGCTTGACAGAAAAACAGCCGACATTGAACGTCTCATACATCGAAAACACCCAAGCGTTAATCGGATAAGTCTCACAGATTTTGAACGTCTGCGATACCTCTATCAGCTTCTTTGTCCCCGCCGAAAGGTACACGGGAATATTCGGATGAACATACTTCAACAAACCGTAATGGTCGATATGCGCGTGGGAAATGATTATACCGTCAAAGTTCGGCGTGTCCCATAAATACAGACCCTCGATTTTCGGTAGTACACCCAATCCCAAAAGCTGCTCCGACGGCAGTTTCGCCACGCGGTCGTCTATCGGGTTTCCGTCCAAAAACAAAGGATAACCTGCATCAAGAAGCAGGCGTGATTCGCCGCTGTTAAGTTCGATAAGTGTACCGCCGATTTCGTGTGTTCCACGATAGATAACAGCGTTCATAAAACCAACCTCTCGATTTGTTTCGGTTATTCAAGCATACTCGCCAGCAGTAGAACCATTTGCGCGTATAGCATCTCGGAAATCATCTTTGGAAATTAAGATGTATTCCTCGCCATTTGTTACAAACACAGGGTTTTTCCCCGGTCCCTGATAACCGTTAACTGGATTCCTACGGCTTGTTATAAACGGGATACCCTTAAACTTAATATATCCTGTTCGGTTGGCAACGAATGTAATCATTTCCTCGTACTCAACAGAGATTTTCTTTAATCCTTTTACTGTCTCGTCAAATTTCTGCTTTTCGTCTTGCATAGGTATAACCTCCCTCAGATAAAATTTGTTATATCGTGTATCTGAACATCCACCGCGTCATTTTCACTTCGCACTTCATAACGTCGTTCGGGTTCACCGTAGACGTTGACCATCTGATGGCTTGTCGAAAATGAATTGTCTTCTATATATGTGTCGTTGCCCCATATAATTTCTTCTATATCAGCCGTCTGCATAAAGGCATAGTCGCCTTTTTTACATAGTTTTTCGACCTGCTTGATAAGCGTAAGGTTATTAACATTTTCCGCATCATCGTCGGGCATAATGATAAAGATATAATCCCTTGCTCGACTGATAGAAACATTTATAATATTCCTTTTGTTCAAGAACATATCAGGTGATTTCGTTATCGACGGCGGAGGATTGAACACGGATATGATTATTTCACACTCGTCGCCTTGAAAACCGTGAATTGTTCCCACTTGCACATCAATATTCTTCGGGAGTGTCGCCGACATCATCAATTTATCAATCAAGTCTGATTGTGCGCGATATGGAGCAATAACGCCAATCTTGAATTGCTTTTTACTATCTGCCGTACTTATCCATTTGGACAAATGCCGGACAAATTCAAACGTGAATATCGCAGAATATACTTGGTAATTGCTTTTGCCTTTCAATTTCTTTGGGCGATATATACTCTCATATTTGCTAACAGGAAACTTCACAATATTGACAGACTTAACCCCAATGATTTCGTTGATACCAAGAGAAACTTGGCTTTCTTCAAAACGGTTATGTTCTAATACGCCGCCATACGCGAAATTACTGAATATTTCGCCAATGGTCGGAATGCTTCTATATTGCGTTGTCAACAATTCTACATGGTAGGGGTGAGGTATTGTTGTCGGGTCGGTAAAGGATTTCAACTCCACCATTGTGTAGATGTTCTCGTCTTTCCATTGGTCAACGGACGTAATCGGCTCTATTTGAAACGGGTCGCCTGCGATGATAAACTTCTCCGGCGTTTTCTTGTATAATGGATATATTATATTGACAAGTGGAATCATTGAGGCTTCGTCAACAATAATATAATCCCACTTCAACGCATCTAAGTGAAGCCGTGTTCCGTCGTCCGGCATGAAGAAGTCATATGGGAAACGGGCGATAGTCGTTACCGTCACATTTTTTGGCATAGTGCGAATATCAAACGTCTTATCTCGAAACACACCGCTTTGCTCAATGACGTTATCGTTTGTCGTGCCAAAGCGTATGAGCCAGTTTTTATAGCTGTGGTCTTCACCCATTACTTCCATAATTCGACTAACAAGCACATCTGCCGCTTTATTTGTTGGGGTCAAAACAAGGACTTTATCCTTATAGGGGTTACGCATGATGGGGAGTATAACGTCCGTTGCCAAGTGCGTTGTCTTTCCCGTTCCGGGAGGGCCGAAAACAAACTCTATGTTTTCACAGAGGTTTTCCTGCATATCAAAATCATTTTCGTAATCAAGCTGTAAAAACGCCTTTTTCAATTCTTCTAACAAGAAAACGGGATTTTTGGCTTCGATTTTAGCTTCTCTTACGAGAGACAAATCCACGCCCTCTATTTCGGCGTTGGTTCTCAACTTTGCCCGTAAAGTATATGATTTGACGCTGACAACCTCTACCTCCACTTTCTTCAATGGGTCGTTATGAAAATGCAATTCAAGCGGTATATTCGCAAGGTCTTCCATAGATTGCGGAATATAGCGGCTTGGGTGTTTCAATATTAAAGTCCGGGTTGCTCCAGGTTCGCGTTCGACCTTTGCGAAACTGATGGATATTTCCTTGCTGTATGGATTATTCTCGCCGCTATTGAGGGCTTCCAACTCCAACAAGGCTTTGAACCACCCGTATGTATATCGTTCACTTTCCGCCGCTTTTTGCGCCAACATTTCAAGCTGACTAATGCGTTCGATTTCTTTTGCACTTTTTTGCTTGGCTTGTTCGATTTTCTTGCTGTAATCAACCGTAGGCTTTACATATTCGTCCTCGTCGTTTTCGGTTTCCTGTTCTTCTTCGTTGGTATCAGGGGTTTGTTCCTTGTCACGCTTCACCGCACGTTTTTTTATATCTTTGATAACACGGGAAATGGACGGGTTCACATCAGGAGCTTCATCATCCTTTTCGTCTGAGTCCTCATCATTTTCATTGTCATTTGGCGCTGATGACTCTGTGGCTTTTTTTCGCTTTGCATATTCTACCAAGGCTTGTCTTTGTTCTTCGTCCGACAGCCCCAGCGACTCAGCAAGAGTGGAAATATCGCCCTCGTTTTCATCGGCACCTGCTACAGCCGCGTCCTCAATTTCTAATAAACGTAACAGTTCAATAGCTTCGTCGCATGAAAGGTCATATTGAGAATTAAGTTTTTGTATTGTTAATTCTTTTGCCGATACGAACACACCGTCTTTATTAACAATCCACGGCAGTGTGCGAAGCCGGATTGCTTCGTGCGATTCATAATGCTTTGACTGAGAGCTGCGATAGAAATATTCATATCTACCAAACAGCACACTATCCCGCGACCAATAATTATTATTCAAAAAACCGTATTGAACGAACTTCAATAGTTGCATCCACAAGAAATTGGATGACTCGATGTTTTGTTCTTCGATTATTGTTTCAATTAGTTCTTTACAGCCATCAATGTGTTTTTCAATCCATTTTTGACCTCGGCTTGAGGAGGGCCAATTAGTCTGTATTTCACGAGCCTCAATCCATGTTAATTCACGCGAAATAACTCTTGGCGTATCTTTTACTCCAAGCGCAGATAAGAACTCAACGAGTTCCTCTCTTTTCTTCTTACCTACAATTTCCAAGTATTCATCAAATGAAACAAATTTTGTCTCTGGCTTTGATTGAAACCACCTTTTCAGATTTTCAGATGGGAAGTAAAGCGTTTCTGCCGCACCTCGATATTGCGTTTCATCGGATTCAGACTTGTACAAGAGAAAAGCGTGTTCCCGTATTAAAGATAAGAAAGATTTTGCTTCCGCTTGAGAAGAATCTTGAAAATATCGGAAGAACTTTTTGAAATGAGGTCTTGTGTTAAGTGCGACACCATCTTTATACAAAGGTAGTATTTTATTATATACTTCATCCCGCAAGGACGGCTCGGAAATGCCGAGTTGCTTGAAAAAAGCGAGCGTATTTTCATCTTTAAGCAGGGTTTCATTTACTGTTGCGTAATTACTATCTCCGTCGGTAGGAAGAAACAAGACAGCTTGACCTTTTTCGTCAAAAGCAGGAACGGCCTTCCCTTTCTGGTTTAGAAAAATGGGTTTATCTTTTGCTATCTTTGTTCTATTGGTGGTTTCGGAAATCCATTTGTAAAACCGATGTAGCCATTTAATCGGTTGCGCTTCAATGAAAGAAGCTGTTATGCCATCAACTTCAGTACCGTCATCATAAGAAAAACCGTTGATAATATCGTCTTCTTCGATAATGATGGGTACAATATCATCAGCATAATTATCTAACGGTTTATTCGCACGTTGTATCTCAGCTCGTGATAATGATATAAACACCCATTTAGCGTTTTCGTTACCGACCAACAAAGCTAATTGAGTATCTGTGAATATATCTACCGTTTGGGCACGTTCAGCCCAATGCGCGTTTTCGCTTGAAACGTAACTGTCAGCGGTAGGCAACAAAGTATCTGTTTCCATTCTTTTCTTGATTAAAATATAAAATTGTTTGTATTGAGCTTTGCTTTTATCATTAAAAACAGTTTCATCATAAGGAATAATGTTAAAAATATCATCGGTAATAAGCCGCTGTTTGTTGCTTATCCCAATATCTCTTAAATAGACAAGGCTGTCTGCCGCCAACTCTGCCAATAAATCAATCATTATTTTGTTATGAGGTACGCCCGCACGGATTCCTTCGCGGCTATCAGTCAGAAGAAAAGGCGCATGGAAAATAAAATTAAGCCCGGTTGTTTCTTTTGTCGGAAAAAAGCAAAAAGCCGTATGTTGTTTTGGAGTAAGGCTTTCGTTTTCATCTACAAAAAATCCTACTGAATATGAATGACCGCTCTCTGTTTCACGAGAAAAGAGCCATAACTTATCATCGTATAAATCGTCGCCATCGTTTTGGGTAAGACAAATAAACTCAATGAGCGTATTGTCAACTTCCTGTACTCTACTTATAGACTTGCCATATAAACCCAATAAACCGGGCATTTCAAAAGATATGTCTTTGATTTCCGTGAGGAACAAGAGTGGATAATTAAGATTACGGAGTTTTTCGGATATATCTTCAAACGCTTCTGCTGCGGTTCTTTTAGCGTGGTCAAAGGGAAATATAAAAAGAGTTTCGTCTGGTTTTCTATCAGGATAATCAGCTTCAATCAATGACGGTACAATTTCGCGGTCAAGCCTAAAAAACAGGTCGGGGTCATAAATATGCGGGGTTGCCGTATATTGAAAAACAGATTTGAACCCGACACCGAATTTACCGATAGATGCTTCGTACTTATTGGAATTTGCGTATGAAGTGATAGAGTTCAAATCGCCTAAAGTCCGATTTTCGGTATCAATATCCTCCGTTTCGGGGTTGGATACCGTAAACCGCTTTGTTCCGTTGTGAACAAAGATAAGCCTGTCGCTATACAAAGCAAAGCGAGCTGTTGTAGCTTTCGCGTCGTTGGCGTTTTGTAATAATTCATATATAAAATGCGCTTGGTCAGAATACTTTTCAGAAACGCTCTGCCGCAACCCTCGCATGGAACGCTTGTCCATAACATCGGCGTTCTGCGTCCTATCAAGTACCAACGCATCGAAATATGCCTTTTCCTGTATGTTCATATTCACCACCCTAAATCAAACTGGTCTATGAGCGCGGCAATCTGTTGTGAGTCAAAGCTGTCGGTTTCTTCGGAAACGATTAAGTTTTCGCCCTTGATAATCCCGTGCTTTTCGTAAACCGCTCGTTTTGCTTCCCAACGGCGACGGTAATCTTCATTGCTCATCATGCCGCAATGCTCCCAATATACAGGTTTATCCTGTCCTGCGACGGTAATTGTAAAATCGGGAACTTTTATGCCGTCACCGTCAAGAAGCACCTCTTTTTCATAATCGTAATGAATACCGCGTTCAAAGAGCATATTTGCAATGATAACTTCCGACTTTGAACGCACAAGCTCGCCACGAATGGTTTTGTGGACTAAGTTCGCTTCGTAGAATTTGTTGTTGTGTTCCACAATTTCAGGCTTTTCAAATAGATTCGTGAAACGGCGGGCAATGTCCGAATACTCCATTGAGGAATAGCTCCGCAAGTTATACGCTTCGGCATTGTAGAGGATAACGAGTTTGTCTTTTTGTCTTGTAATCGCTGTATAAAGCATTTCTTTTGATAACAGATTGCTTGGCTCATTGAGTACAAGAATGACCTTCCCAAACTCGCTGCCCTGCGCTTTATGTACCGTCAAGGCGTAGGCAAGTTCTATGTCGGTGTTACCTTCCTCGCTAACCGACGAGTACCAATTATAACTGTGATTTGGCTGCGAACTAAACTTGATTTGGTGTGTATTATCCCTTACTTTCATTCCATTTTTGAGGGCTTGCCCTTTCTTCCAAATCCGCTCTACAATACCAACCTCACCGTTAGCCACATAATTCTGGCAATCATCAGCGGGATAACCGTCTAATGATTGGTTGCGGATGTTAATAACTTTTTCGCCATAGACAATACCGTCCGTGCCGAGTATGTTTTTCGTACTCTGCCTGCGGTATTTGCTCCGAGCATTTTCTTCCACACGGTATTTTTGGTGGATTGTACGATTTATGGTTGCTGTACCAAGTTGTGGATTGTTGCGATAAACAGAGAGTATCTGCCAATCCTCTATCATTTGCGGATTAGCGCCAAAGTTCATCCACCCGTTGTTTACCACACCGCCCAACGAGAAGTCAAACCCGTCAACATCGTCAACGTCGCGCATATAACGCTTTCCTGTTTTATCAACAGCTTCTTCTGCTATGGTTTCAAGAATAAGATTTTCGAGTTCTTCTGCGGTTTCCCACACTTTGAGCGTAATATTGCCGCCACAATCGTTTGCTTGCAATCGGGCGAATACATCGCCGTCAAGTTCATCGGTGGTATCGCCGTACCATTCTGCAAGAAGTGTGTCAAAACGTATCTGCCCCTTGCGCTGACGCTGCCTGTTCGTGACGGAGAGTTTTCCGTAACCCTTGCCGACAAACGGAAAACTGCTCGACGCCCCGACTTTCAAATGGTTCACAAGGTCAACAAACGGTCGTCCCGCACCAATAGGAGGTAATTGGTTGGGGTCGCCGACAAAAATAATCCGTTTAGCATAGTTCCGTAATGATTCTAACAACGCCCCGAACATTTCCTCCGTCAGCATCGAACTCTCGTCGATAATAACGGTGTTCGGCACTCCTTCGGCGGGCTTTTTAGACAGGTGGTAACGTGAAGTCGCGTAATTATAACGATTATTCTTTAACAAGAATTGCGCGACTGTTTTTGCTGTGTAGGTTACACCATAGTTATCCATAGCTTGGCTCATACGGACACGAGCTTTTCCTGTCGGTGCAAGTAAAAGTACACCGCCGTTTTGTACTTGCGGCGCTTTGCACAGAAGCGCAAGCAAAGTAGTTTTGCCAGTTCCCGCACCGCCAATGAGGACGGACAACCGTGATTTAGCAAGTTCTTCCAATACAGCGACCTTTTCTGTTCTTGCTTTTTTCTCATGGTCGTCCAATGTTGTTGCACTGAATGCTTCGTTTACGATTGCGTTCCAATCTTGGGACACCTTGTTTGATTCGGTTTTTATCAGCTTGTTGACTGTGCGACGGATAACTTCATCGTATTCTTGAATACGGACAAGTTGATATGCAGTCCCTCCGCTCTTTGTTTCGATGGGGATAATAACAGGTTTGAAATAATCAAGGAGACTGTTTAAAATATCGCTTGTAACAGTACAGCTTGGGTTGAGCGGAAGCTCGTTTATGTCGATAATGAGCCTGTTCTGCGGGTACACGGTATGTCCGCAATCTGTTTGACGCTCTAAAACGCTAACAGAAAGCGCACGAACCCTTCGTTCGTCGTCCTCGGCGGTCACAGCCGTTGGTTCGGGCAAAGGGTCTGCTTTTCGCACTTCAAGAGGCGGGAAAACCGCCATATCAACGCTTCGGCAAGGCACTTGATAAGCCTGTTCAAGCAAGCGTGTTTTTTCATAAATGATGTAAGGGTTAGCGAGCATTTCCGTGTCGGTGCAAGCGATTTCGATATTTTTATACCGTTCATTACCTTTATAATCAAGATAATAATAACCTCGATTGAACAAGGCGTAGGCTTGGTCGAGAGATAATGAAAATCTTGCTAAAAGCCAAAACAGCGATTTTCGCTCACCCTTTAACTCTCGGAAAGCCTTTTGCAATGTCGGCTGAATAGTCCTCGCAAGTTCTGACGAAAAGTGTTTTTTCGGTTCTATAATCGCTTGTTCGAGTTTCGCAATATAACTTTCGCCGTCAATCAGCGTGTCTTTTACGCTTTCCGCAATCAAAATCCCCGCGTTAAAGCCCATTGAGTAAAGCATTATTCCCGCACCGGGAAACGCGCCACGGTCTTTCCATACCTCCGCAAGCCGCGCGTTTGCCCACTCAATGCACTCGTCCCAATTGCCGGGGATACACTGTTTAACGATATTCAGCGCTTTTATGGATTGCAACAAAACGCTGATAACAGCATCATAGGAAAGATGCTCGGTAGCGAACGAGAACTCGTCAAAGTAATCGTCATCGGCAAACACCGTTACCGAACGCATATCAAAATCGGGATGTTCTTCTGCGTAAGCCATAATCTCGCGGTATGGTAATAGAAAGCCGTTTTTACGGTCATTACGGATAGTATGACCGACCATTGTTTCCCAAAGGATTGAGCGCAATTTACCCGCGTTTGTATGGTTATGTTCTGGTGGAGAAACAAGGTTCTCAACAAAGCCGATACCCATTACGACGCGCTTCGCGTCCTCTATGAATGGAACTTGTTTCGCATACGGAATAACGAGTGATTTATGAGCGGTAACATTCTGATAAAACCGGTCGAATATGGCGCGTTGATTGGTTGCGTCCTGTACCCAATTCGTTGGGAATCCCAAATCCGGCTCACGGTTTTCATCGTAGTTGATGTTATACATCTCTGACAAGCGGCGTATATTTCCGTTATTCGGTTCATTGCCCTTTCGAAGCATCGTCCAACCAAACGGGCGGGCGGGAAGAGAAAACGGAGGATACAAAAGCTCAGTTTCGAGGAAGTGTGCGTGACTCTTGTTGTAGTCGCTCTTGTACGGGTGAATTGTTGTTTTCTTATGGGTTACTGCGGACATAAAAGTGCCGCCCTCGGAAACACAAGGAAGTTCAGATTCGTGACCGCTCATCGGGCATCCGGCAAGTTCTGTTTCCCTCTCGTCGTTCCTGTTTAACGCAATATTAGCGAGCCGTAAACAAGCATTGTTGTAGCACGGCTTATCGCAGACAAAACCATCATATCCGTTGTCTTTCCACGGTATGCGTATCGAAATATGTTGCGCCATTTAATATACCTCCGCATTTTTGCGTCTAATTCACAACCGTCATTCGTCCAGCATCAATGGCTTTTTCTTTGCTTTACGTTTCAGAGCCGCAATTTGCTCTCGCTCTACTTGTGATATACCTTTATCTGGGACAGGTAAATTCTCTGGCATAGTGCCGCCCAAATCCTTGATGGTCTGACGGACTTTTTTGCCAACAGTATAATGCGTAGCGGTCGCCGCTTGCGCTCCCTGTATATTTTCGCGTTTTAACTTGCTCTCGGTTTGTGTTATTCGGAAAAGATTAGCAGCGAGTTCTTCACTTCCCATAAAATCAAGAATCTTCTCTTTTGGTTTTAACCCTTTTTTCGTATGTATGTCATCAACATCAAGACCGCCGTACAGTCCTCTGTATCCGGCATTTTGAAAAATGGCATATTCTTCATTCGTTATCAATCCGGCGTTGCGCGCGGCTTCGGCAAGCATCTGATTCCATTGCTTGATATTACCGCGTACAACGAGCCGTTTATTATCCTCATCAAGTTGATTAAAATAATCTGCGACTTCTTGGCGTCGTGTTTGAATAGCAAAATAAGTCTGACCAAGCGCAATGACTTCTTTGCGTGGGTCACCATTTTGAACAATAAGGTAGCAAGCATAACGTGAAAGTTCAAAATCTATAACTCGCCTGTTAGTTCCGCTCCCTATCTCGACCATTTTGCTGACCTCAGCAAAATGGTCATCAATGTCGAAACCGCTGTTTTTACAAGCGAGTCTTGCTTTATCAAGAACACTTGAGAAATTTCGCCACTGTGCATAATCCAATTCATTTGATAACTCACGAGCAAGCCAATATTCGCTGCCATCATCACGGATATGCTTAATGTTCTCAAATCGTTTGTATTCCGTTGCGTTTAATTCGCCCATAATGATTCCCCCAAAGGTTATTCTTTCGGCTTGCGTCCGGGTTTGTATTTACCTGTGCGTGTTGGCTTCGGTGTGTTTTCGGGAATTGCCCACGCATTGCCAAATCTTGATGCACCTTCAATTTTGCCGTTTTGGCAAAGTAGTTGAACCTGACGCACCGATACATTCCAACGCTTTGCTATTTCATTAACTGTTACATATCCGTCCATCGCAAGCCTCCGTCCAAAAGACATAAACCGACATTATAATTATATTCGCAGACACGCAAAAAGTCAAGAAAAAAATTATTTCTTTCAAACTCCCTTGACAAAACTTTGCGGAAGCCAAGTTGCAAAAGAAAATAGAACTGGCAGAGGAGAAAATAAGCAGGTATCTTACGGAAATGGATAAGAACGACAAAGAGGAGGGCGACCCGCCAAAGTACACGAGAGAAGAGATACAAGGGAAAATCGAAAAACTCAGGGAACGGAAAGAACACTACAACGAACTTATGCGGGAAATGAATGAATCCGGCGAGACGCAGAGATCCTTTACAGACCTGGAATCAAAATTGATGAAGACAGCTAACGGTGGCTTCGACGTTTGCTACAACGTACAGACTATCGTAGACCCTGTGAGTCATATGGTGGGATATGTGGAGGTGACGGATCACTGCAACGATATGGGGCTACTGTCGCCGGTGACGACCAGGGCGAAAGAGGCTTTGGGTATCGAGGTGATGGAGGCGGTAGCAGACAAGGGCTATGAGGACAACGCCGACATGGTTGAATGCTTGATGAGCGGCACTATACCGCATGTTCCGTCAAAATCAGGGGAAGAAAGCTACGAATTTGAGACTGAATACAAAGAAGCGACTATTACAGAGGAACTGCTTGATTCTACAAAGCCAGAGGATATTAGGACATGCCTGGAGGCAGGCGTCATACCTAATGCGTACAAGGGCAGAGGGGTTGAAGCCTCTGTTCATGAGGTGGAGCGGTATATTCAGGACAGCGATGTAACGCCAAGTTTCACGTTGAATGAAGACGGCACGGCAGTCATATGCCCAAACGGATCGGCACTCAATAAGGTTGCAAGGTTGGAAAGCAAGGAAAAGAGCCGGTTTGCCAGCAGATCCGCGTGCAAGAACTGTGAGGAAAAATGTACAG
>Ga0082212_10009720_pt1 | contig 12376 bp, 7 predicted proteins | sample TergutNt197P3_FD_71548 | JGI IMG/M metagenome (GOLD analysis project Ga0082212, IMG submission 71548) | Neocapritermes taracua P3 segment gut microbial communities from Petit-Saut dam, French Guiana - Nt197 P3 | ecosystem: Host-associated > Arthropoda: Insects > Digestive system > Gut ... | reverse complement strand
GCTCAGTATATGTTTGCAATGGGAGGGACAACTCCAGATGCAAAATACAAGACGGAAGTGGGAGACGTTGCGGGAAGTTTTCTTGAGGGAACATCCACGCCACCGAGCCTGTCCGGGACGGTCTTGTCGAATAACATGTCGAAAACGACGATTACGGCGACCTTTGCCAGTGAACCTGAAGGGGAAGCACTGGGGAACTGGTATATTTGGACAAGCGCAGGAGCATCTGGTCCATGGGCGAAGGTTGAAGGATCGGGGCAAGCAGTAACGGCAAGTACGCTAATTTATGGTTTCGAGTTCAGCACACCCGGTTCGCCTGCCGGAACGTATTACATGATAGGGAAAGGTGTAAACGTCGGCGGAACTATCGTGGCGGACGTTGTTAACCAGACGAACACGGGCAGAATGTTGGAAAATACCGTGCTGACGAATGTTTTCCCATTCACCGCTGTTGGGGACTCCAATCCACAGACAGAGGTCAAACTCGCGTGGACACCGGTTGATGGTGCGACCAATGGTTACAAGATACAAATTAGTTCCGACAGAGTGAATTGGGTAGATTTGAGCACGACGGCTCTTGCCGGTCAAACGGGCGACAAAGCAGCACTTAATGGTGCAAAATTGTCCGGTGAGATTGATGCACAAATGGACACCATTATCGTCGAAGGGCTTACTGCCGGTACAGTTTACTACTTCCGTATCAAGGCGGCAGGCACCAGTGAAAATTCGGAATCCGTTGCTTGGAGTATCACCAATATCACGACCGAACCAAGTGCAGGGCAGCGGCTTATCACGGGGTTCGGTATTAGAGAGAAGACACCGGGTTCAAATGCAGAGGGAGGAACTGGCGTTGGATTTCAAGCGGTAACGCAGACTGCGGCGGTGCTTAAATGGACTCTGCCAGCAGGTGTGCCAGATGCACCAAACGTGGCACGGGTAACGGCAACCGGAATGGAGGGAGGGACTGTGCCCAGCATGGCTGATTTTTCCAACAACCTTGGGGATACGTTCAGCGATTATTATGTGATTGAGTATAGAAAGGCTGGTGATGAAGCATGGGAAGCACTCCTGCTGGGTTCCTCTGTTCCTTCGCAGGGTGGAACACCAAGAATCCAAACAGACTTCGATGAAAGAGGAACTTATATTAACGGGATCAACCTCCAGGGTGCGAGAACGACCCAGGCAAATATCATTGGTCTCGCGAGTAATGCGTCCTACGAATTTCGCATGATGGCAAAAGCAGTTGATGGCAATGAGGCGACAGACTGGAGTCCCATTGTATCCGTCACGACGGGTTACGCCGCAGGACTCTATGCGAGTGCTGCACTTTCTACAGATCGTGAGGCAACCAAAGCGAAAAACTTTAAGGTGGATTCCTCGACGGCGACCACGATTGCGCTTACTTGGGATGGGGTCGTGGGACCGAATGGCAACGCTGCGCAGTTGTATGTCATTCGGTACAGGGAGGCTGGAACTGGCACCTGGTACACATGGGGACCAAATACAACTGCTGTTGCTCTTGATAACCTTTCAAATAGCGGCTTATCTGGCTTGACACCATTTTACCAAATTCAGGGAACCGCTACGACCATCACGGGACTTTCTGAAGGGCAGGAGTATGAGTTCCAAATCAAGGCAATCGCCAAGTTCGGCGGCGGCGGCGACACTTATCATTATGCGCAGGGAATCGGAGATGGTGGTACAGTGCAAGCAGACTGGTCTGATACACTCACAGCCAAAGCCGAGTTAGTGCTTCCTCCGGCTCTCCCGAAGCCCCCCAACTCTGTAACGGCGGTAACGGCTACAGAGACTGGTGGTCTATTAACCGTAGCGCCTAGCAACACCGTTTCCTATTCCTGGACTGCTCCGGCAACGGATGCGTCACACGATGCCGTCGCAAGTTACACGGTTGCCTATCGGTTCAATGGTGGTGAATGGCTTATGGCAAATAGTACCTGGATAGTGGGCACCACTGTAAACATCAGCCTCGACGGTCTCGAACCGGACACCTTCTATGGGATTGATGTGCTGATTCAGGCAAAGAATGCCGGTGGAGTCTCCAATTGGGTGGGACTTACGAATGGCATCTTACAGACCGAACCGGCGGACGATGACCCGGAAGAGCCGGACGATGAATAGAGCAAATTTCGATTGGTTTGGACACACTCCCGTCATTCTCGCGAAGGCGGGAGTCCAGTCGAAAGATGGCTCTACCTGCGTTCCGGGTTGGTGCATACGAGCGTCTCGACGAGGGAGCGTAGCAGCAAATTTCCGCGTTGCCGAACGTTGTGGACAAACTGAAAAAATCCCACATAAATCGGCAACCGCTCCTGCGAAATCCCACGTTGAGGACGCAACCAACTCCTCAACAACGACCAAGAACCCTCCATTGTGTTCACATGAACCTCGCCGCCGAGATTGTTGCCAATAAATGCCGGAAGGTAAGACAAAAGGCAGTGAACGGGTACTGAATTTTTATCACAAAGGCACGAGGAGCACAAAAAATTCACGAAGCAATAAACAGATTGTAATAGCCTGCGGCAAACAGTAGTCCCGGGAGAAGATTTGCCACTCTTATTTTGGCGTTCAGAGTCATGTTCAGCCCGATTCCCAAAATCATGACACCCCCAGCCGCCGAAATTTGCACAATCAACGGGGGTGTCAATACGTTCTGCAAACTTCCGGCAAAGGCTTCAATGCTGCCCTGATAAAGCAGGATAACGCCTGCCGAAAGCAGCACGCCGAGCCCCAATGTGGAAGCCAGCACCATCGAACTCACACCGTCCAACACCGATTTTGCAAAAATGAGATCGCGTCCTTGTCCGAGTCCGCTTTCAAGGGACCCGACGACAGCCATTGCCCCAACGCAAAACAGCAGGGTGGAAACCACAAATCCTTCGGCAAACGTAGAGTGTGCCTCGTTTCGGCTCCACCTATTCTGCATCCATAGTCCCAATTTATTCAGTCCCTCTTCGATATGCAACAGTTCGCCGGTCAAGGTTCCCAGTGCCAGAGAGACGACCAAGAGCATCAGGTCCCCTTTGAGGGAGCCTGCAATGCCGATAATGCAAACGCACAGTCCGATGGCGCGGGCAATGTTTTCCGCAAACTTTCCCGGTATTTTTCCTTTGAGCAGAAGTCCAATACTGCCTCCCAGCAACACGGCGGCGACATTGATGAGCGTACCAGTAATACTAATTGACATTGCCCCCATTATACAGTCTGTAGGATAAGGTACAGGGGCTATTGCCGAACGCCCGGTACATTGAACTGCGAACAAAAATCGGCAATTTCCTTACGAATACGGGGTGCCTCTTCGTCGATGCGCGACATGTTTCGGCAAACGCGGTCAACCCAGTCGGCTACCTTGTGCATATCGGCTTCCTTCATTCCCATTGCCGTCAGTGCAGGAGTGCCGAGCCGGACACCGCTCGTTACGAAAGGACTCCGGTGATCTCCCGGCACCATATTGAAGTTGGCAATGATTCCCGACTGTGCGAGTGCCTTTGCAACGTCCTTGCCAGTGAACTCGGCTTTGCGGAAGTCCAGGATCATTAAATGCGTATCCGTCCCGCCGCCTGCCAGTGCATATCCTTTTTCCAGCAGCGCATTGGCAAGCGTTTTCGCATTTTTTGCAATTTGGACACCGTAGGCTTTGAATTCGGGTGTCAATGCTTCTTTGAATGCCGTTGCCATTGCCGCTATCGTTGCCAAGTGCGGTCCCCCCTGCAAACCGGGAAAGACGGCTCTATCAATCCGCTGGGCTAAATTCAATTTGCTATTCGGAAAATGGACTGATTGGAGCCGGTCTTCATTTTTCGACAGCAAAAAACCTGCCCGGGGACCCCGCAACATCTTATGGCTGGTACTCGTAACAATATCGCAATGCGGAACCGGATCAGGGTGAACCCCAGCAATAATCAAAGCGTTGATGTGGGCAATGTCGGCAACGAGATACGCGCTCACCTCGTCGGCAATCGCTCGAAAATCCTTGTATTCGATCTTATGCGGATAGGCTGTCGCACCGACCCAGATCATTTTGGGACGCTCTTTCAAAGCGGTTTCCCGAATTTTGTCCATGTCAAACTTGCCCGTCTCAGGACTGGGACCGTAGGGAACTTGCACGTAGTTGATTCCCGAAATACTGACTTTCCAACCGTGTGTGAGGTGTCCTCCATCGGGAACCGGCATGCCCATCGCTTTGTCGCCGACCTTCAGCAGTGCCTGATAAACGGCTTGATTGGCAGGAGAGCCGCTGTAGGGTTGTACGTTGACGTGTTCGGCTCCGAAGAGTTTTTTGGCTCGAGCGATGGCAAGGTTTTCGATTTTGTCAACGTATTCGTTTCCTTCGTAGTATCTCGCACCGGGATAGCCTTCGGCGTATTTATTGTTGAGCGTTGATCCACAGGCTTCGAGGACGCTGCACGAGACGTAACTCTCGGACGCAATCATTTTGAGCGTACTGGATTCATAGACCGTCTGCTGTTGGATCAGGTCGTAGATTTCGCTGTCGGTCTGTTTCAGATGCGGATATCGTTCCATTGCAGATACATTATCGGAATTTACCGTGAATTGTCAATGCCGCAACACGCTCACGCACAAGAGCGACAGACGCAAATCCACCGGTTCTGATAAACAACTGTGGAATAGAGTGCCATTCCGTTGTCGCGCAACTTGGCAGCGGCATTTTGCGGCAATATATCGCGGCTTGGTCGAGTCCGCTGAGCACCGTCGGTGAGCATAATCGTTGCCAACACACGCTTGCCGTCGGAAGTCTAAGGCTTTCACCAGAAAGTCTCATAGCCGTTTTAAGACCGCCCCCTCTTCCTCAGGGAGAGGGGGCATTATTTTCTGGCGAAGGTCTGCCTAATACAGCGACGGACTGGCTTGGTCTTTGCATGCCATTTCGTATTTCAAGGCAATTTCCGTATAATAGTCCGGGCGTTCCGAAAACGCATTCAACGCTTCCTGACTCGAAAAAAGGAACACTCGTCCCTGATACCAAGCACCAAACCTACGATTGCCGTTGATCCTCTTGTTTCGATCCACCATAAGTACAATATCTTCACCCATAGCGACAGGCATATAATTTGCAGGATTCCGAACAAACGTCGTCATGGTTTCAGCCGTTGCGAACCGGAAAATGTGTCCCTGGTACATCGTGCAGTAAGCCGGATTGCCAGCGACCCATTTTTCCTCTGAACAAAGCGTTACCGGACAAAAACCTTCCAAGGCAAGCGGAACTTCGACCACCATTTTAGCCGGTGCAGGTTCACTTGCCATGACCGCAGAAATCGTTGGCATCGCCACGGTTTCCGGCGGTGCCATTACAACGGCTGGCACTTGGGGAGGGTGTGCGACATACTCCGCCGCCGGTCGCCCCATTATTTCACCATTCCGAAGCGGATTGTTTGGTGGAGGTGTATTGGGCAGCACGCCAGGCGGTTGCTGTGACTGCGGCAGTTGTTGGGCGAAGGGATCACGAATAGTACCGGGAAATGGAGGAACTTCACGTTGCTGTGGTGCTGCATTGGGGGGCGTTGTGGATTGCGGAGGAATCGAACCCATCGAATTGACTATCGGAAAGGGGTTTGCGGCAGGAGGATTGTTGGGTATCGGACTTCTTTCCGATTGCAACGTATTTTGCAAAAAGGTGAGGTAGTCGCTAAACCGCTCCGCTGTGATTCCGCCAGTCCGGCGATGAACGAGTTGCCCATTGTGCTTCATGACAATGTCCGACGGAACAGATTTTACGTCAAATTTTTGAGCAAGCGTTGCATTTTCCGAGGCGTTAATTCTAACCATCACGAAGGTTGAGTTGAGCCGGGCAACGATGTTCGGCTGGGCAAAGACTTCAACCGCCATCTGCTGAGCCGGTTGGCAATCGTTGCCGATGAAATGGAGAAAAATCGGACGCTGTTCCTGCTCGGCACGCGACATAGCGGCATCAATATCTGTTTCCCAGCGAATAAAAGGGAATGGAACGCTGTTACTCTGGGCGAGCCCGGAGACAGTCAAAAAACAGACCGCAACAACAGTGCTCAAAGCATAAAAAAAACCGAGTCGGCAATTAAATTGGGGGATATTCATTGTTTTTTTGGTTAATCCGGGGGAACCAACACTCTCTACGTGGGTCGTCGTCCACTCTATCGACCGATTCAGAGGGAATTGTTTAGGTAAAATGTACCAAAAGTACAGATTTTTCGGAAAATGCCGGGGGAATCGCCCATACGTTGTCAATTTGTGGTTAGAGCGTATTCCGAATTGGTCTGGAATGACATCATTCATGAAGCCCTCACCCTAACCCTCTCCCAGAGGGAGAGGGGGACTGTTTTTGTGTCCAAACAAAATCGGGATATGCTCTAAAATACGTAACCACCAAGACACGAGTGACGCGAAGATTCACAAGGAAAAAACGACTTTTTCTATGCTCTGGGCTTGCTTTCAGTATGGACTACAGCCTAACAGGTTTGCCCACTTTTGCCTTTTGCAAACCGCTTACGATATAGTTTTCACCGACTTCAAGACCACTTAGCACGATGCGGTGTTCGCTGTCAACGAGATCGCCCAATAGAACCGTTCGGCGTCGAACGTTATTTTGGGCATCAACAACAAGCACATATTTATCGGAGAGGTCCGTCAAAATCGCCACTTCACGGATAATGACCGCATTTTTGGCAACGGCATACGGAATACGAATCGAGCAAATTTGTCCGGGGAAAATATGATAATTAGGATTTGATATTTCTCCACGACAAGTTATTTTGCCAACATCACGTCCAATCGAGTTATCAATATAATTAATAATTCCTTTGTAACTGTAAACAGGCTCACCTTTGTCGGTAAGATCGCCCGCGAGGGCTATTTCAAAAGATATTGGTTCCTTCCCCTCCTCTCTCTGCAATAATGGAGCAGTTTTTGGTTCTGCATCATCGGCTCTGCCTTTCGCAAGATTATTCATCATTGCGTTGAACTGTACGTCCGTTAGGTCATAATAGATATGCAACGGATCCAAACATTTTATTGTTGTCAATGTTGTGTGACCAGTACCGGGACCAACGACATTGCCGATATCAACGGTCTTTCGGTTAATCATTCCTTTGATCGGAGCGGAAATAGCCGTATATTCGAGACTGATTTTTGCAATTTCTGCATCCGCTTCACCGGCAGTAACCGATGCTTTCGCCTGCTCATGTTCAGCAAAGTTCGTCTGATAATCTTGCAGCGTAAGCGTGTTTTTTTCAACAAGCACTTTCACTCGTTCCAAATTGGCTTCCGTCAGTTGTTGCTTGGCTTTGAGCACTTCAAGATTCGCCAATTTCGAATTATACTGGGCTTGATAGTTTTGCGGTTCAATCAAAAAGAGAGGAGTCCCTTTCTCGACAACTTCTGATTCGGTAAAGTAAACTTCTTCGAGAACGCCTTCGACTCTCGCCGCAACATCCACGGAATGGGAAGCATCCGTGTAACCCGTTGCATAAGAGTAAAGTTGAACGTCTCTCGATTCGACTTGGGCAACCTCGACCTGCGGAATGATTTCCGGCGGTAGTTGCGGCATCTTGTAACAACCGTTCAAAATATTTGCCGAAAGCAAAAGTAAACTGAGTAAAATTATCTTATTGTTCATAGTTGTGAAAAAAGGTTGATGGTTTAGCCGCTTCGGTCTCTGTTGCCGGAGTACCGGCTAATTTTTGTCTCTACGTTCCGTCATTGCCGGTTTCGCCGATGGTTTTTTTCAGCACTTTGGCGAACCCTTCCGAGTACATTTGGAACAAGATGAACAAGGCAGGCGTAACAAAAATTCCGATCATCGTTTCGTTCAACATTCCGCCGCACACGGCACGTCCAATGGCATTGCGTCCCAATGCACCGGCACCCGTTGCAATCGCAAGTGGAATCACGCCCAAAATGAAGGCGTAGGAAGTCATCATAATCGGACGCATTCGGCGATGCCCCGCCGCGATTGCCGCCTCGGAAACAGACATTTTTTCGTGAACACGCAATTCATGAGCGACTTCCGTGATCAAAATGGCATTCTTTGCCGAGAGTCCGACCATAATAATCAAACCGACTTGCGTGTACATATTGATTGGCATACCGAACAGCGCAATCGACGCTAAAGCCCCCACAACACCCAGCGGCACCGCCATCATGATAACGATCGGCAATGACCAACTTTCGTAGAGTGCCGAGAGAACGAAAAACGCAAAAATAATCGACATTGCAAAAACGATATACTGTTCAGCACCAACCGATGTTTCCTGAAAAGTCATTCCGCTCCAAGCGTAACCGTAATCCGGCATTTCCTTACAGAGATTTTCGACGGCGTCAATCGCTTGTCCGCTACTTCGCCCCGGCATGGGAATCAGCATAAGCGGGGTCGTTTGATATTGGTTGAAACGTGTAATTGTCTCCGGTCCCATTTGGTTTTCGACGGTCGCAAACGAACGGAAAGCAACCATCTTTCCATTGGTATTACGAACTTGCATGTCTAGAATCGGAGCAAGGCTGTTGCGAAAACGCCCTTCCGCTTGAACCGTTACACGATACACTTGATTGAATTCGTTGTAATCATTGACATAATTTGAACCGACAAGAGTTGACAATGCGGCAAAGACATCGTTTGCCGATAAATTGAGCCGCATCATTTTTTCACGGTCGATGTTCAAATAAAAACGCGGAGCATGGGGATTGAAAATAGATTGCCCATAAATGACATTCTTTGATGCCTTTGCCTCGTCCACAAGTTTTTCACCGGCTTCGGCAAGAGGAATCGAACCGAGGTTGTTTCGGTCGAGCAACCGCATATCGAGACCATCGCCGGTTCCAATCCCGCTGATCGGAGGCGGCTCAAAAAGAGTGATCGAAGCGTCGGGAAGGACGGAGAGTGCTTGCATCAGGCGATTCTTTATGTCCACGGCTCTCAATCCTTCGCCAGTTCGTTGGTTCCAGTGGTCGAGTACGATGAATCCCATCGCACAGTTGACCTGTGTGGTTCCTTGCAACATGGAGTTGCCGGTAATCAACATCACGTTTTTAATTCCGGCACGATTTTCTTCGACAATTTCGCGGACTCGTTGCGTCGCTTGAAGCGTCCGTTCATCGGAAGCCCCTTCGGGAAGCGTGATGTCGAGGAACAGCACGCCTTGGTCTTCGGTCGGCAAAAAACTCGTCGGCAGAACCGAGAAAGCCCAGCCCAAACCGTAAACGAGCATTCCCCAAAAAAGCAAAACGGAGACGGCAACCTTTGCCAAATTACGCATCAACACGATATAGATACCGCTTGCTGCCTCAAAAGCGTTGTTGAACAGGACAAAAAACAGCGGACGACCATCCTCTGTAATCAGTGGGTTAAAAAATACAGCGGCAATGCCCGCAAGTGCAATAAGCGGCAGTCCAAAACCGAACATGTGCAATATCAGGTGCATGAAAATCGTTGCCAATGCGGTGTCGGCAATCCAACTGCCGATCATTGCGGCGGAGGTTTTGCCCTTTGTATCATTGACTCTCGCCGCCGGTTTTTTTGCCCGGAGCAACACGCAACAGAGTGCTGGAGCGAATGTCAAAGCACAAATCCCCGAAATACCAATGGCACTGGCAATGGTCAATGCGAACTGTTTGTAAAGTTGACCGAGCATCCCTGAAATCAATGCCGTTGGAATAAAGACCGCCATCAACACGACGGTCGTGCCGATAATCGGACTGGTCATCTCGTTCATCGACTGTTTCGCCGCTTCGTAAGGCGTTTTGTTCAGGCTTTCGTCTAAAATGCGTTGCGTGTTTTCGACCACGAGAATGGAGTCGTCCACGACAATACCGATCACGAGCACGAGACCGAACAGCGTCAGAGTGTTCAAGGTAAAGCCAAACATCGACATCAGGAAAAACGCACCAACGAGCGAAATTGGTACTGTCAGTGTCGGTATGATTGCCGCCCGCCAGTTTTGCAAAAAGACATAAACGACGAAAACAACAATGAAAACGGCTTCGATTAGCGTTCTCAATACTTCTTCGACGGAAACGCGAACGAATTGAGTCGAATCGAAACTGATTTGACAACCCAATCCGTGGGCTTTCAGTTCGTCGTTCAGGTCGTCGAGCCTCTTTTGAACGGCATCGACGATTTCGATGGCGTTGTTGCCCGGACTTTGCGTGATACCGAGCGTGGTGGCTTTCATTCCGTTGAGTTCCGTTGCCGTCAAGTAACTGACGCTGTCGCGTTCCACAGTCGCCACATCGCCGAGGTGCAGCGTTCGACCTTGAGCATCGGTCAGAATGACGATTTTTTCAAAATCAGAGGCATCGGTTAATCGACCAGTCGTTGTTAGCACGATGTTCGTTTGCTGACCGTCTGGAGCGGGAGCAGCACCGACTCGTCCCGCCGGTATCATTTGATTTTGGGCGTTGATCGCATTAACGATGTCCATTGCCGACAGATTTCGGGCTGCCAATCGGTCATTGTCGAGCCAAACACGCATGCTGTAAAGCCGGGAATCGTACAAATTGACATCACCGACTCCTTTGACGCGTGCCAATTCGTTTTGCAACGACGTTTTGGTATAGTTTGCAAGATAGATGCCGGACCTCGGCGTATAAATTTCACCGGTCTTGTCGTGAACAATTTCCCCCTTATCGTTGTAGTTCCAATCATTGAGCGATTCATCATCGGCAGATGCAATGCTCTTTTCACTTTGAGTGAAGGCACTGAAAATCGCAGCAAGGAGCGATTTTCGATGTTCTTTATGTCCGCTGTGTTCCGCCGTTGGGATGTTTGCAAGTCTGCGTTGGTTCGCAGCATGTTCAATCCGGTCGTAAACATTGACGATGGCAACGATGTTCGACGATTTTTTTCGTGTAACAACACCAATTTTCGTAACGGCAGCCGGCAGTGCCGGTGTCGCTTGGGAAACCCGGTTTTGGACGAGCGTCATTGCCATATCGGGATCGGTACCAACGTCGAAGGTAACGGTCAACGAATACTGACCGCTGTTGGTGCTTTTCGATTCCATATAGATCATTTTTTCGACACCGTTTACTTTGTCTTCGATGGGAATCGCAACGGACTTTACGACATCTTCGGCACTGGCACCGGGAAACGTTGCCGTTACGATAATCGTCGGCGGAACGACATTGGGAAAGAGTTCGACGGGCAGTTTCGAATAGGTAACAACGCCCAGTGAAAAGATGAGAATGGCAACAACCGTCGAAAAAATGGGGCGTTTGATGAAAAAGTGTGTCAACATTGTTGCTAAACAAAGGGCGTGAAATATGAACAAAAGAGGCAGTTTTCAGATATGACCTGCCGTATCTTTTCCTCACCGGACTCGCTTATTATACACAAATTCGAGGAGAACACATCAGTCCCCACGTAACCGTTTCGTTTTGCCCAGCGATAGATTTCGGCGACGTAGGTCATGTCAGCGACGAGACCAAGTAGGACGAGGGCGAGCATACCGTGATAGGGATGGGACACGCCTCGTTTGGAACGCTGGTCGGGCAAGGATTCGAGTGCTGTGGCGAGTGCGCAGAGCGAGGGAGCGGACATAAAAACCTCCGTGTTGAAAAAAAATGGAAAACGTTGCACGTACTACGTTGGAGACTCGGTTTTGTATGAAAAAAATTCGCAATTCGTGCCTTTTTGCAAAAAAATCCAAACTTGCAGGTTACGTGCGGGTTATGTCTTCCAAATCGCAGACGCTTCGGATAGAATAATAATGACTGGTTGTATCACACGTTTCCATGTATTCTTCCGAACGCACCGCTGTGACTCCACGCGAGTTTATCGCGACCGATCCCCGAAGTATCTATTCGGGCATGATCGTTGCATGGACGTTGTTGATCATATTTCTGGTGTGGCTGTTTGTGCGCTATGTCGATCAAGTTTACGTTGAACTCCTGCACACGCAGACCGGGGCTGCCTGCGACCGCGATTTACTGTTCCGCTCTTGGGCAACGAAATTCGGTGGAGTTTACGCCGCTAATTTGGAACCGAATCCGTGGCTTGCACATCCAAAACGTGATGTAACGACGAACTACGGCGACACGCTCACCCTCATCAATCCGGCGTGGATGACTCGGCAAATCAATGAGATGCAACCGGAAGGAGAACGAAAAATCATTTCCCGATTGACCAGCAGCAAACTGCTCAATCCAGATAATACTCCCGACGATTGGGAAATACGTGCACTCGAAATCCTCGAATCGAAGCAGGCAGACGAAATTTTCGAGAGAATTCGTGATACGGGCGCACACGAAATATTCCGGCTTGCCAAGCCGCTCGAAGTCAAACCGGGATGTTTGAATTGCCATGCAGAACAAGGATACGAGGGCGGCGACATTCGCGGAATTATTTCCGTTGAATTGGAAGCCGACTCAG
>Ga0082212_10009719_pt1 | contig 12376 bp, 8 predicted proteins | sample TergutNt197P3_FD_71548 | JGI IMG/M metagenome (GOLD analysis project Ga0082212, IMG submission 71548) | Neocapritermes taracua P3 segment gut microbial communities from Petit-Saut dam, French Guiana - Nt197 P3 | ecosystem: Host-associated > Arthropoda: Insects > Digestive system > Gut ... | reverse complement strand
CTATGTTTTGCGTGTCAGTACTCATTGTGCTGCTATGCCTCCTATGCGGTGATTAGGCGATTAGGCGATTAGGCGATTAGGCGATTAGGCAATTAATAGCAAAGCTAATCAAGCCCCCACATTTCGAACAGCGTGTCGTAGAACTCCGGGCGAGTGAAGTCAAGCTGCATATCGCGGCGGTGCTGTGCGTAACCCATGCCGCGCTCGTAAAACGCGCGCAGGCCTTCGAGCAGTTCCTCTAAACGGCTGCCCGGAACAGAAAGTATGATTTCATTTTCTTCCGCCATCGCCCGTTCGTATTCGCCGACGTCCGGCAATGTCACGCGGTACTCACCGCTCGTGAGTGGCGGGATGCACGCATAAATACATGAGTCGATCGCATCGAGCTGTGTCTCGATAAGGTTGCCTGTTTGTCGTTTCACAGCCCAGACCATACTGCGCAGTTGGGCGTTGTTGGAGTAGATCAGCACAAGGTCAGGGTCAAACCCGGCGGAACACAGCGGGGCAGTCACTATCCCGACGATCTCGCCGTACGGCAGCCTTGGGAACTTCGCGAAAAAGCTCCGCGCCGCTTCGACGTCGGCGATACCGAGATGGCGGCATACGACTTCGAACGCCTCCGTACCTTCGCGGCATTCTACGTGTCCCAGGCCGATGAGCGGGTTCCAACACCAGTGGTCGTTTTTATCCATGTAAACTGTCTTTTTTTCACGGCGCGTCATTGCGAACGCTTGGCACAGCGCCGTGTGTTTTCTCATATCGCGAGTCGGTTTTATGGCGTCTTCCGGTATCTCGTCCTCGCTTTTTATGAGCTTTATCGCTATAGGCTCGAAGCGCAACAGCAGCATCTCATTAAGGTCGCGGCTCGCTTTTTGATAATTCATGGCAGTATCATCTCCACTTCACTAACACTCATGGCAGTATCATCTCCGCCGCGCGGCTGCTCACGGCAGTATCATCTCCGCCGCTATTCTTGTCGCTTCGCCTACTATTTCAGCGCACTTGACTTCGTGTCCCTCTAAGGTAAGGAATTCCTTTTCCTGTTCCGGATCGGTGAATACGTAGCTGCGGCCGAACAGTTGCTCATGCAGAAGCGGGCATAGGACTGTGCCTCGCGCTTCGATAAACCGGTTCCTGTACTCAACTGCTTTTTGGATGCCTTCAATCATAACAGCGGGGTTTGCCTGTTCTTCTTCGATAGAGTGGTTGTACTTCAGCCCCACTCCCAGCAGCCCGGCGCAGTACGCGCCGCACGAACCGGAAGCCGCGCCGGTCCCTCCCAGGAGCGACAGCGATGCTGTTATCATTTCATCCGGGATCTCATCGAATACCGCGCGCAGTCCGACCAGCACGCTTCGCGAGCATACATCGTCCCTAATCTGAGCTGTTTTGGCCGCTTCCACGGCTTTGTCGATAGTTTGCTGCCTGTCCATTCTATAGTTCCTCCAACACAACAATATTCATTGGTCGATTACAAAACTCAAATCACCAGTAATAGTACGGCTTTCCGAGTCAGACTGCTACTGGTTTTCTCCGCTCCACCAGTCAAATCACCCGCCGCCTTCGGGCGGCACCCTCTTTCAAAAGATGGCAAAGAATGCAATATTCAACCCCAGCCACTCTTTCAAAAGAGGGCAAAGAATGCTGTATTCAACCCCAGCCCTCTTTAGCAAAGAGGGTGGCCCCACAGGGCCGGGTGATTTGTTGTACGGCTGATTTGGATGTTTTTATGTTAGCCGTTGTTTTTTGATATGTCAACAGCAACTTTACAACCATTGCAACTTTACAGCCAATACCCGAATGGGCAATTTTACATCACACATACATCATAACATACATCACAATGTACTGTTGAGAAACGTGGTGTTTTGTGGTATTCTATTTGTGTACTAGTACGAGGTAACTCGCCGAATAGTTGTTCTTCGAGGAGGTATGACAGAGATGTATACATTCAGCACGATTTCTGACAGGGTTTGGGAGATACGCGAGAAATACCGCTCGACAAAGCCGGAGATCTGCACAGCGCGGTATAGGCTCATAACTGAGTTCTATATGCAAAACCCTGATATCACAGGCATACTGAAACGCGCCAAGAACTTTCTGAACATCTGCGAGAATATCCCCGTCAGGATCGACGACGGCGAAGTGATAGTCGGAGCGCAATCAGGCGTTTACAGGGCGTGCGCCCTCTATCCTGAAAACGGCATAGAATGGCTGTTGCGTGAAACGGAGAGCCGCTTCATATCAACGAGACCTATAGACCCTTACATTCTCTCTGAGGAGGATAGGGAATATATTCTTGCGACCGGCGATTTCTGGACGAAAGAATGCATGAGCGCGAAATCATCGGCGAATATGCCGGAGTCGTACCGTAAGCACGCGGGCAGCGGTACGACCACTTTCGTTATGGAAGGCTGCGGGCCGGGGCCGGTAGGTCATTTCTGCACCGGGTATGATACCGCGATCAGAAAGGGTTTCGCCGCTATCAAGGCCGAGGCGGACTCTCATCTCAGCGAAATGGATTCCAACGGCATTTTCGGCGGGATGAACGAAAAGTATAACTTCTACCGCGCCATTTCAATCGTTTGCGAGGGCATGATCACGCTTACGAAACGGTATGCGCGGCTGGCCGAGGAGAAGTTGGCGGAGGAGAAGTTGGCGGCTGATAATGATCCCGCGCGGAGGAAAGAGCTGGAAGCTATGGTCGATACACTCAATTGGACAGTGGAGAAGCCGGCCCGCAACTTCCTGGACGCTGTTCAGTGTCTGTTCATGTACCAAACCTGCTTGTGTCTGGACGCGAATTTACACGGTATAAGCTTCGGCAGGGTCGATCAGTATCTGGGCGACTATTATGAGGCGGACCTTGCGGCCGGGCGCATTACCAAAGAATATGCTCAGGAGATCATGGACCTCCTCTATCTGAAGATCGCGGAGATGAACAAGCCGTGGAGCGCGCAAGCCACCGAGGCGAATCCCGGGTACACGTCGGGGCAGCTTATGACTCTCGGCGGCGTAAAGAAAGACGGCAGCGACGCGACGAATCCGGTAACGTATATGATGCTCGAAGCGGCGGCGCGGCTTGTGCTGCACAGCCCTCCGCAAGCGCTCAGGATACACCGTGAAACGCCGAAGAAGCTCTGGGAACTTGCGATCGAGTCGACGAAGATAGCAGGCGGCGTCCCGTCTTACGAGAATGACGACATAATTATCCCGGCGCTGATGGATAGAGGCTTGCCTCTCGAGAGCGCGAGAAACTACTGCCTTATCGGCTGCGTCGAGCCCGCCGGCACAGGCGACGAGTGGCCGGCGTGCGGCGGCACGGGAACGGAGACATATTGGAACATGGCTAACGCTCTCCAGCTTGCCATGCATAACGGTTATAATCCAATGCCCATGTCTGGCTGGCGCGGGCGCAGCGACAAGCCGAACTACGGTCAGGTTGGCCCCGCGACGGGTTCGCTAGCCGATATGCAGTCATTCGACGAGCTGCTCGCGGCTTTCAAGGCGCAAGTCGAGTTCTTCGTCAGATGGCACGCGAGTTGCACGAACATGTTCGAGTACGTCGCGCGCGAGGTCTTGCCGCAGCCTGTCGTGTCCGCCACAATGGACGGATGTTTGGAAAAGGGTATGGATGTAATGTTCGGCGGCGCAAGGTTCAACTCGACAGGTATCGCGGGCGTGGGTATCGGTACCACTGGTGATTCTCTGCAGATGATCAAGCATCTTGTTTTTGACACTAAAAAATGCACCGGGCAGGAACTGCTCGACGCTATGGCCGCGGATTGGGAGGGCTATGAGGAGCTGCACCGCTACATTAAAAATGAAGCCCCTCATTACGGCAACGGCAACAAGGAAGTTGATATGTGGACAAGCTGGGCGGCGGGTGTTTTCGCCGACGCGGTCAACTCCTGCACAGGTCCGAGGGGCAGGTATTCAGCGGGGCTCTATCCTGTTACAAGCCATATAGGTTTCGGGAAGATGACTGCGGCTACCCCGGACGGCAGGCACAAGCATGAGCCGCTTTCGGACGGGATCTCACCTGTTCAGCAGATGGATATTTGCGGGCCGACAGCCGTGTTGGTGTCTGCGTCCGGTATCGAGCAGCGCAAGTACCCGAACGGCACGCTTCTGAACATGAAGTTTTCTCCCTCTTGTTTGAGTGGTCAGGATGGAATTGAAAAGTTGATCAGCCTTATCGGCGCATACTTCGATATGGGCGGGATGGAACTGCAGATAAATGTAGTCGGCGCCGACACAATGAAGCAAGCGCAAGACAAGCCGGATGATTTCAAGAATCTGGTCGTCCGCGTCGCCGGGTTCTCATCATATTTCATTGAACTGCATCTTGACGCGCAAAACGATCTTATACGCAGAACAGAGTTGATGGCGTGATACGACCGCAACTGCCGGGCTTATGTTCGGCGCCAGAGCCTTTTACGGAGGTGCTATCTGATGTACGAATTCAAACCGGTGACGGATCGAATATGGAGATTGCGCGAGAGGGTACGCGACAGGGTGATCCGCTGCGATTCCGACCGCGCGCTCCTTATTACCGAAGCAAGTAGGAAGTACGAGCACGTTGTGCCCATTATCAAGAGGCCGTTGGTGTTCAAGGAAATCGCTGAGAAGATAACGACGCATGTGGCGGACGATGAGCTTATTGTCGGAGGAAAAGGCCCGTACTTCTTTTCCAGCCCTTCTTACCCGGAATGGGGCAATCACGATTGGATCGTCGGCGCTGTCCGCGAGGGTCTGTGGACGCTTCTTGAAGACGGGCTTTATCATAATCCGGAAACAGATGAGGTGAAGATCTGTATCAGCGAGGAAGATTGCGCTGTTCTGGAGTCAATTCGCGACTATTGGAAGGACAGAAAAGTAGGAACCACGGCGCAGGCGTGGCAGCCCGACGGATATGACGAGCTGATCCGCCTTGGCGCGACGCCATACGGCGAGCGCAGCGGGATGCCCTTGATCGGGCTGTCCGCCGGGCACTTGATCGCGGGGTATAATAAAATCATCACCGTCGGTTACAAGGCGATATGGCAGGAGGCGACCGAATGGCTTGAAGCGCATCGCGGCAACATGATGGGATATGACGTAAACAAGTACATGTTCTATAAGTCCGCTCAGATATCATGCGAGGCTGCGATGATCTTCGTTGAGCGTTACGCCCGCGACGTAGGTCAAAAAGCTGAAGTATGCAAAGATCCCGGGCGCAAAGCTGAACTTGAGTTCATGGCGGACGGTTTGCGTAATCTCGTTGAAAACCCCGCCAGGAATTTTTGGGAAGCCTGCCAGGGTATCGTCATGTATCAACTGCTTATAACCATGGAGACGCTCATACCCTCTCCGTCGCTCGGGCGGTTCGACCAGTACACATGGCCTTTCCTGAAAAAGGATCTCGAGGAAGGCGCGCTGACTCTCGATGAGGCGCAGGAGATCGTCGACGCGTTTTTCCTGAAAGTCAACTGTTTCTACGGCGCGGCCCCGCCGCAGATGGTGACGATAACCGGCGTCGGCAACACATATCAACACACAACGCTGGGTGGCGTCGACCCCGCAACGGGTGAGGACGCGGCAAATCCGGTCACATACATGGCTCTTGAGACTGTGGGCAGATTGAAACTGCACGACCCCACGATCTCGCTTCGCTTCAACAAAAACAGCTCCGATGAACTGTGGGCGTGCGCTCTGGCGACGTCCAAGCTTGTGGGCGGGCTGCCTCTTTATCAGAATGACGAGATCATTATCCCGACCGTAATGAAGGAGCGCGGTTTTTCACTCGAAGACGCGCGCGATTACGGTATCATCGGTTGTCAGGAGATAGTCGGCTGCGGGCGCGATTTCCCTGCAGGCAACGGGATTTTCCCGCCGCACGCCGCGGTTATGTGGGGTACGATCTTCAACATGGCGATAAACAACGGAATAAACCCCCTGAACGGCGAACAATCATCCGTTACGACAGATTACTTGCACAACATGACTTCCATCGAGCAGGTTCGAGACGCGGTCAAGATGATCGGAACTTACATTTTTAGGATGTTTATCTCCATAAATAATTACTCCGAGTACATAAGCTATTATCATGTGACCCAACCGATGTTATCAATATCGATGGAGGGTTGTATGGAAAAGGGTCTGGACTGTACGGCCGGCGGGTGCAAGTACAACGGCTACGGTGGCACCGCAACGGGGCTTGCAACGCTTGCTGACAGCTTATCCACTATCAAGTACATGTGCTTTGACAAGAAGCTGGTCACGACACGCGAGTTATACGACGCGTGGATCGCGAACTGGGAGGGGTATGAGCCGCTCCGTCAGCAAATCCTCAATGAGGTCCCGCATTACGGCAACGCCGACCCGTACGTCGACGACGAGCTGAAGTGGTGCGTCGATCTCTTTTATGATCTGGGCGACTCGTGTTACAGCGTCAGATCAGAGAAGTATTGCTCAGGGTTGTACGGCGCGGCGGATCACATCGCTCAGGGCTGGACGACTTTCGCGACTCCGGACGGGCGCCGGACAGGCGAGCCGCTCGCTGACGCTATAAGCCCGTCTCAAAGCCGTGACACAAAAGGTCCGACGGCCGTATTCACGTCGTCGGAATGTTTTGACCATACTAAGTTCGCGGGCGGTATCGCGCTCAACCTTCGCATGCACCCCACCGTGCTCTCGCGCGAGGACGGAGTTGCCAAGCTGCGCGATATGACTAAAACGTATTTTGAAAACGGCGGCATGGAGGTCCAGTACAATGTTGTCGATACAGCGACTTTACGCGCGGCGCAGGCTGAGCCGACCGGGTACCGCGACCTTGTCGTTCGCATCGCCGGCTACTCCGCTTACTTCGTCGAGCTCGGCCGCGACTTGCAAAACGACATAATCGCCAGAAACGAGAACATTATTTAAATTAGTACTGATACAGCGCGTTGTAGTTGTTTGCGTTTTCTATATACTCCATTATTTCATCGCTATGCGCGCCGGCCGCGAAAGTCGGATCCATGATTTTCCAGTCAATTCCGTCAAAGTAGATCAGGTTATCCACCCAACCTGCTTCCCCCGCGTATACGCTGATCCACGCGTGATAGTCGTTACCGGTGTACCCGAGCACCATTCTTGTCGGAATGCTTTGGCTGCGCAGCATGGCGGTCATTATCGCGGCGTAGTCGAAGCAAATGCCCTTTCCGCTGCTCAATACAGCATCCACGTCAGGTATATATCCGCTCTCAACCGTCCATGCAAGCTGAGAGTCGTAAACGATATTCTCGACTACATAGTTATAGACGGCGGCGATTTTTTCCATCGGGTCGTCAATGCCCTCTGTTAGTTCAGCGGCTTTTCTGACGACGGCGCTGCTTCTGTTGTAGTTCACATATTGGTTCGGGCGGAGGAAGGGCGCAAACTCGTCGTCGAGCGTCACGTTGATAGTAGATGTTATCGCCAGCGCATACATCTGATCCTCGACTTCCTCGAACACTTCGATCTTATACTCACCGTTACCGCCTGACAGCGGGAGCACCTCAAAGTCGCCGCCCGGCGTTAATCTGTATATGTACTGCGTGCCGTCCGGTACCGTAATGACCACTCTGACCTGCCGCCTTGTTTCTTCCCGGAACTTTGCCATTACATAACCGTCGCGCGAGTTGGAAAAGTCTATTACCGCTTTCCTGTTCTCCGCGAGACCAGTACCCGGAGCCGACGCCACAGGTATCTCCGGTATCCCGGTGAAATCCTCGGGCTCCGAGTCCGTTTCTCCGGCTCTATTTGAGCTGTGTCCGGCGCTGCACCCTGCTATTACCGCTATTACTAAAGCCGCGCCTAGTATTGCCGCGATAACCGTCAGAGCGGCTCTTTTTTTTTGCTTTAAAACCTTCATTTACCCCTCAGCTATAGTTGCCTATATCGGCCTGACCTGAGCATTCTTTCGTCGGTTTTCGCACGTCGTATCTGTTCGAGCATCCGCTCTTTGTCTTTCGGCAGCGTTCCCCTGAGCTCAAGCCAGTTCGATGGGTGGTTGCTGCGCAGAATAGTGTCGGTTCCGCAGTTCGTGTTTTCGATAATGATTTCCAGCTCCTCCACCGCTTCAAGCGGCGTAAGTTGTACGAACTTCCCCGACTGCACATCCGCGTTAAGCGGGGTTTCCCTCGTCAGCAGCAACGTAAGAAGACCAACATATGACGCACCCATCGCGGATATCATCTTCCCCGTTTTAACGGCGTGCTCCGACATGAGCTCTCTGCCGCCCAGCCCTGATATGAAGGTAACTGACGTCCGGATCCCCGCTGTTTCAGCTTTTTTGACAGCCTCGACAATCTGTTCAGACGTTTCTCCTTTATTTATGCGGCGCAAAACTTCGTCCGATCCTGATTCCGCGCCGATATACAGTATCCCGAGCCCTGCGTCAAGAAGGCTGCGGAGTTCATCCTCGCTCTTGCTGAGTATTTGCTCCGCGCGGCTGTAACTCCCCACGCGTTTGCATTCCGGAAACACATCGGACACCGCGCTCAGCAACCGCAGAAGCTTGCTGCTCGACATACAAAACGCGTCGCCGTCGGCGAAGAAGACGCGTTCGACATACCGGTAATATCTACGCGCTTCCCGTAAATCCTCCATGACCTGCTCAAAGGGTTTCATCCTGAATTTCTTCGCTTTATAAGACGGACAGAACGTACACCCATTGTGCGTACACCCCACCGTGACCTGCAGGATCAGGCTGTATGCCTCGCTCGGCGGCCGGTAAATATCGCCTTCATAATGCATTGGTTACCCCTTTATAAATGCAGCCTATAGCACGCCCCATAGTAAAACTATCAGGTGCCGCCTGTTAGCAGACTCAGTTAGTACACTCAGTTAGCACACTCAGTTAGCAGACTCAGTTAGCACACTCGGTCAGCACACTCAGTTAGCACACTCGGTCAGCACACTCAGTTAGCAGACTCAGTTAGCACACTCGGTCAGCACATTTAGTCAGCACCCTCGGTCAGCCCTTTTTCATCAGTGGTTTTCCGATGGAAAAGGCTTTGCCGACTTGTTCACCGACCGTATAATAACGCCTGCTGTTCGGCGCGAATATCAGCGGCATGATCTGCTCGATCATCGGTATGCTTTCGTCGTCGATAATAGCGCTGTCCGCTTTTATGTTCGCAACCTCTCCGACAAACTGAGTATGCAAGCCTAAGTCAGCTATATGTACGATCTTGCATTCGAGGTTGATGGGGAACTCTTCGATATACGGCGCGTCTACAAAGTCGCTTCTTACCGGCGTCAGACCGGTAGCCGCAAACTTGTCTTCATCACGCGCCGACGCTATCCCGAAGTAGTCGGCTTCCACCATATACTTTTTCCCGGGAATATTGACCGTGTACGCTTTTCTTTCCATCAGGCTGTTGTATGTGTATGTCGCTTTGCGTAGTGAGACTGTGACGCAAAACGGGTCTGAGCAGCAGATCCCGCCCCATGCTGCGGTCATCGCGTTCGGGGCGCCTTGCGCGTCGTATGTCGCCACGACCAGAACCGGCGTCGGGAACAGCAGCGGTTTTTTTCCGATATCTTTCTTCATTGAGTCCACGTCCTTACTTGATAATATGTCCTTTTTTGACCGAAAAAACTAAATATCTATTACTTCACCACATGACAGATAATTCATATCCGGCAGCTTTCCCGCAAAGAAGTCAAACGCTTCCTGCCCGGTACAATGGCAAGTAAAATATCGTATTTCATATTTTACCAGTTCTTCCGCAATGCCCTCAAGGAGCGTTCTCGGTACGGTCTTATGTGTTACAGGGTTCCATAAGTGGTAGCCGCCTACGCAAACCTGCGGCTTGAATTGCGCGGCCTTCTCCAGGATATTTACTACCCCGGCATGTCCGCAACCTAAAATCAGGACGTTTGTGTCACCCAATATCATAAGGTTTTGCTCGTGCGCAAAGTCGTCTTTGCCAGTATCGGTATACAGAGTTTTATTAGCGCTTGAACGGAATTTCTCTATGTTTGGCGTGGTGAATAGAGTCAGTTCGTCGTCGATTTTGTGGTCGCCGTCAAGCAAAATGACTTGCGGATGCGTTAGCAGTGCGGGGTCTACTCCCACGCTTACTTTAGCAAACAGGCGTTTTGAGTAGTGCTTTTCAAACGCCTTTCTTTGCGCGTACACTTTCGCGCTGTCATTGACTTCCAACAGCTTACCCAATGCGCCGCCATGGTCGTAATGCCCGTGGGAGAGGATGACTATATCCGCCTGCCGCAAATCGATACCAAGCTTTTCGCTGTTCTCAAACATCGTATCGTCAGGGCCCACGTCAAAGAGCACCTTGTGCTTTGCGGTTTCGATAAACAGCGATAAGCCGTGGGTCGGTTTAAGCCCGTTATTCGACTTGTTTTCCACCAATGCCGTAATTCTCATATCTTTTACACCTCGATTTTACCGCTTTTCCTAAAATAATAACACGGCGGCGGGATATGTTCAATTCTTTTTGGTTAGCAAAGACTATACCGGAGAGTTGGTGTTACTGTTCACACGTCGCCGTCATTGCGGCCTCCGCGCCGCAATCCCCCTCGGATGTGCGAATGGCTCAGGGGATTGCGGCTCGGAGGCCGCAATGACGATGCTTGAAATAGTACTTCCGAGTGACCCTTAGTGAACAGTAACGTTAAGAACAGTGAATAACAGTAAAAGAACAGCAAGGCAGCAGTCCTGTGATGAACTGCCGCCTTGCTGTGTCTTTGTGCCTTGCGTTTTCGCGCCTTGCCGTGTCTTTGTGCCTTGCGTTTGCGCGTCGTGCCGTGTCTTTGTGCCTTGCGTTTGCGCGCCTTGCTGTGTCTTTGCGCCTAGCGTTCTGATAGTTTTGCGTTATATCTGCTCCTCTTCTGAACTGCGGCCGGCCCGGCCTTACCGGACGGTGCTCCTAAAACTCAGGGAGGAAGGTGGCGGGGGGGTTACTCCCCGCCACCATTTGCAAAGGTTGGAAAGCTCCGACCTGTTGCACATTGTTACGGACGCTTAGTCCTTCTTTCGCACAATGCTACGGACGCCATGTCCTTCTGTTGCACATTGCTACGGACGCTTAGTCCATCATCCTGTTCGCCTTCTTGACCATTATGCTCATTACGCTGACTCCGACCATCGCCGTGCACAGTGAGAATATCCACATAGGCAGGCTGCTCTCGATCCCGGTCTGCGGCATCCCGCCAAGCGGGCTGTCGTCGAGGTCGAGTTCCACAAACTCCTCGTCGTCAAGTGTGAACTCACCCAGCGGCGTTTCTTCTTCATCGATTTCGATTGGATACTCGCCCAGCGGAGTGTCCTCGTCTTCGATGTAATCGATTATCCCGGAGTAGCTGTTGGTGATTGTTACGTTTGTTGTGTTGTTCGCGGATACGCGGTAGCTTCCTTCACCGGTGACGCCGACAAACGCATAGTTCGCGATTCCGCTCGGGTTTGTCTCGCTGACCGTGTACTCACCTGCTGCCAGGCCGCCGAATGACGCCGTCCTGTTGGCTGCTGTGATCGTCCTGCTCATCGTCCCGCCGGGGCCGCTGATCGTGATCGTGGCGCTCCAGTCGCTCGGGATGTTAGCGACTCCGGAGAACTCTTTGCTGACTGTCAGCGTGCCGTCGTTATTGTACTCAATAGGAGGATTTGAACGGTAGTTGTAATGCACTACAACGATATTACCTTCGACGCTGATCGTCGGATACGCGACGCCGTTAAGGAAGTAACCCGTTGGCATTCTGCTTCTGATCCAACCCTCGCCCATGTACTCAGTGACGTAGTCTTCGTCAAGCGTCAGGCCCCACGGCGCCATAAAGTCGTCGCCGCTCACTTCTTCGATAGTAGTGTTGGTGTAATCATTGATAAAGTGTACTTCAAACGGGTAGACATCGGTATAGTAGTATCTGTTGATCACTTTGTCTATCGTCGTCAGCCGTCCTGTGTAAACTCCATCTACGTCGTCATGCGAGAAGTGCCACTGGTCGTAGTCCCCGAGCGGGTCATACTCGTATTCCGACACGTCGTAATTTGTGAAGGAGGAGAATGTAGCTACTTCGTTATCGTGGATCTTGTTGCCAAACTCATCCCAGTATTGGACAATGACGTATACTTCGCTGTCGAGGCCATAGATGTAGTTGACCGTCGCGCCTTCGTTGGGCATCGTGCCTGTCGCTATGGCTTCGGCGCTGAACTCCGCTTCCGCGTCGTTGCTGTTCCACCTGAGCAGCTTGTAGCCGGCAGGGGCTGCAGGCGCCGCAGTGTAGGGGTCGCCGGCGTTCACTGAAGTCTTTTCCGTTTCAAACGGTTTTGCGTTTGTGATGTACATGTGGTTGACCGTCAACTCCGCCACATTGCGGGTGTAGTAGACGTTGACCAGGACTCCGCCTT
>Ga0082212_10009718_pt1 | contig 12376 bp, 12 predicted proteins | sample TergutNt197P3_FD_71548 | JGI IMG/M metagenome (GOLD analysis project Ga0082212, IMG submission 71548) | Neocapritermes taracua P3 segment gut microbial communities from Petit-Saut dam, French Guiana - Nt197 P3 | ecosystem: Host-associated > Arthropoda: Insects > Digestive system > Gut ... | reverse complement strand
AAGATAGACGCTTCCGAAATTGATCAGGTCGGCGGGCAGCATCTCGCGACGTTCGAGTTCTTCGACCCGGCAGGTACGGCGGACGGAAGGGCTTTTGACCTTGTTCTTTTTGCGAGTCCCAAAAGTCGGCAAAATGCGCACACGGCTCGACGTGTCAAGACCTGTGACAACGGGTGTGACCGAATCTCCGATTTGCGGTTGACCGGTGCCGGTAAGAAAACTGAGCAATCCCACGAAATACCTCCATGTTCCAAACGATTTGCGAGCGTCGGCTTAGTAAAAAATGCACGGGGAGGACAAAAACCTGCCGACACCCTCACAAAATGAAACGAACGATTGTCAAAAAAACTGTGATTTAATATTTAGTATGAGGCTATTGCACCATGGCCCAATAGCGGATGGTTGTATCGAAGCTGCCGGAAACGAGACTGTTGAGCTGTTCGTCAAAACACAGCGTCGAAACAGTTCCGGTATGTCCGACCAGGTTGGTCATCTCGCGTTGCCCGTTCACGTCCCAAAGCCGGATGGTGTTGTCGCTTTCGCCGGAAGCTAAGACGCTCATGCCACAGTATTGCAACGAAAACGTTTTGCCGAAACGCTCGGGCAATGCGGAAACCAGTTGCCCCGACCGGGGATTCCAAACACTGATACGGCTACCGTTTGTTCCGAGTGCGAGTTGGCTGCCGTCCGGACTGAAGGCCAAAGCGTTGACCCGACGACCGTCACCCCGGATATTCGTGACTTCACCACCGGTGTCCAGCCGCCAGACACGCACAATACCGTTGCGTCCACCGGCGGCCAAAATCGCGGCATCCGGCGAAAACTGCAACGCCGTCATGCTTTCCGACGGTGCCGATAGGCGGTACAGAAGTCTGTGCGTGGTCATATCAAAGCAATACACAACCGGATCGAAACCGCTGACGGCCAATTTCGTGCCGTCCGGACTAAAGGTCAGTGTTCTGGCCCCAACAACCTTTTCGTTAAGTACCGTCGGCTGCGAACTCAGCGAGGCAAGGTTCCAAATTTTGATCTGCCCGTCTTGCCCGATTGTGACAATCCGGTCTCCCATCGGGCTGAAAACCACGCCACGAACCCAATCCTCATGGGCCATAAATTCGTGCATCAATTCGCCCGACTTGGCATCCCAAATGCGAACACAATGGTCGTCTCCTGCGGTTGCCATCAGGCGACCATCATTTGACAGCGACACCTCTGAAATAACAGGACGTTTGTCAACATCCTGCGTTGGTAGTTCAACAACCAAACTCGCCTGTTTCTTCGGGAGATTTTGCGCGAGTTTCTGCGCCGAAGCCATACCGGTGACACCGTAAATCGCAATGGTAACCGCTAACATTCTGACCAGTGGTATCAAAGTTTTCATTGTCAATTATCTCCATTGGGGTAATAATAAAGTCCCATTACCTCAATACTTTGCGTTATAACCGCTATAAATAACCTATATTACAAATCCGTACAAATTCCTTACAAAAGGAGATACAGAATCCCTGTTTCTATCATCGGCAAAGCCGACGCTAAAGTGAGAAAAGAAAACAGATTTTTACTTTTTTACTCAGAAAAAACATTGACACATTGTCACTATAAATTTTCCAGATTTGCCAAAATTTCCTATGTTTACATTATTTTTTTCTTCAGTACCCATATTTGTTAATGACAACCAAAATCACTGTGTGTATAATAAATTACGTATTTATATTGAGTGACTCCCTTTGTTCTAATCCAATAATTCACTTTTCCATCCCTCTTTTTTTATACAGATGAACTCAAATGACAAACATACAATCTAACGATTATCAAAGCAAATCGTTGTCGGTGTCCAAGCCTGCTCCCCAAAAAAATGTTTTTTTGGTCATGGTGACACTTGTCTTTATTTTGCTTTGTTTGGGGTCACTTTCCGCCTATGCTTACTTCCGCATGTTTGCCGGTGAGTCGGGCATTCCGGCGAATCTTATTTTCGAGGAAGTCAAACGCGGTGTTTTCGTCCACGAAGTGACCGACCGTGGCAACGTCGAAAGTGCCCAGAACGAAGACATTCGCTGCCAAGTGGAAAGTGCGACTGGAACCATGATCGTCTGGATCATCCCCGAAGGAACCGTCGTTGAGGGAGGCGATGTCCTCTGTCAGTTGGACCCCTCCAATTTGGATGAACGAGTTGACAAACAAGCCATTGTCGTCACGACCAGCGACGCCGCATTGAAACAGTCAGAAGCTAATGTGAGAATTGCAAATCTTGCCTTAAACGAATATGAAGAAGGAACTTTTCCGAAAGAAGAGCAAGTGATCTTAAACCGAATATCGAAAGCGGAGGAAGACCTGAGTCGTGCCGTCGATGTCCTGGATTACACGAAAAAACTCTTTACTCTGGGGTATGCAACCGAAATGCAAGTGAAAGCGGACGAGGCCAAGGTAAAACAGCTTACCAGTGATTTGGAAATTGCGATCAAGGAGTTGGAAGTCATAAGAAATTATACAAAGCCAAAAATGCTGGAGCAACTCAACTCGGCTATTGACACGGCAGATGCCAAACTGAAGGCCGATGAACAGAGTTATAAAATCGATGAAACGCGACTGAATTACTTGAAACAACAGTTGGAGAATTGCACAATCAAAGCCCCGAAGGCAGGACAAGTTGTTTACGCGTCCCCGCCCGGCCCGTGGCGGCGTGACAACGAAATTATCAAGGAAGGAAACAGTGTCCGTGATCGTCAAGTCGTCATTCGCCTGCCCGACCCAAAGCAGATGCAGGTGGTCGGCATGGTCAACGAAGCAAGTGTCTCGCTGGTCAACGTGGGACAGTCGGCAACAATCAAGCTGGAAGCCATGCCGAGCCATGTTTTTAACGGAACCGTCAAGCTGGTCAATGATTATCCCGAGCCGGACGGTATCATGGGCTCGATGGCCAAAGAGTACAAAGCCATTGTCACGATGGACGATCTGGACAGTTTGCCGTTGAACTTGCGTGCCGGGGTTCGTCCCGGTTTGACGGCGCAGATAAAAATTGATGTGAGCGACCCCAACATGGAAGATTTGCCGATACTGGTACCGGTACGGTGTTTGTTCGAACACGCCGGCCAGTATTATTGCATCAAATGCGATCATGGCAAATGGGAAAAGGTTCCCGTTGAGGTCGGGACAACCAATGACAAGGAGGTCATCATCAAGTCGGGGTTGACCGAAGGTGACCGCGTCGTTGATGGTGCTTGGCTCCATATTGACCGCGTTCTTACCGAAGAGGAACGAACAGGGGTCAGGGATTTCGGTGTCGGTGGAGCGAGGCAGCGTCGTGGTGGGGCAGGTGGCGGTCCCGGTGGTGGGCCGGGTGGTGCCGGTGGTTCAAATGGCGGCCCAAGTGGAGGTCCCGGTGGGCCGGGCGGCGGTCCGGGTGGGCCGGGCGGCGGTCCGGGTGGAGCTCCCGATGGGCCGGGTTTTCCGGGAGGTCCCAACAATGGACAACCCGGCGGCCAAACGCGTGATCTCGATGGGGTTCCTGACGGTTCCGGCAGACCACCGGTAGCAAACAACCCGCAACAATCCGGTTTTCCACCTCCTGATGCCGGTGATGGTAATCGTCCCAATCGTTCCCCCAACTGATTAGTTTTGGAATGTTGAGTGATTTCACTCGCAACTCGCAACTCGAAACTCGAAACTATACATAATGCTTGCCGCCAAACTTGAAAACGTTGCCAAAGAATACGTCCTCAAAAGTGAAACGGTTCGTGCGTTGCGCGGCGTGAGTTTTGACGTACCCGAAGGCGATTTTGTGGCCATTATGGGAGCGTCCGGTTCGGGTAAGAGTACGATGCTCAACCTGTTGGGTTGCCTCGACCGCCCGACACGCGGGGTCATTCACCTCGGCCACGACAATGTGACGACGCTCGACGATGCCAGCCTTTCGACAATTCGCGCGACCCGCATCGGCTTTGTGTTTCAAGCGTATAACCTGATTCAGCAGTTGACGGTCATTGAAAATATTGAGGTTCCGCTGTACTACCAGGGCAACCTCAACCGCAATTCGCGCGACCGATGCGTTGAATTGGCCAACATGGTCGGGCTGGGCGATCGACTCGGCCACCGTCCGACGCAACTTTCCGGCGGTCAGCAGCAGCGTGTGGCCATTGCCCGCAGTTTGGTCAACGACCCGTACTTCATACTCGCCGACGAACCGACGGGAAACCTTGATTCCGTCACGACGGCGGAAATCCTGGATTTACTCGACCGGCTCAACGACGAAGGCCGCACCATCATCTTGGTCACACATGAAGATGATGTCGGTTCCCGAAGCAAACGCATCATCCGTCTCAAAGACGGCGAACTCGAATCCGATAGAAGATTGAGGGATTAGCCGATTCAGAGCCGCAATCGTAAGATTGCGCAACACCTGAAATGTGACGACTATTGACCCGAATAGTGTGTTTGTGTCCTCGAATACGCAAGCATTTTTCCTTGCAAAACACATTCAAGCGAGGTAAAATAATATGATGTTATACTGTAAACGGGTGCAAATTGTACCTTTTTTCTAAAGAAAAACCGCCAATTTGTTTCCGTTGTCAGTATACAGGAATTTTACCGGAGATCAAAATGAGCCCGGACGAACAGTCGACCGCGACAGACAGCCTGATCATCAAAGCGACATCTGATTTGTTCATTGCGGCACTGTTTTCGGCACTGGTTGAATTTTATGATTTATGGCGGATTGATAGGAAAAGAAGAGATGGCTCAAATTGTGGAAAACGACCCTCTGGTGATGGAGGCGGTTGCCGAATTGCAACGGTTCTCTGCCGACCCGGAGATGCGGGAATTGGAACGTCGCCGAAAACTCTGGAAGCTCGAATACTACTCCGGCCTGGAAGCAGCAAAAGAAGAAGGACGTGAAGAAGGACGTGAAAGAATGATTGAAACTTTGTTGCGAATATTAACCAAAAGCATTGGTAATGTGCCATCGACTCTTTGTGACAAGTTGCACTTTATCCACGACCTTGGTGTACTTAGCCACTTGACAGAGGTCGCTTGGGACTGTAAAACGCTCGACGAGTTTGAACAGGCTTTGAATCAATAAAACCTTACTGTAATCACCGCTCCCACCCATGCTCCTTTTTTGGTTACGCACTTGTCAGCTTGGCGTTAAGAGCCTTTTATTGCACCCGATGCGGTCGATTTTGACCATGCTTGGTATCTTCATCGGCGTGGCAAGCGTGATTTATCTGCTCGCATTCGGTGAAGGCATCAGTCGTAAAGCCGCCGAGCAGATCGAAAGTCTGGGGGCGACCAACATCATCGTGCGCACAATCAAACCCGCCGAACTGGGACTCACCAACAACAGTGGCGGGCGACCGGGTAGCATCACCCTCATCCCCTACGGAATTACTTGGGCTGATTACGATCGCCTCAGTACGACAATCGGAACAGTCACCGATGCCATTCCCGTGCGGGAAATCCGACGCACTTTCACTCGTGCCGGGATTCGCATCGATGGACGACTCGTCGGTTGCACGACGAAATATCAGGAACTCAACCGCTTGGTTGTCAGCCGCGGACGTTTCATTGAAGACCTGGACGGCAAGAACCGTTTGAATTTCTGTGTGTTGGCTCATGACGTGGCTGAGAGACTCTTCGGGTATGAAAACCCGATCGGCCGCACGGTGAATATTCAATCGACGGCCAACATGCCGGTGCCTTACACGGTCATCGGCGTCATGGAACACAAAGACCCCAGCGCGGGTATCGGCGGTTCGCTCACGTCGCAGGATTTCACCAATGACATTTACATTCCCATTGAGACACTGCGAGGCCGCTTTGGTGACGAAATCATCAATAATACAGGCGGATCGGTTGAGGCGGAGAAAGTCGAATTGTCGCAAATCACCTTGCAGGTCGGACACCGCGACAATGTGTTGGAAACCTCCGAACTGATCAAGATGCAAATCGAAAAACATCATCGCCGGATGAAGGATTTCGGCATCACCGTGCCGCTTGAACTGTTGCGTCAGGCGGAAAACACGCGAGTCATGTTTATGGTCTTTATGGGGTTGATCGCCGGAATTTCGCTGCTCGTTGGTGGTATCGGCATCATGAACATCATGTTGGCAACCGTCACGGAACGTACTCGCGAGATCGGCATTCGCCGCGCACTCGGTGCGAAGCGTTCTGACATTGTGCGACAATTTCTCGTCGAAACAATCGTGCTGTCCGTCGTTGGCGGAGCATTAGGCATCATCGCCGGCTTGCTCTGTCTGCCGATTACCAAACAGGTCTGGTGGGTCATCGCAACTTACCTCCCGGAAATGTACGCCGCTTTACCGGACACGGTACGCGGCATCGAGCCGATCATCATCGGTTGGTCGATCCCGCTGTCATTCGGCGTTTCGGTCACTATCGGCGTAGTCTTTGGTCTCTATCCCGCCGCCCGTGCCGCTGCGATGGATCCGATTGAAGCCCTGCGACATGAGTAACATGAAATAACAGCAGGGAACGTTACAGGGAGATGTACTGTTGACTCCAGCCACTGGCACCACCAGCCGCAAACTATGAAATACGCGATTATCATTCCCGACGGTTGTGCCGACAACCCGGACGACTTTCTCAAAAAGCAAACGCCCTTGTGTGTGGCCGAAATGCCGAATATCGATGTGTTGGCACGCACCGGTATTGTCGGGCAATCGTTTAACGTACCGCCGGAACTGTCGCCGGGGTCGGATGTGGCAACGCTCAGTCTGTTGGGCTATGATCCCCGTACCAATTACACCGGACGTGCTCCGCTCGAAGCAATAGCCCAAGGCATTCCGTTCGGTGAAAACGATTGGGCTGTACGATGCAATCTGGTGACAATTGTCGGCGATGTCATGCGGAGTTTTACCGCCGGACATATTTCGAGCAACGAAGCCGCCGAACTGCTCAACACAACCGGGCGCGGCATTGCGAAAAGTATTGTAGGGGCAGACCTCTGCGTCTGCCCTGCCGATGGCCGGTACCACCAGCGCAACAACAAAGTCGAGTTTTTTCCCGGCGTCAGTTACCGCAATTTGATGTTGTATCACGGAAGTGATGCAAGCGATGTGCCGTTCGACTCATCGACGCGAACTTCGGCACCACATGATTATACGGACAAAAACATCGAAGCTGCCCTGCCGCAAGGTCGGGGAAGCGAGCTGCTCATGCAATTGATGCGTGAGAGCGAACGCTTGTTTGCCGATCACCCGGTCAACCGACGACGCGTCGAAATGGGCAGACTCCCGGCGACGCAATGCTGGCTTTGGGGTTTGGGCAAGCGTCCCAACCTTGTACCGTTCGCCGAACGGTTTCCCGGCATTCGCGGTGCGATGATCTCGGCGGTCGATTTGCTTGTCGGCATTGCGAAACTGCTCGGCTGGGACCGCATCGACGTACCCGGCATCACCGGTTATGTTGACACCGATTATGCGGCCAAGGGACGACATGCCGCCGACGCACTCGAACGTTACGACATCGTCTGCGTGCATGTCGAAGCACCTGACGAAGCCTCGCACGAGGGGAGTCTTGAGAAAAAAATCCAAGCCATGCAAGACATCGACGCAATGGTTGTGCCGCCGATTGTCGAAAAGCTCAAATCGTTCGGCGATTGGCGCATTCTCATCTCGCCGGACCACCCGACGAATATCTCGACCAAAACGCACTCGCACGGCCCCGTGCCTTGGGTTGTTGCCGGAAGTGACGTACCGGCTCTTGATCTCGGCAACTACAACGAACTGACCGCCGGGCATAGTCCGTATCGGTACGATAGCGGTTGGGAATTGATGAACTGGTTTTTAGACAGGGTATAGAAACGCATGACACACAGGCAATACGGACTTGCTTTCATTTTGGTGGCTGCGATTGCCATGATGTGGGCGATGTCGGCACGCTATGTTGTCGTGAGCGGCTTGATGTGCTGGTTTGCGATTGCCTTTGCTTGGGTTGCGGGTGCTTTCTTTCTGCATTGCCCCGAAATGCTTATGGGGAAAAGACAAAGTGGTGAAGTGTTTCTTCCGTGTTGTGTCATAAGTTTACCCTTCCTTGTCACTTATTGGTTGGCTTGGTTGATCCGCCACTTTGTTTTCCGCCACACGCCGATCAACACCATTGACGGAACCAACGTTTCCATTTCCTGTTGGCCCGGCTTTCATGTTCCGCTCGACTGCTACGATTTGGTTATCGATGTCACTTCGGAAATGCCCAAGTGGTATAAGGCCGGCAACGCAATGTACGTCTGTTTGCCCAATCTCGACGGCGTGCCACTCGACCGTCACGTGTTGCCGATTGAAATAAACCGCGAGATGCAAATTCTGGTTCACTGCGCACAAGGTCGTGGTCGTAGTGCGCTGATGACCTGTCTGATCCTGCTCAAACTTGGACACGCCGCCACCACCGACGAAGCCGTGCAATTACTGAAGCAATCACGCCCGAAAGTTGCGTTGTCGCGTTACCAATTGAAGCAACTTGAATTTTTGGGACAGAGGTAGGGCGGTCACGCCGTGACCGCCGCAATGTGCTACCCCAATTTTTAATATTAACACACCACTAGCGTCAATTTTTTGCTGACCAAAACAGTCGGCATTTCTTTCATGAAACTTTTTACAATTTGGGTGAAAAACTCGAATATTCCTTAAAAGATTTACAAAAATGTGTATAATAAGTATCATAAGGACAACCTTTGTTGCTTGTTGTCACGTAGTACGCAATGTTGATTGAAAACGCAGGTGTTTGTATTACTCCAATCAACACCGGCTTTTAGCCGTGACACGGCTGTTTTGTGTTGTTTTTGTCAATAAATTAATATTTTTATGTTTTTTAATAATTTGGCACAATTCATGCTTGTTTATGTCAACAACCTTTCACAATAGAGTCTTATTAAAGAAAACCCTGATCGACCTTGTCCCCCACTTGGAACCAGAAAAATGAGCGAAATGTCAAACCCCCCGGCCACGAACCAAGAAGCTCCACCGACCGCAGAGTTAATGGAACTCGCCGCTTTGGTCGAAACCCTGCCCGCTGAGTTAAAGCAGTATTTTCAACCCGCCATGGAACGCGCCATGGAAAATATCGACCGACGACGACGCATCCTGAATTTTATTCAAGAGGCTCTTTCGCAACTTCGACTGGACATGAAGTACCTGATGTTCGACTTGGAAGCCACCCGACGGGAACGGGACGAATATCGCGAAAAATTGGAAGGAACCAGTTGAAACTTTTTGATCATGTGTCTTTTCAAGGTTTTCCTTACCTTCTGTACGAGCCAACTTTTCGAGACTTCCCGCCTTTGAGTACAGAGACATCTTGACTTTTCAACCGGACGGAACACACTTTGACATGAAGGTTTTCTTCTCATTTTCCCTTATGTCGAAACGTGTTCCGTTCTCTTTTCTTGTCGTTGACGATGCCCCATGCAAAAATCAATCAAAAAAACCTTGCTGTTTCTGATCAAAACATCTGTCATTCTGTCAATCTTTATCTTTCTGTTTTATCAGGCTTCCAGCAACGACGTTTTTGCCAAATTTTGGAATCGCCCCAAGAATTGGGGATTACTCGCTCTCGCGTTTTTGGCCAATTTTGTGGCACTTTCCATCACGATCATTCGCTGGCAGTTTCTGCTCAAAGCCGTCGGCGTACCGCTGAAACTGAAGGAAGCCTTTCGCATCGGTTTTCTGTCGTTTTTGTTTAATTTGGCACCGGTCGGCATTGTGACCGGCGACGGCATACGGTTTTACATGCTTTTTCACCAATTCCCGGAAGATCGCGCGAAGAGCTTCGCCGCCATTGTCATGGACCGTGCCATTGGGCTGTATATCATGTTTCTTATCGCGGTCATTGCGATTTTTGCGACCGGATTTTACGCTTACACCGGCGAGCCGGGCGACGTGGCAATCATAACGGCAATTGTACGGGGTATGTTGTTTTTGCTCATCATTTCGACGATCGTTGCCATACTCGTTCTGCTACCTGATCTGACACGTGGCACCGGGGCGAGGCTGCTCGACCAATGTTGTGGGCGAGTCCCCAAGCTCAAGCCGGTGATTCTTGCGGTGCAGGGCTATCGCAATCACATCGGCTCGCTTTTCACCGCCGGGGCGATGACCTTTGCGGTGCATGGGCTGTTCAGTTTGGGCATTTGGCTGATTGCACTCGGTTTTTTCGGTTACGCACCCTCTGCCACCGAACATCTGGTGTTGCATCCGGTGGCAAACGTCACGCAGATGATCCCGCTTGCGGCAGGGCCTTACGAAATGGTGCTTGATACATTATATCCCTTTTTCCCCATCGCGGGTCACGAAACCTACCTGGCAGGCTATGGGCTGCTAATTGCACTGGGTTACCGGCTCATTTCGGTGCTGCTGGGCGGAATCGGTGCCTTGTTTTATTTGGTCAGCCGCAGTGAATTACGCGAGGCTATGCCGCATTCGGAATAAATCCTCATGAATGCCGCGTCCTTAGTAGCATCACGACTCCAAAATACTGCGCCCTTATACCCTTTTTATTCCTTACGAAAAACGTCCAGCAAGCCGACTGGCAGGCAAAAAAGAGCATTTTGTCTCTGTTTACAGTAAAGAAACCAGATTTTTCAAGAAATTATGATGTTTTTTTTCCCATCGGTTTGACTCTTTGGGGTTACTCGTTTAGAATAGCAGTAGGCAAAGTGGCCGATTCCGTAAATGGTCGGTTTTTCGGTTATCTTTGCTCCCGCCGCGTTTTTCTGGAAATTTCCCCTGTTCACCAAATATTATTTGTGAGGATGAAGATATGAACCCGCTTTTTGCTTCTCCGTTTTTTCAGAGTCCGATGTCGCTGGTAATCATTGCCGGGATCGCTTTCCTGTTGTTCGGAAATCGTCTTCCCAGCGTCATGCGTTCGCTTGGTCGTAGTGTGACGGAATTCAAAAAAGGCGTTGCCGGAATTGAAGACGAAATCAATGACGCCGTTGCCAAGACGGAGCAATCTGCCGAAGCGTCCGACAAGCAAGGCTAATTCCCGACAACCCTCTGTTGATGCGTTGAGGAGTTCATCATGTCGAACGGTGTGACCATCGTCGTTCTTTTATTGGTTGGCGTCATGCTCTTTGGCGGCAAGTTGCCGGAGATGGCACGCGACATTGGCAAGGCGATACTCGAATTTCAACGCGGCATGAACGAATGGGGGAACGAGGCTAAAAAGACGATTTTTGATGAAACGTCGTCCAAAACTGCCAAAGAAGACCCCGTTCCGACACCCAAGCCCGAGGTGCAACAGGAAAACCTTGCCCCCAAATTCGAGCCGCCAACGGAGTAAGCCGCTATTCCTTCAAAAAACCATACTCGTACACTTTGGGTTCGATTTTCTCGGCCAGTGTTTTCAAGGCAAAACGCAAATCGGCAATGAGGTCGTTGTAGGTTTCGTCATCGGACGTGTTGTTCATCTTGCCTTTGTCGTTGCGGCCTTGAAAATGCTCACGGATGTCGTACAAGCTCGCATTCACGTTGCATTTCGGCTGGGCGTGGTAGTAAGTCCAAAGTTTTCTGCCGGCGTCGAACACCGCTTTGGCTTCAGTGGAGAATTCCCGCTTGACGAAAAACTCATCTTCGTCCTGCTCGAACAGACTTGAGTATTTATTTTTGATCAACTTGCCGCTGATAAAGCTCATCATAAAGTGACTGTCGAATTTATCTCGGGCATTGATCTCGTTCTCCAAAAACGGTATCCAGTGATTGGCACCGTATTTCGACTGAATGTTATTGCTAAACAGTGTATAAGCCAGGCAATCGTTATGAAATTCCGTGTCGTCTTTCCATTTTTTGTTGGGAAAGAGAAATTGGTCACGGTCGTTAAGCCAATTGGCGGGTATGACCTTGCGGACGGCAAAATAAATGGATGCAACTAATAAATTATTGGCATTTATCAAAAACTGTCCCGCCTCGACGTTATAAGCCATTTCGGGATTGACGATGACGACCATATTTTGATTTTGAAAGTCGTTTCCCTTGAATGGAAATTTGCCGATAACGGTTTTATCCGTTTTATTCGCTCTGAATGGCTTGATCCAGTCATTCATGTACCGATTGTCCTTGTAAGCGTAAAACTTTTTTTTGCCGGTACGGATACCGTTCCCAGTGTAAACATTGGCGGTTACCCTTTTAAATGGTTCTTTTTTGAATGTATTCCAAATCATAAAACCGATGGGAAAGGCACCTTTGACATTATCAAAAGTGTTGGCAGGACAGACAAATATTTTTTCGAGTTTGGCAAGAAAAAACTTTCTGAAATCCATAAAATGTTGTCCTTGCAGAATTTTCAATTTTGAAAAATGCGCTAAAACAGCACCGTCGATTTCATAACTAAACTTTTGCAAACATAGCTTTCGTCCTATTAAATTACG
>Ga0082212_10009717_pt1 | contig 12376 bp, 9 predicted proteins | sample TergutNt197P3_FD_71548 | JGI IMG/M metagenome (GOLD analysis project Ga0082212, IMG submission 71548) | Neocapritermes taracua P3 segment gut microbial communities from Petit-Saut dam, French Guiana - Nt197 P3 | ecosystem: Host-associated > Arthropoda: Insects > Digestive system > Gut ... | reverse complement strand
GCGGAGTGTTTGAAAATCACGGGCAATCTCGGGTATGACTGCATTGTTGAAGCGTCGGGATTCATCCCCGCGGCAAAGATACCGATAGCGATTGCGGCGAACGAGGCGAAGCTGATGTACATATCGATGTTCGACAACAACTACGAAATGCCGATAAACAACTTCGACGTGTTCCACCAAAGGGAACTCACCTTCACGGCCACCCGCGTGGCGCCGTACAGCTTCCCAAGGGCGGTGCAGATGATCGAGCATATGGACCTCGAACCGTTCACGGAAAAGTCGTTCTACATTGACGACGCAGCGGAGGCGTTCGATTGCCACATGACGGGCCAATATCCGAAGATACTAATAAACTGCAATAAGGACCTGGCGGATAAATAGATCGAAAGGTCAGGGGGCATTCGGAAAAACGCTTTTTTGGAGCGGTTCCTGAAACCGGAGGCGGGCGCCACGGTAAACCTGTATCACGCGACTATGAAGAGCGACACAAAAGCGGTTTAAGGAGAGGTATAATGCGCGAAATCATAAAAAACGACCCCACGACATGCGCGGGATGCAACCGGTGTATCCGCTTCTGTCCCGTCGATGGCGCAAACATAGCCTATAGCGACGAGGAAGGCAATATAAAGGTGCGCATAGACAATGACCACTGCATCGCTTGCGGGGCGTGCATAGGCGCCTGCCAGCACAACTCAAGGGATTATGTAGACGACACGGAACGGTTTCTGAACGATTTGAGGTCGGGCGTCCCGATCTCGCTGTTTGCGGCGCCCGCGAACAGGACCAACGGCGAAAACTGGGGAAGGCTGCTGACGTGGCTTAGGCAGAACGGCGTGAGGAAAATATACGACGTATCGCTCGGCGCGGACATCTGCGTATGGGGATATATCCGCTACATCCAAAGGAACAGGCCGAAGGCCGTCATCACCCAGCCATGCCCGGCAATCGTAAATTATATAAGGATATACAACCACGCCCTGCTGCCGTACCTCTCGCCCGTCCAAAGCCCGATGCTGTGCGCGGCGATTTTCATGAGAAAATACGAGAACATCACCGACAAGCTTGCGGCGCTCTCGCCGTGCATCGCCAAGACGCATGAATTCGAGTCGACGGGTTATGTCGAATACAATGTTACGCTCAAAAAGTTGTACGAATATATCCAGGCGAGGGGCATAACCCTTCCGAAACAGGAAACGGGGTTCGACCACGCCGAGTCCTCGCTGGGGCAGGTGTTCTCGATGCCCGGCGGTCTGAAGGAAAACGTGGAGCTGTACCTTGGTAAAACGCTGCGCATCGACAAGTCCGAAGGGCAGGAGATCGTATACAAGGCGCTGAAGGAATACTCCGAGGAACCCGAGTCGTTTTATCCCGCTATATTCGACGTTTTGAACTGCCTGGACGGGTGCAACGTGGGAACAGGGACGCATCGCGAACGCAGCCTGCTGGAGATAAACACCATAATGGACCAAGCGCGGCAGAGCGTTATCGGAGGCCGCGAAAAGGCCGACTTCGACGCTCTTTACGATGAGTTCGACCGTAGGCTGAACCTGAACGACTTCCTGCGCAGGTATACCCCGGCGGCGGCGCGTTCGTTTGACGTCACGGACGAGCAGATCGAGAGCGCGTTCCATCATTTGGGCAAGGAGACGGAGTACGAGCGCAAGTTCGACTGCTCCGCGTGCGGAGCCGATTCCTGCGCGGACATGGCAAAGCAGATCGCCTGCGGATTGAACATTCCGCTCAACTGCGTCCAGAAGACGCGCAACGACGTCCACCGCGAACACTCCGCAGTGCTTGAGCTGTCGTCCGCAAATCTTGACAACATCAAGGATATCCTGTCCGATATCTCCGATATCAAGTCGCTGACGGACAATATCATAGCAAGCGTCGCGGGCATCAACACGGCGATAGAAAAATACAGCCACATGGCGGATGACATCAACAAAATCGCAATGCAGATCAATATTATTTCGCTCAACGCCTCCATCGAGGCGGCGAGGGCCGGACAGCACGGCAAGGCTTTTTCCGTCGTGGCGGAGGAGATACGCAACCTTGCCGGCTCGTCACAGAACACCGTGTCCGAGACGGGGCAAATCAACGAACAGGCGACCATCTCGATCAAGGATATCAACGCCATGGTCAACAGGATCAGCACCGAGGTCGAGATGGCATATCACAATATTTCGGATATATCGGTGAAAACGCAGGAAGCCATAGACAAGAGCAGCCTGCAGACCTAGGCGTCAAGCCAGCGGACCGCCGCGTCGGCGACAGTCTTCAGCGTGTCCGGGTCAAACGGGCTTGGCAGTCCCGCGTCGTTGTTCGACTCGACAAAATTCATCCTCCCGCCAAGGCCCGCGTAACGGCGGTATTTAGACCATGCCTGCGCATGGTCTTTTTGATCCTCGGCCCAGAACGCCAAGGCCATTGTCTGCGCAAGACAATAGTCGATGTAGTAGAAGGGGCTCTCGTATATATGCGACTGCGCCTGCCAGCGGCGCCCCTCGCCGTAAAACGGGAAGTCCGCGAGGTCGAGATACGGCCTGTATTTCCTCTCAAGCTCCAGCCATAGGTCGTTGCGCTCCTTTGGCGTCATATCCGGACGCTCGTAAACATGATGCTGGAATTCATCGACCATCGTGCCGTACGGTATGAACTCAAGTGCCCCGGAGAGATGGCTGTGGCGGTATTTTTTTGTCTGTTCGCCGAAGAACCCTTCCATCCACGGCCATGTGAAAAACTCCATGCTCATCGAGTGTACCTCGGCAGTCTCGTACGTTACATCCTGCAGGTCGGACGGGGTGATGTCGCGGGTGACATAACCCGCAAATGCGTGCCCCGCTTCGTGCGTCAGGACGTCTATGTCGCCCGACGTGCCGTTGAAGTTGGCAAAGATGAAGGGCGATTTGTAATCGTGGATCGACGTGCAGTAGCCTCCGCCCGACTTCCCCGGCCTGGTCAGCACGTCGAATAATTCGTTTTCAAGCATGAAGTCTATAAACTCCGCCGTATCTTCGGATAGCTCGTGGTACATCTTTTTGCCATGCTCGAAAATCTCGTCCACCGTGCCTATGGGCTTTGCGTTGCCGTCGGGGTACTCGCATGGGTCGTCATAAATTTTGATCGTCTCGACGCCGATGCGTTCCGCCTGCTCTTTCTTGAGCCGTACCGCGATGGGCACTATGTGCGCCGCTACGCCCTCGCGGAATTTTGACACCATTTCGCGGTCATAACATACGCGAAGCATACGGTAATAGCCAAGCTGTATGAAGTTATCGAAACCCAGCGAGGCCGCTATGCGCGTCCTGACCTTGACAAGCTCGTCAAACAGGCTGTCAAGCCGCTCGCCGTTCGACAGGAACCACTCCGCGCGCGCGCGCATCGAGTTCTCGCGGACCGACCTGTCAGGATCCTCGTGATATGGATTGAGCTGCGCGAGCGTCAGCGTTTTTCCGTCGAATTCGATCTGCGCGGAGGCGATCAGCTTGTCATACTCCGTCGTGAGCCTGTTTTCTTCCTGTAGGTCCGGTATTATTTCCGGCTTGAACGTCTTTAGCGTCATGTCGAATTTATCAAACAGGAGACTCCCCCACTCTTCCTCGAAATCCTTCCTGAACGGGGATTCCATCAGCGCCTGCTTGAGCGCCTGGATCAGCTCGGTCAGCTTTGGCTCGACTTCGTCTATGTAGTCCTTTTCCGCGCTATAGAACTCGTCCCTTGTGTCCAGTGAGTTTCTGACGAAAGCAATCGTGAACATGGACCACAGATGACACACATAGGCGTCGATTTCTTTATAGACGTCGAACCCGTCCTTTGCCGTCTTCACTCCCTTGAATCGCTCGATCATCGCTTTCATTTTCTCGTTTACGGCCTCGAACTCCGGCCTGGCGTAAGGCATCTGTGAAAATTTCATTTTTTACGCTCCTTCTATATATCAATAAGTGTTTACATTATACGGTTGCGTCCTATATACTTGCAGACAAGCTTTCAAACCACTATGCGGTGTCCGCCGAAGGTGGACGGATTGGGGGAACCATGAAGGAGATTAGGATTGGCAAGGCCGTGATATCGCGGGACTTTCTGCTGTTTTTGATCGCGAGCGCTTTGCTTGGCGTCACCATGGCGGTCGAGAACAGCTCGTTTGCCAACCGTCTGGTCGAGGACCTGGGCTTTACGACCGATCAGCGGACATTCCTTGAAATACCGCGCGAGCTGCCCGGGCTGCTTGTCGTGTTCTTTTCAGGCGCGCTTGCGTTCCTTGGCGACGTGCGTATAGCGGCGATCGCAAATATCCTCGGCGGCGTCGGCCTGATGGCGTTCGGCCTTGTTCCGTCGGGATACTGGCCTGTCGTCGGAACGATGATGATATACAGCACCGGTTCCCATCTTTTCATGCCCGTACAGGGCGCGATCGGCATGTCCTTCGCCAAGGAGGGCAAGCTCGGCCGCAGGCTCGGCGAAATCCAGAGCGTGAACACGGCTGCGCTGATTATAACGGCCGCCGCTTTGTTTCTCCTTTATAAATACGTGAATATCCCTTTCGTCGCATCGTTTACGGTTGGCGCGATCGCCATGGTGCTTGCGGGGGTCGTGTTCCTTTTCATGAGCTCCGGGAAGACGGAAGTCAGAAAACAGCGCTTCGTATTCAAGAAGAAATTCCGTCTTTTCTACGTGCTGTCAATTATATACGGGGCACGCAAGCAGGTGACATATACCTTCGTGCCCTGGCTTCTGATAACCGTCTACGACCAACCCGCCACCACTATGACGCTGCTGTTCTTTATCGTCGCCGTTATAAACATATTCTTCCGCCCATGGCTCGGCGCTTTGATCGACAAAAAGGGCGAGCGTTTTGTACTTTTTCTGGAGGCGGCGCTTCTGCTTTTCGCCTGTTTTGGCTTCGCGTTGTCAAAAATACTTTTTGCGCCTACCACCGCGCTGGTGGTTGCGTCATGCTGCTACGTCATCGACAACCTTTTCTCGGGCGCGGGCATGGCGCGCACGACATATGTGAGAAGGCTGTCGGACGACCCCGCCGAGGTTTCCGCGACGCTGGCGCTCGGGACTTCGCTTGACCATATCATTTCCATGTCGATGCCGGTTTTTGCGGGGATGCTTTGGTCGATGGGCGAGGGCAACGGGTATATATATGTGTTCGCCGTGGGCGCCGCTGTCTCCGTTGCGAACATGATACTCTCAAGCAGGGTTCGGGTACCGAAACAGGCCGAGGCCGAATGACCCTGCCGGGTCCGTCATTGCGAGAAGTGTTCGACAAGAAGATCGACGCAGGCGCCGTATGACCGGAGTCCCAGAGTTTGGTTCTGCGACTTCAGGTATCCGTCGTAGACCGTGTCCACGGTCTCGCTCATGACTTCGACCACGGACGTGAGCATCCTGTCGATTATATCGACGCCCATTTTTACCGTTTTTTGCGACTGCCAATATACGTTGTTGTCATACCGGTCCCGCCTTACCTCCACACATAAGCTCTCGTATATATCGGACCATGCCTCGATATCGGTTCCGTGCAGGGCGTCTAGCAGATGACGCAGGCCGCTTAAATATCCTGAGTATTCATAAACCAAATTACCCGACGTGACGCACGCCGCGATGGAGACGAAGTTCGCCTCGTCCTCGGCGAACACACCTTTCTGATGGGCGAGTTCGTGCGCTATCGTGCACGGAAGATAGCAACCGGGCGCGCGGATATTGACGTTCGACTCCCCGGTGATCGCGAAGTATACCCCCGTGTATCCCGTGCGGCTCATCAGCCAGGAGTACAGCATTGATTTAGGCTCGTAAAGCTTTCCCGCAAGACAGGGGTACCGGATCGCAATATTGTCATACACGTCAACGGACGCCGCCATGTAGTCGCGGCGTTCCTCAATAAAGTGGCCTTCGTCGTCCCTTTTTACCAGAGGCGCCAGCTCATTTGCCTTGTCCGCGAACAGGCGCGTCGTTTCCACCAACTGCGCAACGGTCACGCCGTCGCCCCTGAATCCGTTCTTTTCCGCGAAACCGGGCGCGAAATACCCGCTGTTCCACAGCCAGCAATGCAGACTCCAGACGTATAGCGCCAACACCGCGATCGTCAGGAGCCGCTTTGCGAGTATCTTTATTTTGCCCTGCCTGCGCCTCGTCACGATGATCGTTCTGATTATATAGTATATGATCCAGACGACCGCCGCCGTGCATAGCACCTCCATTATCGAGAACGGATAGATCGAGCTCAGCATACCCAAAAAACCGCGCACGGGCGCCGAAACGGTCTCGGAGGCCCATTCCATGGCCCCCGGGTTTTGGCGGAGGGCATAAAAAAGCGCCGTCAACACAGCCGGTAAAACTGATACGGAAATCGTAACGGCGCGCGGTATTTTTATTTTTGGCAGCGTCCATACTCGCTTCATGCTCATATTCTATGTCAAACTACGGCCGCTCCCTATCGCGTTTGGTGCTGAAACGGCGTATGTATCATCCTATCTTGAGAATCTGCGTATGACGGCGTTGCTTATCGACGTCAACGGCAATTGCTCGGAGACCCCGCCCATCTGGTGCGCAACCATCGGCATTCCATATACCACGCAGGAAGCCTCGTCCTGCCCTATCGTATATGCTCCGGCTTTTTTCATGTTTGTCAGGCCTTTTGCGCCATCCGCGCCCATCCCCGTAAGAATGACGCCGACTGCGCTCCTGCCCGCGACTTTTGCGACCGAGTCGAACAATACGTCGACGGAGGGACAGTGGCCGCTGACCTTGGCGCCGGGCGACAGATTGACGTAATAGCCGCTTGCATCCATGCGCAGATACATCTGCTGGTCCCCGCCGGGCGCGATGAGAATGGTCCCCTGCACCACGCGGTCGCCGTTTTGGGCTTCACTCACGGTCATGGCGCATATCTTGTCGACTCGTTCGGCATACATCTTTGTGAACACAGGAGGCATATGCTGAACTATCACGACTCCGGGCGCGTTCGCCGGAAAATGCTTTATCACCTCGATTATCGCCTCTGTCCCGCCGGTCGAGGCTCCAATCGCAATAATGCTTTTCGGCGTCGCCCCCGCCAGACTCGCCCGTGAAGCCGGCGCGGCGGCCGGCGCGGGTGCGGCGGCCCGCGCGCCCGCGGAGCTCGACGCGGCCACGTTCGCGGATGCGGCAACTTTTATCTTCTGGATTATCTCCCTCGAAAATTGCTCGCGTTCGTGGCCCTGCTGCGCTCCCGGTTTGCCGACGAAATCTATGGCGCCCGCCTGCATCGCATCAAAGACATAGCCCGAAACGGAGCTGACCATAAGAGCCTTCAGTTTCGGGTTCTTGGGCAGTATCCTGCGTATGAACGCATCCCCCCGCATGTTGGGCATTTCCATATCGACTATGACAACGTCAAGGTTGAGCTGGCCGATATGCTTTTCCGCCTCGACAGGGTCGCCAAAACCTCCGGCAACCTCAATTGCAGAGTCTTTCCCAAGTATCTGCGTCATTAAGGTCCTGAATACTATTGAGTCGTCCACTATTGCCACACGGATTCTTGGCATATAACCCCCATCATCGGCGCGCGCCGATCCGCCGACGTCTTTGAAAGTTGCATAACACTATCCACAGTATAACCAATCTTGAACCCTTATTCAATGGCTCTTGCGTTTTTTTCTAAGATTTTGTGAATTGAATGTAAAAATAGTGTATTTATTATGAATTATTACCACGAAACCACGCGAAATTCACGCAAAAATCACGCTTGCTTTATCAATGCGTATGTGCTAGAATCACCGTTGTGATACGCGCCTGTAGCTCAGCCGGATAGAGTGCGCGGCTACGAACCGCGAGACCGGGGGTTCGAGTCCCTCCAGGCGTGCCAAAGCCTTGCATTGCAAGGCTTTTTCACACCGCGCTTCGGAGGCTTCAGGATGTTTGTTCGTGAGAAACAGTTTTATACGACCTTTCTAAAACTCTCGGGTATAATGGCGGCGCAGAACCTTCTGGCGTTCGGCGTCAATCTTGCGGACAACATCATGCTGGGCCGCTACAGCGAAACGACCCTTGCGGCGGCCGCAATGGTCAACCAGATCCAGTATCTTCTGCAGATGATATGTATTGCCGGCATCGGGGCGGGCACCTTGGTCATGGTGTCGCAATACTGGGGCAAGGGGGAGATAGAACCCATCCACCGCATCATCGCCCTGGCGATGAAGTTTGCGGCGGCTACCGGGTTCGTCTTTTTTTCGATCACTTTCATCATGCCCGGAGGCGTTTTGGGTATGTTCACAAATGACGTTTCCGTACAAACGGAAGGCGTTTACTATCTCCGCATTATGTGCTTCACGTATCTGATATTTCCCCTGGAAAGCGTGCTGGTCACGTCGGTGCGCGGCGCAAGGATCGTGCTCATCGGCACCATCATTTCCGTTGTCAGTCTGCTCACCAACATTTTGCTCAACTATATCCTGATTTTCGGAAATCTTGGCGCGCCGGAAATGGGCATAAGGGGGGCTGCCCTCGCCACGCTTATCTCCAGGTTGACCGAGCTTGCGATTTTGCTCATCTACATACGTGTCTTCGAAAAGAAGCTGCGGCTGCGGCTTTCCTCTTTTTTCAGACCGGACGCATATTACCTGTCCGACTTCATCAAGGTAGCGCTCCCGGTGATGCTTAGCGGTTTTTCCTGGGGTATAGGCATGATGTTCCAGGTGGTGATTCTCGGTCATATGTCCAAGACGATAGTGGCGGCGAACAGCATTGCGGCGACAGTATACCAGGTGATCACCTCGTTCGCGTTCGGCCAGGTCAGCAGCAGCAACGTCATCATCGGAAATACGATCGGCGAAGGGCGGATGGACCGTATACGCCCCTATACGCGCACTCTCCAACTGCTGTATGTCCTCAGCGGGATAATCACGGGACTCATTTTGCTTCTTATCCGCGACCTGGTTCTGAGCGTTTACGTCTTGGAGCCGGAAACGTGGGAGCTGACCCGCACATTCATGACGCTTCTGACGGTAATCGTGGTTTTTGCCTCCTATCAGTACCCCGCGGCAAGCGGCATCGTCCTCGGCGGCGGGAATACAAGATATCCCGTCATAGTCGAAACGTCGTTCATTTGGCTGTGCGTGCTTCCGTTGTCCGCTCTTAGCGCCTTTGTCTGGGAGTTCTCCCCCATTATCACTTTTCTCTTCCTGAAGTCGGATCAGTTTTTAAAATGTATACCAAACGGTATAGTGGTAAACAGGTATCGATGGATCCGGATACTGACGCGGGACAATGAATAAGGGGAGCGGAAGGCCAGGGGGCATTCGGAAAACCGCTTTTTCGGATGCGGCCTGACCTGTACGCCGGTGAACACGATAGCCGCTCCGGTTAAATATTCAAGTGGAATATTCCTGCGGGATATGGCATAATACCTAATGTAAGAGGACGAAGAAAACGTTTGACATGGAGGGTATCGAAGTGAATGTCGGATCGGTCAACAGTGTGGGCATACCCGATTTTAGTCTGCTGCCCGCGCAATTTCCCGCTCGTCATACGTCCCCGGCCGGCAGCGTGCCCGCGGCGCGGGAGAATGCGCCGGCGGCTTTGCCGGATAACGGCGGTGTCCGATATTTCAGCGAATACGGCGACAGGGCGGAGATTTCCAGCGAGGCAATGGACTTGTGGCGCAGTCTTGCGGACGGGAACGCCGTCTCCCCCATGCAAAGCGGTTTCCAAAAACCGCCGGGCGTTATGGACACTGCGGTTTTGCAGCCGGCTCGTATGCAACCGGAAACCGCAGCGCCTAAAATAGAGTTCACGAGAGGCATACTTCCCGACGGCGGCGTGGACGCATCGGTGCTGAAGCCCGTCGTGCCGGAAGGCGAATGCAAAACCTGCGAAAGCAGGAGATATATCGACAAATCCGACGACGCATCCGTAAGCTATCAGACCCCGACAAAACTGAACGCGAGCACAGCCGTGTCCGCCGTGGCGTCACATGAGAACGAGCATGTCAGAAACGAGCGGGGCAACGCATTTCGGGAGAATCGCGAAATCGTGAGCCAGACGGTGACCTTGACATATGACTGCTGCCCGGAATGCGGAAAACTCTATGTCTCCGGAGGAACCACGCGCACGATGTCGGTCGGCAAGTCCGAGTCAAAAAGCGAAAACGAAGACGCCATCCCGTTCAACGCAAACGAAAAAACCTAACCGCACGGTAACATTGCGGCGCCAATGCGTAGGCGTCGCATTTTCTTTTTTTTCGCATTTTCTTTTTTTGACAAAGAGAAATAATTGGATATAATGTTAGTTATTATTTACATTATTAGGAGGAAAACCGATATGAAAGATTTCGCGGGGAAAGTTGCATTCATCACGGGCGGCGCGTCCGGCGCCGGTTTTGGGCAGGCGCAGATTTTTTCCGAGGCGGGCATGAAGGTCGTAGTCGCCGACGTGCGGCAGGACCACATGGACAACGCCGCCGCCTATTTCAAGGATAAGGACGCGCAGGTGCATTTCATAAAGCTCGACGTCATGGATCGCGCGGGATGGGCCGCGGCCGCCGACGAGACGGAACGCGTGTTCGGCACGACTCCGGACCTGCTCATACAGACCGCCGGCGTCAACGCGTTCGGGCCGGTGGAAGCCTCGACGTTTGAGGATTTCGACTGGGTCATGGGCGTCAACTTCGGAGGGGTCGTCAACGGTCTCGTCACTTTCGTCCCCCGCATGATAAAGGCCGGCAAGGGCGGACATATAACCGCCACCGTCTCGCTCGCCGCATTTATGGCCGCGTCGGGCGTCGCCGCTTACGCAGCCTCAAAGAACGCCACCCTGAACCTGATGGAAAGCTATTATCAGGCACTGAAGCCGTACGGCATCGAAGTCTCGGCCATGATACCCGCAAACATCAAGTCCAACATCAACGACGCGGTGTTGAAAACGCGCCCCGAGCACTTGAAAAACACGGGCTTCAACGTCACGGAGGAAACGGCGGAGTATATGTACGAAAACATGCAGGCGTACGGCATCGAGCCGCGCGAGCTTGCCCAACGCTTCAAAAAGGGCATCGAGGACGGCGTATTCCTAATAGTGCCGTATCCGAGCGGCGCGAAAATATTCGAGCGCAACCTGCAGCGTTACGCCCTGTACACGACGGTCGAGGGAATGAAGGAGCTTGAGGATCGCATGATGAGGCCTCCGACGGAGGAGCAAAGGAAGCTGACAATGGAAACCGAGGGCTTCGAGTTCAGCATGCTGAACCCCAAAAAGAGCCGCGAGGAAGTCGGAGTCTCCATGGCGAGGAAGGATCTCGACTGGGTTGACGAGAAAAAACGTGTGAAGTAGGTTGCATATAAGATGGGAATGTCCGATTTCTTTCAAAAAATGTACGGCAAGTATTTCGCGCAGCTGCCTGACAAGAATGCTTATCTGAAGCGCATCGGCGTCGACGGCGAGGATATCCCGTTGACGAGGGTCGGCCTTGACAGGCTTCAGTTCGCGCATCTCTGCTCCGTCCCGTTTGAGAACCTTGACCTGTTTGATTACGACTCCAAGGTGGATTTCGGCGTCGAGGAAATGTACGACAAGGTCGTTGTGAGACGGCGAGGCGGGTATTGCTTTGAGCTCAACTCGATTTTCATGTCCCTGCTTGTCGCCGTTGGTTTTGACGTTCATCCCGCCGGCGTGCGCATCATGATGGGCGGGGGTAGTTCGTTCATCCCCGCGATCGCCCATCGCGCGTCAATTGTGACGATAGGCGATAAGCGTTATTATTCGGACGTCGGTTTCGGCATGACGAACGCGCCCGGTATTTCCATCTGCATCGACGATAAATCCGAACAGGACATACAGGGCGAGATATTCACGGTCGAGGACAGGCCGTATAACAACAAGATGATAATAAGGCACACGGATGACGGCCCGTCGGAGCTGTTCATGTTTGTTCCCGACCCGTTCAACGTTCTTGATTTCATCTCATACAACACGACGATCCAAATGACGGGCTTCCGCGCCAAGCGTATGGTGAATCTCCGCAGACCCGGCGGAAGCATATCGGTCGACGGCGATATCTTCCGCAGGACGGATAAGGGCGAGCGCACCGAAACGCCGCTGTCATCGGCGGAGGATGCGTTCAATGTGCTGAACGGCGATTTTGGAATGCTCCTCACGGAACCGCTCGGCGACATTGCGGTAAAGTCGCCCTCCCCGTTCTGACAGGCGCCCAACCGGCGCATTACCCCCCCCTTGACAAACCTAAAATGACCTAATATAATCAGCTTGCTCTTGCGAGAGTGCTGGAATAGGTAGACAGGCACGTTTGAGGGGCGTGTGTCAGATGGCGTGTGGGTTCAAGTCCCATCTCTCGCACCAAGGATAAAACCCTGTAGTCGTTACAACTACAGGGTTTTCA